>Ga0070697_100001738_pt1 | contig 16640 bp, 7 predicted proteins | sample KBSK1501metaG_FD_65475 | JGI IMG/M metagenome (GOLD analysis project Ga0070697, IMG submission 65475) | Corn, switchgrass and miscanthus rhizosphere microbial communities from Kellogg Biological Station, Michigan, USA - KBS K1-50-1 metaG | ecosystem: Host-associated > Plants > Roots >...
TTCGTAGAACCTACATTTTGTCGATCATGCGGGTACAGAAAATGTCCATCGCCCTTAAGTCTAAGCCAGCGTCTTTTATCGCAGCGCTTATCGCGATCTGTTTCCTAATTAATCTTATTGGGACAGTGAGCGTGTTCGGTCAACAGCCGATTGACGAAGTCAATCCGATGATTGGGACCACTGGCCCCAGCGTCTATGACTACGGCGGTATGATTCCGGGTGTGGCCACTCCCTTCGGCATGACGCATTGGACCGCCATGACGCGGGAAAATAAAATTAGTGTTTACTCTTACAATCATAGTGACAAGACAATTCAGGGTTTTCTTGGCACCCATCAACCCGCCATCTGGATGGGAGACTACGGCTACCTTAGCTTGATGCCCTCCGTTGGGGAGTTGAACGCGTCGCGAAAACTGCCCTTCAGCCACCAGGGTGAAGTCTCTGCTCCCAACTACTACGCCGTGACGATGGATGATGGGGGCAAACCGCTTAAGGCCGAGATAACCGCAACCACCCGGGCCGGATTCTTGAAGTTTACGTTTCCCGCGTCACGAGCTGCCCACATCGTGGTCACTGCCAGCCGTTCACAAAAATTCAGAGGCTTCATCCAGATCGATCCGAAGAAGCAGGAGATCGTTGGCTACAACCCTGACCGGATGTCTGAAGAGTTGGGGCCGCCACTTCCCAACTTCAAAGGCTACTTCGTGATTCAGTTCAGCAAACCCTTTACCTCGTTCGGTACGTGGGAGAACGACAAATTCAATTCCGGGGATACCCAGCAGAGTGGTCACCATATAGGTGGTTACGCAAATTTTGCCACCGCCCAGGGCGAAGAGATCAAGGTCAAGATAGGCACGTCGTTCATCAGTATGGACCAGGCCAGAGACAACTTAAGCAGAGAGATTCCCGATTGGGACTTCGAGCGAGTAAAGGCGGATGGTCGTCGTATCTGGAATGAGGCGCTCGGGAAGATCAAGATTCAGGGTGGCTCGAAAGACGATCGCGTCAACTTCTACACCGCAATGTATCACTCGCTATTGTTCCCGAGAATCTTCTCGGAGTATGGGCGCTACTACAGCGCCTTTGACGATAAGATTCATAACGGAATCTCGTACAACGATTATTCGCTCTGGGACACATTCAGGGCCGAGCATCCGCTGCTGCTTTTGATTCAGCCTGAGAGAGTGCCTGACATGATCGCCTCGCTACTGCAAATGTATGACGAGGGCGGCTGGATGCCGATGTGGCCCAATCCCACATACTCCAACATCATGCTCAGCACACATGCCGACAGCGTGATTGCCGACGCGTATGTGAAAGGGATCAGAGGTTTCGATCTCAAGAAAGCTTACGAGGCAACCTACAAAGATGCGATGACGCCTCCGGATGGAGACACTACGAACCGCTGGATTGATCGCGCCCCCTGGACCGCTTATGAAGCCAGGGGCGGGTTAACCTGGTACAAGGCCCTGGGTTATGTTCCGCAGGATAAGACGGACGAGTCGGTTTCCCGCACGCTCGAATTCGCCTACGACGATTTTTGCGTCGCCCAACTTGCGAAAGCAGTCGGTAAGATAGACGACTACGAGATGTTTATGAAGAGGCGGCAAAACTACAAGAACCTTTACGACCCATCAATCGGCTTCATGAGACCGAAAAAGGCGGACGGGAGCTGGGATGAGGAGAGCTGGGCCTCAAAGGAAGACCGAAAGCCTGGATTCACTGAAGGCAGTCCATGGACTTACCTGTTCTGCGAAATGCAGGATATTCCCGGCATGATCGCTTTGATGGGCGGCCGCGACCGGTTCAACGCCAAGCTGGATGAGAATTTCGCGGGGGGCCATTACCGGCACGACAATGAACCGGGTCATCACTATACCTACCTTTACGACTATAGCGGGCAGCCCTGGAAGACTCAGGAGCGAGTCAGAGAGACGATGCTCACGCATTATCACAACTCGCCGGACGGTCTGAGCGGCAATGACGACTGTGGCCAAATGTCAGCCTGGTACATTTTTAGCGCGATGGGATTTTATCCGGTAACACCCGGCAGTCCGGTCTACGCGATCGGCAGTCCTCTTTTTGAGCGCGCCACCATCATGCTGTCGGGGCCGTATAAGAAAGGTCCGTTTACAGTGATTGCGCGAAATCAATCACCAAAAAATAAATACATTCAGTCGGCGACCCTCAACGGGAGGCGCTTGAGTGAACCGTTTATCAGACATGCTGATATTGCAAACGGCTCAACTCTGGTATTTGTCATGGGCCCACAACCAAATAAGAGATGGGGACTGGCGAGTGCGCGACGTACGAACTAGAACCTCTATTGCTGAGGATTGATAAATGAAAATCTATTTGGCCGAGATTGTCGGAACGATGATTATGTTGATCCTCGGTGACGGCGTCGTCGCCAACGTCCTATTGCACAAGTCAAAAGGGCAGGGCAGTGGTTGGATGGTGATCACCACCGCGTGGGGGTTGGCGGTTATTATCGCCATCTTTTGCGTTGGGCGTATCAGCGGCGCACACCTCAATCCGGCAGTAACAGTTTCGCTTGCCGCGGTCGGTTCATTTCCATGGAGTCAGGTACCCGGCTACATCCTGGCGCAAATCATCGGCGCTTTTCTCGGCGCGGTAGTAGTCTGGGTGCTATACCTACCCCACTTTAAGGAGACGGAGGACGAGGGATTAAAGCTTGCCGTGTTCTCGACTGCACCCGCCATTCGAAACCCTGTTTCTAACTTCCTCGCCGAAGTTATTGGCACGGCGATCTTGATTTTTGGAATTCTGGCGATTGCGGCCAACTCCCAGAAACTAACTACACCAACCGGCATTGACCTCTCGCTGGTATTTAGTCAGGGCATACAACCGATTCTGGTGGGATTCCTTGTGTGGGGTATCGGTCTTTCGCTTGGCGGACCGACCGGGTACGCGATCAACCCCGCGCGCGATCTGGGACCGCGACTCGCTCACGCCATACTGCCGATTGCGGGCAAGGGAAAATCCGATTGGGGGTATGCGTGGATTCCTGTGATCGCGCCTCTGATCGGTGGCGTGATTGGCGCCGGGTTATTCACCATCATCGGATTCTGATGAATTGGAGCCCAACGTTGTAGGGGTGGCACTCCGTGGCCACCCCATTCGTCGCGTTAGAGTCCTGTTGAGGTTGCGTGATAGCGCGAGAGGAGGGGCGGCCACGGAGTGCGGTCGCTCCGCTTCAGTTGTAGGGGTGGCACTCCGTGGCCACCCCATTCGTCGCGTTAGAGTCATGTTGAATTTGAGTGATGCGAGAGGAGGGGCGGCCACGGAGTGCCACCCCTACAATCCAACCCAAACGAAGGAACAAACTGATGACTCGATACGTTGGTGCAGTTGATCAAGGCACAACCAGCACGCGCTTCATGGTTTTCGATCATTCGGGAAACGAAGTCGCGCGCCACCAACTCGAACATGCCCAAATTCTGCCACAGGCAGGTTGGGTCGAACACGATCCTGTGGAGATCTACCAGCGCACCTGCGAAACAATTGAAGGTGCCTTCGTCAATGGCGGCCTTACGGCGCAGGACCTTGCCGCCGTCGGCATAACAAACCAGCGCGAAACCACCGTCGTCTGGAATCCCAGGACAGGCGAACCGCTCTACAACGCGATTGTCTGGCAGGACACTCGTACAGACCGCATCATGCGTAAGCTGGAACAGGACGGTGCCGGCGACACGATTCGAAGAAAGGCCGGCTTGCCACCTGCGACCTATTTTTCCGGCGGCAAGATCCGATGGATTCTCGACAACGTTGCCGGCGCCCGCGCGGCGGCGGACCGTGGTGAAGCGATCTTCGGCAACATTGATACGTGGGTTATCTGGAACCTGACCGGCGGCGCAAACGGCGGAACTCACATCACGGACGTCACGAACGCGAGCCGCACAATGCTGTTCAATCTCGAGACGCTTGATTGGGATGATGAACTGCTGGGGTTCTTTAATATTCCGCGCGCGATGCTGCCCGAGGTTCGTCCTTCATCGGATTCTAATTTTTATGGCCTCACCCGTTCCACCGGACCCTTCAAGGGCGAGGTTCCTTTATGTGCAGACCTTGGCGACCAGCAAGCCGCAGCTGTCGGGCAGGTCTGCTTCGCACCGGGCGAAGCCAAGAACACATACGGCACGGGGAATTTCATGCTGCTCAATACCGGCACGAACATAGTGCCGTCGCATGCGGGATTGCTTACCACCGTTTGCTACCAACTGGGCGACGCGCGTCCTGTTTATGCGCTTGAAGGTTCAGTAGCCGTCACCGGTTCCGCCGTCCAGTGGTTACGCGACCAGGTCGGGATTATCAAACAAGCCGGCGAGATCGAAGCCCTGGCCAACACGGTGGCGGATAATGGCGGCGTTTACTTCGTGCCCGCTTTTTCGGGACTCTACGCTCCGCATTGGCGTTCGGATGCGCGCGGCTGCATCGTCGGGCTCTCGCGCTTCAACGACCGTGGCCATCTGGCGCGAGCCACACTGGAAGCCATCTGCTATCAGACACGCGATGTGCTCGACGCGATGGTAAAAGATTCCGGCGTCAGTTTGGAGATCTTGAAAGTTGATGGCGGAGCGACAGTCAACGATACGTTGATGCAACTACAGGCCGACATTTTAGGCGTGCCCGTAGTGCGCCCTGTGGTGGCTGAAACCACCGCGCTGGGAGCGGCTTATGCTGCCGGGTTGGCGGTTGGGTTTTGGAGCGATGCAGAAGAGACGCGTCGTAACTGGCAGGCGGACAGGCAATGGGAGCCACGCTGGAGCGCAGACCAGAGGGCAGCGGGTTACGTTGGCTGGCAGAAAGCCATAGAGCGCACACTCAATTGGGTTGACCTTGAGAAAGCTAACTTATGATCCGCCGCAGAGACTTCTTACAACTATTCGGGTCGGGGATCGGAATAGTTGCTGCCGCCGGAGCGTTATCGACTTCACGCGCCCAACGCGCAACCAAGTCCAGGGTCTCAAGAAAAATTCTAATCGCACATCGGGGCGCATCTGCTTACGCACCGGAACACACGCTTGAGTCCTACCGCCTCGCACTCAAGCAGGGCGCGGATTTTGTCGAGCAGGATTTGCAAATCACGCGGGACAATCAGCTCATCTGCTTGCACGATCTAACACTCGAACGAACTACCAACATCAAGGAGCTTTTCCCAACTCGCTTTCAGGAGGAGACGGTCCCGAGGTCTCCAAGCGAGCAGGGGAGTGGTGTGGCCGGCGTTCCAGTACGTCGCTGGTACGCTTCAGACTTCACGCTGCGAGAGATTAAGCAACTCGACGCGGGTTCCTGGTTCAACCCAAAATTCAGAGGTGCACGGGTACCGACGTTTCAGGAGGCGATTGACGTGGTTCGGGGCAAGGCCGGACTTTATCCCGAAACCAAAGCTCCTGACGTTTACGGTCGTCTCGGCTTTGACATGGAACGTTTATTACTCGATGCGCTCAGGAAAAATCACCTGGGGACGCGGACTTCCGAGCGCCACACACCGGTTATCATTCAATCATTCAGCCCGGAGAGTTTGGGAAAGCTATTCAGTACACTCAACCGGCAGCTGCCGCTGGTCCTGCTGATCAATGAAGAGATGCGCCGGCATTGGCTGACAGCGGCGGGGCTGGCAGAGGCGAAAACGTTTTCGAGTGGAATTGGTCCCGCGAAAGCCCTACTCGACAAAGATATAGTGCGGCAAGCTCACGATGTTGGTTTAAGCGTTACGCCTTACACGTTTCGCTCCAGCAACACGGGACGCTTCAAAACTGTGAGTGAAGAGATGAGCTATTACCTGTATGATCTTGGTGTTGACGCACTTTTTACCGACAACCCCGATTTATTTCCCCGGGCTGAGTTGTAGGGGTGGCACTCCGTGGCCACCCCACGTTGAGTTAACGTCGCATTTCGAAAACTTAGAGCTTCTGGTAAGAAGAGAGAGCTTGAGTACCTTATGAAAGTTGAGTTCAGGGAAAGAAGGGGCGGCCACGGAGTGCCGCCCCTACAATTTGTTTACTCAATATTTGTGGAGCCCCACGAAGAATTAGCTGGCAAGAAACGCATCCAACTCCGCGCGCGTCGGCAATCCGGTTCGCGCACCTAAAATTCTGCAGCCCAGCGCGGCAACCGCGCATCCGGTCCTCATGCTTGCCTGTATGTCCTCGCCTTGCAACATCCCGTAAAGAAAGCCTCCATGGAACGCGTCGCCGGCGCCCGTTGTATCCACGCAACCACCCGGCACCTGAAACGCGGGTGTTTCCAGGAACTCTCCTTCGCATAGAATTGTTGCCCCACGCCCCCCCTTCGTTAATCCGACGAGCGCACAGCCGTAGCGCGATTTGATTTCGATCAGCGCCGCGTGGGCGTCGTCAATGCCGGTTAACAGATGCGGAAACTCTTTTGAGGAGATAAGAATGTCGATTAGCGGCAGCAACTCCGGTAGTCCTTCATACACGTTGTCGATGTCGGCGGAGACGATGGTCCCGGCTGCTCGCGCTGCGCGCGCCATGCGAGCGCAGGCCAGCGGGTCGTGCGAGTCGAGATGAATAACACCCGCTCTTCCGGCAAATTCAGTGGGCGCCTCGTTGGTCGCGTAAGCCAGGCGCTCGTCGCGATTCCATATCACCGTGCGCTCCCCTCGTTTCGCCTCGATGATGATGTAGCCGACTTGAGTGCGCGCGCCTTCTATCGTTTCTGAGAACTCAATGTTGACGCCTTCGTCCTTCAACGACTGTAAGCCAAAGCGACCTTCGGCATCTGTACCAAAGCGTCCAGCATAGGCGGTGCGCATTCCTAAACGTTGCAGGGCAACGATTGCAGACGCCGTCTGTCCGCCGGCTCCTTGCTGGTGCTCAATCAGACGGGTCTTCGTATCTGAGTTTGGAAACTCCGGCACCACCAGGAGATGGTCCACGGCATTTACACCGAATCCGGCCGCGTCAAATTGTTTTCCTGAGGGAAGTTTGAATGGAAATCGCACCTAATAGCTGCCCCGCTGAGATAATTAGAAGGTGGAGGGTAACATACCCTCGGAAGTCTGTCGGCAAAATACCCAACTGATCTTCCTCTGTGCAATCTCAGTGTCCTTTGTGTCTCTGTGGTAATTTCATCAGGAGAAGCACTCACCACGGAGACACAGAGAACACCGAGATTGCACAGAGGTCTAAACTAATTCCGACCGATCGGAATGTATTAGATCGTGTGATCTGACTTGCGGAGGATGGCTAGCTGAGGTCTGCTGAAATAGGAAACGGTGCGCAAAAGGGAAACACCCTTTTGCGCACCGTCTGGTTTGAGTAATTAGAAATTAAACTTCAACGCTAATTGCATCACCCGCGGATCGCCCGCGAGCGACGTAATCCGGCCTACCGAGCCGCTGTTGATGTTTCGCTCGGGTAAGCCAAACTGCGGCGTATTGAACATGTTGAATACCTCCCAGCGAAGTTCCAGGTCGCGCCCCTCGCCGAAATAGGCGAACGATCGGGCGAGGGAGAAATCGAAGTTCGTGATCCCCGGACCCCGCAATGTATTGCGGCCGCAATTGCCGAGGCGAGGTTGCGTCGTACCGGTGGTGGGATTCAACGCGCTGGGTGTAGCGAAGGCGCCTGAATCAAACCAACGATCTATCGTGCGCTCGCTTCCAGACAGGCTTCCGTCGCGCAGGCAATCAGCCCAGGCACTAATCCCGACGCTGCGAGGACCAGCGAGGACGCTGTCGTTGTTCCCGGCACGTGCGGTAAAGGGGCGGCCAGTCCTGATATTACCGAGTCCGCTGATGCGCCAGCCCCCAAGAATTTCAGCGATAGGACCACTATTCAAATACGCGCGTCCTTTGCCAAAGGGCAGTTCGTAGATGTAGCTGGCCACGAAGCGATGACGGACGTCGAAGTCGCTGGGTCCCCGACGCTCGTGGAGGTCCCGGTTGTTCTGCGTGAAACTACCGGTGCCGCCCGAAGCCAGGTGCTCCTGCGACTCGTCAATGGATTTCGAGAAGGTGTAGGCGGTACGGAAAGATAGCCCGCGACTAAACCGCTTCTCAAGGGTCACCTCGCCGCCGTGATAAATCGAGTCGCCCCCGTTATCACGATATTCGATAGGGCCCAGGAGCGGATAAGGCAATACCGGCGCGCCACCGCTGTTCATAATGGTGCCATTGGCATTGAGTAGCGGCTGGTTCAAACTGCGCAACGTTGAAAGGTGTGATCCTTTAGTACCTACGTAATCAAGCGTGGCCACCATATTTCCTGGCAACAGACGCTGAATACCCAGGTTCCATTGGTCCACACTGGGATCCACCGCTTCAGGGTTAACTGCACGTAAACGAACCGTAGTGACGTTAACTGCGCTTGGGCTGAGCGAGAGATTAAAGCCGGTCTGAAGCCGCATGTTGTTCGCTGTCGAATTAGCATTAGCGGCTGAGACTACATTGTTGACCAGGAACGGAAGGTTCAGCGACAACTGATCCTCACTACCTGCCCGCTCAAACAACATAAAGAACCGGCCGTAGCCGGCACGCACTACCGTTTCAGGAGTGAGTTGATAGGCCAGGCCAACGCGGGGAGCGAGATTGTTTTTATCGGGTTTGACCAGACTCTTGCCAACCGGTGAATTCGCTGGCGTGAACTTAAGCCCGGTTATAGGATCGAAGTTAGTCATCCGGTCGTAGCCTTCATACGGCCAGGTAGCGTAGTCGTAGCGTAGTCCGACGTTCAGCGTCAACTTCTGGGTCAATTTCCAATCGTCCTGGTAAAAGGCTGAATACATTTTTAGCCGCTGGTCCACCACCGCTAGATTTGTAAGTTGTGCCCCTGAAGGATAGCCGAGCAGAAAATCGGCCATGCCGATTCCGGTGGTCGGTGCGCCCGGCGGCGGATTCGGATTGCTGGTGCGATTGCCGTCGAAGTTAAAGGAGCCGCGCAAGCCCGGAACGTCGATGTAGATATTCCTCATAGGTCCGCGGAAGTCTCCCCCAAACTTCATTGAGTGGACTCCGTAGGAAAGACTTACCGTATCGGTCCATTGGAATTGATTGGTGCGTTGTGACTTGGGCAGGAAATCGGGTGAACCAAGCCTGTCAAACCCGGATTGGCCGCCGGGTAGGGTGGATCCGCCACGCGCCGAAATGATAATGCCGGGGATGCCGCCACTATACGTCGGAGAATCCTGCACGCCTTTAAACCCAAGTTCAGCCAGAGTGTTCAAGCCAAACGGGTCTTGATTGGCAAACGAATTGTTTCGTCCCCAGCCGAGCCGAAACTCGTTGATCATGCGTGAGCTCAGCGTGCGGGTCCAGCCGATCGCCGCGGACTGGGCCTTCATGAAGAGCCGTCCATTTGCAGAAGAGCCGGTCCCGTCAACGATGCCGCCAAAAATACCCGGGATATACCGGAAACGATCTGAATTGGTGTAGCGAACGAAGAAGCTGTTATTCGAATTTGCCTGCCAGTCGACGCGGCCGGTGACGCTGTCCGTGTTGTCAGTGATTCCCGGGTTGCGAATGAAATTGCTCAAATTGAGCGCACCCGATCCAGGAGTAGTGTTAGAGCCGGGCACCAGGCCGAGCACCCTTAAGGCCTGCGGATCCAGGCACACAGCAGGGATAATGTTATTGATGAATGATCCATCCGCATTAAACGCGGTCGGCGCTTTGGCGCGACAGTCTCCGACCCGATCGAATATTCTGGCGTAGCCGCCCGAGATGCGATTGGCAGTTCCCGCAGCGGCGGAAAAGTCCCCAATCCTCTCGTTCGGCAAGGGCACGTTGCCCAACCGGGTCACACCTTTGCGAATGCGCGTCCCCTCATAGTTAAAGAAGAAGAAGAGTGAGTTCTTGCCACTCCAGGTTGACGGACCACCTTCGCCAAAGCGGGGCAGCGTCACCGGACCGCCGAAGTTACCACCAAACTGGTTCTGGATGTTCTGCGGCTTTTTAACGCCGGCGCGATTGTTGAAGAAATTATTGGCGTCAAAGATACGGTTGCGATGAAACTCGTAGAGCGTGCCATGAAATTCATTGCCGCCACTCTTCGTTGTCACGCTGATCAGGGCGCCGGGACTACGACCGTTTTCCGCGGAGTAGGGGTTAGTGCTGACCTTGAACTCCTGAATCGAGTCGACCGACGGACGGGCCACCTGGGTGGTCAGCTCCTGGACGTTTTCTGAGATTGAGTTGTTGTCCACGCCGTCCAGAACATAATTATTCTGCAGCGAACGAACGCCATGGACATTGGCGCCACCGGTGCGGCCATTGGCTGTGCCGCCGCCTTCTTCGGTGTAACGATCTGCCTGAACTCCCGGCACCATGGCAACCAGGTCATCCCAGTTGCGGCCGCTCAATGGCAGTTGATTCACCATGCGATTTTCTATCACACCGCCAGTCGTGGCCTCTTGAGTCGTAAGTAGCTGGGGCGCCGACCCCACTACGACTGACTCACTCACGGCGCCAACTTCCAGGCTGGTATCGATGCGCGCCTTCTGTCCTACTTCCAGATTAATATTCTCGCGAATCGATTTCTTGAATCCCGGCAGCTCCACCGTGACGGTATAGATCCCCACCGGCAAGCTGGCGAAAGTGTAGTAACCCGAGCTGTCAGTTGAAGTAGTGTTTTCCACGTCGGTGGCCTTGTTCTTCGCCATCACCGATGCGTTGGGAACCACGGCGCCGGCCGAGTCGGTGACCAGTCCCGTCAGGCTCGCGTTATTGACCTGTGCCGACACTTGCACAGCCAAACCGATACAAAGAAGCGTCAAGCAAAAAATCATTCGTGGGGTCTTCATCGTTAATCTCCTTATGACTTGATGGTAGGAGTCCCTGCCTGAGAAGTTCTGTAGCTCGACAAGCATGAGTCTCACATAACTCTGCGCCACGCTAACGCGCCTACAGGCGTTTAGCAGGTAATGCTGTCTGTTTGGAACTGATTAGCTGAAGGTCTTCTCATTGGCTCGGCTTGCGCTCCGCACTGAGATGGTTACTACGATGACCAAAAACTTCCGGGCCTGGGATAAGCCGAATCGCTCAGTCTTCGAAATGGAATTCCAATATTCAGGGCCCTCTTCAAATTACGATTATCGTACTTAGGTGTGCGGGCGGATGTTACCACATCCATCGCAGAGCTGAACACGATTTTAATGCCGTCTGGATTTTTAATCTGTTCCAATCCTTCGGATCACGAGCGTCCAACATAATCCTGTTTAGTGAACAGCTGGTTAAATCTACATGAAACTTAAGCTAATCGTTTTCGTCTCATTTAGGTACTTATTCATTGAAGACAACGCTCATCAATGTCCGACATGCTTCAGCTTGTCGCCTGGCCTGGGAACTCTCAATGTGCGACGTCACAAAAGATCATTGCCTGGGTAGTGCCTTAATTTGGTTCTCTGTGCAACCTCCGTGTTTCTCTGTGTCTCTGTGGTGGAGCTAACGCAGCAGAACCTGCACCACAGAGGCACCGAGAAACACAAGAGGTTGCACAGAGTTTCATATTAGGTCACTACCATTGCTCGAGTGTTATGAAGCTAGACGACAAGCTGAAGCATGTCGAACATTGCTTTGAGCTCGCGATTCGTTTAGCTTTCCCTATCAAAGTTCATCCAGAAATTTGTAGATAACCTGAAAGGGTTCGTCTTATGAATAATCGACTGCGTCGCACACGCGCATACACCGCCTGCTTGCTCGTATGTCTGCTGATGCTGGCGAGCATAACTGGCATTCATTCGTCTGCTCACCGCGAGGATGAACCGGCTGCTGAGGGTCGCCGAATTACACCTGCAGGGTCGCTGGTTATTGATGCTACCACCAGGCAGGCGGCGGTGGGCGCATTGCCGCTGGACTTTATTCGCAGTCCGGATCACGCCGGGCCCGACGGCGCAGGACGCTATTTGATCGCTGTTAACAGTGGCTTTGGACTACAGTTCAACGCCGCGAGCAATCGCGCTCAGCAATCGTTATCGGTGATTGATTTGAATTCGAAACCGGCCCCCACGGTGGTGCAGAACGTTTATTTTCCCACGCCTCAGAGTGTGAACGTCGGGGTCGTGTTCTCACCGCGAGCGGACGAAGATGGAGCTTATGTGCTATATGCCGCGGGAGGCTTCGAGAACAAGATTTGGATTTTTCGCTTTCTGCCCGGCACTCCGACACCGATCACGCCAACTTCGGCCGGCCCGAATACTTTGGTGACTGCTCCTTTCATCGACGTCACCGGATTTGCCTCCGCTGCAGCCTCACCTCGCTACAACAGCGATCGCGCGCCCGTCTATCCGACCGGCCTGGCGATCAGTTCGGACGGCAATACGCTGTTCGTCGCCAACAATCTTGGTGACAGCCTGGGCGTAGTCAGCGATCTGCGTGGCGCCAGGAAGCTGACCCGGATCGATCTCACCGGACGCAACCGGGAAAGCACGCAAAGCTCCGAACACTTCACCTATCCGTATGGAGTTGTCGCTGTTACACCGGTACCGTCGGCGAGCAGGCCTGGGTCGCGGACGGTTATTCCAGGCTCGAAGGTCTATGTTTCATGTTGGAACGATGATTCGATCGCGGTCATCGATCTCGCTAACAACAATCGCAAGGTTTCGTATATTTCGGTAGGTCGTCACCCAACGGCCATGATCTGGGACAGGACGCGTAGCCGTCTTTACGCGGTCAATGCCGGCGACGACAGCGTTTCGATGATCGACACTCGCTCTGATCGCGAAGTGGAACGGATTAGCGTTCGTCTGGCCGAAAACGTGCAGCCCGGCAATAGTCCGGAAAGTCTGGCGTTGAGTGCCAATGGCGAGACTTTATATGTTGGCAACGCGCAAAGTAATTCGCTTGCGGTGGTGGCGTTATCGAAAACATCGCTCAACAGCGCCGGCAGTGGCGAGCAGCCGGCGAACGCGACGAGAACGGACAAGGACCGCAGCCTGGTGCGTGGTTTTATTCCCACCGGACAATATCCTTCCGCGGTGGCGATTGCGGGCCAAACGATTTTTGTGGGCAACGGAAAAGGCACGGGTGTCGAAAATTCCTCAGTCGTCGTCAACAACTCAGGCCGCACCCCAAACGCGCCAAACGATCGGTTTCCATCTGGCAGTGGTCGCGGCAGCTCACAGGGTGGGCAATATAGCGTCTCGCTTGTGGTCGGCAACATCAGTGCGATTCCCGCTCCTGACGACCCCACACTGGCCCGGCACACTCAGCAGGTAATGCGTAACAACGGACTGCTGGGCGCGGAACGAACCAGGTTATTCAGTGGTCCATCACCCATCAAACACGTCATCTATGTGATCAAAGAGAACCGCACCTACGACCAGGTATTTGGCGACGTCGCCCAGGCCGGAAACGGTCAACCAGCAGACGGCGATCCGCGCCTGGCGATCTTCGGCGCCGGCGAAGCAGCCCAGCGTCCCGAAGGGAAGACCCAGGACATCACCCCGAACCATCGAGCGCTGGCGCTGCGCTTTGGACTCTTCGATCGCTTCTTCGTCAATTCAGAGGCGAGTCCGGATGGGCATAACTGGTCCACAGCGGCATTCTCCAGCGACTACGTCGACAAAGCATATCGTTGGGATTACGGAGGGCGCGGACGCGGCTACGACTACGAAGGCTTCAACAGACTACCCAACTATGACCCGCTGCGGGGCGCACCGCCACTCTTTGGACCGCAGGTTGTGGCCGAAGACGTCGCCAACTTTATGCGACGTTTCATTCCTTACTTGAACGGCTCACGCGACGTGGCCGAGCCCGAAACACTCTACCTTTGGGACGCGGCTGCGCGTGCTGGTCTAACCTATCGCAACTATGGTGAGTTCATCGCGACTCTCTCCGCGGCAGACATAGCTGCATTGCGATCGAACCGGTCGAAATCTTATCCGGATATTTCTCCAACGGTCTCGGCGTTTCCCACCAAGAAATCGCTAGAAGGTCACCATAGCGATTCATTTCGCACTTTTGACATCGATACCCCTGACGCGATGACCGTTGACTCATATCGCGCCGCGAAGGAGTCTGCGGGACAGATCAGCCCGCTGATCAATCTCGGCCACAATGACGTCCGCTTCCGCGGCAATTCCAGACTGGGAACATGGCTTGACGAATTTCGCGGCTTCGTCGCGGATCTCAACGCAGGAAAACCAGACCGGTTTCCCAGCCTTTCAATAATGCGCCTGCCGAACAACCACACTGAGGGGATTAGTGCGGGTAAGCCGACGCCACAATTCTTCGTTGCCGAGAATGATTATGCCGTTGGGCTTTTGGTCGAGACTGTTTCGAAGAGTCCCTACTGGAAAGACACGGCAATTTTCATCGTTGAAGACGACGCCCAGGATGGCCCGGATCACGTCGATGCGCATCGCTCAGTGGCGCTGGTCATCAGTGCATACAATCGACCCGGTTTGCTGGTTCATGAATTTCATAACACGGTCAGCTTGATTCGAACGATGGAACTGTTACTGGGAATGGGGCCGATGAACCAGCTCGATGCAACCGCAGTCCCCATGAATATCTTTGGAGCCGAACCGGACTTACGGCCATTCGCAGCCCAGCTTCCAAACGTGGCTGCAGACAACTTCGTGAATCCGCGAGCCCGGGATGCGGCTACCGCTTACTGGATGCGACGCACGAGTGAGCAGGACCTGTCACATGCGGACATGGCGGATCCGCGCATTCTTAACCAGATCATCTGGTTCTCGGTGCGTGGCAACGAGCCGATTCCTGCGATCAACCGGCTGCCTGCCTACGAGGCCATGCTGATCGGTTTGTTGGAAGAGAGAGAAGAACTGGCGCGCGCGAGCGGTTCCGAGGGCAGGCGTGAGGAGCCTGAAGAGCGATAAGTTCAGAGGCTGTTGGGACATTCAAACCTGTTTTACTCTGTGCATCCTCAGTGTGCTCAGTGTCTCCGTGGTTAGTGTTTCTCTTGGCAAATTCACCAGAGGGACAAAGTCGTAGTTGATCACACAGCGTGGCTTTAGCCGCAACTAACGGAACGATCCACCAAATTACACGAAATAACACTAACGAATTTCGTGTTTGTTCGTGTGATTTAGTGGATCGGGGGCTTGCTTTTGTTGTTAAGAGAATTGGCGAGCCTAAACTTCAGAATGATCATTACTTAACCCGGTCCAGATTATATGAAAACTAAGTTAAGGCGTTTTCATCTCTATCCGCTTATCTTGATTCTGTTTTGTTCGTCGACAGATACGTATGTTCTGGCGAGGCAGAGCAGCTCTCAGCTTCCGAAACCGCTGGCTACTGAAACTTTCAAGCTCGCTGAAGATATGGAAGTTGGGTTGGAGATCAATGCACGATCTCCGGGCGCGTCCTGGGGACGCGAGGGTTCGGAAGCGGCCGCGCTTTTGGTTTCAGTTGATGGGGTTTACAACCAGGATCTCTTGCTTTGGGCCGGAGACGAATTGTTTCAGTATCGCGTTATGCTTGGGCATCTGGCCAAGGGTAAGCACACCGTCTCGGTGTCGGTGAATCTGCCGCGTTCGGCTCGCGGGGCTCAGCTGGCTGAGGTGAAGTCGCTACGTCCACTCCCGCTGGCTGCCGCAGGCAGATCAGACGCTAACGATGAAGACCTGCTGGCTCTGGCCCACTCGCCAGTACTCTATGCACGTGCAAATACGATCGACCACTTCACCGACATTCCGTTGCTGATGTATTACGAAATCCTACGCTCCGGTGGGAAAGATCTGACCGTGCGGTATACCGCCGTCTTCACTAACGAAGATGGGGGCACGCAAACGCTGGCGCTGATGGCCCGTTGGGGTCGGGGAACAGATATCGAATGGGTGTATGAGTTTCGTGTGCGGGACGGAAAGATAATCGACGAAACATTTCAGGGGGTGAACCATGAGACTAAAGCTTTTACAGGTTCGCGGACTGGCGGACGGCATCCGTTAATTGCTGTTGCTTCAGACAACAACAATTTTTCTGATCTGGCTTGCTCGGCTGTCCGTTTTGCACCCTTATCAATCCGTGCTGATCTGGCGACGGCTACCCGGGAGAGTGTGATGGACAGGTATCCACAAACGTACCGGGTGATGACTGAAGAATTGCAGCGCGAACATCGCATCAGTCCGACCCCAACCGGCATTAACATCATTGCCGATCCGCGCGACTACATCTACATCGAGGCTTCGTCAGAGCAGATCGGAGCGGCGCTCGGTTTCGACGTCATAGTTGCCGGCCAACCGCAAGTATTCGCTTCGGATCTGGGCGACGCCCGTTTGCGGATAGACCGGAGCGGTAATTTCCGCACTGCGGTGCGACTGCCTCATGGTGTTTCCCCGGCTGCGATTGAGACGGTAGCAGCACGTTGTCATGCAAGCGTACAACCTTCCGGAAATCGTGGCTGCAATCACGTGAAACTGTTGCGGGTGCTTATGCTCGACCAGGGGTTTGTGCCGCGAGCCCTTCCGATGCAAGCACAGCCGGAAGTATCGTTGGCCCCCGATCAGTCAAAGCAGTTCAGACTTAACCAACCTTGATCATCGTGCCATCCTGAATCTTGGAAAAATTGTAGGGGCGTCCCTCCGTGGGCCGTGAAAAGATTGTAGGGGCGTCCCTCCGTGGGCGCCCCTTGTCTTCACTACGAACTAGTAGCAAACAAAAGGGGCGCCCACGGAGGGACGCCCCTACAACT
>Ga0070697_100001741_pt1 | contig 16620 bp, 20 predicted proteins | sample KBSK1501metaG_FD_65475 | JGI IMG/M metagenome (GOLD analysis project Ga0070697, IMG submission 65475) | Corn, switchgrass and miscanthus rhizosphere microbial communities from Kellogg Biological Station, Michigan, USA - KBS K1-50-1 metaG | ecosystem: Host-associated > Plants > Roots >...
TTGACGAGCCGACGCTCGAGTCGTTAGGGCTGGCGTAAGGTTGCTTCACATCGAAAATTGCGCATAACGAGCGTTTGGCTGTTTTCGAGATATCGAACAGGGGCAGGCGGAGCGCCCGCCTGCCAAGCTCCTCCGATGGGCCACCCACCGCGGATTCCTGTTTGGTTGCCCTGGGAACAGTCAGTCATTTACTTCGCCACAATTTGTGTTGCGGACCGAAAACCAGTCCTGGCAAATGAAGCAGTCTTTCGAGCGTTCAAAAGCGCTATTGCTAAGCTTCGTCACTGGACAGTGCTTGCCGCGATTCTGATGCCCGACCATCTCCACGTCATCGTGTCACCTACCGAAGATCGACACGCGAAGCTCGGGAATTTTTTCGCTGCCTTGAAACGATCAATCGGCAAGGAATTGAATGCCTGCTGGCAATGGCAACCCGGCTGTTTTGACCGGTTGCTACGTTCCGATGAGTCGTTACATGATAAGTGGCTTTATGCGCAACAAAATCCGGTCCGTGCTGGGCTCGTCACAGATTTAAACGACTGGCCATATCAAATCGGGCTCGATGATTGGTAAGATTTAGGAGCAACCACATTGGTTGCAGAAATTCGGCAAGCGATGCGCTTGCCCTACAACGACGAACCGCGTCATGTTAGTATTCCATCACTCCACTACTCCACTACTCCATGCAGCTAGTCGCTCGTGATTTGTTCCAATCGTTCCAAATGGGGGCGCGACGGATCGAAGTCTTGCGCGGGATCTCGCTCGAAATCGGACATGGTGAAGTTGTTTTTATTTGCGGGGCGTCCGGCGCAGGCAAGACGACTTTGATGTACACGCTCGCCGGTTTGGAGCGGCCAGAATCGGGAACGGTGGAGTTTGAAGGACGGAATCTTTACAACGGCAGTTCAGCCGCCCAGGCGCGCTTTCGAAACGAAAAAATGGGCTTCGTTTTCCAGGGATATTTTTTGCTGCCGGAATTGACCGCGCTGGAAAATGTTTCGTTGCCGGGCAGGATCGGGCGAAGATCGACAAGCAAAAGCGCGGAAGAAAGCTTGCGCGCAGTGGGGCTGGCTAATCGTCTGCATCATTTGCCGCCGGAGCTTTCCGGCGGAGAACAACAACGGGTCGCAATCGCGCGGGCGTTGACCAATGATCCCGAAATTATTTTCGCGGATGAGCCCACTGGCAATCTCGACTCCAAGACCGGCGACGCGATTGTCGATCTTTTGTTAAATCTGGCGCGCGACCGTAAGAAAACGTTACTGGTGGTAACACATGACACGAAGCTAGCCCTGCGCGGCGACCGCCAGTTACATATCCAAGATGGCGTTCTGCAGTAGACTCTCAGCGCGATTCGTAACTCGAGATTCGTAATTCGAGGAGAGCGTGTATTCTACCCGCTCTTGCCGGCTTTCGGCCGGGAAGCTCCTGGGAGTGGCGCCGGCAAAATGCCGGCTACTGCGAGTCCCGCAGGCGCGGGACTCGCGTTCCCCAGACGATTCACAATTCACAATTCACGATTCACCTGTCGCGCCGTCTGCTCAGCCTGCCCAAAGCTTGCTCGCCGTGACAAACGGTGGGCGAACGCTTTCGGAGTAGCCCCGCGGCTGCGGGACGAAGGCGGAACGATGTAACGGTTTCATTTGCCCCTTGAATTGTCTCTTCATTCGCGGGACAATTTTCTTGCGCTTATGAAAACTGAAACTGCTGGTGGAATGGTGATGGACGAACCAGAAACGAAAACGGCGGTGAAACCCGCGGTGGAGACGCGCGCGCGCGCGCCGCAGCGGATGAAGGATCCGAAAATCTACATTGATGGAAAATTTTTTTCCGAAGCCAATGCGAAGATCTCCGTGTTTGACCACGGCCTTCTTTATGGCGATGGGATTTTCGAAGGCATTCGCTTTTACAACGGCCGCGTCTTTCGGTTGGAGGAACATCTGGAGCGCCTGTGGGATTCGGCGCGCTCGATTTGCCTCGAAATCCCTATGTCGATCCGGGAGATGGGCGAAGCGGTGCTGGAAACGATCCGGCAGAACAATCTGCGCGATGGTTACGTTCGATTGATCGTCACGCGCGGGAAAGGGAATCTCGGATTGAATCCGACGCAATGCGAGCGGCCGAGCGTGATTATCATCACGGCGCAAATCGCGCTTTACCCGGATTCAGTTTATCAAAAGGGTCTGACGGTAGTGACATGTGCGACCCGCCGCACGAGTCCGGGCGCGCTCAACCCGGCAGTGAAGTCGCTCAATTATTTGAACAACGTGATGGCACGGATTGAGGCAAATCTGGCCGGAGCTGACGAAGGACTGATGTTAAACGACGCGGGCAACGTGGCCGAGTGCACGGCGGACAACGTCTTCATCATCAAGCGCGGTCAGATTTTCACGCCGCCAATCACGGCCGGAGCGTTGCGTGGAATCACCCGCGCAATCGTGTTCCAAATTGCAGGCGAGCTCGGAATCAGAGTTACGGAAGCCGAGATCACACGGCACGATGTCTTCACTGCCGAAGAATGTTTCCTTACCGGCACGGCCGCGGAAGTGATTCCCGTAGTTCGGGCTGACGGTCGTGCGATTGGGAATGGGAAGCCCGGTCCGATTAGCGCACGGATCATCGCGCGGTTTCGCCAATTAGCCCATGAGAGCGGCACTCCGATTTACTCGTAACCCCGAGCATACATTTACCGGCGTGGAAGCTGCTCGACAGGTTGGGAATTCTGAATGGTTGTGGGCAATTCGAGGTCTAAGTAAGCAAGATGTTGTGCGACGTTTGCAAATGCAATGACGCGGCAGTTTTCCTGACGCAAATCGTGGAGGGCAAGATGCAGAAGGTGAACCTCTGCGACGCTTGCTCGAAAGAGAAGGGCGTGCAGGACCCGACCGGCTTTGCCCTGGCTGATTTGCTGCTCGGGATTGGCGCCGCCGAGGAGATTGAGAAAGGCGGCGCCGCGCAAAAATGTCCCGTCTGCGGCTTTACCCAGTCAGATTTCAAGAAAACTGGCCGGCTCGGTTGCAGCACCTGCTACCTGACATTCGCCGAGGGGCTTGGCTCATTGCTCAAGGCAATGCACAAAGGCACCGAACACGTGGGCAAGGTGCCGGAGCACGCTCAACGCGCCGCTCAGCTGACTGACCGGATGCGGAACCTGAGCGAGAGCCTCCAAAAAGCGGTGGCAGACGAGAATTACGAAACAGCTGCGTCGTTACGAGACCAAATCAAGCAGCTCGAAAACGACCTCACGAGTTAGCATGAAATTGTCCAGCATCATATCTACCCAGGGAGAATGGTTACGCGGCGAAGGGCCGCATCACCAGATAGTCATCAGCAGCCGGGTCCGGTTCGCACGTAACCTGCGCAATCGCGCTTTTCCTGGCTGGGCAAAAAAGGCCGAGCGCACCGCGATTCTCGACCAAATCAGGCCCAAGGTGGAACAGCTGCCGGAGATGCAGGATTCATTTTCGGAGTTGCTGCAAGATCTTTCCGCCCTCGATAAACAGGTGCTGGTCGAGCGCCACCTCATCAGTCGCGAGCACGCAGCCAAGGGAGCAGGCAGCGCGCTGGTAATGAATCGGAAACAGACGCTGAGCGTCATGATCAACGAAGAAGATCATTTGCGGATGCAGTCGATGCGCTCCGGTTTGCAATTGAAACAGGCCTTCAAACTGGTGGACAAGATCGACAGCGCTTTGGAGAGCAATCTGGAATTCGCGTTTGACCCGCGCCTCGGATATTTGACCGCCTGCCCAACGAATGTTGGCACTGGAATGCGCGCCTCCGCCATGTTGCATTTGCCCGGTCTTGTCCTGAGCGAGCTGATTAACCAGGTCGTGCAGGCGGTCAGCAAAATCGGTTTAGCCGTTCGCGGACTTTATGGCGAAGGAACCGAAGCCATGGGTAATCTTTTCCAGATTTCCAATCAGACAACGCTCGGCGAAAAAGAAGACGAGATCATCAGCCGGTTGACCAAAGTAATCGAGACGATCATTGACAAGGAACACGACGCCCGTCAGGTCTTGCTTCAAAAAAGATCAAATACGCTCTGGGATCAGATTGGCCGGGCCTACGGTCTGCTGACTTATGCGCACGCCATGGCTTCAAAAGAAGCGCTTAATTTGTTGTCCATTATCAAGCTCGGAGTCGACCTTGGCGCGTTTCCGGAAGAGCGGCGCCTGCCCATCGACGAATTGTTCATCGACACGCAACCGGCTCATCTCCAAAAAAGCTCGCAACAAAAATTGAATGCCGAGGAGCGCGATCATCTGCGCGCGCAAATTATTCGAGGGCGTTTGAAACTCTTCCCCAAACCTGATATTGGTAAACTGGCGAAGGAGTCGGGCAACGGCTCGGCGGCCAAGCCTTCAAATAATGAATAACTTTACGCCGCGCGCCCAACAGGTTTTGCAGCTTGCCCGCAAGGAAGCGGACCGCTTCAATCACAATTACGTCGGCACTGAGCATTTGCTTTTGGGACTGATCAAGCTCGGCCAGGGCGTGGCTGTCAACGTCCTGCAAAAAATGGGACTTGATCTGGAAACGGTGCGAATGGAAGTCGAGAAGCAAGTTGGCTCCGGCCCCGAGACCAAAATCGTGGGGAACGTTCCCTACACACCGCGAGTGAAGAAAGTGCTGGCCCTCGCGGGCAAGGAAGCGAAAGCACTCAGCCATTCCTACGTCGGAACAGAACATATTTTGCTGGGCCTTTTAAAGGAGGGCGAAGGCGTCGCGGCGCGCGTGCTTAAGAATCTCGAGGTCGACATTGAGCGCACGAAAAACGAAATTCAAAAGGAGCTCGATCCCAATTTCACGCCCGCAGAATCGGAAGAAGGCGCGGGTGAGCCGTCGAGAAAAGAGGTCAAAACTCCAGCCCTGCGTGCGTTTGGTCGCGATCTGACCGAGCTGGCCAAGAAGGGCGAACTCGACCCGGTGATCGGGCGTCGTAACGAAATCGAGCGCGTCATTCAAGTACTTTGCCGACGGACGAAAAATAATCCGGTGCTGATCGGCGAAGCCGGCGTGGGCAAGACCGCGATCGCCGAAGGTCTGGCGCAAGAGATCGCCAATGGCAATGTGCCCGAATTATTGCGGGATAGACGCGTCATCACTCTCGATCTTGCGCTCATGGTCGCTGGCACAAAATATCGTGGCCAGTTCGAGGAACGCATCAAAGCGGTCATGGATGAAATTCGCCGCTCCAAGAACGTCATCCTTTTCATCGATGAGCTCCACACCATTGTCGGCGCTGGTTCGGCCGAAGGCGCGATGGACGCCTCCAACATCATCAAGCCGGCCTTGAGTCGCGGCGAATTGCAATGTGTCGGCGCGACGACCATGAACGAGTATCGCAAATACATCGAGAAAGACGCCGCTCTCGAACGGCGTTTCCAGACCGTGAAGGTGGACGCCCCAAGCATCGAGGAAGCAATCGAGATCTTGAAAGGACTGCGGCCAAAGTACGAAGCGCATCACAAAGCCAAACTGACCGACGAAGCACTCGAGACTGCCGTTCGTTTCTCGGAGCGCTACATCACTGGCCGTTTTCTGCCCGATAAGGCAATCGATGTGATGGACGAAGCCGGTGCCCGCGCGCGGATCAACGCGATGACGCGGCCACCGGACGTTAAAGAGATCGAGAAAGAGATCGAGGAGATCCGATTAGAAAAGGAAGCTGCGATCAAAGCCCAGGATTTTGAAAAGGCGGCTTCTTTACGCGACAAGGAAAAACAAACCAAGGAGAAGCTCGATGCCATTTTGCAGCGATGGCGTGAGGAGCGGGAAGAAAAGCATGTGCTCGTGACCGCCGACGACATGATGTACATCATCTCCAAGGTGACCGGCGTTCCGCTCCAGCGGATGGAGCAAGCCGAGACGGAGAAGCTCCTCAAAATGGAAGACGAACTGAGGGGCAAAGTGATCGGGCAGGATGAAGCGGTCGGTGCTATTTCCAAAGCGTTGCGCCGCAGTCGCGCCGATTTGAAAGATCCGCGCCGGCCGATCGGCTCATTCATTTTCCTCGGGCCGACCGGGGTCGGAAAAACTTTCCTCGCCCAGCAGCTTGCTGAATTCATGTTCGGCGATCGCGACGCCCTCATTCAGATCGATATGTCGGAGTACATGGAAAAGTTTACGGCATCGCGTCTGATCGGCTCGCCCCCCGGCTACGTTGGTTACGAGGAAGGCGGTCAGCTCTCTGAAGCGGTCCGGCGGCGCCCCTATTCGGTCGTCCTGTTCGATGAAATCGAAAAGGCGCATCCGGATGTGATGCATCTGCTACTCCAGATTCTGGAGGACGGTAAGATCACGGATTCGTTAGGCCGAAAGATCGATTTCCGCAACACCATCATCATCATGACCTCGAACGTTGGGGCGGAGCTGTTGCGCAAGCAGACAACGATGGGCTTTGCCGCAACCACCCCCGTGGGCGAGCACGAATACGACGCCATGCGTGACCGTTTGCTCGATGAGGCCAAGAAAACGTTTAAGCCCGAGTTCATCAACCGCCTGGATGACATCATCGTTTTCCATCAACTGACCAAGGCCAACCTTATGCAAATTGTCGATCTCGAGGTGGACAAGGTGCTAACCCGCGTAAAAGCGAAAGACGTGCATGTCGAACTCGAGACGAGTGCGAAAGAATTCCTGATCGAGAAAGGATACGACCCGATGTACGGCGCGCGTCCAATGCGCCGCGCTGTCGAGCGTCACTTGGAAGACCCGTTTGCCGAAGAGTTATTGCGCGGCAACGTGAAACGGGGCGAGACGCTGCACGTTACGGCGGAGAACGGGAAGCTCGTTTTCAAGGCCGCCGAAGCAACCACGACGGCAGCGCAAGCGAGCTGAAGGCGCAAAGGTAGATCGAGCTCTCCCTTGGCACGCCGTAGCTGGGCGAAGGCGGCGAGCTCGATGCTAATTTACCGGCGAAGCCGCACTTATCCTAGCATCGCCCGCGTCGCTCCGAAAGGTTTCGCGAGCAGGCGGATCGATCCACCCCTGACGCGCGTGTCGATTTCCAAGGTGGATCTCTCCCTTGGCACGCCGTAGCTGAGCGAAGGAGGCGAGCTCGATGCTAATCTGGCGGCGAAGCCGCACTTATCTTAACATCGCCAACCAGTTCGGAAATCATGCCCGCGGGTGCGCGGCTGCGTACGTCCTCTTTAGCCTAGACCAAGGATGGGCGCTTTCCAAAGCGCCCCTTTTTGCTCGGCGGCTGGGAAGCCGCCGCTCCTTGATTGCTCACATTACGCGCGCGGGTGCGCTTGCGCGTAGGCCTTTTTCAAACGCTCGATCGTGACGTGCGTATAAATTTGCGTCGTCGATAAACTGGCGTGGCCCAGCAACGCCTGCACACTCCGCAGGTCAGCCCCACGATCGAGCATGTGGGTCGCAAAACTGTGCCGCAATTTATGCGGGCTAATCGAAATCGGAATCGACGTGTGCCGGAGGTACCGTTTCAAAATCAGCCAGATCGAGCGCGGGGACATCCGTCGCCGCGATTTGTTGATGAACAACGCCCCGGCATCGACCTTCGCGGCCGAGCGATATTTCGAAATCGCTTCCAATGCCGGCACGCCGACCGGGCAAACACGTTCTTTTCGGCCCTTGCCAAATACCCGCACCGATTCTGTGTAAAGATCGACATCGGCCACGTCGAGCGCCGCCAGTTCGCTCAAACGCAAACCGCTGCTGTAAAAAAGCTCCATGATCGCGACATCGCGCAACGGCATCCAGACAGGCGCGGCGCGATTCTTCTCGACCTTGACCGGGGCAGCCAGCAATTCGTCCACCTGCTGCCGCGTGAGCACAAGCGGCAGTTTCTTGTCGATCTTGGGCAAATGCAGCTCGCGCACCGGATCGCGCCTGAGATTTTTTCGCTCGGTCAGAAACCGATAAAACCTGCGCAGCGCGGAAAATTGCAGTCGAACATAAGAGCGCGCCTGCCCGCGCTTCATGATTGCGAACAGGTAATCGCGAAAATCCTCCGCATTGCATTTCTTCCATGGTGTCTGGTTTGTCGCGCGAAAACCCTCCAGGGCTTGACGGTAGGCTTTCACCGTTCGCGGAGACGCGTTCCGCTCTGCCCCGAGATAACGCAAAAACTCCTCTGCGAGGGAATCACGATTCGCCGGCGCGTAGGCAGTATGTGTCATCGAAAATGACCAACCACGAATGACGAATCAATGACGAAGTCCAACGCCCAAAGCAGACATCGGCAACATGCGCCATTGTTCGAGGTTTCCTAAGCATTTAACCACCAATGGACACGAATGAACACGAATTCATAAGACGAGTCGCTCCCACTCGAGTTTGCGATGCTTAAAATTAAGGATCACGCCAACACGCAGGTGTGTAATCCGGAGATAGTTCAACACCAGCCCTCGTTCATAGTCGGTAATTTTGTCGATCACTTTTGTGTCTATGACAATGGTATCGAAGGCGATCAGGTCGGGAATAAACAGCCCGACGTGCTGACCTTTGTAGAGGACATCGAAGGCAGGTTGCTGTCGAAAGGGAATTTTCCGCAACCCAATTTCCACCACCAACGCATTCTCATATGGCTTCTCGACGATTCCGTGGCCGAGCGTGTTTGGAACCTCGATTGCGCAGCCAACAATCCGAAACACCTCTTCTTTGAGCAACAACCTATCGTGATTCGTGTCCATTCGTCCCGCGGCTGCGGGATTAGTGGTTACTCCAATCCGGAGACATGCCGTTTCTGACGGAGCTGGGGCCATTTCCGTTTGGCAACGAGACGCCAACACAAAGTTAAAATTGCGGCTCTGGTTTTTCGATCGTGTAGCGAGTTAATGCGGCTTGCGCGCTTCCGCTGTATTGACTTTTGAAAATCGGCGGCGGGTTCGTGGAAATCAGCTCGTAATTTTTAAGCACGAACTCCGGATAGACATTGTTACTGGCCGGCTCGTAAACTTTGTCGCCGCTGAAGTGGCCGTAGAGTCTGTATTCGTAATTATTGTCGTAGCCGAATCTCAACTCGGCACGGTCAGGTGCGAGTTTTTGTCCTTCGTTCAACAGCACCAATACCGCGCTGGTCCAGGGTTGACCCGGCCGCCGGACGTAACCCCAAAATTTATAGTCAGGTTTGTAATAACGACGGCCGATATAATAGTCCCCCGCCGGTTCACTGGCGATTTTTCGCGCCATTTCCATCCTGGCCTGCTGGATTCCCTGCGGCACGGTCTCGCAGCCGGCAAAAAGCAACGCAAGAATTCCGAACGACCAAAACAATCGGACGGCCTCTCTCATTCGCACGATCGACATCTACTCGGCTATGCACACCGCGCAATCGCTTGACGTTTCTTTTTGCATGATGGCAAAGGTATCCGTAAACTTGGGCCGAAATGATTGAGCTGGAAGTTTACGCGGCCGGTCTGCGCGATCTAAATAAAATCCTGGAGCTCGATCACGAGCTGGAGGCGATTCCTGGCCTGCATTACAAAGTCGATCGCAATCACGATTTGGTTTATCTCGAACTTGACGAGCCCACCATCACTTTACGCGAGATTCGCGCGATTTTTCGTAAACGGAATCTCGAGCCACGGTTCATCGGCGCAATCCCGCCCCAGCTTCGTCCAAGAACCAAGACGCAACCGTTGAGCGCGTAAACCTCCCAAGTGCCGTTAGGGGAAAGTGAATCGTGATAGGTGATAAATGAATGGCTAACAGCACCTCCGACCTCCAGCCTTCGCCATCCTCCTTCACGGAGTTACGGCGCGACGAGAGGCTCCGGCTTGGCAAGCTGACATCTGACATCTGACTTCCGACCTCTCACTTCCCCGTAATCATCGAAGCGAATGATGACGCGACTCTTTAACTGGCTTGGAGGGATTGCCCTTCGGTTCCTTCAGTACCTCGGCGAGGTAGTGCTGCTCGCGGCCGACACCTTCAGGTCGATCTTTTCCCGCAAATTGCGCTGGAAATTATTTCTCCACCAAATCGTCGAAGTTGGATTGCTTTCCCAGGTGGTCGTGGTTATCACCGGCGCTTTCACCGGCGCGGTTTTCTCCGCGCAAACATTTTTTCAATTCAACAAGCTTGGAATGGGCTCGGCCGTGGGCGCGGTCGTTTCGGTGGCGATCTGCCGCGAATTGGGTCCTGTGCTCACCGCCTTAATGGTGGCGGGGCGCGTCGGTGCGGCCATGTCCGCCGAAATCGGAACGATGAAGGTTACGGAGCAAATTGATGCGCTGCGTGCGCTCGCAGTCTATCCCACGGATTATCTGGTGGTGCCACGTGCGTTGGCCATGATGATTTCGATGCCGTTGCTGGTGGCCGAGTGCATCGCCGTTGGCATTGCTGCCGGTTATCTCGTCGCGATATTTTTGCTCCAGATCAACGGCACCTACTATATGGCCAACATGGTGAGGTGGACGCGGAGCCGCGACATTATCATGGGTCTGTCGAAGGCGTTTTGTTTCGGGATACTCATCGTATTCATCAGCTGCCACAAAGGTTTGACCGCGCGCGAAGGCGCAGTGGGTGTGGGGCGCGCGACCACGGAAGCAGTAGTGAACGCGTCGCTCGCAGTCCTGATCTGCAATTTCTTTCTCACCATGACGTTGAACATCATCTACCCGGCGGGATATCAATAATCGACGTTGAATCGTTGAATCGGGATCCTGTGGTGGCCGCCGTCCTCGGCGGCAAGAAGGAACTGACGATCAAAGGCAAGCCACCGCGGCTCAACCAGATTTACATCGATCAGCCGCTGTATTTCGTTACCTGTTGCATACTTTACCGAAGGCCTTTACTCGCGAACGCGAATTTCACGAAACATTTCGCACGTATTGTCTCTGTGCCGCTGATTACAACATCGGCGTCGGTCAATACATGCTGATGCTAGATCACCTACATCTGTTCGTTCGCGGTGGCATAGAATTTGATCTCGGTGTTTGGATCCGTGGACTGAAGCGAGTTGTGTCTCGCGAAAGAGACTTTTGGCAACCGGGGTTTTTCGACCACATTCTTCGGAGTGATGAAAGCTACAGCGAAAAATGGAATTATGTTCGGGAGAATCCCGTGCGCGCCGGTTTGGTTGCAACGGCTGATGAATGGCCGTTTCAAGGTGAGATTGTGGTAATTGACCGCGCATGAGCGACCGCACCGCGATTTTGCCGCCGAGGACGGCGGCCCCTACAGAAGACGGGAAACGCACGAAGGTTGAGAGTTCTTAGTTGAGAGTGGAGAGTTGCCTCGTGCGATGAACGAAGCGCTGCCATCCTCTGCGTCACTCAACTCTCAACTAGTGACTAATAACTCTTCGCCAATGCTCGAGGTCCGCAGCCTCGTGAAACGCATTGGCGCACAGGAGATTTTGCGCGGCGTTGATCTCGACATTGAGCGCGGCAAAACGCTTGCGATCATCGGCCGGAGCGGTGGTGGCAAGAGCGTGTTACTCAAACATCTGGTCGGTTTGATGCGGCCGGATGCAGGCGAAATTTGGGTCGAGGGCGAAAACATCACTCAAATGAACGAGCGGCAATTGGCGATTATTCGTCAAAAAGTCGGTATTCTGTTCCAGGGCGCCGCGCTTTTCGATTCGTTTACCGTAGAAGAAAATATTGCCTTTCCGCTGCACGAAGCCGGCGAACGCGACCTGAAAACGATCCGGGAAAAAGTCCGGAACATGCTCGAGGTGATGGAACTAGAGGGGCAGGAAGCGAAAATGCCGGTGAATTTGAGCGGCGGAATGAAAAAGCGCGTCGGCCTCGCTCGCGCCATCGTTAGGCGGCCATCGTGTGTTCTTTATGATGAACCAACTTCTGGTCTCGATCCGGTTGTGTCCGACTCGATCAACCGGTTGATCCGCCGATTACAGGAGCGCTTCCACGTCACCAGCGTGGTGGTAACCCACGATATGAAGAGCGCGTTCCACGTGGCCGATCACGTCGCTTACTTGCACGAAGGGCGCATTTATTTCTATGGGACGCCGGAGGATTTGAAGACCTCGCGCGACCCGCTGCTCCAGGATTTTCTCTTGGGACGCTCGGAGGAGTCACGGTAGGGCGAGCAGATATTGTAGGGCGGGCGCTCCGCCTGCCCGGCTTGTTTCGGGAATTCGGCAAGCGATGCGCTTGCCCTACAACCACGCGCGCGAACAACGTAAAGGTGGAAAGCGACCTCTCCTTGGCACGCCGTAGCCTCTCGTCGCGCCGTAACTCCGTGAAGGAGGATGGCGAAGGCGGCCGCCTGCCTCCTCAGAATCCGTCCGAAGCTCGCACCCTTTCCCGTCGCCAAAACGCTGCTAAGATCGACAGTAACTATCGTGTCATGAATCGGCAGGAACGAGGCTTGGAATTCAAAGTCGGCGCATTCGTCTTCGTCGGTTTGGCGATGCTCGGCGCGCTCGTCGTGCAATTCGGCCGGCTGGGCGAAGGATTCAAAAATTATTATCCCCTCACCGTCCGATTTAGTGACGCGAGCGGCCTGTTAAAAGGGTCCGATGTTTTGCTCGCCGGCGCGAGAATTGGAAAAGTTGCGGGCGGTCCGCGGATGGTGCGGGAAGGCAACGGCGTCGAGGTGCCGCTGAAGATCTACGATTACATAAAAATCCCCGACGGCAGCAAGTTTACCGTTGGAAGCTCGGGATTACTTGGCGACCGGTTTGTCAGCGTAACGATGCCGCCCGGGCAACGAAAAAATTTCATCGCGCCGAATAGTCACCTCAATGGTACGCGCGAGACCGGCATCGATGATCTCACCCGGGAAGGTGGCGCGCTAGTGAACGATCTGCGCGGGACCGTCCGCAACATCGACAGCATTGTCACGCGTTTGAACGAGCAGGCGCTGTCCCCGGCGAGCATCGATAATCTGAAAGCGAGCATCACGCATTTGCATGAGACAAGCGGCGCGCTTGCCGAATCATCCAAAAAGTTGGACGGCGTGATCGAGAAAGCCGATTCCACCATGGATTCGGCTAAGAAAGCGGCCGACGATCTCCAAAACACGATTCTGGAAGCGCGCAAGGTTTTTCAGAGCGCGACCCAGGGAAAAGGATTGCTGGCCACGCTGCTGAGCAATCAGGAGCTGGCAAGCGATCTGCGCGCATTAATTGCCAACCTCCGAGCACACGGTGTGCTTTTCTATCGTGATACGACTTCGAAGATCGACATGAACCAGCAAAATAAACCGCCCCAGCAAACGCGAGGACGCTAAATGACGCCGCTGCTCACGATCAATTTGCTCCGCGTGCTTTTCGTGACCTTTTGCGCCGCGATCGGTGCGAATATTTCCTCAGCTCTCCTTGGAAATTTGTGGCTCGGTCTGATCCTGGGAACCATCTTCGGACTTCTCGTTGTTTTGATCGACCGTTTGCTCAAAGGCGTTTCCTTGCGTCTTTTTTCGTCGGCTACTTTCGGTCTATTGCTCGGGATGATCTTCGCCCATCTCTTCGTAGCTTCAGACATCCTGCGTTATCAACCGGAACAAACGCAATGGGCCGTGCGCCTGATCGTTTATGCCACGTTTGCTTATCTTGGGATGATGCTCGCCATGCGGAGCAGCCGGGACGAATTTTCGCTCATTATTCCGTACGTGCGCTTTGCCCGCGAAACCACCCAACACGAACCGCTTATCCTCGATACCAACGTGATCATCGACGGGCGCATCGCCGACCTTTGTGGAACCGGTTTTCTGAGCCGCTCACTCATTGTCCCGCGCTTTGTCCTGGATGAACTGCAGGCGCTGGCTGATTCCCACGATCCGATCAAACGCGAACGCGGACGGCGCGGTCTTGAAATTCTGAACGCGCTCCAGCGCTCGCGCGAAATAGAATTGAACATTCACGAAACGACCGGGGACACTACTGATCTCGGAGTGGATGCGCGGCTGGTGCGCACCGCCAAAATGTTGAAAGCGCGGTTGCTCACAAATGATCACGCCCTTTCGCAGGTCGCTCGTTTGGACCAGGTCCCGACGCTCAATTTAGCCGATCTCGTGCGTGCGCTGCGGCCGAACGTCATGACTGGGGACGAGATCGAGCTCAATCTCATCAAAGAAGGCCGCGAATCGCATCAAGCCATCGGCTATTTGCCGGACGGAACCATGATCGTGGTCAACCACGGTCGCCCGTACGTGGGCAAGACGGCCAAGGTAGTTATATCGAGTGCGCTGCAAACCTCCGCTGGCCGCCTCATCTTTGCCGAGCTCAAAAACGGTGCAGCAAACGCGTGAATTAGAGGTCAGCAGTCGGACGTCAGACATCAGACGTCAGAAATCGGAGATCGGCTTGCCAAGCCGTAGCCTTGGCAAAGGCTGGAGGACTGGCGACAGAAACGATTCACGATTTAACGATTCACGGTTCACGGTTCCCTGTCGCGCCGCCTGCTCAGCTTGCCCGCCGTGGTGGGCGAACGCTTTTGGAGTAGCCCCGCGGCTGCGGGACGAAGGCGGAATGATGTAAACGCCTTAACTCCGAAAGTCTTTGCGAGTAAACTTTTCAGCGTTTTAACGCTTTTAACATTGTTACCATTCAACACCTCCGCGGCACGTGGGCGCATGCCTTTTGCTGCTTTGGATTTCGCCAGTTTTCTACAAACCTGGCGCAGGACTGCCGTCGGGTGTCCGATTGTTAAAGAATATCACGCCAGTTCCCGAAACTGAGTTATTTGACGGCTCAATTGTATTGTTAGCAATGATTCCGCCTGCGACTGGCGACGCCGCTACGCCCCAAAGCGGTGATGCTCCCGACCCAGAAGTATCAGAAGTGATCGTGTTATTGACGATCGTCAGATCAGTGGTTGCTCCGTTTTCTAAAACGATTCCGTAACCTCCGTTGCCAGCAAGGCCCCGCTGGACCTGCAATAGCGTAGGAGGATTCAAAGGCGTATTTGGAACATTCACTCCCATGCGATTTTGCACGACGAATGAATTATTCGTTATCTCGATATTGCTTTTGGTGAGGTCGGAGGCGAACGTCACGCCCAGCCATCCCCGTACCACCGTGTTATTGAATACCTTAAGACTGTCAAAACTCCCGGTGTCGCTGTAGAAAGCTCCGGCGCAATCAACGAACGTATTATTGTAGATTTGGGAATTCGTGAGTCCTATACCGCTCACTCCTCCAGCATTAAATCCGTCGGTGACCCCATCATTTATACCCATGGCCAGGTTCCCATAGGCGCTCGAGTTGGTGCACCCGTGTAGCGCAAAGGGTGCTGAGTAATCCCCCTTCGGTGACTCGGCGTGACAAAATCGAATAATATTTCCGCTTGCCGCGTTGGCAGCAGCCGGGGCGGCCAAACCTGTCATATTTCCAGTCGCAGCGCTGGCAGCAACCGGGGCGGCTAAACCTATCGCAAATGACTCGTTTAAATTTGCGAGTGACCCGTAGGTGTTAATTGACTTAACGTCCTCAACGAGATTATTGCTTCCAAAAATGTAAACTGCCCCGACGGAGGCATTCGCTATCCCTCCGGCACCGGGCGTGGCAGTCGCCGAAAGTTCCGCCCAGTTACTATCAACGGTGAAACGTCTCAGAATAACGCGGTCCGTCGAGCTGTAGCTTGGGGACGAGAAACACGAGATTTTAGTTACTCCACTGATTGGTCCTGCGACCTGAATGGTAGTGGTATCCATCCCCGCTCCTTCGACCACCCATCCCGGCTTAACAAGCCATGAGTGCGTTGCCGCAGTTCGAAACGTCCCTGGTCCAAGGTGGATTCTGGTGTAAGCTGGAATCCAAGCCATCACAGTGTCAAACTTGACCTGTGTGCTGCCGTCGAACGGATCGGCCATCGCCCCTGTCCCAGGCCGGCCATCGGTTCGATTAGCAATCCAGACTTCATTAACTGTCGCTCCTTCATCCTGAGCACAGCTATCCGGTAGGCCAGTAATTGGTGCGCCGGTAGCCGTCCGGTTCATGCAAAGCGTAACGTTTGTACCGACGACCTGGCCATTGACGGTTGCCGAGCCAGCAGACGCCTCATCCGCTATGTTGCCGGATATGATCGAATCGATGATTCCAAAGGCCCCAATAGTCACGAATTGTAAAGCCCCATGGCCGGTTGGGTCGAAGGAAATATGATTTCCAGCGATCGTGACGTTAGAGGAGGTAGCACCATAAATCGCTATTCCCCAGCTACCGCCAGCGTTTCGATTTTGGATATCGAGTTTATTGTCGACGATCACAATGTTATTCTTTGTCCACGATTCATTTGGACCATCCGCTACAAGGGCAATACCGAACCACCCCCGCACCAGAGTGTTGTTTGCGATTCGAATATTCTCCAAGGTCCCGGTGTCGTTGTAGAACACCCCCTGGACATCAATCGCAGCGTTGTTATAGAACTGACAATTCTTTGCATCTGCGAAACCGCCAAGTCCGCTCGTAAATCCGGTCCGTAGCCCCGTGTTAGTGCCTACTGCTACACAATCGTGAATTTGCGAATTTGTTGCGTATCTCTTTAGGCTACCGCACCCGAAGATGTTAAATGCGCTGCCGTAATGTCCCGCCGGTGATTCACCCCTGCAAAATTGAATGACGTTGCCGTTCGCGTCTGCCGTTGCAGGCGCCGCGAGGGTGAAGCCGAATTCCTCGTTGTTGGTCGTCACCGCGCCATAAGTGTTGACGTGACGGCAGCGTTCGATCAGGTTGTTACTGCC
>Ga0070697_100001743_pt1 | contig 16597 bp, 13 predicted proteins | sample KBSK1501metaG_FD_65475 | JGI IMG/M metagenome (GOLD analysis project Ga0070697, IMG submission 65475) | Corn, switchgrass and miscanthus rhizosphere microbial communities from Kellogg Biological Station, Michigan, USA - KBS K1-50-1 metaG | ecosystem: Host-associated > Plants > Roots >...
GGCCATGGTCCGGCGGTTCTCCACCACGTAGGACATGCCGGACGGCACTTGCAGGTTGTCCTCGAGGACCCGCAGTACGCCTGCCTGGTCACGGACGATATCGATCCCGGCGAGGTGGACCCGCACGCCGTTCGGCGGCTCGACGCCGTGCGCCTGCCGGCAGAAGCCGGCCGAGGTGGTGAGCAGCGAACGAGGCACCACCTTGTCCCGGACCACCTCGCCCGGCCCGTAGACATCGGCGAGAAATGCCTCAAGTGCGCGTACCCGCTGCACGACGCCCGCTTCGACCAGCTCCCACTCGGTCGCGGGGATCAGCCGCGGGATCAGGTCGAGCGGGAAGAGCCACTCTTCGCCGGCATGGGAAAAGACGACGCCCTGGTCGCGGAAGCTGCGATCCCTGGCCTCCGCTCGGCGCGCCAGGTCCTCGCCGGTGAGCGTCTGCAGAGCGTCGTACAGCGCCCGCGTGTGCGGGCGCGGCAGGCCATCCGCCCCGAACATCTCGTCGTAGGCAGGACCGCGCGGGTACCTGTCCAGGAGGCCGCCCATAAACGGATTCGTACCATGGTCTGTTACCCCGTCATTCCGCCCGTCGTTACAGTTGAGAAACAAAGCTAGTCCACTATGCAGTAATGGCAGCAGTCACACCGCAGGTCCGGACGGAGTGAGTTCCGGTGCACTTCGGAGGGCTCGACCTTCGCGCTCGCGGTCCGGCGCTGCAGGCAAGGCGTTCCCGGACCGAGGAGATGACATGACGGAGGCGGCCGGTGCGCTCCCGTCCACCCCGCCGCGGCGTGTGCCGCACCGTGAGTTGCCAGATGCAGGCCGGCTGACTTACGTGTTGCGCCAGCGTTTCAGCTACACCTATGACGCGCCGGTACGGGACGTGGACCACCGGCTGGTCGTGGTGCCGCCACGCCGGCACGGCGACCAGCGGCGGCGGCGGCACTCGATTACCGTCTCCGCCGCCGACGCCCGGACCACCCACCGGCGGGACGCCGCCGGCAACCTGGTCACCAGGTCTCGCGTGCCACTGGTGCCGGACAGGGTCGAGTTCGTGGTGGACGCCGTCGTCGAGCGTATCGGGCCGGGCACCGGCACGCTTGTGCCGGCAGAGGCTCTCACCGGCTCACGGCTGCTGCGCCCGACCCGGCTGACCGCCGCCGACGCGGCCATCCGGCGGCTGGCGGCGACAATGGCCGACCAGGACACGCTAGCCACCGCCGATCGGTTCTGCGCGTACGTGCATGAGGCGATCCGCTACGCGTACGGGGTGACCTCGGTCGCCACCACCGCGGCCGAGGCACTCGCCGGCGGACAGGGGGTCTGCCAGGACGCCGCGCATGTCATGATCGCGCTCTGCCGGGCGATCGGGCTGCCGGCGCGCTACGTCTCCGGGCACCTGCTCGGCGAGGGCGGCACGCACGCCTGGGTGGAAGTTATCGTCGCCGACGCCGACGCCGCGCGCGCCGTAGCGCTCGACCCCTGCAACGGCTGCCGCGTCGGCGCGAATTACCTGACCGTCGCCACCGGGCGTGACTACACCGACGTAGCCCCGACCTCCGGCACTTATCGAGGCACCGCCCGCGGCAACCTGACCGCCACCAAGCAGGTTGACGTCGCGCTGCCCTGACCTTTCCCGGGCCGAAAAATCGGTAGCTGACATATGGACAGACTTGAGGGCTGGCAGGCGCCGCTGTGTGTGATGTGCCAGCGCCGTACGAGCCGGAGCGGCTGCCGGAGCCCGGTTGAGGGCGTAGCGCCAGGCGCGGGTGCGTTCAACGAGCCAGCGCTGCCCGGCCTGGACACGGCGGGCTGGCCTTAGTGCACGATCTCGACGCTTAGGGACTACGGCGACCAGCGGCTGGTGGTCGCCGAACCAAGCTCGCAGGCAGCCTGACCATCCATCAGCGATACACCGCGCGCCCGTCCATGCTCTCGGTCGCAGAGCGCTCGTATGAGCCGCCCCGCACGTCAGATGATCTTCGGCAATTACTCTGCGTGCCCGATGATCGCCCGCTCTCGATCGACGATTCTGCCTTCGTGGAACGGGTTACTCGTTCCACGGTCCTGGTTCACGATCAGGCCGGACCAGAGAAATGTGCCTCTGAGCTGTAGATATTTCGAGCCGCCTATCGGAATCGAACCGATGACCTACGCATTACGAGGGGCCTGCTCCCTCGCACTCATGCCATGACCTGCACAGATAGCACGGCAAATGGCAGCGATGACCCTGGTTGCACTGAGGTTTCGCGGCCACCCGTTCCACGACCCGTTCCATGGCTCAGCCATCGGCCGCAGGTTGGCACCGTCGTGTCGTCCCGGACTCTGGCCTGGGCCCAGCCAGGATCATGATCGGCCCGCCACGGATCGGGCCGTCCCGGCCTCAGCGATCTACACTTGGGCCTGAAACGCCGGAATGAGGGAGCCACGTGAGCGCCGAAGCATCCGAACTGGTCAGCGTTCCCCGTGCCGAACTGGACGCGCTGAAGGCTGAGCTGAAGCGGCTGCGCCGGGAGGTCGGGCGAGGCGCCGCCCTTGCGCGCATTCAAGCTGACTCCGGCCCGGGCGATGACGCGCCGGTTTTCACACGCGAGGAGCTTGCGGAGGCGTGGGGAATACGTGAGTGATCGCCTCGTCCGCTTCCCGGGCTCGTCCTGGCAGAAGATCGAGGCCCTGCCGCAGCCGCTGCGGTGGACGGTCCAGCGCACGATCTTCCATCTGCTGGACGAGCCGGTCCCGGCCCTCGCGGATCCTTTCCCTCGCGACGACCCACTGCCCGGCGCATATGAACTGCACCTGCCCGCCGACGACGTGACCATCTGGTACACCGTCACCGAGTACGAAGGTCAGGAAGTCATCAGCGCGCAGCACGTGAGCCTCGACACGTGATATGCCAGCAGACGGGGCTCTGAGCTGGGAGGGACGAGTGGGACAGTCTGGCTCGAACCTACGACCAGCGGATTATGAGAAGTGCGGCCCCGTGCACCAAGCGTGCTAGCTGCACGGATGACGCAGATAATCGCACTGACGGCGCTCATCGCGCTGGGATTATCGGGCGCGCTGGTCCACGAACCGGTCCACGGACTAGGCGCCCATATCCCCTTGTCTTGCTACTGTGCGTAACATCGTCGAGAGCGTTGAGCCTACGTCCGCGCGAGTGAGTTCGGCGGTCACGGAGCCGACGGATTCACAGGCAGCCGGCGGCTAGTTCGGGCCACGCCTGTGACCTGCAGCGGTACCGTTCGGCGCTCTGCTATAGACGCTGCTGTTTCACCGTGGTTGCGAAAGCCTCTTCGTCCCGAACTAGCGGCAGTGCTGGACAAACGTCCCTAGACCCGGTGACAGCCTGGTTGTGTGACTGTGGCTAGCAGCGGCTGTAAGGGCGGTTGCTGTGCCTCGCGCTCTACGAGAGCATGGGTTTCGGCCTGGCCTCCGCGAAGTCTCAGGTGTTGCGTACAGTCGGTCGCATTATCGCGTCTGCCCGCCCCATTGGAGGTCACTCATGGTTCGCGTGCGTTGGGAGGACCTTGAGCGAACGCCGCTTTATGAGGACATGGTGTCCGTACTGCTAAGCCGACTCCACCCCGATGCCGAGCGCATTGATGGCATCGGGGGGGACGGTGGCCGAGACGTGCAGGTCCGCACACCGCAGCAGTTGGATCTCTTCGAGCTGAAGTCATTCACGGGACGCATGACCTCCAGAAACCCCAATCGCCGTCGCCAAGTCGAAGACTCTCTCCGCACTGCCGCAAAGCTGCGGCCCGATAGCTGGAGCCTTGTCATACCGATCGACCATAACCCACGGGAGCTGACATGGTTTGACGGCCTGCGCCGAGAATACTCCTTCCCGTTGACTTGGTATGGACGCACGTGGCTGGACGGTCAGATGGCCATGTTCCCCGATATCCACCGTTACTACATAGAGGATGCCCGGGACGAAGTGCTGGCGCTCCTTCGTGAACTCAATGCTGAACAAGCCACGCTCGGCAGTGGCGCCGTTGACGCAATCGCAAGACTTGATCATCTCCGGACCAGGCTTAATGAACTCGATCCGCAGTTTCGGTTTGACCTGATACCCGGCCCTGCAGAGGTAGCGATGAGGGCTTTCCCTCACGCGGCGATGTACTCTCAGCGACAAGGTGATCACGGTCCTGTGACCATCGCCGTCATTCCAAAATATCGAGATGCGCTGCGTGACCGGCCGATTATGGTCAGGGTCGGCCTGCAATTCCCTGACAGCGAGATAGGCTACGAGGCTGCCGCTCGATTCCGTGCTTTCCTGGACTATGGTGATCCAGCGATTGTGGACGAGGCGAATGTCCACGAGATTGAGGTGGAGGCACCGGGAGGGCTCGGCGGGGCACTAGGACCTGGAACGCTTCGAGTAGGACCCGTACCTGATGCGGATTTCCAGCTTGATGCGCGGCTCCGTGTGTTTAACGAAGCTGGCTCGCAACTGGCCTCATTGCCTGTTCGGTTTACCAATCGATATGGTGGCATGCGAGGGAGGACTATTACCGGTCAGGATACTACGGGCGTCCTGCACATATCGGTTCGGTTTGAGGAAACCACGCGCCAGGTTAGGGTGAACGTCGAGGTTAAGCCAGTCGGCGGCCTTCTGCCTGCAGCACTTCTAGCACCGCTACGCCTTGCCCACGCGTTGCGTACGCCGAATGCGGCGACAGTCACTATTGCGATGGGCGACTTGTGGCCTCCGATACCGCTACCCGACCTTGAGTTGGTTCCAACCGAATACCTGAAGCTGGTAGAGCAGCTTGCCCGCCTTCAAGCTGAAACCAACACGGCCTTCCCGTTGCCCGCTGAGGTGGATGCCGATGACGTGGCCACCCTTCACAGGATTACCCGCTTGCTCGATGGGGAACCCCTTGCCCTCCGGCCCGATTCCATCAATGTGACCCTGATACCGGGAGCCCTTTCACGGCAGCCCAACATCGAGCGCGGCCGTGTCCTTGCCATGCAGGCTGAGTCATCACAAACGCTGATGGGCGAAGTAATCCCCCTGGGCGTATGCAATATCATCATTGGTCCAGCACGATTCGAGGAGGAAACAAGCTCGGATCCAACGCTGCCGCCCGGTCATACCCAGGCTCGGCTCGTCCCCCTCCCCGGCGCTCGTGCCTTCCTGCGGCGCGGCCCACTAGTTCCTACGCTTGACGCCGATGGGACGGAGGAGGACGTAGACGGCTAGCTGTACGACCTGGGGCCGGTATCATCGACAGTATGCTGGGCGGTTCGCTCGAAGATCATCGCGCGCATATCCCAATGGTCTAACCGCTCATCTTGAAGGTTCAGGATATGCCGTCTCCTCGCCTACGATTGTCCGACTCGCGGCTACCGCGTCTAGGGCGACCCTGCGGGCCGTCGCACGCGACCGGCTTTACCGCCCCTTACGTTGTCCCCCCGAGGCGCGCGCGGATCCAGGAGGGCATTACCGTATCTGCCTCCAGATCCCCCAGGCGAAGGGCCGCAGTGATGACGAACTGAACGCAATAGTCATATTCGTCCCGACTCGGGGCATAGTCGAAAGCTGCCTGCACCTGCCGGTGTTCTCCGGTCCCGTAAACCTTTGGCGTAAGCTGATCAAACCGGTTGTATTGCGCATAATCCAGACCGACACCTATGACGCGCATGCCCCGTTGGATGGCGGCTACCACGTTATTGAGCTTAGCGATATTGTCATCGACTTTATGGCCGATCGCTTGTAGGCCCCGTGTTTGGCTCGAACGAATCTGACTGCCGATGGTGTTCAAAGCCTGTCCCATACCGAGAGGGAATCCGGGGCCACCCCGAACATCAGGACCAAAGCCGTATGCTTCGGCGGATCCGAACGGCCGCCCTGCATACGGACGGAACAGTTCCGCGAAGGCCTCGGACAGCTCAGCCATCGCCTCTTTCCTGTCCCCGGCGGCCTCCGCAGCAGCTGCGGCCTTCAGGCTGGCCCGGGCTCCTTCTTGGGGCACTAGGTCTGCCATGTCGATGCTGGCGAACTCCAGGCCGAAGACCTTTGGTGTGTTGTCCTCAAGGAAACCAGTGACCGAGGAGCGAGCGTCGTCGACATCCTCGGCGTTCGGAAGAGTACCAAAATGCTTCAGGTCGTTCCGAACGCTGATGAGGCGACCGATTCCATGCTGGCCCGACAGTTCAACGCCAGTGAAGCCGCGGCGCGGCCGGAGCACAGTCCAGTACTGCAAGAGGCCGCTGTCCCGAGACACAGGACCGGCATGCAGGTGATCGGCCGCCAGAATCAGGAACAGCTCGGTGGTGTCGTGGAAAGTCAGGATACAAGCGGCCGAAAGCGGCCGTGGCTGACGGTACTGTTCGATCCCCTGCAGATACAGCAGACGAATGAACGCCAGCCTGTTCATCTTCGCCCGGTCGAGCCGCCGGACGGCTTGTGGCTCATCAGGATCGCTCATGACTGCCAACGGTAGTACCATAATCTGTCAACCGCCCTGACACGCCGCCACCATTCGCAAGCAAGGATTCGACTGCCGACAAGGCGGCAGCCAGGTACCGATGCAGCAACAGGCACGGGACGCACAGGCTTGTGGCACCCGAGTCCACTATGGCCTCTCTACGTCCATACTCGATCTGGCCGTGTCCTGGAGAATCACAACTTCGGGACGATCTAGAGGATCGCGACAAGGCGATCGCTGGAAGACGGCTAGAGTCTTGTACTACGGCTACTTCAAATCTTAAGAGAACTCTTAAATGGATTTGATAGACCAGTTCCTAGCGCGATATACAAAAGAGTACGACTTTTATAGTCAGGCCGCATCTATTACCCAGCAGAAGCTGGAAGCTGAATTGCAGGCTGCTGGAGTTCGGTGTATAGTAACGGCCCGCGCGAAATCATTCTCAAGCCTTGAACAAAAGTGCCGGAAAAGAGAGGCCTCCAAGGGCCAGTATGCGTCAATAGAGCGGATTTACGATGACATCGTTGATTTGGCAGGCGCTCGTGTTGCATTGTATTTTCCCGGTGAGATCGACCAGGTTGACGGCACAATCGCGAGACTATTCAAAGTTGTTGAAAAGCGAGAATTCCCAGACAAGGAAAAGGTGCGTCCCGGGAACCCGCGGTTTTCAGGATATACCGCTGCTCATTATAGAGTTCAGCTCAAAGAAGATGATCTAAGTGATATAGAGAAGCGGTATGCCGCGGCCCGGATCGAGATTCAGGTTGCATCAGTACTCATGCACGCCTGGTCCGAGGTAGAGCACGACTTGGTTTATAAGCCGCTGGCAGGAGAGCTCTCAGAGGAAGAATATGCGCTCCTAGATCAGCTCAACGGTCTAGTTCAGTCTGGCGAAATAGCTCTAGAAAGACTGCAAAAGGCTGGTGTAGCACGGGTAGCAACCAGCAATCGAAGGATTGCTAACCACTACGAGCTCGCAGCTCTGCTCCTCAGTGCGGGAGAGGGCCTTCGCGAGGAACCTATCACCGATTCAGGCCTCGGAAATGTCGATCTACTATTCGACTTTATCGAAGCCCTAGATATCGATACACCGGCATCGCTACAACCCTACATTGACGCCTTGCACGGAAATGTAGAGATGCGGCCGCTGGCAGATCAGATAATCGACGCCTTGCTTGTCGCAGACCAGAGCCACTATCAGACCTATAATTCCATTCGTGAACAACGTCCTTGGGTATCTGCAAGGACTACTGCAGATGAGGAACTATACCGTCATATCGGGATGTTTATGAGTCGCTGGATGGAACTTGAGGCACTCGTACGACAAGTTAGCCGGTCGCTACCTGGCCGCAGTCCAGTTCTGCCGACCGCGCAGCAACTACTGACCTTGGGGCTGATCAGCCAGGATCACGTTTTCGATTTCGAGTCCTTGCGCCGAATGCGGAACCTGCTGGTTCACGGAGTCGAATTGCCAGCCGTTGAGCAATTGAATGAAGCAACCAATCGCCTCGATGGGATATTGGCGGAAGTCAGACGCCAAGCCGAGTATCGGGGCGATCACGATCCTGAACCTCAAGCTTAGACAGCGTGAACGAATGTACTGCCGTTGCTTCTTCAGTTATTGCTCCTGTCCTCAAGCCAGCGGATCCCTGTGTCGGCTGCAGGTGAACAGTTTCCGTAGTTGACCGCCCGGCTCGAAGCAGATGCCGCTACCTGGAGGATCGGGGACAGCCTCCTTAACGCGCCTCGCGTGTGACCAACTGGGCCTGGTCCAGCGTTCCACGCGGCGAACAGAGCCCGGCGTGCGCCGCGCGGGCCACCAAGGCAGAGAGGTTACCGATCGCAGCGGGCCGGGGGGCCGCAGTTGCCACCCGTCGGCTGTGACGCGGAAGGCGGCCGCGGGCTTGGGCTGGTGGCGGGGCTGGCCGCGGGGTGGGGCTGGTGGCGGCGAAGCGGGCGCGCGGTGACCTGGTTCGAGCTGCGACACGGCCGATTTCTCGGCCCGCGATGAATCTGGCCCTTGCCGCAGGTGGGCAGCGGGACCGATCTCATGTGCCGGTCGCGCGGTCCGCAGCGTACCGCGGCGCTTTGTCAGGAGACTTCGTGCCGTTCCCATCCGGGGGGCAGTTTGGGCAGGCCGATCAGCACGTCCAGGCCGAGGTGCTCTCGCAGCAGGGATTTGAGGTGGCGGCCTTCGATGATCTCGATGCGGCTGCCGTTGCGGGCGGCGAAGTCCCGGCTGGCCTTGCCCACCCAGGACGTGGTGACCAGGACGCCCTTGGCGGCGTTCTTATCGTCCATGACGCCGGCCAGCGCATGGACAGCCTCCAGCCCGACGATCTTGCTGTACCGCTTGGCCTGGATGATGCACAGCCCGCCCACGATCGGGTCCTCGTTGACCGCGACCCCGTCCACACCCTCGTCTCTAGAGGCCTGGGTCACCCAGGACTTCATGCCCATCGCCTCGAACAGCTCCCGGATCAGGTGCTCGAACTCCACCGGCTTGAGCGCCAGCAGGTCCGGGCGGCTGTCCAGCCCGGCGATGACGTTCATCTCCTCCACGAACTTGAACTTCCTCAGGTCGAACTTCAGGACTGGCTCGACTGGCTCCAGGTCGTAGGGATGCTCGGATATCAGAGCGTTGAGGTAGCCACGCAGGCACGCTTTGGGGTCTAGTTCGGGTTCGTCCAAGACGATCTCGGCGAAGGCATCGCGCGGGGCGTGGACGCTGAGCAGCAGCGGCCGGACTGGCTTGCCGGTGGCCCGGTCCTTGGCCGAGACGTACCCGTTGAACACGATGCCGCCTACCAGCGCGGCCGGAACGACATCGAACGCCTCAGCCAGCGTACGCAGGGCCACCCGGGCGATCAGCCTCTCATACAGCCTGTTGATCTCGGGCTTCTTGCGCGGCTCGGGCTGGACGATGTCCTTGGCCTTCGCGTACCGGTAGCCCGTCACCGCCGGGATCACATCCTGGCGGGGCAGCTCGTACTCCACCAGCAGCTCGCGGGATTCCGGGATGTACTGCGCCGCGCACGAGCCGTCCAGGCCCTCCGGGTACACCGAGGTGGCCAGTGCCCGCTGGACCGCCGCCACGAACGCTTCCGGGCCATGCGCGGTGAAGGCGGCCTCGGCGTGGCGGCCGTGCACGGCCAGGTGACGGCTGCGGTCGGTTAGCAGCCGCTCGAACGCGGCTACCGTGGCCTGCACGGCCTCGGTCCTGACCTCGGCTTCCGCCACCCGCCGTTCCACCGCCCGGCGGCGCCGGTCCGCCTCCCTGGCCTGCCGCTCCCGGCGCTCGGCAGCCTCCCGCCGCTGCTGCTCGCGGGCCTGGGTTGCCGCCTGCCGCTCCTGCTCCCGTGCCTGCTGGGCGGCCAGCCGCTCCGCCTGCGCCGCCGCCTGCTGCCGGGCGCGCTCGGCCTGCTGCTCGTCCCTGAGCCTGGCCTGGGCAGCGCGTTCCTCCTCCCGGCGCAGCTGAGCGGCCTCCTTCTCCGCCTGAGCCGCGATCCTGCGATCTTCTGCGGCCCACGCCCTGGCGGCCTGTTCTTCCAGCTTCTTTTGCTGCAGCTTGGCTTTCTGCCGAGACTCATACATCTGGGCGAGCAGCGACTTGCGTCTGGGCATCACGTTCTCCGGGCAGGGCAGCAGCACATCACGACCGCGACAGACCGCAATACGGTACCTACTTAAAGTAAGAGACAAAGCCGCCTCAGCCAATAGCCCGCCCGTTACCAGCACCCGAGGTTTCGCCGACGCCAGGCGAGCCTGCCACGCCAGCACCAGCGGCCTTACGGCTCCATTTCCGCGTCGTACTCAGCCCGTCTCTCCAGGTTTAGCGCCGGCTGAGCCCGGGATTCACGCTCAACGCGGGCACTGTACTCCGCCCGTGCCTGACGCTCGGCGGCAAGACGGCCAGCCGCTTCGGCGGCCCGCCAGAGCAACTCGCCGGCACGGATCGCCTGACGGTCAGGCGCCGGGCGGCCATCAGGCCCATCAGCGGCTGCGGTGATGCCGCGGCGGTCAAGTTCAGCCTGCGCCTTGGCAGCGGTTTCCCTGACGGCGGCGGTGGAGGCTGACCATTTCTCGTAGCAGGCGTTGCCGACTTCCAGGTGACAGCGACCGGCGGCAAGCTGGCCGGCGAGGACCGCTGCGTTCGCGGCCCCGGCCTGGTCGTGGCGGGTGGCGGCGTCGGCGGATTGCTGCCAGGCGTCGGCTTCGGCCTGGCCGGTGAGGCGGAGCTGGCGAGAGACGTCAGGCGGGGCGCTGGCCTGGGCACGTCCGGCTTGGCGGGTGCGGGCTTCGAGCTCGCCGCGGGTCATGCCGCGGATGATGGCGGCTTCGTCGCGGATCTCCAGGGCGCGAATCGCGGCCAATCGCATGCCTTCGAGTTCGGGGCTGCTGCGGTGCGGAAGGAGCGAGACGGCCTGCTGGGGGTCGGTGATCCCGGCGGCTTCCCGGTAGGCGGCGGCCGCTCCGGCCCGGCAGGCGTATTCCTCACGCAGGGCGCGAGATGCCCCGGGGGCGAGGACGCCGAGGTGCCGGGCTAGCCAGGGTTCTGGGCTGGCGGCCAGGCGTTCGCCGAGGGCGCGGGCCCGGTCATCGAGCGCGGCGGCCAGCTCGTGGGCGACCGCTGGGGCGGTGGCGGGGGTGCGTTGGGCCCATGTGACGTCGTGCCGCAGGTCGGGCAGGGCGAGCCGCTGCAGGCGGTGGTGCAGCACGCTGGCAATAGATCGGGCGCGGTCCATCGGTGCGGCGGTGATCCGGTCGATGAGAGAGTTGATGTCGTGGCCGGCGAGCTGGGCGGCGCGGAGCCGCTGGTGCAGAGCCTGGCGGGCGTGCTCGCGGTCGTACCGCCCGGCTTCTTGCTGGGTGAGCCGGGCCTTGATCTGCTGGTCGATGTCGGGGTGCAGGGTCTGCCGGATGGCAGCGGTCCACAGGGTCAGCAGGTGGCCGGTTCCTCCGGCCCATTCCTGGGCCTGGCGGATGTGCTCGGTGGCGGACAGGTCGCCGTCGTCGCGCTGCAGGACACCGGCGAGGACGGCTTCGGGGGTGGCTTGCTGGTAGGGCCTGTGTCCGGGTGGGGCGGTGTTCCCGGTGATGACGTGGGCGGTGTTGGCCTGGCGGCCGCGGGTCATGCCGACGTACAGGGCTTGGCGGGACAGGGAGTCAGTGACCAGGAGGTGGGCGGTGTCGACGGTGCGGCCCTGGGCGACGTGGACGTTCCCGGCGTAGGCGAGCTCGGCGCTGGCCGCGAGGTAGGACCGGGAGACCCGGAACGTCCCGGTCCAGGTTCCGTCCAGGCGCTGGCGCCGGACCTCGGCGTCGGGGCCGCGGAATGCGGTGACCTGAAGGGTGTCGCGGTTGGTGAGTCGGCGCCCGCCGGCGTCGATCTGGGTGTTGAGGCGGGCGCGGACCAGGTCGCCGACGCCAGCGTGGTTGCCGTCGGCTAGCGCGGCCTGCGGCGGGCTGACGGTGCCGAGCTGGGTGAGCTTGGCCTGCACACGGCGGGATAGCCCGGCGGCTTCGGCGTTGGACCCGGCCAGCAGCAGCACGTCCTTGCCGCGGAGGTGATCGGCGAGCCACATGGAGGCGGCCCGCTCGCAGGCGGTCTCCTGGTCGGCACCGCGGATGCGGCCGTGCCGGTCGTAGGCGGCGGCCGCGGCCAGATCGCCGTCGCGGAGCCGGACGCTGGCCTGCCGTTCCCAGGCCGAGTCGAACCGGCGGACCTCGTGCAGCTCCGCGGCTGGGACCTCGCGGGCGAGCAGCCGGAACACTCCCCCGGCTTCGACCGCGCCGAGCTGGGCGGTATCTCCTGTGGCGATGACCCGCGCCCCGGCCTGCCGGGCCGCCTCGCCGATCATGGCCAGGTCGGCGGTGGCGAGCTGGCTGGCCTCGTCCAGGACCAGCACGTCGTCCCGGTGCAGGGGCACGGGACGGCGCAGCTCGTCGGAGCCTTCGATCTTGCCGAGGAACTGGGCGATGTTGTAGCTCTCGGCCAGGCCCTCGTGGGCCAGGACCCGGGCGGCGTTGGCGGAGGTGGTCAGGCCGATGACGCGGTGTCCGGTGACGGTGGTCCATAGCCGGGCGAACTCGGCCATGGTGTGGCTCTTGCCTGCCCCGGCCGGGGCGACCAGCACGGTCGTGGCCGCGGCCGCGGAGAGCATCATCACCACCGCGTCGCGCTGCTCGCCGGTCAGCCCGGTGCGCTCGGCGGCGGCCCGGGCCTGCTCGTGACCGACGAGCTGCGGCACGGACCGCTTCGCGGTGGCGAGGATCTGCTCCTCGGTGTCCAGGTGGGCCAGGGTGCAGTACCGTTCCTCGTTCGGTGGCCGGTAGATGCTGCCGCCGTCGGAAGCACGCACGTCCAGGCTGGTCACATCAGTGATGTCCGGAGCGGTGACCTGGACGACCTCGGTGCCAGACCGGCCGGAGACGGCCAGTCTGGCTACGTCGTCGACCACCGCCGGGCCGTCGGTGCCCGCCTCCAGGACGGGGAGCGCCCGGTGCACCTCGAACCGGAGCTGCGCCATCGACCAGACCGCGTGCAGCTTTTGCACCTCGGCCACCGCGATCCGCGCGGCCGTGCGCTTGGCCGCATCATCCAGTACGGCCGGTGCACGCCCAGCACGGGCGGCGGCAAACGCCGCGACCTGCTCGTGCACGGCGGACAGCGCCTGCATTTCGCGGCGCACGGTCTGGGCTTCCCAGGCGGCGAGCCGCTGCGCCTCGGTTGGCTCGGCCGCACCGGTCTGCCCGGCGATGGTGCGGCGGGCCTGCGCCTTGGTGCGCCGGGTGTTCTGCCCTGCCTGTTGGTGCAGCAACCACAGCGTCCGCCTGCTGGGCGGCTTGCCATGCACCGCCTCGTACTCCCGTGCCAGCCGGTCCAGCTCGCCGGTGACGGCGACCGCGCGGGAGCTGAACAGGCCGATCACGTCCTGGCTGACCCCGCCGACCTCGGCGCCGTTGCCATCTCGCCGGGGCACCATGAAGTAGCCGAGGGCGGACAGCCTGGTCTCCAGGATCCGGTCGGCGACCGGGGCGACGGCGAGCCGCTGATTGTGCAGGCTGCGGGAATCCAGCGTCCGCCATTTATCGTCGGTGCCGTCGGCGCGCTGGACCCGGTTCCAGATCGCCACGTGCACGTGAAGCTGAGGGTCGCCGTCCCTGGAGAGATGGTGCAGGAACAGGCTGGCAGTCAGGCCCGCGCCGTCCCGCCACTCCCCCGTACGGGCCGAATGGTGGCCGGTGCGGGTGTAGGTGGCGTGCCGCTCCAGCCAGGCTACTGCCTCCCGTGCGGACGACATCAGCGCCTCTTCGAGCTCATCAGCGCGCGCGTCGAACGCGGCGGCCTGGTCCTGGTCGCCGCGCTGGCGGGCCTGGCGGGCGGCGACCCGGTAGGAGGCGTGCAGCACCGAGACACTCTTGACCGCGCTGACGGTGAGGTCGAAGTACGGCACCTGATGCGGGTCCTTGCCGTGCTCGACCGCACGGACCTCGGCCAGCTCCGTCGCGCTGGCATGCGGGTGCGCGTCCAGGTACGCCGCTACCGCCTGCTTCTCCCGCTCCTCAGAGGCTTTGGACTGGCGGCGCTTAACCAGCAGCTCCCCGCCGGGTCCGATGTTCTGCTGGTACAAGCGCTCGATGACGTCCGGGTCCACCATGGCGTTCAGCCCGAGCGCTGCGGCGCCCTTCCCGGCCCATTGCCCGGGCGGTTCTCCGCCAGCGGTGTAGTAGGACATGGCCCCGGCGCAGCCGCCGCGGCCCTGCCCGCGGGTGAAGTAGGCCACGTCGTGGCCCGCGTGCAGGGTGACGTTAGCTGACACGATCCGCCGCTGCCTGTGCCGGTTCCGCGTTCATCGTTCGTGATGCCTGTGTCCGGTTGATTTCGATCACGACGCGACGGTAAGCGGGGACTGCGCACGTTTTGCGGATTTGCCCAGCGGCCGAAGGGAGCCTGCACACCAGAACGAGGAGGCGTCCTGGGTGCTGTGGCGGGGCCATGAATCCGGAAATCTGCGCGCTGAGATGACGGCGCTGTCCGCGATAGCGTCAGCTACCAGCCTGGCCCGGCAGGAGAACCAGGATCCGGCGTATGCGGAGGCCGCTGGCCATTCGCCGTCACCGACGGCTAGAGCGACCACGCTCACCGCGACGCTGTTCTCCGGCGGCCGCGCCGCGCTGGCTCACACCGGCAACTCCCGCGCGTCCCCACTCCACAGCGGCCGACTTCGCCGATCATCGAGGATCACACGATCAGGAAACTCGCCACCGACGCCGACTTGCTCGCGCCGGTGCTCGCCCGGCACCTAGACGGCAGACCGCGCCTTCCGGCCGGAATCGGCCTGCGGGACCCGCGGGTCGGTGGCCGCTACCTGCTGTGCTCCGGCGGACTCGGCCTGGCCGCCGACGACCGACCGCACTTTTATGTACTCATTTTGCGCGCTGCATCCGTCGGCGCGTCGGCCAGCTGGCCGCCTTAGCCGGGAGCAGGGCCAGCGAGTCCCGGTTAACCCTTACCGCTGGGCAAGGCCCTGCATGCGGGGTAAGCCGGCTCCCGGTTCCCGCTTACTGCCGAAGTTCGGTGCCCGCAGATCAGCCGCGATAACCGGTACCGCGAGAGGCCCGGCGGTGCGTCCGCCGCCGCCTTCGTGCCCGATGCGCCTGAGCGGATTGGCGTACCATCGCCGTGACAATGTGCCCGGGCAAATCCGGGCACAAATAGGCCCCCTGGACCATCCGCCAAGATCACCCAGGGGGCAAGGCCCCTGCGACAGGAACCCCTCCATGCAACCTAACACGGTAAACAACCACCACGACACAGACCCGCCAGTCCCACCCGAGCTGCTCGAGGCGGTGGCCCGGGCCCTGGCCGCGGCGCTCATCCCGCCGCCACGACGGCCCCCGCCACCGGAAACAGAGGAGCCTCCGGACTTCCTGACCACGGCGCAGCTCGCCCGACGGCTAGGAGTGTCCCGGGAGACAGTACGACGGCTCGCGCTCGCCGGGGTGCTGCCGCACACCGTGGTCTGCCACGGCACCCGGAAAACGACCCGTCGGTACCCGCGGCGGTTCGCCGAGGAGTTCGCGGCCAGCGGCCTGGAGGTCGCCGACCTGGCCGCCTTCGCCGCCGCCTGGCGGACGCGGGTGGCCGCGGCCGCACGGTGACGGCCGGAAGGCCGCGACACCGCGCCCTAGCTGCGCCGGCGCGGTTTTCTGCGCGCTGGCGGGAGCTGGCTGCATGCCGCGGCACCAACCTTGAGGTGTTCTTTCCCGGCCGAGGCGAGACGGCCGGACCCGCGCGGCAGGTCTGCGCGGCGTGCCCGGTCCGCCAGCCGTGCCTGGACTACGCCATCACCAACCGGATCACCTACGGCATCTGGGGCGGGCTGACCGAGCGGGAACGCCGCGCGCTGCGGTCCGGCTGGGTGCGTGCCGCGCGGCGGGAGCGGGACCGGGCGATCCTGGCCGCCGACGCAGCCGGGTATGCGGCGGCGATCGGCCGGACCATCGGCCTGTCCCGCACGTCGGTGACCCGGGTCCTGTCCAGCGACGCGGACCGGCGGCCATCATGAGCCGCAGCCTGGCCTGCACAGCGCATCTGTGGCCGCCGCCGGGCCACGCCAGAGGATGCAGGAACGGCGCGCAGGTTGTGGCGCAGGCCGAGCCTGGGGGGACGTCATGACCGGGCCGGTGTTCCCGGAGGACTCCTGGGTGCAGGTCCGGTACCCGCTGACCAGCGAGCAGGAACACGCCGACCGGGCGGCATGGCCGTGGCTGCCCGGCTGGGTGGTCAGCGTCTGCGGCCCCGATGAGTGGGAGATCTGCGTGCAGGCCCCGGAACTGGCCACCTGGCATGACGGTGACGCCTGGTACCCGGTCTGTTTCCGGGACTCCTCCGAGATCCGCCTGCCCGAAGCACAGGCAGAGCTGGAATGGCCTGACGGGCCCGAACTGGAAGCGCAATGAGCACCACGCGGGGCGGGCCCGGCCTGTCCGGTATCACCGGCGACGGCGGCGAGAGGCTCACTCCTAACGTGCGCCGCCGGGCCGGGACCGGACACGCCCCCGGCTCGGTGCTGATCACAGTGGCGGCGTGGCTGCTCGCGCTGATCGGCGGCGGTTCGCTGTTCGTCTCGTTCAGCGCCCAGTACGCCTACGTC
>Ga0070697_100001744_pt1 | contig 16586 bp, 13 predicted proteins | sample KBSK1501metaG_FD_65475 | JGI IMG/M metagenome (GOLD analysis project Ga0070697, IMG submission 65475) | Corn, switchgrass and miscanthus rhizosphere microbial communities from Kellogg Biological Station, Michigan, USA - KBS K1-50-1 metaG | ecosystem: Host-associated > Plants > Roots >...
GCTAGTCCGATTCATGCCTAGAGGTTTCCAGATGTTCATTGCCAGGTATGACTCAAAAGACATTCCAGAGACTTCTTCGATCAGCAGACCTGCCAGAGTAATACCGTAAGTCGAATAGGCGATTGTCTCCCCGGCTGGCCTAATGCGTTTGAGTCGCGTGCTGAGAAAATCTGCCAGAGGCAGAACGCTTTCTGCAGTTGGCCCCTGGGTGCCGGGGCGAATCTCATCGAATCCAGCCGTGTGCGTGATCAGGTGCGCAGGGGTCACCGGCTCGGAAAAGGTCGCCGGAACCTTTAGCTTCTTGAGATAGCGATTTACGTCGGTTTGAAGGTTAAGACGCCCGCGGTCCGCGAGTTGAACTACCGCCGTAGCTGTGAACACCTTGCTGATCGAACCAATACGAAAGATCGTTTGCTCGGGCACCGCACGTTGCTGTTTCTCCAGATTCGCGAACCCGTAGCCCTTACTGAAAAAGACCTTGCCATCCTTTACAAAGACAAACTCCGCACCCGGAATGTGTTGTCTCTCCATCTCCTCGGTAAAGATCTTGCCGACAAAGGTTTCTAATTCTTTGGGATCGGTTGGTCCATTGACGAACTTCTGTTGGGAGTATGAGGGAAGCTGCAAAGCACCCGCAAGTAACACGAATGAGAGGATAAAGACGCGCAACCGTAAGAGAGTATTTGAGCGACCTTGCTTCATCGAGAACCTCCGTAACGGACCTCCAACTACTCAGGCCCGAGATTTTCACCCACGGCCTGACATTTTTCTTGTATCCGCTTAAGTATTCTTGTCAGCAGTTAAGTTGAAAGGGTGTCTCGGAATCGTGCGGGCGACATGCCCGTGAACTGCTTGAAGGTCTTTGAGAAATGGCTCTGGTCGGAAAAGCCCGAGGCAAGCGCGATCTGGACGAGGGTCGCGTCTGAATGGGAAAGCATACGAGAGGCATATTCAATGCGGCGCTGGCGGATACATTCGCCAATCGTACAACGGTACTGCTTGCGAAACACCGTGGCCAGGTGGACCGGATGTATGCCAACCGATCGGGCGAGCCCGCCAATCGAGAGGTTTTCGGCAAAGCTTTCATTGATGATCTCTTCGACTTGTTTAAGCCAGTGCGGGATAGGGCGCTCCGTTATTTTCACTGACCGCCGCGAAGCTGCAGCTAGCATTTCCAGGACGAGTCCCTCGATTGCCAACGGTGAAAATTCGTCCATTGCGCGAGCTTCCCTATATGTCCTGAACGCGAGCCATGCCAACTGGCCGCCGGCTACTTCCGTTGATTCTTCCAGTCTCAACGAGTGTGCGCTAACATTCTGGAGACAATCCGGCCCTACTTCGATGCTGAACAAGCGTGCCCCTGCCCGATGGAAATCAACGGAGTGCGGTTCACCCGCGCGGCGAAAGACAGCTTCGAATGGCTTACCGTTCTGCACTCTACCGCCGAAATGGCCGGTGAAAGTACCTTCCAGAACAAGACTGAAATAAGCAAATTCGTGCGAGTGCTTCGGTATCTTTGTGCCCGGAGCATATTTGGTCTCTGCAAGTCTCAACCCGGAAACGTGACAGGATTTGAGCGTATCCCCATAAATCGATAGTTCAGTAAGATCTGGTTTCATCTGAGCCGTAATTCTCTACAGACGGTGGGTATTTTTCAAATCGAACCGGAGCGGTACCGACCGGATTGCTGCGTGACTGTCTCACTGGTTGAATTGGTGTTCCTTCTGCGGGCCCCCGGGGGAACTAATCAAATCCCCACTGTTCATCTGGAACGATCTGATACCATGGCGGCCCCATGAGCGACCTAAAGCAGGTAACAAAACCGGAAGCACGTTCTACTCGAAAGTTAGCAATCTCTTCGCTTGATAGAGCCGTTTTTAAAGAACCTTACGCGCGCGAGGTCCGAACCCATACCAACCTCCTTTTTCGATCGAAACCACGCAATTCTTTACCTTAAACGTCAGCGCGTCAACCTTGTGGCAAAACTTGGTTCTCGGCGAGTTGCCGACCCTGCAAACTGCGCTTCCAACTGGCATCCCAGGCGTTTGCGTTGTCTAAAGGTCTTACCCCGGCCTCAGTTGCTGAGTTCAATATGGGAGATGATGAGGGGACTTTGAAATCGCTCAGGCAATACTCTTCATTGAGACTTTCTCAAGAAAGAGGCAACGCAACGGAGGAAACTCCGTAGTGAGAATTCAGTTCAGAGCGTGAGTGTCTGTAACTTATTAAAAGATTGGTGCCGAGGGCGGGAGTCGAACCCGCACGACCTTACGGTCAACGGATTTTAAGTCCGTTGGAAGCGGCATCACCTGGTCTTACCAAACGATACGAACCAGTATTTATGCGCCTAGCGGTCGTCAAGGTATCGCTTCGTCTGGTTATGTATCAACACGTCCCGCCACCATCTTAGCCCCATTTTCTCTCCGTTACCCTTCATCAAAATTAGTAGCGCGCTCAGGCGCCCCTGACACATACATCCAGTTAAAGTATCTTGATATCAAGATAAAGGGCGCAGCAACACATAGAGCGTAATTTGCTCAAGACTTTCGTGTTCGTGGGCGCGTTAACTGCAATTTTGTTTTGGTTGTTCCGTCGCAAAACTGAACTGAATACGGTGCTAAACAGATTTGCGGCTACCGATGTCACAACGGCGACACAAGAGAAAATCCGCGTCGGTTTAGTTAAGTCTGTAATACTTGAGAACGGAGGGATTATTGGTGGAGCAGAGGAGGGTCGAACTCCTGACCTCCGCATTGCGAAGCGGACTCTTAGCAATTCCATTACAACATTCCTCCGACATACAAAAGCATCGTTGACGTGATGTTTTGGACATTGCCAGGGCGTAAACGACGACTGCAAGTCCGACTTCATCCCGAGGCAGCCTTCCGGATTTCCCCCGGAGCGGCCCGTAAGACCTTGAATCACTCACTTCGAGGCGGGCGAGAGCCATCCTTACCATTCGGCTAACTCGTTACACAACTTGATCTTTAAATGGGAGGAGGTCCTTATGGGACAACGAGGAGTGCTGACCATTTTTTTGGCAATAGTCCTCTTTTCTTCAATCGGGATTGCACGCCAAACATTCGCAAATTCGCAAAACGCTTACAACATTAAAGAGGTGCGCCATGAGCTGGCAACTCTCCCATATTACGGAGTGTTCGACTGGCTTGAATTCGAGGTCTCACCCGACAACACGGTGGTGTTGCGCGGACAAGTCGTGCGGGGCAGCACGAAGTCAGACGCCGAAGCTCGCGTGAAGGATATAGAGGGTGTGTCGAAAGTGGTAAATGAGATCCAGGTCCTGCCACCTTCCACGCAAGACGATCGGCTGCGGCGCGCGCTTTATCGAACGATATACGGTTGGAATTCGCCGCTGTTTCGCTATGCGCATCAAGCCGTGCCATCGATTCACATCGTCGTTGAGCGAGGCCGCGCCACACTTAAAGGTGTCGTTGCCAACAAGGGTGATGCGCAACTGGCTTACATGAGAGCGCGCAGCGTTCCGGGCCTTTTCGACGTGAAGAACGAACTGCAGATTGAAAGCGAGAGGCCGCGCTAGTGCAGTGTGACAGAAGTGCAGTAGGACAGGCATTCCTGTCTGTCATTACGCCAATGGACCGCGCTTTTGGACAGGCAGGAATGCCTGTCCCACTTAACCTGATGTGCGGAGGTTGTGAACATCAAGCGGCAGAGCCGCGAAACGAGGAGAAGAAGTCATGCCGAAAGCGATAGGTATCGATCTTGGAACCACTAATTCCGTTGCGGCGGTGATGGAAGGCGATGCCCCGACGGTAGTCTTAAACAGCGAAGGCGGCAGGATTACACCGTCTGTCGTAGCGTTTACAAAAACCGGCGAGCGAATCATCGGACAAATCGCCAAGCGTCAAGCCGCGCTAAATCCTGACCGCACGATCTACTCGATCAAGCGGTTCATGGGACGCAAGTATTCCGAAGTAACAGAGGAACTGAAACAGGTGCCCTACAAAGTGGTTGCGGGCCCAAACGATGCTGTGCGAATCGACATTGACGGCAAACTTTATTCACCCGAAGAAATCTCCTCTTACATTTTGCGCAAACTTGTTGACGACGCCGGCAAGTATCTGGGCGAGAAGGTGAAGGACGTGGTTGTCACTGTCCCTGCATACTTCAATGATGCACAGCGGCAAGCGACCAAAGATGCCGGGCAGATCGCAGGTCTAAATGTCTTACGAATTATTAACGAGCCAACTGCGGCATCCCTGGCTTACGGATTGGACAAGAAGAAGCACGAAACGATCCTTGTTTTCGATCTCGGCGGCGGTACGTTTGACGTTTCCATACTTGAGGTTGGCGACGGAGTGTTTGAAGTTAAGAGCACGGCGGGCGATACACATTTAGGCGGCGACGATTTCGACAAACGAGTGGTTGACTGGCTGGTGGAAGAATTCAAGAAGGACCAGGGCATCGATCTCAGCAAAGACCGGCAGGCCCTGCAACGCCTCACCGAGGCCGCCGAAAAAGCCAAGATTGAACTTTCTTCGGCCATGGAGACCGAGATCAATCTTCCCTTTATTACCGCGGATGCTTCTGGACCAAAGCATCTGCTAATGAAACTCACGCGCGCTAAGTTTGATCAACTTACTCACGACCTGGTGCAACGCACGATGGCTCCGGTAAAGCAGGCAATCGCCGACGCAAAAATCAGTGAGCGAGATATCGAGGAAATAATCCTGGTCGGTGGATCGACACGGATTCCGGCCGTTAAGGAATTGGTCAGGAAGTTGACGGCCGGCAAAGACCCCAATCAATCCGTTAATCCGGATGAAGTGGTGGCTGTTGGTGCGGCGATTCAGGCGGGCGTGCTTACCGGTGAAGTCAAAGATGTCTTACTGCTCGACGTGACCCCGCTCAGCCTGGGCGTCGAAACACTTGGCGGCGTGATGACAAAACTAATCGAACGCAATTCCACGATTCCGACACGCAAGACAGAAATCTTCTCAACCGCCGCGGACAATCAACCAGCTGTGGACATTCATGTGTTGCAGGGAGAGCGCGAGCTGGCTAGGGACAATCGCACGCTTGGTCAATTCAAGCTTGAAGGCATTGCACCTGCGCCTCGTGGAACGCCGCAGGTTGAAGTCACCTTTGATCTCGATGCCAACGGTATCCTCAATGTAAACGCAAAGGACATGGCATCGGGTAAGGAACAGAAGATCACGATCAGCGGTTCGACTTCGCTCGACAAGAATGAAATCGATCGCATGATTAGCGAAGCTGAGCAGCACGCGGCGGAGGATAAGCAACGGCGGGAATTGATTGAAGCACGCAACATTGCTGACTCGCTCGCTTACAACGTTGAGAGAGCAGTCAGCGAGCTGGGTGATCGAGTGCCGCCACACGAGCGCGCTCGCGCTGAGTCATTAATAAGTGACATCAGGGCAGCAGTGAAGGACGAATCAACGCCCATTGATCGGCTGCGACAACTAACGAGCGATCTGCAACAGGTTTCGCACTCGCTTGCGAGTGCAGCTTACAGCGACCAGGCCAGAGCAACGGGCGCCGGGGCGAGCGCAGGCGGGGGAACGGGCGGAGGCAGCGGCGGTGGTGGTGGCGGCGCCGATGATGACGATGTGATCGATGCCGAATACACCCCGAAATAAGTGGATAGTGGGCAACATGAAGAGGACTAAACCCTTCGACCCACTGCACACTGCACACTGTTCACTTTGTTATGGCGATAAAGACCAAAGATTACTATGAGGTACTCGGCGTCAACCGGAGCGCATCCGCCGATGAGATCAAGACGGCCTACCGCAAACTCGCCCGCAAGTTTCATCCCGATCTGAACCCGGGCGACAAGGCGGCAGAAGAGCGTTTCAAGGAATTGCAGGAAGCCTACGACACGCTCTCGGATCCTGAGAATCGCAAGCTCTTTGACAAGTACGGCGAAAACTGGCGAGCCGTGAAACAAGGTGGCGGCGCGCCGCCGCCGGGTTGGGAGGGCGCTCGCACAGCGGGTGGCCCACGACCAGGTGGCCCAGGTGGTTTCGACTTCAGCGGTTTTGATTTCGGCGGCGGTGAGGGAGGCAGCGAAGGCTTCGACATCTTCGAAGAAATGTTTGGTCGCACGTCGGGTCGTGGGCGGCGGCGACGAACAGAGCGCGGTGAGGACATCGAGGCCCAGTTGGAACTCTCACTGGAGGAAGCTCATCGCGGCGGGCGTCGCACGCTGCAAATGCAGGCGGCAGAAACTTGCCCGACTTGTAATGGCACAGGCCAGGTAGGCGACAAGCCTTGCCAGACCTGCGGAGGTTCGGGTCAGGTTCTCAAACCGAAAACGATTGAAGTGAATATTCCGGCCGGCGTACGCGACGGTTCTACTGTACGCCTCGCCGGACAGGGCGGCGCCGGCCTGAATGGCTCGCAGCCCGGCGATCTTTACCTGCGCATTCGCCTGCGTCCGCACCCCGTCTTCGCAGTGCGAGGTGACGATCTTGAAGTCGAACTCCCGATCGCGCCATGGGAAGCGGTGCTGGGCACGAAAGTCGAGGTACCAACGATTGACGGCAAAGTAGATTTGACCATTCCGGCGGGCGCGCAAAGCGGACAAAGGCTGCGCCTGCGCGGACAGGGACTTAACAAGCGAGGGGGAGGCCGTGGCGACGAATACGTGCGATTGAAGATTGCGGTGCCGAAAAAACCAGACCCAGAGGAGTTGCGAGTCTACGAGGAACTCAAGCGAGCCTCGAAGTTCGATCCGAGGAAGAGTCGGTGAGCAGCAGTTCGGAAACTAGGAGCGCGGGCTTGCCCCCGCCGCTTGAGAAGGAGCAGCCGCTGGTTGATCAAGTGAGCGAACAAGAGATGACAGCCGAACAGGGACTTAATTATCTGGTTGACCCGGCAACGAGGCAGAGTCGTAACCCAACGCTACGCAAATACCTCGAGCGGGTGCAGGACGTCATCGTGCTTGGTCTATGCGCGGCGCTTTTCATGGCGATGCTCGTCAAGTTATTTCATCTCGGCAAGTCGCTGCTGAGCGGCACAGACTTTTCAGCAGTAATCGCTGACATCCTGTTCATCCTGGTGCTCATTGAGTTGTTTCGCTTGTTGATTATCTATTTGGAGGAACACCGCATCTCGGTGGCCACCATGGTCGAAGTGGGAATAGTAGCGACCCTGCGCGAAGTGATCTTGACCGGGGCTATGCAGGTCGATTGGCGGCAGATGCTCGTGCTCTCAGCATTCCTGCTTACCCTTGCCGTCGTGTTGCGCTACTCGGGGGTCCGGAATATCAACGCGGACACAGAGCCGCCGGGCTGAGAATAGTTATGGGACCGAGAGATTTTGACATGGATGAACCCCTGACGTGTGAGGTGGTTGCCGAAAGAATCGGCGCCCGGCGCTCGCTAGTGGTGCGCCTCGCACGCGCGGGTTTGATTGAAACGATCGAGAGTGAAAGCAGCGAACCGTTGTTACCTTGCCGTACGGTTGTACAGCTCCGACGAATGCAACGGCTACGACACGACCTCGGCGTGAATTTCAGCAGTGCGGCCATCATCCTCGACTTAGTGAAACGCATCGAGCAGCTAAACAGTGAATTGATAGAAATGCGACAACGATTGGAGCGATGAGTGATGTCCGATAAGGCAGGGTTGCTTGGCAAAGTTTCTATGCCGCGGACTTTCGACTCCAGACTAGTAAGGAGCGTTTATGGATATCAATCGCCTGACTGTGAAAGCGCAAGAGGCTTTGCGTGCGGCGCAAAGCGAAGCGACCCGCCTGGGTCATCAGCAGCTGGATGTGGAACATCTTCTACTTGCTCTGCTCGATCAGGAGGGCGGGCTGGCGAGATCTGTGCTCGAGAAGACCTTAGTCGATGCCGACCTCGTGCGCCAGCGCCTGGAGACAGAACTGGCGCGGTTGCCAAAAGTTTCATCAGCCAGCGGAGCCGCGGGCGAAGTCTACATAACGAGCCGGCTCAATCGCCTGCTGGTGCAGGCCGAAGACGAAGCGAAACAGCTCAAAGACGATTACGTCTCAGTTGAGCATATTCTGTTGGCAATAGTCGACGATCGATCAGGCACCGCTGGGCGCCTTCTCGGCGAGTTGGGCTTGACGCGAGACAAGCTGATGCAGGCGCTGCGTCAGGTGCGTGGCTCGCAGCGTGTGACCTCGCAAAATCCGGAAGCGACTTATGAAGCGCTCGAACGTTATGGCCGAGATCTGACGAAGCAAGCAGCCCAGGGAAAGCTCGATCCGGTAATCGGGCGTGACGAAGAGATCCGTCGCGTGATTCAGGTGCTGTCGCGGCGCACCAAGAACAATCCGGTTCTCATCGGCGAACCGGGCGTCGGCAAGACGGCGATCGTTGAAGGCCTGGCGCAGCGCATTGTGCGCGGCGACGTTCCGGAAAGTTTGAAGGACCGCAAGGTGGTGGCCCTGGACATGGGCGCGCTAATAGCGGGTGCGAAGTACCGCGGCGAGTTTGAAGAGCGTTTGAAGGCCGTGCTGAAGGAAGTACAGGAAGCACAAGGCACGATCATTCTTTTCATAGACGAACTGCACACCGTAGTCGGCGCGGGTAAGACCGAAGGCTCGATGGACGCCGGCAATCTCCTGAAGCCGATGCTCGCGCGCGGCGAGCTTCACTGTATCGGCGCGACGACGCTCGACGAGTATCGCAAATACATCGAAAAGGACGCTGCACTCGAGCGTCGCTTTCAACCGGTTTTCGTCGATCAGCCTTCGGTTGAAGACACCATCTCAATTCTTCGCGGCTTGCGCGAACGTTACGAAGTTCATCACGGGGTCCGCATTAAGGATTCCGCGTTGGTGGCCGCCGCCGTACTTTCACATCGTTACATCTCCGATCGTTTCCTGCCGGACAAAGCCATTGATCTGGTTGACGAAGCTGCCGCCCGGCTGCGCACGGAGATCGAAAGCGTGCCGGTTGAACTCGATGAAGCTCAGCGGCGCGTGATGCAGCTGGAGATTGAGCGCGAGGCACTCAAGAAGGAGAAGGATCGCGCCTCGAAGGATCGGCTGGAAAAACTTGAGAAGGAGCTGGCTGATCTAAAGGCCCGCGCTGACGCCTTGCGCTCGCAGTGGCAGGTGGAAAGGCAGGCCGTAGATCGTTTACGCAAGATTCGTGAAGAGATTGACCACACGCGCGTTGAAATAGAGCAGGCGGAACGCGCGTACGATCTGAATAAAGCAGCGGAGCTCCGCTACGGCAAGTTGCAGGATCTGGAACGCCGGCTACAAGCCGAAGAAGAGTTGTTGGCGAAGAAACAAGGCACTTCGCGTTTGCTCAAGGAAGAGGTTGATGAAGAGGACATCGCCGAAGTGGTCAGCCGCTGGACCGGCGTTCCAGTTTCGAAGCTGATGCAGGGTGAAGTCGAAAAATTGCTGCAACTGGGTGAGCATTTGCACCAGCGGGTCATCGGCCAGAACGAAGCCGTCGAAGCGGTTGCGGACGCGGTGATCCGCGCTCGCTCCGGGCTGAAGGATCCGCAAAGACCGATTGGTTCGTTCATTTTTCTTGGGCCAACCGGCGTCGGCAAGACAGAGCTCGCGCGCGCACTCGCCGAATTCATGTTTGACGACGAGCGATCGATGATTCGCATAGACATGTCAGAGTATATGGAGAAGCACGCGGTCAGTCGGCTGATCGGCGCGCCGCCGGGATATGTCGGCTACGAGGAGGGCGGACAACTAACGGAAGCGGTGCGGCGCCGTCCCTACTGCGTAATTCTGTTCGATGAGATCGAGAAGGCACACCACGATGTCTTCAACGTCCTGCTGCAAATTCTCGATGACGGGCGACTAACTGACGGGCAGGGCCGCATCGTCGATTTCAAAAACACCGTCATCATCATGACTTCGAATATCGGATCGGAACGGATTCTGGAATTCAGCGGCAAGACCGACACCGCCGCTTATGAAGTGATGAAGGAAGCGGTGCTGACCGAGATGCGGCATCACTTCCGGCCGGAGTTCCTGAATCGTGTTGATGAAATCGTTGTCTTTCACTCGCTGTCTGAAGAAAACCTTAAGAAGATTTTGGTCGTTCAACTTGGCCGCTTGCGCGTGCGTCTTGAGGAACGGCACATCGATCTGGAGTTAACTGAGGCGGCGGCGACGCACCTGGCGCGCGAGGGCTATGACCCCGTTTACGGGGCCCGCCCGCTCAAGCGGGCGATTCAAAAAGAATTGGAAACTCCGATTGGCCGCCGATTGTTGGCCGGTGAGATCAAGGACGGTGACAAGGTGGTTGTGGATTGGAGGGATGGCGAATTTACGTTCTCAACAAAATCGGCAGAACGTGCGGAGAAGGTGGGTAGTGGTGGGTGACGGTCGTGAATAAACCAGTCATTTATGTGGTGGATGATGATCAGGACGAGCGGAGAATGGTTGCGCTCGACCTTAACGATCGTTACGCGCAAAGATATCGCATCCTCCAGGCTGCCTCCGGTAGTGATGCCCTTGAGACCCTGCGGCAGTTACGAGACGAAAGTGAGCCAGTGGCGCTTATCATGTCGAGCCAGCGTCTCCCGGACATGAACGGAGCCGAATTCCTCGCCCAGGCGAACGAGTATCACCCCGATGCCAGGCGCGCGCTGCTCACGCCTTTTAGCGAAACAGAATCTGCGATCAAAGCGATTGAAAAATTCCACCTTGACGATTACCTAATCACACCGTGTCACCCGCCTGAGCAGAAGCTTTACCCTGCGGTCAACGACTTACTAGCTGACTGGGAGGCTCGCACGCATCCGCCCATAGCCAGCGTGCGCATCGTCGGCTCTCGCTTCTCCCCTGAAGCTCATCAGATCCGCGATTTCCTGGCTCGCAACTGCGTGCCTTTTGGATGGCTGGACATTGAACAAGATGACGAAGCCCGGCAACTATTGAGCACCGACGATCAGAAAGCTTCGCGACTGCCCATAGTCATTCTTCCTGACGGTACTCAACTCTGTCAGCCGACAGCCGTCGAACTAGCGGAAAAGATTGGCCTGAAGGTACATCCCGACGACGATTTCTATGACCTGGTGATTATCGGCGGCGGCCCTGCAGGTTTGGCTTCCAGCGTGTACGGTGCCAGCGAAGGCCTGCACACCATAATGGTAGAACGCCGGGCGCCGGGCGGGCAGGCAGTCTTGAGTTCAATGATCGAAAACTATCTTGGCTTTCCCGCCGGACTGAGCGGCGCCGATCTTGCTCGCCGTGCAGTAGCGCAGGCGAAGAAGTTTGAAGTTGAGATTGTGAGCCCGCAGGTAGTTACAAATCTGCGAGTGGATGGCCCGTCGCGCATCGTGACCCTGAGTGACGGCAGCGAGCTGCGCTGCCACGTCGTGCTGCTGGCGACCGGTGTGGAGTGGCGCCGGCTCGATGTGCCCGGGCTCGATAAGTTAATTGGGGCGGGCGTCTACTACGGCGGAACTTTGGCTGAGGCTTTCTTCTGCCGCAATGAAGATATCTACATCGTTGGTGGCGCAAATTCGGCCGGCCAGGCCGCGGTGTCCTTCAGTCGCTACGCGCGTACAGTGACCATGCTGGTGCGTGAAAACGCACTATCCGAATCGATGTCACGATATCTAGTCGACCAAATCGAGTCGATAAAAAACATCAAAGTGCGTTTGCGAACTACCGTTGTCGAGGCGCATGGCGACCAGCGACTTGAAGCGATCACTGTGTTCGACGCAGTCCGTGGAGAGAAAGAAACTCTCTCAACGAATTCGCTCTTTATCTTCATTGGCGCGTTGCCGCACACCGAATGGGTAGCGAAGGTAGTGGATACCGATGAGCACGGATTCATTCTTACCGGGCCTGACCTTACGCGACATCAGGGCAACGGTCATGTGCCGCGTAATTGGCCGCTTTCCCGTGATCCGTTTTGGCTCGAGTCGAGTCAGCCGGGAGTATTTGTCGCTGGCGACGTAAGACACGGCTCGGTGAAACGGGTTGCCGCAGGCGTCGGTGAGGGCGCAACGGCCGTGCAGTTCATTCATCAGTATCTCGTTTCAAGCGAACGGTGAAGCTCTGCTTGAACACTGATGATCGTCCAGCGATATCAAAGATTTTGACTGAGACTGGTGGTGATTTTAGAAAGAAGACAGGCAGGAATGCCTGTCCTACGAAAAGAAGGAGGGAAAAATGTTACTCGTATTTGCAAGCAGCTGGTGGGCGCTGGTGCTACGCGGTATCGCCGCCATTCTTTTTGGCGTGCTGGCTTTCATGTGGCCAGGCATCACCTTGACAGTGTTGATTTTTCTTTTTGGCGCGTACGCGCTGGTCGATGGGGCGTTTTCGATTGTGGCCGGCATTAAGTCTTACGGCGAACATAAACGTTGGTGGCTGCTGCTCATCGAGGGTTGCTTGAGCGTGGCAGCAGGCGTGTTTGCGTTCATGGTACCGGCCATGACGGCTTTGATTCTTTTGATCCTGATCGCTTCGTGGGCAATTGTGACCGGCGCCTTCCAGATCGCCGCCGCGATTCAGTTGCGCGAGCACATTACCGGCGAATGGCTGCTGGCATTGAGTGGCCTTCTTTCGGTTCTGTTCGGCGCCTTGCTTCTTTACAACCCGGTCGGCGGCGCGCTCGCGGTGGTCTGGCTCATCGGAGCGTACTCAGTAGTGTTTGGTCTTCTGCTTCTGGTTTTTGGCATCAAGCTGCGAGGCTTGGTCCGTTCAGCAGACAACATGGTGCCGCATGCCGTCTGAATCGGCATGGGGAATTGAAAGGTGAGTAGCTGATATGAATTAGACCGTTGGCTGGAGATTCACCCGCAGAGGATCGGTTCAGCCCATTGATTGAGGGGGACTTATGAGCGGAAAACAACTTGTGAGCGCAAAAGGCGAGATGGGCATACTGTTAACGCTGGCTATGTTGGTTCTTGTTCTGGGGGCGTGCAATCGCGGCAACCCCGAGGGAGTGCGTCTTGCTTCGACTTCTGATCCCGGCGTCAGTAACGCTCCGATTAACAACGGACCTCCCGGTAACCCGTCAGCGCCTGGGCTGTCTTACGCCGACGTGGTAAGTCGAGTTTCACCGGCAGTGATTACTATTCACTCAGAAATGCGGGTGCGTGCTCCGCAACAGTATCCGTTTATGGATGACCCGATGTTTCGGCAGTTTTTTGGGGATCGTATGCCGCAGCAGCAGCCGGAACAACGCCGCAGCGGTCTTGGGTCAGGCGTGATCATCAGCACCGACGGCTACATCCTGACGAACCACCACGTGGTCGATGGCGCCGAACAGATCAAAGTTGATCTAAACGACAATCGGACGCTCGACGCGAAAGTTGTGGGATCAGATCCACCCAGCGATTTAGCGGTGCTAAAGATCGACGCGTCAAATCTGCCGGTACTCGCGCTAGGCGATTCCGACAAAGTCCGCGTTGGGGATGTCGTACTGGCCATTGGTAATCCACTCGGCATCGGACAAACAGTGACGATGGGAATTATCAGTGCCAAGGGTCGCCAAACGGGAATGAGCAGCGGCGCCTTTGAAGACTTTCTGCAAACCGACGCGCCGATCAATCAGGGCAATTCCGGCGGCGCTCTGGTGAGCACAAACAGCGAGTTGGTAGGCATTAACTCACAAATCCTTTCACCGTCGGGAGGGAGTATCGGCATCGGCTTTGCGATTCCTTCGAACATGGCGCGAACGATTACCGACACTCTGGTCAAGACCGGAAAGGTGCGCCGCGGTCAACTCGGAATTACCGTGGTTAAGTTGAACTCTGAGCCTGCTAAGGAACTAGGAATCAAGGAGACCAAAGGCGTCGGAGTGGCCCAGGTACAGCCGGGCAGCGCGGCGGACCGAGCGGGCCTTCGAAAGGGAGACGTGATCACAAGCTTCAATGGCGTGGAAATGACTGATCCAAATGTCTTCCGAAACCTGGTGGCGAGCACCGCACCCGGCACGGACGTAACGCTGACCATTATCCGCGATGGCCGGGAGCAGCAAATCCGAGCCAAGCTTGGCGAGCTTGTTCCCACGGCTGATCGAGAAACGGAGCGACAGAGGTGACTACAAACCGAGTCGGTGCATTTCTACGGTGGTAGTCTCCGCCTAAACGAAGAGGAGGAACAAAGTGAGCACACCTAAAGGGAAAGAAATATCGGGTTTCATAGAACCAGATCAGTGGCAGAACTTTCTTGACGGTTTCAGCAAACGCAACCAGGGGCGCGCCACCAGGCTCGAAGTTATCGGCGAGCTGGGTGCACAGGAAGAGGAAGAATACTTACCGCTTGTCGGAGTGAGTGTCGATCCCAAGGGAACGGCTGCCGGAAGCGTAGAGATCATGCTGGCTGGCGAGGGTCCTGCGGATGACAGACAGGTGGAACACACGATTAGGAACGTACAAAAAATAGCGCCGCTGGTTGGGATAACCGGGGTGGAGGACGGCTTAGGGTTTGAAGATCAGGAAGGTGCAAAGACGCTTCTAATCTTCCAGCAGCTGCCTGAACTTCCAGCAGCCTCAGCTTAGGCACGCAATACAGAGTCGACGCGCAATTAAAACTTACTCGGAGTGGAGGTGAATCTGCATTACTACGAGCGGAGTATTATTTGTTGTTTAGTCAAAAATCGCTATGAGCCAACCTCGTAATCTGAAGAGAGTACGGGGTCCTGCTCTAAAATAGCCTGGAGACAATATTTGAATGAAAGGCGAAAGGATTTGAATGAAAGGCGAAAGGGTCACTTTAACTCGATCATGCGACCCATAATGGGCAGCATTTGCTTGTGGGTGAGATCGAGAAAAGCTATTTCCGTAAATCCTTTTGAAGCCATTCGACAGCCTTCTTGACGTAATGCTCTTTGTCGCCACGTAGTCTGCCGAGAGTCTCCTCGATCAGGGTTCGAGAATTTCTATCCTTCACGAAGTGAGTGAGCAAAACGAGGCCCAGGCGGCGTTCCCACAGGCTCTTTGATTTGACTAGTTTGTTTGACCAAGCAAAGAGTTCGATCTGTTTTTCGAGTGCTATTCCTTTCACTCCTTGCATTCCGAGAGTATCGCATACGGCCCAATCGCTAACCTGAGTAGCAAATTTCTTTGCGAGTGTGAGGGCTCGCTCAGGATCTTTTTTGCAGGAGCTTCCGAGTAGTTTCGCCGCTATTAGTTTTTCCTCGAACGCCCCTGAATTCCAGAGAGCTTCTGCCAAATCAAAACCACCCTCGCGGTGCTCTTTCACGATCAGATTCAAAAGCGGCAAACGGACGCCATAGACGTGTTGGGAGGTAGGGACAAACTTTCGAACTGCACCTTTCGCCTTTTCATCGGACTGAGCCGCCAATGCTTGTTTGATTGAAGATACCCGCTTTGAAATGTCCAATCGCATAGTCCACAAATCAAGACGAGGTTACATTACCCCACTTGCCAACGATGAGTCCGATGATCACTCCGCCGACGGCACCTAAGATGACAAACGGTGCAAAGGCTTCGTTACTGTGCTGCGCGAGACCAAAGGTCGCATCAGTGGACCCAACGGCGCCGCCCTTCGATTGGGGGTAAAACGTAGTACATTGCTCGGTCGAATGAAAAACTCGGCATCGATGCTCGAGAAGTTCGGAACAGTGGAGCATTCGTCGCAGTCTAGTATATCGCTGGCCTGATATCGCTCAACTTAAACCGTCGGGATTGTTCCACCGTCGATGACGATTCGCTTCCGGTGATCGATGACGATCCGATGCCAGAAACGCGACCAGCTCAGCGACTTCGTCAGGTCGATTCGGACGGCCCAGCGGGATGCCGCCGAGTGAATCCATAATCCGTTGCCTTGCGCGCGCAGGACGTGTCGTTCTAACTCTTGACTGATGAATCTTTACTTGAATGAGCAAACTATCTAATCTCGAGTTTTTTACAAAAGTGGCTGAGACCGGAGAGGCTCCAGCCGAAGAGTCTCGCTTTATCTACCCTCCGACTGTCGCTAAGACGTTGGGTTTCCGACTGGTAGAGGTTGGAACAGGGACGGCAACGATAGAACTCATGGCCGATACTGAAGTCCATGCAAATCCAATGGGAACGATCCACGGCGGCGTGTTGTGCGACATTGCTGATGCCGCGATCGGGACAGCGCATGCGACCAGCCTGAAAGAAGACGAAAGCTTCACCAGTATCGATCTGCAGATCAATTTCTTCCGTCCCGCATGGAATGGCCGAATTCGCGCGATCGCAAAACCTGTGAATGTCGGTCGACAGGTTAGTCGGTATGTCTGCGACATCCTTAGAGATGATGACAAGCTGGTTGCGCAAGTTACCAGTACAGTTATGACGCTCCGAGGAGATCGAGCGTCGGGAAGATAACGTTGCGCTAAGATGCGTGACCCGCGGCATTGCGTTGGCAAATGAGGTCTTTGCCTCTGGCGCAGCGCCGTCACAAATCCTGATTTTCGAAATACGGGACAGGTTGAGGATGGGGCTAACTCAAAGGAATGAAGATGAGATTTTCCTCAACGATCTGCGCGAAATTTGGACACGCAACGGAGTTAACTCCGCTGCACGTGGTCCATCGCCAAAGGATGATCATCCGTAAGTCATTGAAACAACTGGTGCCGAGGGCGGGAGTCGAACCCGCACGACCTTGCGGTCAACGGATTTTAAGTA
>Ga0070697_100001745_pt1 | contig 16581 bp, 10 predicted proteins | sample KBSK1501metaG_FD_65475 | JGI IMG/M metagenome (GOLD analysis project Ga0070697, IMG submission 65475) | Corn, switchgrass and miscanthus rhizosphere microbial communities from Kellogg Biological Station, Michigan, USA - KBS K1-50-1 metaG | ecosystem: Host-associated > Plants > Roots >...
GTGACCTGCCCATTGACCGTCAGATCACCGGTGACGTTGCTCTTGAGGCTGTAGCCACCATTGACCCAGTCACCGTTCGAGATCCTGATCGCGCCTTCCATCGACGAGGGCCCGATGAGGGCCGACTTCGTGACCGGGGCTGAAATGTAGCCAAAGTCGATCGTGAGATCGGAACTGTTGTCGGTCGGCAGGTTGACCGGCGACGGGCTGCAGTTGCTGTTGTCTCCGACACCCGCCTGATTGCTGCAGATGGTGGGCGTAAGTCCGGCTGGGACGGTCGTCTGGTCGACTGCGACGGTGTAGTCGCCTGCGCAGAGACCGCTGAACAAATACATCCCGTTCGCATCGGTGACCGTGGTCGCGATCAGGCCACCCTGCAACAGTTTGACCGTGACGCCGGGGATACCGGGCTCGCCCGCATCCTGAAGCCCGTCTTTGTCGAGGTCGACCCATACGAAGTCGCCGATGGTCCCTGTACAGATCTGCCCACAGGACAACTGGAGCGGTGTGACCACGGGGTAGAACGTGCCGTCAACGATGTTGCCGTTAAACAGCGTATTCGCCAAAGCTCCCACCGTAAAGGTTCCAGTGGGGGGCGGTACGCCAAAATCCGTCCAGTTCCTGGTCACCGACGCGCTGAAATTCAGATCGGCGTCGATTGTCACCGGGATTGTTTCTTTGAACTCGATGTCTCCTCCATCGGGAGGGTGTGGGGGGGAGAGCTGGACCAAGTAACGGACTGAATCGACAGGTTCCTCCTTGTTCCCGTGCACCTCGATCGTAAACTTGGTGCAGTCCGCGGATACCGTTCCTTCGGCAGTCGCCATGACAAGCGTCGCGGACATGGCGAGCATGGCGAGCATCACTCCAAGCGCCCTCAGACCTCTTCGACTCTGGCTCATGCGCATGTCCTCATTATTCTTTCGGGGCCTCCAAGGAGCCTCGGGGTTAACGCAGATCACCTGATGACTTGCCTTCGCCTGCTCTTTGCGGTTGCCGTTCGGTTCCCGCAGGCGGTGTGCGATGCCGTTGTCGGGTCCCCACCCTGATCGATGTGCCCCGCAAAGGAACACATCAATCCCCCAGACCCGAATGTTAGGTGTGCCAAATGTACCGTGAGAAAGGTGGCTGTCAATCAAATGTTCATTTGAACCTACGTAGGGACGCGCTCGGATGCAGTACTACAGGAAGCTGCCGTCGAGCATGTGTTCCAGCCGGTCGGTCGGCAGGGGCGGGCAGAGGCGGGCAGAGGCGGGCAGAGGCGGGCGCAAGACCCTACCGAGGGACTCGGCCGTTTGCCTCGCTCGTAGAGACCTTATGCGCGTATGTGGAGGAGACCCCAATGTGTTTCGGCAGGCCCAGCGAGCTAAGGCAAAGTCGCGCGCCATCAACCAGTTAGCGTTCTGGGGCGCGGGCTCGACTCCCACCGCCTCCACCACCGCCAGATCCCACCAGACGCCGCCGGCAGGGCGGTCCGCAAGGCCTGTGGCGGCGCGATCCAGCTCGCCACGTAGCGCCAAGGAGAGCTATATGCCGGCGTAGAAGCACCATCTGGCAGCGCCTGCGTGGGATATAGTGAAAGTCCAGTCGCGCAAATCATAAGGAGGCTCGCTATGTTCGTCGTGCTGGGTGCTTCGGGTCATACGGGCAAGGTCGTCGCTGAGACACTGCTCGGCCAGAAGAAGAAGGTCCGTGTCGTGTTGCGCGACGCCGGCAGGACGAGAGCGTGGAAGGAAGCAGGTGCTGACGTCGCCATCGCCGACGTCGAGGACGGCGCTGCACTCAAGCATGCCTTCAACGGCGCGGAGGGCGTCTACGTACTTCTTCCACCAAACTTCGCGTCGAGCCAGGTGCGCGTCGACAACGGCCGCCGCACAAAGATCATCGTCGCAGCGATCGAGGCCGCGAGTGTCCCGCATGTCGTCATGCTCTCGTCCGTTGGAGCTCAGCAATCGGATGGAACCGGCCCGGTGCTCGGCCTCCGCGACGAGGAAGCCACGTTCAGCCGCGCCACTGCTGCCGTGACTTTCATACGCGCTGCATACTTCATGGAGAACTGGGGGGGATCGCTCTACGCCGTTGGCCAGGGTGTCCTTCCGACGTTCCTTGTCGCCGACAAGGCGATTCCTCTCGTTGCGACCTGGACATTGGCACCGCCGCCGCGCGCCTACTTGCTGAGGGTGGCAGCGGCAAACGGGTTATCGAGCTGGCAGGACCGCGCGAGTACTCGCCGCGTGATGTCGCCGCAGCGGTGGAGCGGATCTTTTCCGGACGCGGGTTCGACTCCCGCCGCCTCCACCAAACTTTGTCGCACTTCAGCGGCGGGCGTGACCGACATTGATCCAATTCAGGAGCAACAACAGCTCAATCGTATCAAAATAGAGCCCCGTCGCATGCCCTTGCGTCACACGGATCGTGCCGAGCGCTCGGACATGCGGCGGGGCACGACGACCTGCCGGCCATCGGCGAGCTACCTTGTAATTAACGTCTCCCAGCGGAGGTTTGGCGGGTCGTGCTCGAGGCGCCAACCGTCCGGAGATCGATCGTCCAGCACCGTCCGGAGGTTCGTGAAGGAACGAAGTCGTGCGACGAACTGCTCGCGGGGAAGGGGGAGGAGCGGCTCTCCCTCCGGCATAGGCCAGAGACGCACCGTGCCGTCGGCGCCGGCGGACACAATGAAGCGATCGTCCGGGGAGATGGCAACCTCGTTCACCTCACCCCTGTGGCCCACCAGATCATAAGAGGCGCGGCCATCCAGCGGGACGACGCGAACCGTGCCGACATCGCTTCCGCACACGATCAACGTCTCACGGCTGTTGAACCGACAATTGGAGACACCGGGCGCGAGCAGACGGGAGCTGCCGTCCCGGAGATCGTGCAGGAGCGCACCGTCGGCGCTGGACGCCAACAGACGAGTGCGGTCGGCGCTCATGTCAAAGATGGAGCCCGTGCCGACGTTTTCCTTCAGCAACTCGGCCCTGTCCGATCCGATGGTCCAGCCGTACAGGCTCTTCTGTCCATCGTTGGGGCCGCTCGCGAACAGGAGCCGGCCGTCCGGCAAGAACGTTAAATAGAGGATCGCTTGTTCCGTTCTGAGGTCTCGAATTGTACCCGCTTTGAGGTCCCACACCCGTATGAACCGATCCGCAGGGAGTCTGTCGTATATACCCCCACCTGCCGCCGCGAGGTGGCCGTCGGGACTGAAGGCGACGGCCCAAACCAGGTCCTGGAAGCCGGAGAGCTTCTTCGCCCGGCCTCCCCGCAACGGGAGCAGCAGCGCCCCGTTGAACGTGCCCACGAGAACATAGCGGCCGGCTGGGTCCACGGCGATGGCCTGCATCGCGACGCCCGACTTGTACTCCACATCAGTCGGTTCGTCGCCGGACCGGACCAGAGGCCACCGGCGCAAACGGGCTCCTTCCACGCTCGCCGCGACCCAACTACCGTCGGGTGCAAAAGCGACCCCTCGCCTGATGGCTCCACGGCTCTTGCCGCGGAACAGGACGCGAGAATAGCGGCGATTGAACGGCCAGAGGCCGACCTTCTGGAAATCACCGAGTGTGGCGAGCCAGCGACCATTCGGATGAATCGCGAGTCCCTTGAGGACATCGCTTCTGCCGAGCAACTCAATGGGCGCAAGACCCGAAGGGCCCTCCAGATCCCAGAGGCGAGCCTTGCCGCTCACGTGCCCCGACACCAGCAGGGACCGTGTCGGAGCAAATCGAAGAGAGGTCACCGCGTCCTCGGTGTTGAAGTGGTCAAGCGGCCTGTCCGCCGCTCTCCCGATCGCCCAGATCCGGATTTCTCCGGAGGGGTTCCCCGAGGCGAGGAGCTCCCCGGACGGATCCACGGTCAGTATCCATGCATCCTGCTGCCGCCCGACGAGCAGTGGGGAGGCGCTTCCGAACTTGTCGATCGGACGCTTGTAGATGTTTCCAGCCTTGATATATGCAGTCCATTCGCCGCCACGATCTACGACAAGATCATTGATGTCTTCGAGCTCGCCAAGGATGACCGGGTGATTACCGCTCGGGGGCCATGAGAGCAGCCGGCACCGCTTGGCGAGTGTGCCCTGGATCAGGACCGACGCGGTGATGAGACGCGCGCGGTCGCTCGAGACGAACAGCGGCCACTGAAAGTCATCTCCCGAGCCGTAATCGAAGGATCTGACCAGCCGACCCTCGGGGACGGACCAGAGCTGGGCGGCGTTGGTCCCGTAGGCCCCAGTGAGAAGTACGTCGGAACGTTCCCCGAACTTGACGGTGACGTGTCTGCCGGGGCCGCTGAGCACCCGGGGCGCCCCGCCCTCGGAAGAGAAGAGGAGGACCTTTCCGGAAAAAAGCTCGCCCGCGGCGAGCCAGTGGCCATCCGGACTGAACTCGACTGACATGCCTCCTCCGCTCCCGCTCCCGACCTGGTCGAAGACCAGGGGCTGGCGCGCGAGGGCATCGAGGGCGAATCGCCGGACCTCAGGGTTGTCGGCGCGTTCCAGGCTGGCGATGGCGAAGGCCACGGCGAGCGTCGGGTTCGTTTCGATCTGCAGCTGCCCGAAGGCGAACAGTCGGCTCGCTTCGGCTCGCAGGGCCTGGTTCGTCGCCCGCATCCACAGGATGCCTATCAGGGCGATGATCCCGAGGAGCGCCGCGATCACCCCCGTGACCGTCACCCGGAGCTGCAGGCGGCGGCGCTCCGCCCGGGAGACCATTGCACGGGAGAACGCGTCCTCGGTTGTCGAGAGTCCGCCCGGGTAGCGCTCCTGCCAGACGCGGAACTCCCTGTACGACGTCCCTGTCCACAGAAGATCGACCGGGCGGCCGCGCTCCTGCCAGATCTGCGCCGCCTGGCGGAGCTGGTCTCGCAGCTGTGCGCCGTCGGCGTCCTGGGTCTGCCAGCGCACCAGCCGCGGCCAGGCCACGAGCAGGGACTCGTGGATGATCTCAACCCGCTGGCGTCTCTTCGCTTCGTCTCCTTCCACCTCCTGCACCTCGAACGACGTCAGAAGCCGCGCGTCGACGAGGGCCCGCAGCACCACTTCTGCCCGCGTCCGGTCCGGGAAGACCGACAACAGCTCCTCCTGATCCCGCGCCGCCCGGGTTCCCTGGGCGGTGACGAGATTCCGGAAGATCTCCCGCACAAGCGGCTGCTGCTCGCTCCCGATGCGATCCAGCGTTGTCTCGGCGTGTTGCGCCAGGGCGCCGGCGACTCCGCCAATCTCCTTGTACGCCTCACGGGTCAAAAGCCCCGCTTCCCGGTCGCGCTTCTCCCACAGCCGCGCCACGGCAAACGCCAAGAGAGGAAGGGCGCCGCGCTCCTCCTTCACCGTTTCCAGCATCTCCTCGACAAGGGCCTCGTCCTCGAAGCGGTAGCCGCACTTCAGGGAGGGCTGCGTAACGGCCCGACGCAGGGCGCTGCCGGTCGGGGGGAGCAGCGGGGTCAGCTCCGAGAAAATCGGCGCCAGCGCCTGGTGAGAGTAACAGTGAATGAGGAAATCATCGCACATGGAGAGCACCACGTGGACGTCCGCTTCGAGCGCCAGCCGCCCCAGAAGCTCCGCGAACCGGCCTTGAACCTCATGCCGATTCAGCGTGAACAGCTCCTCGAATTGATCCACGATCAACAGCGCCTGTTCGTGGCGTCTCCGCCACTGTCCGATCAGTCCGACCACCACGTCGGGATCTTCGAACTTGGGCAGCAGGCGGACTGCCTCGGTGTCGCCCGAGAGTTCTGGGGCGAGCGCCTGGGCCAGGGCCATCATCGGAGAGCTGCCGGGCGTGCAGACGACACAGCGCCATCCTCCCGGCAAGGCCGGGATCAGGCCGGCCCGGAGGAACGAGCTCTTGCCCGCGCCGGAGGGTCCGATGATCGCCTGCAACTGCGGCCAGCGCAGCTTGCGCCACATCTGCTCGACCTCCACCTCGCGCCCGAAGAAATACTCGGCGTCCGCCTCGGTGAACGACGCGAGGCCCGGGTAGGGGCGAGGATCGTCCGCGCCCCGCGCACCCAAGGTGACTTCCTCGAGCGCCCGCGCGAGCGCCTGTGCCGACGGTTGGCGCCGTCCCGGGTCCTTGGCGATGGCCCGCAGGAGCACCGGGCACCAGGGGCTGGCCGGCAACCGGGGCGGCTCCTCGCGCGCGCCGGCCCAGAGAGCCTCGCGAGTCGTCTCCTCGCTCGATCCCCCCACGCTGATCATCTCGGCCAGCAAAACCCCGGACGCGAAGATGTCGGTTCGGGCGTCCAGGTTCTTTCCCTGGAGCTGCTCGGGCGCCATGTAGGGGCGCGTTCCCGCGATCGAGTGATCTCTGTCGTCAGTGACCGGCTTGGCCAGACCAAAATCCATCAGGACGACGCGCCCCGTGCGCGTGATCATGACGTTCCCCGGCTTGATGTCCCGATGCACCAATCCAGCCCCGTGAATGGCCTCGAGACCTGCCAGGAACTGCGAGGCGACCTCCGTCGCTTCCCTCAGATCGAGCGGTCCCCGCTGACGCAAAACGACGGACAGCGTCGTGCCATCCACGTATTCCATGGAGACAAGCTCCTGACCGTCGGCCTCGACCAAATCGAATATCCGGCAGACGTTCCGAGATGCCACTTGCCGGGCGGCGAGCACCTCGCGACGCAGAAGCTCGAGCGCGCGCTCGTCCCCCAGGCGCTCCCGGTGGATCGACTTGAGCGCCACCTCCACGCGCAGCTTCAGGTCGAGGGCCAGCCACACCTCTCCCATCCCGCCCGCCCCGAGGAAGGTGCGGATTTCGTAGCGCCCTCCCAGGATCCGCCCAGGGGCGAACCCGTGTGAGGTATTTGTCTGATCAGATGTGCTGAACGCGGATGGTCTGTCGTGAGGTGAATCGGGAGGCGCGCCGGAGCGCAGAGCGATCATGGCCTCCAGGACGCGCAGCTGGCGCAAGTGCGGACGGAGGCCGGCGTGGGCCGCGCCTTCGCGCTCCCAGTCGACGGGAGACCCATCGCCCACCGCCCCGGCGAGGCGGAGCAGCGCCTCTTCATTGTGCGTGCTCAACCATCTTCTCCGACAGGCGGGCCAGGGCCCGCGCCACCAGCATCCGGGCGGCGTCCATGGAAGGGCTGCCCATTGCCTCCGCCACCTGCTGGTAGGTGAAGCCCATCTCGACCCGCAGCACCACAGCCTGCTGCTGCTCGTCCGTCAGGGTCGCCAGTGCGCGTTCGTACGAGTCGATCGCCTCGGCGCCGATCGCCTCCGCGAGCGGAGACGGATGCCTGTCCTCGAGCCCGGCCGGCAGGGGCCCCAACTCCGGTCCACGATCCACGCGCCGCAGCGCCGCGCGGATCTCGTTCAGGAGAATCGTGCGGAGGTAGGCCAGGAACGCCCCCTCGTGGCGCGGCTCGAATCTCTCCGCCTTTTCTAGCGCCCGGATGAGAGTCACCTGCACGACATCGTCGGTGTCGATCAAGGCGCGGGCACGCGGGGGGACCCGGCCGTGTGCCCAGCGACGCAGGAGGGTCCGGTAGCGGACGACCAGCCGCGCGCGCGCCTCCTCATCGCCCGCCCCCACCTTCGCGAGCAGCGAGGCAGTGCTTTCGACCTCGTCTCGAGCGACCATATTTTCAAGCCTTACGCGGGACGCGTGCCCGCTCCAGCGGAGCGATCCGCTTACTATCCCCTTCGATTTCAGCACTTGTCAAGATTCAGAGCGATATTCCAGGTCGGCCGTTCGGATTGTTCCGCTCCAAGCATTGATACCCGTGGAACGAGTCATTTTGAGAGCGTCGGGCTGAGGTCACACGGTGACTCGCCTCAAGACCGTCCGGGGCGATTTCTCAGAGAGGAGGTTGCCGAAGGGCTTCCGCGAAAGCATGTAGCACCGGCAGGTAGTCAATTCCGGTCCAAACGTGTGGGTCATCCACTCTCAGGGAGGACAGTATGTCTGCAAGAATGAGCGGTGTTATTCGGATTGTTTCGGCAACCCTCGGTGCACTCCTCTTGTTGCTCACACAGGCCACGGCCGGGCAGCCATTGCACGAGGTCCGTGGGCATGCCGTCTATACTCTCGATCCTCCGGCAGCCATCGACCAGGTAACGATCAACGCCGCGGTGGACGATGATGGCGTCGTGAGGGGCAGCGTGTCGGTCTGGCCGTTGGTCTACCACCTGGACCTCCTTCCGCCGACGCCCGTTGTCCCGGACTTCACCGGCTGGAACGAGGTCATCCGGCTGACCAAGCTGGAGGTGACGGGAAACGTGGCGCACCTGGAAGGGTTCGTCATCTTTGACAATCGTTTCCCCGAGATCTTTGTCGGGTGCCCCGTCGATTACATTGTCACGGATAATGGCAGCGGCCCATCAGATCCGCCGGACGTACTTCAGGTCGACTTGCTCCCCTGTGGAGGCACGGCCGTCAGAACAATCCTCGGCGGCAATTTCACCGTCAGATAGTTCTGTCTTCCCTGCACCTGAGCGTCGGGCCGGCTCCCGAAGCGGGGAGCCGGCCTCAGAAATGAATCTTCATCCCGAGCTGAAGCGTGCGCGGTGGGGTCAGAGTATTTCCGATCGGTTTGAGATAGACGGGATTCGGCTGGAATTGACCGCCATTGTCCAAGAACTGCCGGTGAAACACGAACGTGGCGTAATTGTGCCGGTTCGTCAGGTTGAAAATGTCGAGGAAAGCCTCAAGACGCGTGCCCTTTCCGATCTCGATCAGCTTGCTGATCCGGCAGTTGATGTTGAACAGGTCGCCGCCCTCGGCACCTCCGCGCCTTCCGCCGTACTCGTTATCGGTAAACCCGTCTCCGTTCAGATCCACGCCGGCGAAGGGATGCAAGGCGGTTTTCGTTCCCCAGGCGACCTGGGCCGCGGTCTGAATACCGTGGGGGAATCGGTAGATCCCGTGGAGGAATCCGTAGAGTCTCTGGTCGCCCGATAGCTGCCCCCACTCGTTGCTGACGGGACCGCCGGTGAACTGGATATTCCCTCCGTCAACGGATTGGTTCGGCCCGCCATCCGCCGTCACTGCTCCGGTTCCTGCGTTGTCCTGAGTCCCGCGAGCGCGCGAAATGTTCAGGCTGGCGCCGAAATCGAACCTCGAATAGCGCCCTTCAAGGCCGACCTGTAACGAGTCGTACCTGGTCGCGCCGTCCGACATGGAGAGGTTCATGAAGCCATCGTAGCTGGCGACGCCGGTGCCCGGATCGGTGACTGCAGGCCAGGGCGCTTCGCGGCCGCTGGCGCGACCCCCCAGAGTTTCCAGTCGATATTGACGGTGGCCCCGCCGGTAGACGGCGTTCACGTCGAGCGCCAGCCTCTGGTTGAATGCATGTCCCCAGCCCAATGAATAGGAAGAACTGTAGTTGGCTCTAAAGTCGGGAGAGATAAGGCCGACTGCGATGTTGTCATCGAACGTGGCCCCCCCGAGCGAGGAATCGAGTTGTCTGATCCAGGCACGCAGTCGGGGGTCGTTGACCCAGTTGTTCAGAGTCACATCGACCGGCAGCGGTGGCAGACTCGGATGGACAATTTTGCCGGCGGTAAGTCGTGTCGTGGCCGCGCACCCCTGGAGATCCGACGGATCGCATCCAGCGAGCGGAGGCAGGGCTGGATAGCAGTCCTGACAGTTATTCGCCCAGGCGAAGACCCCGGCGCTGTTCCCGAACACCTGGTCGTAGAACAGGCCCCAGGAGCCGCGAACGACATCAGTGTCGCCGCCCCCGACCTTGTAGACGAAGCCCAGCCTAGGGGAGATATTCAGGGGATCCTGGGGAAAGGTGTGGTGGAACTTCGGCACGCCCCTCGGCGGATTGGTGGTGGCCGGATCCCGACCACACTTGGCGTTGTTGGCAGGATCTGCCAGGCACTCGTAGAAGGCCCGGTTGGCACCTTTTTCTGCATCCCACAGCCCCGCCTCCTGGTCCGCTCGGATGCCCAGATGCAGCGACCAACGATCGTTCACGTTCCAGTCGTCCTGGATATAGGCGCCGTACTGGGTCCACCTGCCGTCGACAGCAAACCTCGAAAGAAGCCAGACGGAGTTCAGAACATCGATGCCGTCGTCTACACCATTGGCCGCCGTGCCGTTGGTCGCCCCCGTGTCCCCTCCCGCCATGGTGTCGGCGGGAACAACGGCCGGGTTGAAAAAGAAAAGGGGCAACGTTCCCGTCAACTGGTTTCCGCCGAAGATGTGGATGGGGATCGCCTCGAATCCGCTCTTCAGGGTATGTCGGCCGACAACCCAGGTGAGATCGTCGCGCATCTGGGTCTTCTGTTGATCGATGAAAAGCGGCGTGACGGGATTCTGACCCAGACTGAAAGTGTCCCCGATGAGCGAGACGGCCTCCGGGGATGTGCCTGTCCACTCGAGTTCGGAATCGAGTCTCGAGACCTTGAATTCGTTGAACATCCCCGGCTGGAGGAACCATTGCCAGGATGCCGTGGCCGACCAGGAGCGGCTTTGGGAGTCCGCGTTGACTGAAGGCTCGGTGAGGCTCGTTCCCAGGTCATTCATGGAATCGAAGGCATCGCGGGTGTACCGAATCCATAGAAGGTGGTCACCGGATGGATTCCAATTCAGCTTGAAGGTCCAGAGGTTGCGTTCGAAGTCCTGCTTGAAACTGGACCCCGGTGTCGCGATCTGGATTGGGAACCCGGGCGGCTCTGTCCCGGCGTACTGGGTGGCCGCCGGGCTCAGTCCGACCGGTGTGGTCTCGTTCTGTCGCTCCGCGGCGAGAAAGTAAAAGAGCCGGTCCTTGACGATCGGTCCGCCGACCGAGACACCGAACTGGTTCCGGTCCGACTCCTGCTTCTCGGCGCCGGAGAGGCTCTCGCTGAAGCTCTTGGCCCTAGTGTCCTGGCTTCGAAAGATACCGAAGAACGACCCGGAGAAGTCGTTCGTGCCCGACTTCGTGATGACATTGATCACAGGACCGCTGGATCGGCCGTACTCCGCCTTGGGCATGTCCTGGATCACCTCGAACTCACCGATCCCGTCCTGAGGGAAGCCCTGGAGGTACAAACCTACGAGGTTGTCATTGTTGTCGGCCCCGTCGATGGAGATATTGAGGTTGTGTCCGTCGGACCCGCCTGTGGTGAAGGGCGTAAAGACCCCCGGCTTCTTGGTCTGGATGGACTGGCCCGTGGGGGCCTGTCGGACCCCGGGGGCCAGCACCGCGAGGTCGCTGAACTCCCGGTTCAGAAGCGGATACGACTGGATCTCATTTTCGGTGACCACCGTGGTGAGCTCCGATGTCGTGCCATTCAACAGCGACCGCTTGCCTGTGACCCGTACAGTCTCCACCAGGCCGCTGACCGCCTGCATCGTGAAGTCGAGGTGGACGGTCTGGCCGATGTTCACCACCGACTCCTGCAGTGAAGCTCCATAGCCGGCGAGGGTCGCGCGGAGGATGTAGCCGCTTGGTGGCAGTCCGAGCAGCCGGTACCTCCCTTCCCGGTCCGATGTGGTGCCCCGTTCGACCCCCGTGTTCGGGTTCCGCGCCGCGATCAGCACGCCCGGGAGCGGATCGCGGTTCTCATCGACGACTTTGCCTTCGATGTCCCCCGTAGTTGCCTGGGCCAGCGCGTGAGGAGACATTAGGGCGAGCAGCGTAAATCCGGTGAAGGCGAAAAAGAGGTGGATCCGTGTCATACTTGCTCCTTCGCGGGAAGCCCGGAGGCCTTCGCTCGTCCCACGATTGGATTCAGGAGAAGATTAAATCTTGCATTTACCACGGCCTCGATCGCCAAGTCAATTTGACCCCTAGCGCATAACCCATTCAGGGGTAAATCCTTAGATGGCTCGATATCGCCGTCGAGATCGCGGGTCGCGGCGAGCGGCTCGATGATCGAAGTTGCGGAGGAATTTCAAGCTGCGGTTGTAAGGTCGGTGAGGACGATTCTGTCAATCTCAGCTTCCACGGAGCGCGGGGGACCGAGTAGCGTGGGACTCAAACTGGTCCGGCGGGCGACGACCGGCAGGCTCGGCGGCCGTCGGACGCGGCTTGGCCCAGACTGCGCCTTCTAGCCAAGAGAGCGGAGGCAGCAGCTTTAGGACACCGTCTCCAACATGTCTCGAAGACTGGGGAGCACTACAGAGGACTCCAGTGCACTCCAGAGGACAACAAGTTGACCACAAGGCAACGAATTACCAGGCACCTCCGACGAAAAGTCGCGCGCCATCAGCCAGTTAGGATCTTGGGGCGGCGCGGGTTCGACTCCCGCCGCCTCCACCAATCTAAATCGCTGTAAACAGGGACCGTATTGATCGGACGCGGGAACAATTCCCACGTCGTTCTCTCGCTGACTCCGCGTTCGTCTCCATCAAGCCGCTCTGCGACTCGAGATTCATTCGCCACCTCGACGCGCGAACCAGCGATGCAGAGTGGGCAGGACCAGCAGAGTACGCAGAATCGAGGCGATCAGTCCGCCGATCTGGTCGGCGCATCTTTCTCCACTCTCTTGTCGAGCTGGTTGGTGGCGGATGGGACATGTGCACGAGCATTTGCTCAGATCCTTCATGATGATCTGTTCTCCTCAACCCTTCAGATGTTTCCGTGCTCGAGCCCCATACGGCGAATCAGGTCGTGTAAACACGGATCCGTGTGCAGGCTCGCAAATCGCGGCTCGCGAAACGCTTCTTCTTTGTCGTTCAGGGCGGCGTAAACGGTCGCCAACCAATATGCGGAGGCATGCTCCTTGCTCGCTTTTTCTCGAGCTTCGCGAATCACCTTGCGGGCCTTCTGCGGGCTTGCCCCAGAGCGCGTACAGCTCACCCAGCGCCAGGAGGGCATGGGGGTGGGGAAACTCGCCGATAGGCCTCCGGGTACATCCGCTTCTGCTCATACGCAAACACAAGCGAGCCGTGCGCCTGCCCGTGCGCCTCGGCTGAGGTATCGTCCAGTTCCAGAGCTTTCATGGCCGCCACCGTCGCCTTGCCCAGCTCCTCGCGGGTCGGGGCGAGGCCGTACCCACTGATGGCCAGATACGCGCTCGCCAGCGCTGCAAACTACGAAGCATCGGTCGGGTCTTTCTCGATGGCTTGCTGGAGGTAGCCGACGGCCTTCTCAAAGCCGTCCTGGGTCACGCGCCGTTGGGCTACGGGCGAGCCAGACGGGCACGGGGTCATTCGTCCTTTGATCGCTTCCGTGATCGCCAGAGCCACATCGTCCTGGAGGCTAATGACATCGCGAAGGTCGCGCTCATAAGTCTCAGCCCAGAGCTGTAAGGTCCGTGCGCGCATCGATGAGCTGCGCCGTGATCCGGACGCGGTCGCCTGACAGAAGCACCGCTCCCGACACGACGGCGTCGACGTGCAGCTCACTGCCGATCGTCCGTATCGGCTTGCTGAGATTCCTATATGGCAGAGTCGCCGGAAAGGTTCGCAAGGGGCAGTACAGCCAGAGACTGGGCCGGTGCGACCTCGCGGCCCTTGACCCGCGCCACTGCCAACCCGCTCCTCTCGACGTCAGGAACGCGACTGCCAGTACCACCGCCACCGCCCCTCCGGTGCCTGGGTGGGTGATGATAGAATTCCCCGGCATGCGCCGGGCGGCTTGGCTGCTGTACTTCTTCTGCGTCGCCGTCTACAACCTGAGCCCGCGCTATCTCGGGACGGCGGACACCTTCCCGAACATCTTCCTGCCGGTCAGCGTGATCCTGCACGGCGATCTCGATCTGGGGCGCTACCCGACTCTGCCAGGGATCCACGACGATCCGCCCCCGTATTACGTGCAGCGCAGCGACAGCCGGCTGGTGTCCTCCTTCTCGGTGGTGCCGGCGCTCCTGGCGGTGCCGGTGTACATCGGGCCGATCCTCTGGATGAAGCACCAGGGGCGGCTGGCCTACGACCGTCCGGAGTTCGATCGGGACTGCCGGCGGCTGGCCAAGCTGGCCGCCTCCCTCATGACGGCCGGGTCGGCGGTCTTCGTCTTCCTGTCGCTCGCCGGCTACGTGCCGCGCGGCGAGGCCCTCGTCCTGGCGTGCGGGTACGCCTTGGGCACGCTGGCGTTCCCGGTCGCGAGCCAGGGGCTTTGGGGGCACGGGCCCGCGATGCTGTTCCTGTCGCTCGCCGCCTGGCTCTGGCTGCGCTACCCGGGGCGAGTGACGTCGCTCGGCGCGGCCCTCGGGATGGCCGTCGCCTGCCGGCCCGCTGCGGCCGCGGCCGTAGCGGCGTTCGGCGTCGCGGTGGCGCTGCACATGCCGCGGCGGCTCGCGCGGTTGCTGGCGGCGCCGGTGGCTCTGGCGGCCGCGCTCGTGGCGTACAACCTGTCGACCTTCGGGACGCCGGTCGGAGGATACGCGAGGATCAATGCCGACGTGGCGGCGCGCCAGCAGGTCGGAGGGGTGTGGACGCCCCACTTCCTCGAAGGTCTCGCGGGACTCCTCGTCAGCCCCAGCCGCGGCCTGCTGATCTTCTCTCCCTTCCTGGCCGCGGGCCTCGCGGGCCTTTACGTGGCCATCAGGCGGCCGGCGTGGGAGCGTTTCCGCCCCCTTGCCTGGGCGGTCCTCGCCCATGTCGCGTTATTCAGCAGCTACTCGGTCTGGTGGGGCGGCATGGGTTTCGGCCCGCGGTACCTCGCGGAGATCCTGCCGCTGCTCGTGATCCTGATCGTGCCCGTCGCCGGGTCGATCCGGGTGCGCGCGCCTGCGCGCGTGGCGCTCGCGGTCCTGATCGGCGCCAGCGTCCTCCTGCATTCCCTGGCGGCCGCGTACTGGACCGGCGACTGGTACGTCTTTCCGACCAACGTGGATATCGATCACGCGCGGCTCTGGGACTGGAAAGACAGCGAGATCACTCGGCTGCTGCGACGCCCCGGACGTCCCTGAGTCGGGAGACGGCGGCACCGGGATCTCAGGGCGTCGGTGCCATCCCGGTGATTTCGATGGTGTCCACCGCACAGGCCGGGTCGTGAATGCCGTTCCGGCGCGCCGAGACGGTGATGGTGTTCGATCCCCGGGCGATCCGGACGCCGGAATGGAACGCCCACGACCCCAGCCCCGGAGCGAAGGGCCATGCCGCCCAGGTGGTAAATCCGGCCGCGCTCACAGTCTGAATCATCGGCCAGGTCGATCGTGCCGCAGCACATCCCTCTCGAGAAAGGCCGCAATCTCTCGCGCGATGACCGCGTGCCCCGCCGACGTGGGATGACAGACGTCGTAGAAGAGTCCCTGGAGCGATTGGGGCCGCGCGCGCCGCAGCGCCGGCAGGAGATCGAGCATGGGCACGCCGAGCGTCGTCGCGAGTTCGCGCAGGCGCCTCTGCGGCTCGTCGTCGGCGACGTCGGCCTCCACCTGAGGCCGGACCGGAAAGGCGACGAACGCCAGGCGGAAGTGATGCGCGTCGGACTGGCGCCGTAGCTCCTCGAAGAGCGGGCGCATCACTTCCCAGGCCCCGTCGCTCCAGGCGCTCCCCCAGTCGTTGAAGTTCTCCAGCACCAGCCTGTGGAAGGCGGCGGGCTCGACGACTGGATCGCCCGGACCGGGCGGCAGCCGGCGTTCGGTCTCCTTGCGCCAGGTGGAGAGGAGCGCAGGATCGAGACGGGCCGCCTCGCCACGGTTCTCGTCATCGCGTCCCGCCCACAGGAACGAGAGCCCGACGGCGGCGTATTGTGCGACGCGGCTCCATGCAAGAGCATGGGGAGGGCGGAGAATGACGATTCCGGGTGAGGTCTGCACGTCGTTGAGATAGAAGTCGACCACGACGACGTCAGGGTCGGTACGCAGACCGGTCTCCATCAGGATCGCCAGCTCCTGTTGCAGACCGGCCGCCGCGATCCCCGCGTTGATGGTCTCGAGCGGCCGCTCGGACCTTGCCGAGAGGACTTCGACGCCGCGGACGAAGGTCTCTTCCTCGCGCAGGTAATGCGCCATGGTGATCGAGTCCCCGAGGAAAAGCACGCGCGTCCGCGTCTTCGGTCCTACTTCCGGGTTGCGGTAGCCCAAAGAGTTGGTGCGGATTTCGATTTCCTGGTGAGACAGCTCGTGGTCGACGATCCGGACACTCATGTTGGCGTGCATCCGCCTGCCAGTTGGCGTCCGGACGAAGAGCTGCTTCCAGGCCCCGTTTGGCGTCATGTCGACGTGGCGCGCTTCGCGCGTCTCATCCGCCAGATGCCGGTCCAGGTCGGGCTCGCGCACGATGGAGACGATGGGAGGTGGCGGCGCGAAGAGCCGCAGGGCGACCTCGCCGGCTGCCATCGCCAGCATCACCGAAACCGCGGTGAGCAGAAGGTTGACCGCGATTCGCCGGCTCTTCGAGACTCCGTCAGTCCGGCTTGGGGCAGGACTCACCGATGCTGGACCCACTCCGGGCGAAACTGGACCGTCCTGTGCTCTCATCAAGTCCAACGCCTCACAGGCTGTTGCGCGCCTTTCTCCGCGTGCCGTCCCGCGCGTGCCTGGGGGATCGTCACCGGGATGGTCGCGATGTTGTTATCTTAGTCGACCTCCTCGAAGGCGCGGTTCGGATTGACCTTTGTCGAGCCTCCACTTCGATCTTCGCGTCGACCGGTCGACTTGGGGTGGGCCGCTGCGTGGCAGGCGGCGGCACCCGGATCTCAGGGCGTCGCCGGCATCCCGGTGATTTCGATGGTGTCCACCGCACAGGCCGGGTCGTGAAT
>Ga0070697_100001748_pt1 | contig 16568 bp, 21 predicted proteins | sample KBSK1501metaG_FD_65475 | JGI IMG/M metagenome (GOLD analysis project Ga0070697, IMG submission 65475) | Corn, switchgrass and miscanthus rhizosphere microbial communities from Kellogg Biological Station, Michigan, USA - KBS K1-50-1 metaG | ecosystem: Host-associated > Plants > Roots >...
GCGTCGCGCAGGTTCACGCGCGCGACCGTCGCCTCGGGCAATGCCTGGGTGAGCTTCTCCGCGATCTGCTTGTCGTTGGAGACGACCTGCAGCCGGGTGCGGGCCTCCACGGTGATCCCGGCGACCCCCTGGACCGGCGTCGGCGTGTGCCGGACCACGCTGCCGGACGGCGCCGGAGCGGCGCCGGGTCGCGACGGACCCGGACCGCTCGGAGAGCCAGCGTCGGCCGCACCCTTCCCGTCCCGGTTGCGCTCGTCGAAGATGCGCAGGGCGTCCATCAGCACCACCTGCGTATCGAGGTTCAAGGGCCGGATGACGTCTCCGGGAACCAGCGCGATGTCGTCGATGGGCTTGAGATCGTCGAGCGCGAAGTGGAAGGTGCCCTGGTTCCACGTCACCAGGTCATAGACGGTGCGCTCGATCTGCTGCTCGACGACCCGGTAGAGCGTGTCCGCGTCCACCGCCCCGATGGAGACCAGCAGCTGCCCCAGGGAGCGGCGCGGATGCTCCTGATCCTGCCGCCGCAGCGCCTCGTCGAGCGTGGGCTGATCGATGTGTCCCGCCTCCACCAGCAGCTCGCCCAGGCGCTTCGCCCCGGGCGCCCAGGCGTTGACGATGCGCCCCTGGTGGAAGCCGATCCCGGCCTTCGCGTCGCCGCAGGTGAGGGTGAGGGTTCCGGTCCGGCCGCCCAGGTGGATGAACTGGAGGGCGTCCGCCACCGACACGTCCTGGATGTTGCCGGAGAGGCTCATCGCCTATTGCCTGCGCACCAGCGCGACGAGGCTCTCCAGGGTCTTCAGCTTGCGGTCGGTATTGGAGTACACGCGCGCGGCGAACAGCGCCGAAGCGGCGTGGGCCGCGATCAGGTCGAGCAGGTCGCGGTCCTCGGCCCGCAGCATCTCCTTGTGATCGAAGAGCTTGAGGATCACCAGCGCGCCCACCGTGGCGCCCTGGACGGCGAGCGGGACACAGGCCAGCGCGTCCGACCCCCCGATGGGACCGATGCGCAGCACGCCGTCGGCCAGCGTCGCGTCGACCGCCGGATCGCCGCCGGAATAGACGCCGTTCTGCCAGGTGCCGCTCTTGTCGTCCTCCATCCCCTGCGCCAGCGCGATCTCGCACTCGCCGGAGCGGCCGTCGCCGGCGTTGTCCGTCTTCCAGAAGAGGAGGACGAAGCGCTCCGCGCCCAGCAGGTTGATGGCGATCTCGGCGATGGTGGCCTGGACCTCGCCCGGGTCGAGGGTCGCGTGCAGCTGGTAGGTGGCGACGTACAGGTTCATCAGCCGCTGCACCTGGTGCTCGTATTCCGCCAGCTTGGTGGAGAGCTCGTCGCGGTCCGCCTCGACGTCCGCGAGCCTGGAATCCAGATCCCCGCCCGGCGTCGACCCCGCTGTCAGCTGCTTCGCCAGCTCGGCGGCCCGATCGAGGGTCGCCCGCAGCTCGTCGAGCGCGGACCCGAGGCGAGACGGGAGCTGCTCGCGAGCGGCCATCCGCGAATTCAAGCAGCCGGACTCGCGGTCAGCTTGTCGATGACGCCGAGCAGCTCCTCGTTGCGGAAAGGCTTCTTCACGTACGCGGCGGCGCCCGCTTGCATCCCGCGTTCCGTGTCGTCCTCGGTGCCCTCGGTGGTGATGATCACCACGGGTATGCGCGCGAATTCGGGATGCGCCTTGACCGCGGTGAGGAACTCGAGCCCGTTCATCCTCGGCATGTTGATGTCGAGCAGGATGATCTCGACGTCCTTGTGCTCCGCGAGGCGATCCAGCGCCTCGCGCCCGTCGAACGCGTGCACGAGCGGAAACCCCCGCAGCATCATCTCGAACATGCGGTGCAGGAGCTTGGAATCGTCGACGACGAGGACTTTTTTTGTTTTCATTTTTCTGCCCGGATCCTGCGCGCGGGCAGATCGGCCGTCAAGAATCGGACCGCGTACTTCCACCTACCGGGAGCCAAGAGTTTCAAGGGCTTGCGTCAGTTCGGACAGCGTGTGCGCGTTGCCCTGGCGGCGCGCGATCTCCTGCCCGCGCACCAGCGCGTCGCGCGCTTCCTCGACCCGATCCAGCGCGGTGAGCAGCATCCCCAGCTGGAGGTACGCGGCGAGATAGTCGGGCTTCCGTTCGAGCAGCTCGCCGAGCTCCTTGGACGCCGCGGACGCGTCGCCCTTCCCCTTCAGCTCCAGCGCCAGCGCGTAGCGGGGGAACGGGTCGTCGGGAGAGGCCAGGATGAACTTGCGCAGCTGCTCGATGCGGTCCATCGCAGCCTTATAACTCGACCGAATCGAGGTCGTCGCAGACGCGGACCCCGGGTGGCGCATCGATCCCTGCTCGCGCCTCGCTCCCCAGGTGGCCGAGCAGGATGCGAGGCACCGCGGGCAACCTCGCGCGCAGGGTGCGCCAGCCGAGATGCTGGTCCGTGCTGTCCCCGAGGTTGGTGCACTCGGCGCAGAGCGCTTCTGCGCCCGCGCAGAGCCCGGGCGGGATCGTCCCCGTGTCGCCCGTGAACGCGAGCGTGCCGATGCGAAGGCAGAGCGCGACGTGGGGTGGGCTCATGTGCTGCGCCTGGAAGGCGGCGACCGGGCGACCCGCAAGCTCCACCCGATCCCCCGGCCGCAGCTCGCTCACCTCCAGCGCGAACGGCAGCGGCTGCTCGGCCGCGCTGGCGTAGCAGGCCGCCCACAGCGCCTGCAGTCGATCCCCGATCCCCGGGGGGCCGCTGACCACCAGCGGCGCCTTGCGCTGCGCCCGGTACACGCAATCGACGAGGAAGAAGGGCCAGCCGCCGATGTGGTCGCCGTGCAGGTGGGTGAAGTGGATCGCGCCGACGTCCTGAGGGTTCCGGCCCAGCCGCTTGAGCGCCAGGAGCGCGGTGGCGCCGAAGTCGACCGCGAAGGCGCCCTTCTCGTCGTCGACCAGCCACGACGTGTGGCCGCGGCCTGACGAACAGAAGGCATCGCCGCTTCCGAGCGCGGTGACCCTCATGGCGGCGCCTTTTCCAGAAGCGGAGCGAGCTGCTCGGCCACGTTGCTCTGGCGGAGATGGATCTCGCGCCGCAGCGCCTCCAGCGACGCCATCCCGCCGCGCAAGGACAGCTCCGTCTGCAGTTGCTCTCCGCCCCGCTTCCAGCGCAGCCGCAGCATGGGCAGGTCCTTGCCGGCGATGGGCGCGAAGGCGCGATGCAGGGCCGCCTCGGCGACCTCGGAATGCCCGATGGAGAGCAGGGCTCCCTGTCCCTCGCGCCGGATGAAGAGCGCTTCCGCCGTGCACCAGACGTCGCAGAGGCAGGGCTCCTTCCATGCCGAGGCGAGCAGCGTCGCTCCGTCCGCGAAGCGGGTCCCGTGGTAGAGGGCCTGCGGCTGGTCCAGGATCCGTTCGTCCTCGGACCGGGCCTTCGGACCGGGCGCTCGCAGGAAGCGCCGATGGCGGGCGCGAATCCGTCCGGCCGCTGCCAGCGCCGCGGCCGCGACCAGGACCGCAAGCGCGCCGGCGATGAGGAGCGCGGTCAAGATCTACTCGGCGGGAACGCCTCCACCCGCCACCTCGTCCAGCTCTCGCAGCTTGTCCTCGACGGCGGCCTTGGACCGGTCGAAGTTCCGGTTGCACGAGATCAGCACGTCGGTTGCCGTCTTGGCCTGGACTCCCCGATCCACGTCGGCGTAGACGGACTTGTTCCCCTGCAGGAAGGCCTGGTCGAGCTGGTTTGCGTAGCTGTTCGTCGCCTGCGAAAGCTTCTTCCAGTCGGAGGTGAAGGCGTTCGTCACCTGGGTCCGCTGCTCGATCAGCTCTTGCGCCTCGGCCACCCTGTTCTTGATGTCGGCGTCGGCGATCTGCTCCGCCGAGCCGGTGAGGGCAGCCGCGGACGCCGTCGACTGCGCGGCGAACTGGGAGATGGAGACCGCCAGGCGGTCGTACGTCCTGGCCAGCTCCCGATACCCGGCCACGATCCGCCGGGCCTCGTCGCCCTTCGGCGGGGTGGCGGTGGAGGGCTTGCCCAACGAATTGAGGGTCCGGGCGACGTCGCCGACCTTGTCCACGGCGGCCGCGCACGGCTTGCTCTTCTGGCTTTCTCGCGCGGCGGCGACGAAGGCGGCGAGGCTCGCCCTGTCGCGGCGGGCCTGTGCGCGCTTCTTCAGATAGAGCCCGCCCCCGACCCCCGCTCCGGCGAGCACCAGGACGCCGACGATGATCGCCGCGAGCAGCCGGCCGCTCAGACCGGCGTCTGGCCGCTTGCGGCCGCCGACCACGTCGACGCGGATGGAGGTCTGCCCGAGCCGCAGGACGTCGCCGTCGAACAGCTCCACGTCGTCGACGCGCTCGCCGTTCAGCCAGATGCCGTTGGCGGATCCCATGTCCCTGACGCGGATCTCGCCGTTGATCTTGCTGATCTCCGCGTGCCGGCCGGACATCGAGCTGTCCTTGACCGCGATGTCGCACTGGTCGGAGCGCCCGATGGTGACCGTGACCGCCCGCATCGGGTACGCCTTCTCGACGCCGCTCGGTCCCTTCACGATGAAATTGGCGGAGACCCCGTCGAGGAGCGCGGGGTTGATCATCTCGGTTTTCGGCGTGCCTTCGTCGCCCATGACGGCCTCGCAACTGGGCCTGCTGAACGAGCCCGGAAGAGGAGCGAGAGCGTACGGGGGAGCCCCGGTTCGGTCAAGGAGCGGGCGGCCCGGCGCGAGGCCGGGCCGATGCTCGCGCTACTTGCCGGCCTTGTGCATCTGCTGCGAGTCGGTCCCGGCCTTTCCCTGCGCCTGGTCCGGCTGCCCCGGAGCTTGGTTCTGATCCTGCGCCTGCTGGGGCGCCGCCTGCATCCTCGGCTCCAGCTTCGGCAGATCGGCGCGCGCGACGGCCTCGCCAGGCTGCTTGGCGTCCGAGGAGTCGATCGTCAGGATGACGGCCTTGCCCTGGTCGATCGCGGGAAGGTCGACCTTCATCGCGGAGCCGTCGCCGTTCGAGTCCGCCTCCAGCGCGCCGACGTCGATGGGATCGCCGGAGAGCGGCTGCAGCCAGACGTGGTACGCCTTCCCGCTCCCCAGATCCTGCGACAGGCCGTAGGCGTAGACCCTCATCCACGTCTTTCCGTTGGAGAGCTCACCCCAGGTCGCGGCGGCCCACGACTTGGAGGCGGGGGCGGCCTTCTTCCCGGTCGACGCCGGAGCCTGGAGGACCACGGTCGTCCGGCCGGGGCTCCGCAGGAGCGCGACGTCCTTCTGCAGATCGCCGACCTGCTTTCCGATGGCGGCGACCTGGTCGCGGTACTGATTCGCATCGCGCTCGGCAGCGCTCGCCCGCTGGGACGAGGAGCTGACACTGGAGGCCAGGTACCCCAGCAGCGCGACGGCCAGAACGATCACGACCACGGCGGGGGCTGCGGCGCGCCAGGACTGCCTCGTCTTCCCTTCCGTCAGGCGCGAGAACTTGGGGCGGGTATCGGTCACGGATGGTTCCATGGCCGACACGGTTTTCATGGAAGGACGGAAGGGCAACCCTATGATTGCCCGGGCATATCTACGTAACCGTCCGCCTGCGGAGCGCGGGGGCGAGCGCCAGGCACAACCCGAAATCCGAATCGATCGCCTCGGCCGGCTCCTTCTTGGGGCGCAGATGCGGGTCGGGGGGCAGGACAGCTGGGGCACGCCTGCGGGGAGAGCGGCGACTGCTAGGGTCGGCCTTTCTCGACATGGCGCGTTGTTGTACTCGACCTTACCCCCGCCCGCAACCGGCGCTGCGTGACGCCACTGTAATTATGCTATGACGCGCTAGGACGATGGCTCGAAGGATGAAAGCGGATCTGACGCCCAGGACGGTGACCTCGCCGGGCAAGTCCTTGGCGACGTTCCCGAATCCAAGTCCTGGGCGAGACTACGAGATCCGGTTCGAGTGCCCTGAGTTCACCTGCGTCTGCCCGATGACCGGCCAGCCAGATTTCGCCACCATCCGGATCACGTACGTGCCCGATCAGACCTGTGTGGAGCTGAAGAGCCTCAAGCTCTACCTCTGGAGTTACCGGAACGAGGGCGCGTTCCACGAGGCCGTCACCAACCGCATCCTCGACGATCTGGTGAGCGCGCTGAAGCCGCGGCGCTGTGAAGTGACCGGCGACTTCTACGTCCGCGGCGGCATCCACACGGTCGTGGTCGCGCGACATCCCGACCGTTGATTTGCCTCCCCCGGGTCCGCCCGGCAGGATGCCCCGGTGGTTGGCGGCGAGCTCCACCCATTCCTGGTGCACTTCGCGGTAGGGCTTCTGCTGGTGGCACCGCTCGCGGACGTCTTCGGGCTGCTGCTCCGTCGCGAGGCCCTCCTCTATACCGGACGCTGGACCACGCTCCTCGGGAGCGGATTCGCCCTTCTCGCCGTGGCCAGCGGCTGGGGAGCGGAGGCCGGGCTCGGGGCACACAGCGCGGCGGGAGAGGCCCTCCTCCACATCCACGAGGCGCTCGGTTACGTCACGGTGGTGCTCTGGGCGCCGGTCGCGGTGTGGAGGGGCGCTTCCAAGCTCGCGCTCCCGCTGCGCGCCCGGACGATCTACATGGCTCTCGCGTTTGCCGCGGCTTCGGTGCTGACGGCGGAAACCGTGCTGGGAGGCGTCCTCGTCTACCGCCACGGCGTCGGCTTGAGCCCCGCGGCCCGCGCCGAGCCGGTGGTCCGGATGCCCGCCGGCGCTACTCCAGTTCCTCGCTGAGGGTCCGGCGCCGCCCGAGCAGGAGCTTTCCCAGGACGAATCCCAGGGCGAGTCCGGCGAGCACGACCTGGCCGGGGTTCTCCTCCGCCCAGGCCCCGATCCGCCGCACCGCCGTCTCCGCCAGCTCGCGCCCGGCCCGCAGCCCGCGTTCGAAGACCTCGACGTCGTCTCCGATGCGAGGGGTCGTGATCTCCGGGATGGGCAGCTGCGTCTTGCCTCGCGTCTCGGCCATGTCGCTCACCTCGCAGTCACGCGCGCGAGCAGCAGGCCGGCGACCAGGGCGCCGGCGAACACCCCGCCAGGATGGCGTCGCACGAAGCTCCGCCAGTTCAGCCTGTCGGAAACGTTCGCGCGCAATGCATTCACCGACAGCTCGATCTCCTGTCGGGCGCGCTCGATCCCCGCCCGGATGGTCTCCGCGTCCCTGGGCTTGTCAGGCATCCCTCGCTCCTTCCCCCGGGACGATGGCCCGCGGCTGCGCACCGCCGTTCTGCCTCATCGCCGCGAGCCATTGGCGATCGCGCTGGATCTCCTCGGCGGTGCGGGGAAGCTCGAGGCGGTCGCGCATCGCTCGCCGCACTCCCGCCTGGGTGAGGATTCCGCCCGCTGCCAGGTTCAACGACCCCACGATCGCGAACGCCGCCCATTGCGGCAGCCACCGCGCAAGCAGGAAGCCGATGGCGAACATCAGCAGCAGGTATCCCGCGGCGAGGGCCGGAACGCCGGCCGCGCCGACGGCGAGGTCGCGCCCCAACGCGCGCAGGTCCGCCTTCATCTCCGCGCGGGCCAGCGCGAGGTGCTCGCGAATGAACATCTGCAGCCCGTCCAGCAGCCGCGGCAGCGCGTCCTTGGGTGGGATGGTGGCCGCCGGCATCGCGCCCAAACTAGGTACGCCTTCCCTGCCGTGCCAGAGGGAGGATCAGTGGAGGAGCGGACTTCCCTGGGCCTGGGTCCTGAGGTCGAGATCCTCCTCGAAGCAGCGGATCAGGTAGCCGATGAGGAGCAGCGACGAGGCATTTTCCGTCGCTCGCTGCGGCTCGCGCTCCATGAGGTCCGTCGCGTAGGCGAGAAAGAACTGCGCCAGCTCCTCGCCGGCGTGCCGCATGATCAGGTCATGCAGCTTGTCGCGGTCCATCGTGCGGATCCGCCGGATGAACTCGACCGCCAGGTCGCGCTTCCGGGCAGAGCTCGATCGTTCGGCGGACCTGGACATGCCCTACCCCCTGCCACATAGGTGGGTGTTGGCAGGCTTTCCGGCAAGCCCGTCCATTTGACTTCCGTTCAGGCGGGTGGATGATTCAGCGATCGACACCGGGAGGGGCGGGATGTTCACGGGCGTGAAGGTGTTCTCCGCGACCAAGGCGAAGGAGCGCGACGACCTCGGGGAGCAGGTGACGAGGTGGCTGCGGGCCAACGCGGACCTGGAGATCGTGGATCGCACGGTGGTGCAGTCCAGCGACAACGAGTTTCACTGCCTGACCGTGGTCCTCTTCTACAAGCCCAGGAACGGGGCGAAAAAAGCCTAGCTCGCCGCCGGGCCCGCTACCGCAGCCTGCCCGGGGCGGTCTTTCCCAGCGTCCGGCCGGCGGCCAGCGCTGGCTTCGACGGTTTGTGGTCCGTAGACATCCGTACGCCGATGCCGAGCAGCACCGCCACCGCCGTGCCGATCTTCAGCCAGGACCAGACTTTCGACTTGCGGGTGTTCTTCCGGGTCCGGGGCGCCACCTGCAGGGTGCGGGCGATGCCCGCGAGCGCCTCGAGCGCGTGCGCCAGCTCAAGGGCGCTGTGCGGCCGGGCCGCCGGGTTCGACTCCAGGCAGCGCTCGACGAGCGGGTCCCAGCGCGCGTCGAGGCCGGGCACGAGCTTGGAGGGAGGCGCGAACTTCCCCACCGGCAGCTCGGCCGTGAGCAGCTCGTAGGTCATCACCCCGAACGAATAGATGTCCGCCTTGTGGTCCGCGCGCTTGGCGTCCTTGCGCTGCTCCGGCGCCATGTAGTTCGCCGTGCCCATGGCGACGTTGCTCTGCGTCAGGCACTGGGCCCCTTCGGCGTGCAGACCGGCCAGACCGAAGTCGAGCACCTTGGTGTGCAGGTTCTTCGTCACCAGGACGTTGTCCGGCTTCAGGTCGCGGTGCACCACCGCCCGGGCGTGGGCGTAGGCCAGCGCATGCGCCACCTGCGCCAGGAGCGCGGCGAGCTGACGGGCCGGAGGCCGGTTCCGGTGCGCCCACAGGCGCAGGGACTCGCCGTCGATCAGCTCCATCGCGATGTAGACGTGCTGGCCCGCCTTCCCTCGCCCGAGGAGGCGGACGATTCCGGGATGCTCGAGCTGCGCCATCGCCGCGGCCTCGCGGCCGAAACGGCGGACGTAGTCCGGGACCGCGGCCATCTGGGGCGTGAGGATCTTCACCGCCACCGGCACCTGGTCGGAGATCCTCGTACAGCGAAACACTTCGCCCATCCCGCCCTGGCCGATGCGCTCGTGCACCACGAACCCTTCGAGTTGCGGGAACGCCGGCTCCGGCGCCTTCGCTTGCGGTTGGGAGATCGCCGCAGGCGTGCTCTTCGGCCGCTGCACCTCGAACCGGACGCCGCAATGACCGCAGCGCGCCAGCGACCCGTCGACGAACAGGCTCACGTCGCAGCGGATGTCGCAGTTCGGACATCGCTGCACGGCGCGCTTCTTCCCCGGCGGCGGCTGCGACTTGGGCGCGACCAGATCGGCCATGTGGGACAGTTTGGCCCAGCCGCGGGATCAGGCAATTTTTCCGTCACGCGAGCTAGACTCGTCAAAAAGCCGTCAACGGCCACGTGGTCGTTGACGTTGACGTTGACGTAATCGTGAGCGTGGACGGCGACGGCGACGTGTGACGTGGCCGTGGACGCTACTCGAGCGCTTCCAGCACCCGATGGATCTCGACCGGGGCCTCCCGGTTCTTCACCTTGGCCGGCGCCAGCGCCTCGAGCACGAACTTGTCCTTCCCGGCCCGGACCGCGCACTCCTCGGAGATGACCACCATGTCCTCGCGGGCCACGCCGCACAGACGGGAGGCGAGGTTCACCCCGTCGCCGATCGCCGTGTAGCTGAGCGCTTTCGACGAGCCCATGTTCCCGACCACCACCTGCCCGGTGTGAAGCCCGATCCCGATCCGGATCGGCACCTTCCCTTGCGCCACCCGCTCCTCGTTCCACTCCGCCACCCGCTTCTGCATCTTCACCGCGGCGCGGACCGCGTTGGTGGCGTCGTCGGGCCGTTTCACCGGCGCGCCCCACAACCCCATGATCGCGTCGCCGATGAACTTGTCGAGGATGCCTTCGTGCTCGAAGACGATGTCCACCATCAGCTCGAAGTAGTCGTTGAGCATCCGCACCACTTCCTGGGCGGGCAGCTTCTCGGAGATGGAGGTGAAGCCGCGGATGTCGCTGAAGAGGATGGTCACCTCGGTCAGCGTCCCGCCCTTGGAGAGGTCGATGTTCCCGCGCGCCGCCTGCTCCACCAGGGCGGGCGAGAGGAAGCGGGCGAGCTGCGCCCGCTGGGTGGCCTCGCGCTCCAGCGCCCGGGCGTATTCGCTGTTCTCCAGCGCCACCGAAGCCTGGGCCGCGATGGCGGAGAGCACCTGCAGGTCCTTGGTGGTGAAGGCCGCGATCCGCTCGCGCGAATCGAGGAACATGATCCCCTTCACCTCGTCTCCCGTCGAGCTGAGCAAGGGGACCGCCATGGCGCTGCGGACGCCGAGCGCGATGATGGAGTGGGAGGCCTGGAACCGCGCGTCGGCGATGGCGTCCGAAGTGAGCACGCCCTCCTTCGTCAGCTGCACCTGCGCGAGCAGCGTGTCGGAGACGAGGACCTTGCCCTGTCCGGGCTTGCGCTGCCGCATCGCCTGGATGACGAGCTCCTGCGAGGCCGGGTCGCGGAGGAGGATGACCCCGTTGTCGCAGGGGATCAGATCGAAGGCGATCTGGAGGATCCGCGCCAGAAGCTCGTGGAGATTGCGCTCGAGCCGCACGTAGGTGGAGAACTCGTGCCCGATGCGCAGCCGCTCGTAGTCGCGCTTGAGCTGGTTCACGTCCTGGATCTGCTCGACCGGGACGAAGGTCGCCTTCGCCGCCGTGCGCGCGACCACGCCCTCCAACGCTCCGGTCGATCCGGTATGCACGATCTCGGCGTTCTTCGGGAGCGGCTGCCCGCGGGTGATGCGGAACTCCATCGTCGAGGTGCCGATCACCACCTCGTCGCCGTCCTCGAGCTTCGCCGGCGCGGAGATGCGCTTGCCGTTGAGGAAGGTGCCGTTCGAAGACCCGAGGTCGCGCAGGATGAACCGGTCGCCTTCCAGATCGATCTGGCTGTGCTTGCGGGAGACCTCGCGGTCGGCCAGCCGGACGTTCGCGGTGGTGCTCCGGCCCAGGACGTTGCTGTCGCCCAGCGGGTACTCGGTGATCTCGCCGTTGGGAGCCTTCAGGATCAGCCGTGGGCCCGACCTCGGGTAGGACCCCTGCGGTTGGGGTGGGACCGATCCCGCGCGCGGGGCCCCGCATGCCGGGCAACGGCCGGCGACCGGCTCGTTCTCGCGGTAACACGCTGGGCAGACGGACATGAGGCCCCTGAGGTCGACCGTACCATCGGGGTTCCGGCTTTACGAGAAATCGGCCATCTGGTAACGGCGCCGCGTGAAGCTCAAACAGCGCCCCGAAGATTTCGTCGTCCGCGAGGGTTACCGCTTCGAGCCGGAGCGCGAAGGACCCGTCTGGGTCTACCGCATGGACAAGCAGAAGGTCTCCACGTTGCAGGCGCTGGAGCGCATCTCCAAGGACTTTGCCGTCCGCCGGCGCGACCTGTCCGTGTGCGGGCTGAAGGACAAACAGGGGCGGACCGAACAGCTGGTGGGAGTGATGGGCGGCGCCCTCGGCGACTCCGAGGTCGTGCAGGCCGGCGACCTGCGATTGAAGCTGATCGGCCGGACGGCGCAGCCGCTCACTTCGGCGAACATCTCGGCCAACCGGTTCGAGGTGACCGTGCGCGATCTCTCCGCCGAGGAAGCAGCCCGGGCGGCCGACGGAGTCGCCGAAGTCCAACGCGTCGGTGTGGTCAATTACTTCGATTCCCAGCGGTTCGGCTTTCTCAAGCACGGACAGGGATTCATCGCCCGCCAGCTCCTCCGCGGCGATTTCGAAGGAGCGCTGAAGGCCTTCCTCGCCACTCCCAGCGATCTGGACAAGAGCGACGACGCGAAGGTGAAGGCATTCTGGCGGGACCATTGGGGAGAGTGGCAGCTTCGGGCGCCCCAGGAAGCGGGTAAGCGATACGCGCCGGTGCTGCGGCGGCTGCGCGAGGACCCGCGAGACTTCAAGGGCGCGTTCCTGCACATCGACCGGCGCATCCGCGCGATGGCCCTGTTCGAGCTGCAGAGCTTCGTCTGGAACGAAGGGGTGAAGCGCTATCTGGCGGGACGGATTCCGGCGGCGGAACTGATCGGCCTCCGCTACCAGGCTGGCGCGCTGACGTTTCCGCGCGCGTTGCCTCGCGAACTGCGCGACGAGCTGTGGTCGAAGACCTTTCCCCTCCTCGCGCCCGACTCGACGTTCGACGACGATCGGGTGCGCGAGGCGGCGCTCGGCGCGTTGCGGGCGCAAGGGCTTGCGCTCCAGGACCTGAGCGTTCCCGGCACTCCGCTGCTCTTCTTCAAGCATGAGGAGCGGCCCCTGTTCGTGGTGCCGGGAAAGCTCCGGATGAGCGGTCCGCGCCCCGACGAGCTCAACCGGGGGCGCTCCAAGGTCAATCTCTCCTTCACGCTGCCGCCCGGGGCCTACGCCACGCTGGTGGTCCGGCGCGTGCTCTGGTTCGCCGCGGAGTCCCGTCGGTCCGATACGACCGTGGGGAAGCCCTGGGGCCGGCCGCTCACGGAGGTGCAGAAGCCGCAGCGCGAGCCAGTGGCCGCGACGCGCCAGCCGACAGCGCCGAAGCGTGAGCAAGTCGGCTTCCTCGAGCGGCAGCGCCGGAAGAAACAGGCCCGCGCGGTGCGCCGGGAGGGCGCGAAGAAGTAGGCGCTCGCTCCGTTGCCCGAGCCTTGCCGGCCTCTCAATCGGGTCAGCACCTTATGGGACAACAAGGAGACGAGCATGCTCAAGGGCGTCATTGTGGCTTCCGCTTGCGCGCTGGCGGTTCCGATCCAGGCCCGCGCCGCGCCGGTGCGAGGCGAGGATTCCGGCGCAAACCGCGAGGCTTTCCCTCAGCAGACCACCGAGGTCGAAACGCGAAGATCGCCAGGCAGCGTCATCTTCGCGGACACCCTGGGCGGAGCGGTGCTGGGCGCAGCGGCTGGCGGCGGCGTGGCGGCATGGCGGCGCTACGTCAACAACGATGGCTGGGGAGACTGGCAACGCGACGTCCTGATCGGCGCTGGCATCGGCGCCGGCGTCGGCTTGATCATCGGCGTCGCAAGCGCGGCGTCATCGGCCGACAGGACCTTCACCGGGCCCGTCGCCGACCAACGCCAGACTGGCTTCAGCGCCCCGATAGGAATGTACGGGTCGAATTTCTAGGACGCCTTACAGGCCCCTGTACAGAACGCGTTACAGGCCCCTGTACAGGACGCGTTACACACCCCCATACGGGGACACCATGCAATAGTGTCCCCTGGCCACCCGAGGGATGATCGAAAAGTCTCCTCGAGTCAGCGCGGCCAACTCCTACGACCTACCGAATCCGCTCCGCGTGCGAGTAGACAGTCATCTTCCCGTTCCGCACGAAGCCACAAAGAGTAATCCCAGTAGCTCGCGCTAAGTCGACCGCGAGCGAGCTGGCCGCCGATACACTCGCAATGACGGGCACCCGCGCCGCCGACGCCTTCTGCACTACCTCATAAGAAGCCCGCCCGCTCACCACCAGCAGCGCCGCTTCGGTCCCCGGTACACGCCCGCCAAGCACCAGCGCGCCCACCACTTTGTCGACTGCGTTATGTCGCCCGATGTCCTCGAACGCAGCGAGCACCTTCCCTTCCGCATCATGCAACGCCGCCCCATGAATTCCGCCGGTGCGCGAGAAGTTGGGCTGCCTCCCCCGCAATCCCTCCACCGCAGCCAGGATCAAATCCGCCGCGATCACCCCAGCCTCCACCGCAATCGGCGCGCACCGCGCGATCACGTCGTCCACGCTCCGTCGCCCGCAAACTCCGCACGCCGCCGTGGTCAACGTCCCCCGCCGAGTCGCCGAGAGCCGATCGATATCCAGCGATACCCCGGGCCCAGGGACCACGTCGATGGTGTTCCCGTACCCTTCCTGGTCCGGCCGCCCGCAATGCGAAACGCGCCCGACGTCGTCCCGGGACTCGATCACTCCCTCCGCGAAGAGGAACCCGACCGCCAGCTCGCGATCCGCGCCCGGAGTCCGCATGGTGATGGCCAGCGTCTCGCCCTGCGCGCGGATCTCCAACGGCTCTTCGGCGACGACGTCGTCCTCAGCGGGGGCCTGCAGCACCCCGCTCGCCACCCTCCGGACCTCTCTGCGCGCGACGCCTTTCACGTTTCCTTCAGCCGCAGCGAACCCTCTTCGTCGACGATCGCCACGTATCCGATGCCGCACCAGTTGCAAAGGATCTCGTCGTTGTTGCCGAACTCGAACGGGTTGTTGGCGCTGCAGGCGGGACAGTCGAACTCGGTGAACCGGCGCCGCGTCCCCAGCGCCCTTCCCGTGCGCTTTTCGTCGTCGTCATCGGCCTCGGAGCTTCCGTACGTGTCGCGGGGAGCCATATCGTTCAGTCTACTGCCAAACGCCAGCCGGCGCGTTGCCTGGCGGCAGGACGCGCCCCACCTTCTCCGCCCGTGCTCTGGATCCTCGCCGCCCTCCAGATCTGGATCGCCGACGAGTCGGAGAAGGTGCGCCCCGACGCGCGCCCTCCCGCGGTCGCGCAAGCGCCGCGGATCCGCCTGGTGGCCGCCGGCGGTGAATGCGCCGGAGCACAGGTCGTGGTCCGTGGGCCAGCGCTCGGCCTGACCGCCTCCGTCCGGGGAAGGGTCGCGCTCGACCTGTATCGGGTCGGCACCGTCTTCCTCGAGCATCCCTCCGGGCCCGACGGCGCCACCGGCGAGTGGCCCGACCCTCTGATCCCCGTCCGCGACGCAGTGTACGGCGAGGAGCGGCGCGCGTTTCCGGTCGACGTCGCGGCCGGTCGCGCCCAGGCGATCTTCGTCGAGGCGTGCGCGCCGCGCGGTGGGGGCGGGGGCCGGGTCTCAGGGACCGTGAAGCTGTCGTGGCGCGGAGGCTCCCTGGAAGTCCCGGTGGATCTCCGGGTCCGCGGCTTCGATCTCCCCCCGACGCCGGCGCTGGCTACGGCTTTCGGCTTTTCCGGATACTCCGCGGCCCGGGGTCACGGGCGCGCTGTCGAAGCCGCGCGAGAGCTGACCCGCGCCTACGACCTGGTCGCGCTCCGCCGCGGGATCACGCTCTTCGGCGGAACCCAGGACCCACCGTCGTTCAAGACCGACGGCGACGAGGTGCGCATCGACTGGACCGCGTATGACCAGGAGGTGGCGCCGTTCCTGGACGGCACGGCGTTGCCTTGGGGAACGCGTTGGACGGCTGTCGAGCTTCGCGAGCCGGGAAAGCTCACCCCCGAGCAGCGCCGGTCGTACCGTCGCCAATGGCAGGAGCATTTCCGCCAGCGCGGCTGGCTCGACCGGCTCTTCCGCTATGTGGAAGACGAGCCGCCGCCGGACGCCTTCCCGCGGGTCGCGGCCAAAGCGCGGGAGATGCGCGAGGACGCTCCCGACGTCAAACGCCTCGTCACCACCGCCTGGACCCCGGCGCTCCCGGACGTCGACCTGTGGACGCCGGTGATCAATTGCGTGGGCGAGAAGAATCCCACCTGCGCCAGGGCGCAGCCTCGGGCGAAGTACGATCGGCTCTGGTGGTACCAGAGCTGCATGTCGCATGGTTGCAGCAGCGACGGCAATCCGGTCCTGGACCCGGCGTTCCGGGGATGGCCGAGCTACATGATCGACGCGCCAGCCACCGCGGCGCGCGCCATGGGGACGCTGGCCTTCGTGAACGAAGTCGCGGGCGAGCTGTATTTCGATACCGTCTACGCGTACCACGAGACCGACCCTTGGCAGTCGCAGTGGGCCTTCGGTGGAAACGGCGACGGCAACCTCTTCTATCCGGGGACGCCGGAACGGATCGGCGGAAAGCGCGACGTTCCGGTCGAGTCGCTCCGGCTGGTGCAGATCTCGCGCTCGATCGCCGACCATGCCTATCTCTCCCTCTGTGCCCGGTTGGGCGACCCGTCGCTCGCCCGGGCGGAAGCGCGCGCCGTCGCGCCCACCGTGCGCGGCTTTGCGCGCGATCCGAAAGCGTACGCGCAGATGCGGGAGCACCTCGCCGCCCGGATCGAAGCGCTCCTGTCCGCGCGCAAGCTCGGGGCGCGCTGAGCTGAATCGGCGGCCCTGTCCGGAGGTCATTGTTAGACATGCTGTCGATGCTCGCAGTGCTGATCGCCGCGCTCTGTCCCCCGCAGCAATTTCCCGCGGCGAAGCTCGCTGCCGGCGAGATGCTCCAGTACAAGCTCGACGTCATCGGCGCCGACTTCGGCACCTTCGAGCTGCGCACGGAGCCGCCCCCGCCGGCCGAACGGCAGCGCGCGGCCCTGCAGCTCAGCTGGCGGGCGAAGACGAGCGCCTTCATCTCCACCAACGTGGGCCGTCTGGATGCCTACGGCACCGCGCTGATCGCGCGCGACACGAAGCCGCTGCGCTACCGCGAGGACATCGACGAGAACGCCGTCCATCGCGGCTTGGAGCTTTCCTTCCCGCCAGAGAAGGGAAAGCTGATCGCCAAGGCGACGAAGAACGGCGAACCCGAGCCTTTCACGGTGCAAGCCAGCGAAGCCGTGC
>Ga0070697_100001750_pt1 | contig 16566 bp, 18 predicted proteins | sample KBSK1501metaG_FD_65475 | JGI IMG/M metagenome (GOLD analysis project Ga0070697, IMG submission 65475) | Corn, switchgrass and miscanthus rhizosphere microbial communities from Kellogg Biological Station, Michigan, USA - KBS K1-50-1 metaG | ecosystem: Host-associated > Plants > Roots >...
GGGAGGCGCACGCGAGATCGCGCCCGCGAAGGGAAAACTGGGCGTGATGCTGGTAGGCCTCGGCGCCGTGTCCACGACGTTCATCGCCGGCGTCGAAAACGTGCGGCGCGGGCGCGCGCTGCCGATCGGCTCGCTCAGCCAGATGGCGACCATCCGGCTCGGCAAGCGCACCGAGAAGCGGGCCCCGAAGATCAAGGAGTTCGTGCCGCTCGCGGACCTGAAGGACCTCGTCTTCGCGGCGTGGGACCCGATTCCCGACGACGCCTTCACCGCCGCCGTGAAAGCCGGCGTGCTCGACCGGCACGAGCACCTCGAGCCGATCAAGGATTTCCTCCAGGGCATCAAGCCCATGCCGGCCGCCTTCGACCAGTACTACGTCAAGCGGCTGCAGGGGACGAACGTCAAGCGCGGCAAGAACAAGCGGGAACTCGCCGAGCAGCTGCGCGAGGACATGCGCAACTTCAAGCAGAGCGCGAAGCTCGATCGCCTCGTCGTGGTGTGGTGTGCATCGACCGAAGTGTTCCTCACGCCGGGACCCGCGCACCAGTCGTTGGCCGCATTCGAGAAGGCGATGGAGCAGAACGACCAGTCGATCGCGCCGTCCATGCTCTACGCGTATGCCGCGCTGATGGAGAATGTGCCGTTTGCGAACGGCGCGCCCAACCTGACGGTCGACCTCCCGGTGATGGAGAAGCTCGCCGAAGAGCGCCATGTGCCGATCGGCGGCAAGGACTTCAAGACGGGTCAGACGATGATGAAGAGCGTGCTCGCGCCGGCGTTCAAGGCGCGCATGCTCGGGCTCTCCGGGTGGTACTCCACGAACATCCTGGGCAACCGGGACGGCGAAGTCCTGGACGACCCCGAGTCGTTCAAGACCAAAGAGGAGTCCAAGCTCGGCCTGCTCGAGCACATCCTGCAGCCGGACCTCTATCCCGAGCTGTACGGCAAGGTTTACCACAAGGTCCGGATCAACTACTACCCACCACGCGGCGATAATAAGGAAGGGTGGGACAACATCGACATCTTCGGATGGCTCGGCTATCCGATGCAGATCAAGGTCGATTTCCTGTGCCGCGATTCGATTCTGGCCGCGCCGATCGTGCTCGACCTGGCGCTCTTCTTCGATCTCGCCGGCCGCGCGGGGCTTTCCGGCATTCAGGAATGGCTCTCCTTCTACTTCAAGAGCCCGCAGTTCGCGCAGGGTCTGTATGCCGAGCATGATCTTTTCATTCAGCAGACGAAGCTCAAGAACACGCTGCGCTGGATGATGGGCGAGGAGCAGATCACGCACCTCGGCATCGAGTACTACGAGTACGCGGAGAAGTAAGGCACCCTCCAGGAGATAACCCCGAATGATTTTCGGACTGCTGCAGAACCCCGCCCCCACCCAGCATGCAGCGGGCGGCGAAGCCGCGCTCGTACTGCCGGATCTGAACCAGGCCACGTTCTTCGGGATGGGCGGCCGGGCATTGCTGCTCTGGGGACTTGTGGTCTGCGCGCTCGGATTGCTCTTCGGGCTCGCGCAGTACACCCAGCTCCGCAACCTCCCCGTGCACCGCGCGATGCGGGAAATCTCCGAGCTGATCTACGAAACTTGTAAGACGTATCTGCTCACGCAGGGGCGCTTCCTGCTCATTCTGTGGGTGTTCATCGGGGCGATCGTCGCGGTCTACTTCGGCACGCTCGCGGAGACCGTGAATGCCGCGGGTGCCACGGTGCGGGGCTTCCCGGCGATCAAGGTCATCGTCATCCTGCTGTTCAGCCTGATCGGCATCGCCGGCAGTTACGGGGTCGCATGGTTCGGCATCCGCGTGAACACGTTCGCGAACTCGCGCACCGCGTTCGCCAGTCTCACCGGCAAGCCCTATCCCAACCACGCGATCCCGCTGAAAGCCGGGATGAGCATCGGCATGCTGCTGATCAGCGTCGAGCTCTTCCTGATGCTCCTGATCCTGCTGTTCATTCCGGGCGACTACGCCGGCCCATGCTTCATCGGCTTCGCGATCGGGGAGTCCCTCGGCGCCGCGGCGCTGCGTGTGGCGGGCGGCATCTTCACGAAAATCGCCGACATCGGCGCCGACTTGATGAAGATCGTCTTCAAGATCAAGGAGGACGACGCGCGCAACCCGGGCGTGATCGCCGATTGCACCGGCGACAACGCCGGCGACTCCGTCGGCCCCAGCGCCGACGGGTTCGAGACCTACGGCGTGACCGGCGTCGCGCTGATCTCGTTCATCCTGCTCGCCGTGCATGACCCGCTCGTGAAGGTGCAGCTGCTCGTCTGGATCTTCGCGATGCGCGTCATGATGATCGTGGCGTCCGGTCTCTCGTACTTCTTCAATGCCGCGTTTACGCGGGCGCGCTACGAGGAGGCCGCCGATATGGATTTCGAGGCGCCGCTGACGTCACTGGTGTGGCTGACGTCATTCGTTTCCGTGGCGCTCACATTCCTGTCCTCCTGGCTATTGATCCCCACCGTCGGCGGCGATCCGACGCTGTGGTGGAAACTGTCGCTCGTGATCACCTGCGGGACACTCGCGGGCGCGATCATCCCCGAACTCGTCAAGATCTTTACCTCGGTCAATTCGGCGCACGTGCGCGAGATCGTCACGTCGTCACGGGAAGGCGGCGCCTCGCTCAACATCCTGTCCGGCTTCGTCGCGGGGAACTTCAGCGCGTTCTGGTTAGGGATGACGATGATGACGCTGATGGCCATCGCCTTCGGCGTCAGCACGGCCGGGCTGGGCTCATTGATGTTGGCGCCGGCGGTATTCGCGTTCGGCCTCGTCGCCTTCGGGTTCCTGGGCATGGGGCCCGTGACGATCGCCGTGGATTCGTACGGCCCGGTCACGGACAACGCACAATCGGTCTACGAGCTGTCGCTGATCGAGCAGGTGCCGAACGTGCGCGCGGAGATCAAGAAGGACTTCGGCTTCGACCCGAACTTCGCGCGCGCCAAAGAAAACCTCGAAGAGAACGACGGAGCGGGGAACACATTCAAGGCTACGGCAAAGCCGGTACTCATCGGCACGGCGGTCGTCGGCGCGACGACGATGATCTTCTCGATCATCGTGGCGCTGACGCGCGGCCTGCAGCCGGAGCTGCTGTCGAACCTCTCGATCCTGCACCCGCCGTTCCTGCTCGGCTTGATCACGGGCGGCGCGGTGATCTACTGGTTCACCGGCGCGTCGACGCAGGCCGTGACGACCGGTGCGTATCGCGCGGTCGAGTTCATCAAGGCGAACATCCGGCTCGAGGGCACGACCAGGGCGTCGGTGACCGACAGCAAGAAAGTGGTGGAGATTTGCACGCAATACGCCCAGAAGGGGATGTTCAACATCTTCCTGACCGTCTTCTTCGCGACGCTCGCGTTCGCCTTCTTCGAGCCCTACTTCTTCATCGGCTACCTGATTTCCATCGCACTCTTCGGCCTCTACCAGGCCATCTTCATGGCCGATGCCGGGGGCGCCTGGGACAACGCCAAGAAGATCGTCGAAACCGAGCTGAAGCAGAAAGGCACGGAGCTGCACGCCGCGACTGTGGTGGGCGACACAGTCGGCGATCCGTTCAAGGATACATCTTCGGTCGCGATGAATCCGATCATCAAATTCACGACACTCTTCGGCCTCCTGGCCGTCGAGCTCGCGGTGTCGCTCACCAACCGGAGCGGCCCGACACTGAGCGTGGTGCTCGCGGGCCTCTTCCTCATGATCGCGTTGGTGTTCGTGTGGCGCTCGTTCTACGCGATGCGGATCCAGCAGGCCGTCAAGTCGGTGCGCTGACGAGGACACCGTGACGAGCACCCAGATAGTCGTGACGGCGCTCGGCGCCGTCGCCATCGTCTGGGTGCTCTGGTATTTCCTCTTCTCACGCGGGAAGGCCGTCGCCGCAGTCGCCGCGCCCTCCGGCGTGCAGGAAGTGCGCGTGACGGTCAAAGGCGGTTACACCCCCGATACCATCGTGGTGCAGGCAGGCAAGCCGGTGCGGCTGCAGTTCTATCGTGACGAGACCGCCGACTGCTCGGAGCGGGTGGTTTTCGAGAGGTTCGGCATCGACCAACAACTGCCGGCATTTCAGACCACCACCATCGAATTCACCCCGGAGCAAGCAGGCGAGTATCCGTTCCGCTGCGGCATGAGCATGCTGAAAGGCCTGCTGGTCGTAGAGCCGGCCGGCGAGCGGCGTGCCGCAACGTCGCCGCACAAATTCCACGATGGCACCCATGAGTAAAACCCGAATCGTTCTGCCGATCGAAGGCATGACCTGCGCGAGCTGCGCCGCGACGGTACAGGAAGCGCTGGCCGGAGCCGGCGGCGTTACGTCGGCGGGCGTCAACTTCGCGACGAATAAGGCGGCGATCGAGTACGACGACGCGCAGACCAACGTCAGCCAGCTGATCCGCACCGTGCGCGAGGCGGGCTACAACTGCGGCAAGGCGAGCGTGACGTTCGGCATCGTCGATCTGCATTACGCGCCCAGCGTGACGCCGCTCGAGCAGTCCCTGGCGAAGGTGAATGGCGTGATTCGCGCCATCGCCAATCAAGCGACCGAAACCGCGACCGTGGACTACGTGCCGGGCGTCGTGAGCGCCGAGGATCTCGAGCAGGCCGTCACGGCGGCGGGCTTCGAGGTTGCGGCGCCGATCGCCGCCGAGGATCCACTCGAGCGCGAGCGGATCGCGCGCGGCCGCGAGATTCGGACGCTCACCTGGAAGTTCGTCGTCGCCGCTGTGGTGACGGTCGTCGCCATGCTGGGCTCCATGCTGCTGATGGCCGATCGCCCGATGGGTGAGAACGGCACGGTGAAGCAGGTGGATCTCCTCGACCGGCTGCTGATGCCGTTGGCAGTGGCGCTGCGTGACTGGATCGCGGGGCAGGGGTGGGCCTTCGATCTCAATTGGATCAAGTGGGGGCTCGCGGGGCTGACGCTCCCCGTCATCGTGTGGTCCGGCCAGCAGTTCTACAAGGGTACGTGGAGCGGATTCCGCCACCGCACCGCCGATATGAACACGCTCATCGGCGTCGGCACCGGCGCCGCCTACCTCTACTCACTATTTGCCACGGCCGTGCCGTCGCTCTTCTTGCGCGCCGGACTGCCCGCCGACGTCTACTACGAAGCGGTCGCGGCCATCATCGCGCTCGTGCTCCTGGGCCGCCTGTTTGAGGCGCGCGCGAAAGGTCGGACATCCGAAGCGATTCGCCGCCTCGCGGCGCTGCGCTCCAAGACGGCACGCGTGATCCGCGATGGGCAGGAGACCGAGATCCCGGTCGAGGCCGTCGTCGTCGGAGATCTCGTGATCGTTAAACCCGGCGAGAAGCTGCCAGTCGACGGCATCGTCACCGAGGGCGCCTCCGCCGTAAACGAAGCGATGCTGACCGGCGAGCCGATGCCCGTGGGCAAAAAGCCGGGCGACGAGGTCATCGGCGCCACGCTGAACACGACCGGCAGCATCACGTTTCGTGCGACTCGCGTCGGCAAGGAAACCGCGCTCGGTCAGATCGTGCAGCTCGTGGAAGACGCGCAGGCCACCAAGGCCCCGATTCAAAAACTCGCCGACCGCGTCGCCGGCGTGTTCGTGCCGATCGTCATCGCGATCGCGATTGCGGCGTTCGTCGGCTGGTTCGATCTCGGCCCGAGTCCCGATGCCCGAGCCCTGGTCTTCGCGACCGTGGCATTCGTGACCGTGTTGATCATCGCGTGCCCGTGCGCGCTCGGGCTCGCGACCCCGACCGCGATTCTGGTCGGGACCGGCAGGGCGGCGGAATACGGAATCCTGATCCGGAGCGGGGAAGCGCTCGAGCGGCTCGCCAACGCCCGCACCGTCTTGCTCGACAAGACGGGCACCATCACGGACGGGAAACCGACGGTCACGCACATCGTCACGGCCAAGAAGCCGGACGGCACGCCGATCAGTCCGGCCGACGTGCTGAAGTGGGCGGCGTCGGTCGAACAGCGATCCGAGCATCCGCTCGCGGTAGCCATCATGAAGGCGGCGCAGGACAAGCAGGTCACGCTGCTTCCCGTCGAGAAGTTCGCGGCGATGGAAGGGCGCGGCGTGCGCGGCACGGTGGACCGCCGCATCATCGAGGTGATCTCGCTGCGCCACGCGCGCGAGCGCAGTCTCGAGCTGGGCTCGCTAGGGGGCGATGCCGATCGGCTGGCCGCGCAGGGGCGCTCGCCGGTGATCGTGGTCGTCAACAACACCGTCTATGCCGTGATCGCGATCTCCGATCCGATCAAGCCGACGTCGAAGGCCGCGATCGAGCTGTTGAAGAAGCGCGGCATTCCCGTGGTCATGGTGTCGGGCGACTCGAAGAAGGGCGCCCAGGCGGTCGCGAGCGAAGTCGGCATCGATGAGGTGATCGCGGAGGTGCTGCCGTCGCAGAAGGCGGACCTCGTGCGGAAGCTCCAGCGCCAGAATGGCGGCGGCGTGGGCGGCGTAGGCGGTGCCCACATCGTCATGGTCGGCGACGGCATCAACGATGCGCCGGCGCTGGCCCAGGCGGACGTCGGCATTGCGATCGGGACGGGTACGGATATCGCGATGGAGGCGTCCGACGTGACTTTGATTCGGGGCGACCTGCGCGCTGTGTTCACGGCCATCGAGCTGTCCCGCCGCACGATGCGGACGATTCGTTGGAACCTGATCTGGGCGTTCGGCTACAACGTGCTGCTGATTCCGGTCGCGGCCGGCGTGTTGTATCCTGTCACGGGCTGGCTGCTCTCGCCGGTGCTCGCGAGCGCGGCGATGGCGTGGTCGAGTTTGTCGGTGGTCCTCAACAGTCTGACGCTGCGGACGTTCAAAACCCGGGGGATGACGAGTAATGCGGTACTTCCACAGAACTAGCGCGAGTCCCGAAGCGGTGCTCGACGTGGCGAAGAGCTTCTTCGGTGGCCGGCTGGCCCCGGCAGAGGAGTCGCCGCGGCGGCGCGCGTATCAGGGCACGCTCGGCCGGATCACGATTACCGCGCGCCCCGAAGGAGGGCATTACACGTTCGTGGAAGCCGCGACCGATCAGGTGGGAGAATCAGAGCTCGACAAACTCGCCAAACGGTTCCTGGCCGAGGTGCACAAGCTCGTCGAGCCCGCGCACGTCATGCGTGGTGCATACTAACCGGCGATCTTCGCGGCGTAGCCCGCTTTCGTAACGGCGGCCACGAGCTGGTCCGTCGTCACCGAGTCGTCGTCGAAGTCGATTTCGGCCTCACCGTCCGGTAAATCGATGATCGCGGAATAGACGCCGGGGATTCCCTTCAACGCCTTCTCGACCTTGGCCTGACAGTGGCCGCAGGTCATTCCGAGCACCCGCAGTTTGATGTTCGCCATGGCTCTTCCCCCCTGACTATAATTGAGGGCCATGGCTCTTCCCGCCACTCGTCCTACCGCGGCGATGCCCTCCGGGGCTGCGCTGTCGGCCGACCAGCTGCTCGAGATCTACTCCTTCCTGCGGCTGACCCGGACGCTGGAGGAGCGCCTGGTGGCGCTGTACCGCCAGACCAAGATCATTGGGGGGCTGTTTCGCTCCCTGGGCCAGGAGGGCGAATCGGTCGCGTCGGCCTATGCCCTGGAGCGGGGTCGAAACAAGGACATCCTCTCCCCCCTCATTCGTAACCTCGGGTCCCTCCTGGTGATGGGCGCTCAGCCCATCGAGATCCTGCGCCAGTACATGGCCAAGGCCGACAGCCCTACGCACGGCCGCGAGCTGAACGTCCATTTCAACGACCTCGAGAAGGGCTACCTCGGCCAGATCTCCCATCTCGGCGACATGATCCCCGTGATGGCGGGTATTGCGCTGACATTCAAGCTGCGCCGGGAGCCGCGCGTCGGGCTGGTGTACATCGGTGACGGCGGGACGTCGACCGGCACCTTTCATGAAGGCCTGAATTTCGCCGCGGTGCAGCGGCTGCCGCTCGTCGTGATCGGCGAGTACAACCATTGGGCCTACTCCACGCCTCCCGAGAAGCAATTCGCCGTCACAGACCTCGCCGAAAAAGCCAAGGGATACGGAATCCCCGCCGTCACCGTCGACGGCAACGACGTGTTCGCGGTCTATGAGGCGACGCGATTCGCGGCGGAGCGCGCGCGCCGCGGCAAAGGCGTGCACTTCATCGAAGTGAAAACCTATCGTCGCAAAGGTCACGCCGAGCACGACGATCAGCACTACGTGCCCAAGGACGTGCTCGAGCTCTGGTCGAAGTCGAACGATCCGATCGATCGGTTCACGCAGCGCCTGCTGGCGGCGGACATGGTCTCCGAATCGGATCTCAAGGACATCGATGATCGCGTGCGCGTCGAAGTCGATCAGGCGACGGACGCGTGTGCGAACGAGCCGTTGCCCGAGCCGGACACCGCGTTGCCCGGCGTCTACGTCGATCCGCCCGCGGCCGACAAACTCTGGTTCAAGAGTCTCTGATGGGCGAGGTCACCTTTCTCGAAGCGCTGCGCCAGGGCCTCTGGGAAGAAATGGAGCGCGACGAGCGCGTCTTTATCCTCGGGGAGGACGTCGGGCTCTACGGCGGCGCATTCAAGGTCACGGACGGATTCACCAAGCGATTCGGCGAGTCACGCGTGATCGACACGCCGATCTCCGAGGCGGCGATCGTGGGGGCGGCCGCCGGTGCGGCGCACATGGGACTCCGTCCGGTGGCGGAGATGCAGTTCATCGATTTCATCTCGTGTGCCTACGACATGCTGACGAATTACGTCGCCACCGCGCGCTACCGCGCCGGGCTCTCGACGCCGATGGTCGTGCGCGGTCCCTGCGGCGGCTACGTGCGCGGCGGCCCGTTTCACTCGCAGAATCCCGAGGCGGCGTTCCTGCACACACCCGGCCTCAAGATCGTTTATCCAGCGACCGTCCGAGACGCGAAAGGCCTGATCAAGTCCTCGATCCGTGACGAGGATCCGGTCCTCTACCTCGAACACAAGTGGTTGTACCGGCGCATCAAGGAACAGCTGCCTGAGGGCGAGGAGATTCTCACGCCGATTGGGCAGGCGCGCCTCGCCCGCGAAGGGAAGCACCTGTCCATCATCAGCTACGGCGCGACGCTGTGGAAATCGCTCGAAGCAGCCGACAAACTCGAGCAGGAAGACGGCGTGTCGGTCGACGTGCTCGACCTGCGGACGCTGCTGCCGCTCGACGACGCGGCGATCGTCGCGACCGTGAAGAAGACGAACAAAGTGCTCATCGTACACGAGGACACCCGTACCGGCGGCATCGCGGGCGAGATCGCGGCGCGCATCAACGAGCAGGCGTTCGAGTGGCTCGATGGCCCGATCATGCGGGTGACGGCGCACGACGTGCCGCTGCCGTATGCGCCGACACTCGAGGACTTCGTGCTGCCGCAGACTGACGATATTGTCAAAGCCGCGCGGTGGCTCGCGAAATACTAGTGAGGAATCATGGCCCGAGTTGATGTGCTGATGCCCCAGATGGGCGAGTCGATCGCGGAAGGCACCTTGAGCAAATGGCTCAAGAAAGTCGGCGACCCGGTCAAACGCGACGAGCCGCTGTTCGAGATCTCAACCGATAAAGTCGACGCCGAGATTCCCGCACCGGCCGCCGGCGTGCTCGCCGAGATCAAGGTGCAGGAAGGGCAGACGGTGCCCGTCCAGACGCTCGTCGCGGTGCTCGAGACCGAGGCCGGTGCCGTCGCATCGAAGCCCGCCGCAGCGGCTCCTGCACCCGCGGCGCCAAAGCCGGAGCCCCCGAAAGCGGCGGCACCGGCGCCGGCACCAACTCCCCCAGCACCTAGGCCCGAGCCCCCAGCCCCTGTCAGAAGCGGCGACGGAGATGGCGGCGTGATGACTGCGGAGCAGCGCCTGCGGACCAAATCCACTCCACTCGTGCGCAAGATCGCGGCCGAGCACCGCGTCGACATCTCGCGCATCCCGGGGAGCGGTTACGCGGGACGCGTCACCAAGCAGGACATCTTGGGCTACATCGAGAGGGGTGTCCCAACGGCCCCGACGTACGACGCACGACGCACGACGCACGTCGGTTCCGTCGAGCATCCAGCCGTTGAAGCATGGCCAGGCGACAGAGTCGAACCTTGGTCCAAGATCCGGAAGATCACCGCCGATCATATGGTGATGTCGCGGCGCGTGTCCGCGCACGTCGCCAGCTTCTTCGAGGTCGACTTCACGCGTGTGGGGCAGCTCCGCGCCAAGGCCAAACAGTCGTACGCCGAGCGCGGGGTGAGCCTCACCTTTCTCGCGTTCATCGCGAAGGCGTGCGCCGAGAACCTCCGCAAGCATCCGATCATCAATGCCGCCGTCTCGGGTGACAGCACGATCTACCGGGGCGACGTCAACATCGGGATCGCGGTGGCGCTCGACTGGGGTCTGATCGTGCCCGTCGTCAAACACGCCGACGAGCTGTCGCTGATCGGGATCGCCCGCGCGATCAACGATCTGGGCGAGCGCGCGCGCACGAGGAAGCTGTTGCCCGACGACATTCAGCGCGGCACGTTCACGATCACGAATCCCGGCGGCTTTGGACCCTATGCCGGTATTCCGATCATCAACCAGCCGCAGGTCGCGATCCTCGGCGTCGGGGCGATCGAGAAGCGCCCCAAAGTCGTTACGGCAGCCGATGGGACCGAGTCCATCGCCATCCGCACGATGGGCATGCTCACGATGTCATACGATCATCGCGTCGTGGACGGCGCCGACGCGGACAAATTCCTCGCCGATCTGAAGAAACTGTTGCAGGAGTTTCCTGAGGGAGCGGTGTGAAGATGCCGAAAGTCCTGACCGCCGCACGCGTGCGCGTGCCCAGCCAGAACGAGACCGAATACGTCAACACGCTGCGGGAGCTGAGCCAGTTCGCCGACGCGCGGGGGCAGCGGATCTGGCTGTTCCGCAACGCCAAGGATCCCCGGCTCTTCATCGAATTCTCCGAGAGCCCGACCGAAATGTCGCACCGCGCTCAGGCGTCGCGCCTTCCCGAAGAGATCAAGCTGGAGCGCCGGCTCCAGGCGTTGGCGACGTACGCGCCTGACGCCTGGGAGCTCTGGAGCGAGGTTCCCGTCGCCACCACGTCGCAGGCCTAGCCACATGGCCCGCCGGGTACTGATGGTGGATGGTGAGCGCTGGGAGGTCGTTCCTTCGGGCCGCGTGACCGTCTACGGCCGCGATCAATTCGGTCTCGTTTTCGAGCACGGGACCGGCCCGCAGCGCCGGCGGCGCGTGACGCATTACTCGCCGTTGGGTTCGCGCTCGCCCGACCGCGCCTTCCTGGAGCTGTCGGACCGCGAGCTGCTCGAGCTGTTCCGCCAGTCGCAGCCGGCGTGGACCGCACCCGAGGTCAATTACGCCGCACATTGATTTGCACTGTCATTCCACCGCGTCCGACGGCGAGTGTGAACCGGCAGAGGTGGCGCGTCGCGCGCACGCCGTCGACCTGGCGGCCATCGCGCTGACCGACCATGACACGACGGACGGCGTCGTCGCCGCGTCGCGCGAAGCGGCGAAGTTTGGCCTCCGGATCATTCCGGGTTGCGAGTTCAGCGTGCGGGCGCCGTGGGGCGAGCTGCATGTCCTCGCGCTGTTCCTTCCATACGAGAACGAGCGCTTGCAGGCGTTCATGCGCGACACGCGGGCCGCGCGGCGCCGCCGCGGCGAGCAGATCGTCGCCAAGCTGCAGGGACTGGGCATCGACATCGAGCTCGAGGACGTGCACGCGCAGCTGTTGGGAGGTGCCGGCGGTGCGTTGGGACGCCCGCACGTCGCGCGTGCGCTGGTCGATTGCGGCGCCTGTGACGATATCGGCGACGCCTTCCGCCGCTACCTCGGGCGCGGCCGCGCCGCTTACGTGGAGAAGCCGCTGCCCAAGCTGGGCGAGGTCACCGAGCTGGCCCACGACGTCGGCGGGCTTACCATCGCCGCGCATCTCGGCGATCATGGGACGGAGGCCCAGATCCGCATCTTTCAGGATCAGGGCCTGGACGGCGTCGAGGTTCGGCATCCCAGCCATCCTCCCGCCGTCGAGCAGCGCCTCACCCGCATCGCCGAGCGGCTGGGACTCGCTATCAGCGGCGGGTCGGACTGGCATGGCGAGAGCGAGTATGGCGAGTCGCACGCGCCATTGGGCGGCATGCGCGTGCCCGATTCGTGGCTCGAACCGCTCGAGCGACGCCTCGAGCTCACCGCAAGGAAACCGCTATGAGTGACCCGCTGGCGATCGGCAGCAAAGCGCCCGCGTTCAACGCGCCCGCGTCGGACGGGCGCACGTATGCGCTGGGCGATCTCCTGAAGAGCGGTCCGGTCGCGCTCGTGTTCTATCCGGGGAACAACACTCCCGGCTGAAACCGCCAACTCTCCGCCGTGCGCGACGAGATGGCCAAGTTCCAAGCCGCGAGCATGCAGCCCTTCGGGGTCAATCCCGCGAGCATCGAGAGTCACCAGAGCTACGTGGCGAAATTTCAGTTCAACTTCCCGTTGCTCTCGGATCCCGACCGTGCCATCGCCGGCGCGTATCACGCGCTCAAGGACGACGGCAAGGGGATCCAGCGCACGGTCTACGTGATCGGCAAGGATGGGACAGTGCGGTTCGCACAGCGCGGCACACCGCTCGTGGACGAGATCGTTCGTGCCCGCTGATCTGCACGGGAAAGTCGCTCTGGTCACCGGCGTGGGGCGCGTCGGGCAAATCGGCCACGCCGTGGCGCGCGGTCTGGGTCGGGCCGGCGCCAAGCTCATGCTGGCGGACGTCAATGCCGTCGGGCTCGCCGATCGCGTGAAGGAGTTTGGTGCGGAAGGGATCGTCGCCAAAACGTCCGCGGGCGACCTCACGCAGCCCGAGGTGGCGCGCGCGGCGACGCAGGCGGCGCAGACGCAGTTCGGCGGCCTCGACATTGTCGTGAACGTCGCGGGCGGGTTCTTCAGCTTCGGGCCGTTCACCGAAGTGAAGCCCGAGATGCTCGATCGTGAGCTGAACGTCAACTTCAAGACCGCATTCTACATGTGCCAGGCGGCGGTGCCGCTGCTGCTGCAGCGGGGGACCGGGGCCATCGTCAACTTCGCGTCCATCGCGGTGGTGCGATCGCTGATGCACATGTCGGCCTACAGCGCGGCGAAATCGGCAGTCGCAGGGCTCACGCGCGAGCTGGCCCGCGAGTATCGCGACGCCAACATCCGCGTCAACGCGGTCGCGCCGGCGACCGTGCGCACCGCGGACAACGTCGCGCAGATGGGTGACAAGCAGCCGCTGGTCGAGCTCGATGAAGTCGTCAATACGGTGCTGTTTCTGGCGAGCGACGAAGCCAGCGCGATCACGGGCCAGATCGTTCCCATCACCGGAAAAGCGTACTAGTGCGGCTCGAAGGCGCGGCCGCGCTCGTCACGGGGGCAGGGCGGCGCATCGGCCAGGCGATAGCGATCGGCCTGGCCGAATCCGGCTGCGACGTCGCCGTGCACTATCACGGCTCCTCGCAGGGCGCCGACGAGACGGCGAAGGCCGTGCGGAAAGCGGGACGCCGGGCCGAGCTGGTGCAGGCCGATCTCAGCGACGCCGCGGCCGCGCGAGGTTTGGCCGATCAGGCCGTGCGTGCGCTCAAGCGGCTCGATGTGCTCGTGAACTCCGCGGCAATCATGGTGCGCCAAGCGGTGGATACGGTGACGCCCGAGAGTTGGGACGCCACGCTCGACCTCAATCTGCGCGCCGGTTTTTTCGTGTCGCAGGGCGCGATCCCGCACCTGCGCCGCACGAAGGGGAAGATCGTCAACATCGCCGACCTTGCCGGCCTGGAGCCCTGGCCCAATTACATCCCGCACTCCATCAGCAAAGCCGGGGTCGTGATGCTGACCAAGGCGCTCGCGCGCGCGCTCGCGCCCGACATCGCGGTCAATGCCATCGCGCCCGGCGCCGTCCTCTTGCCCGACGACTGGGACCAGCAGTCGCGCGAGCATATTCGCGCGACCACGCCGCTCGAGCGCATCGGATCCCCTGACGACGTCGTCGCCGCAGTGCGTTTCCTGCTCGCGGGCACGGACTACGTGACGGGGACCATCCTGGTCGTGGACGGAGGGAGACTGCTCCGCTGAGGGACGTCGTCGTCGTTGGGGGCGGATGCTACGGGACGTTCTACGCGTCGCAGCTTGCCAAAGCCAAGGCGCGCGGCAAGACCGATTACCGGAATGTCATCGTCGTCGATCGCAATCCTGATTGCCAAGCGCGCCGCGAGCTCGGCGAAGCTCGAGATCGCGAATTCGTGATCTCCGATTGGACCGAATTCTTCGACCGCTGGTTGTCCGACGCACGACGCACCACGCACGACGCACGGATTTCGCACGACGCACGCGACGACCAAATCGTGCCTTCTCCTCATATGCCGCATTTGATGTTCGAATGGGTGCTACGGCGCGCACGGGAGCGCTGGCCGAAGCGTCGGATCAACCTGGAGCCCGTGCCAGGCGATCTCCCGACTCCCTATGACCGCTCGGCCTCCGATCAGACGCGCTACGTGTCCTGGGCAGACTGGATCTGCCCCACACATTGCATCGAGCCCGCGCTCTGCCCGGCGATTGGCGCGCCGCGAACATGGGAGATGGGTGATACGGTGCGCGCGCTCGCTGACCAGCTCCGTGCCGCCGGCCGGCAGGTGACCGGACCCGCGCTGTTCGTGTGCAAACACCAGGTCTTTGGCGTGGGGATGTTCTCGGCCGAGTCTGTCCGAGAGGGGGATCGCCTCGTCGAGACGGCTGGGGCGGCGGGCGAGGCTGAATTCCTGATCGGAACCATCTCGAGTTGTCACGGAGCGCTGAACCTGCTGAGCATCGGTCCCCTTGATGACCGATAAGAGACAACCGATGGCCGCGCCGGACCGCCGCCGCTACTTGGAGCACGCCCGCGAGCTCTTTAATTCCGGCGAGTTCTGGTTGGCGCATGAAGCGTTGGAAACAGTCTGGCGTTCTATTATTAAGGAAGACGAGGCGCGCGTCTGGCAGGGCTTCATTCAGGCCGCCGCCGCGCTGCTGCACCAGGCCCGCGGGAACCGCCACGGCACCGTGGTCGTTGGAGCAGCGGCGCTCGAGAAGCTGGCCGGTCCGCAGCGACCCGAGATCGAGTTCGACATCGTGCAATTTCGCGCGCAGTTGACGCGTGCCCTGGCGGGGGAGGGTGATCCCCCGCGACTGGAATTCACCGCACATGGCTAAGCGAGTCGCCCGCAATTACGACGTCGTCATCGTGGGAGCCGGTCCCGCGGGACTGTGCGCCGCATTGTATGCCGGGCGTGGGCTGCTCAAGTCCGTGACGATCGAGCGCGGCGCGCCCGGCGGCGAGCTCCTCAACACCGATCTCATCGAAGACTACATCGGCTTCGAGAGCATCAAGGGGTGGGAGCTGGCCCAGAAAATGACGGAGCACGCCAAGAAGTTCGGTGCCGAGATCGTGACCGACACCGTGGATCGAATTCGCAGGCAACCTGACGGGTGGTTCGAGGTCGAGACGGCGCGCGGCGACATCTACCGCAGCCAGGCGGTGATTCTCACCGCCGGCGGCACGCCGGTGAAGCTCGGGATCCCAGGTGAGAAAGAATACGCGGGCAAGGGTGTGTCCTACTGCGCGGTCTGCGATGGGGCGTTCTTCAAGGGCGAGCGGCTCGCCGTCGTCGGCGGCGGCGACGCCGCCGTCGAAGAAGCGGATTACCTGACGCGGTATGCGAGCAAGGTGCACCTCGTGCATCGCCGCGACGATTTCCGCGCGTCGCAAATACTCCAAGAGCGCGCGTTCGCGAACCCGAAGATCGAAGTCATCCGCAACACGGTCGTCCCGGAGATCGGCGGCAACGGCACCGGCGTCACCCACGCGGTGCTCGAGAACAAAGACTCGGGCGAGCGCGCGAATCTCGACGTCGGCGGGGTATTCATCTTCGTCGGGTTCAAGCCGAACACCCAGCTCGTTGAAGGCCATATGGATCACGATGCCGCCGGCTATCTCATCACCGACAACCGGATGATGACGTCGATGGCGGGCCTGTTTGCCGCGGGCGATGTGCGCAGCCAGGTGACGCGCCAGATCACGACGGCAGTCGGCGACGCGACCACGGCCGCGATCGCGGTCGAGAAGTATCTGAAATCGTTGCGCGAAGGCGACGGAAAGGCCAAGAAGTGAAGATCGTGCAGATACCGAACGGCGTATTCGCCGAGAACTGCTACGTCGTCGTGGACGAGCAGGCCGGCGAGTGCGCGATCGTCGATCCCGGCGAGGAAGCCGGGCTGATTCTGCACAAAGTGAAGGACACCGGCGCGAAGCCCGTCGCCATCTGGCTGACGCATGCGCACATCGATCATGTCCTGGGTGTTCCGGAGGTCGCCGCGGAAACCGGCGCACCGATTTGGCTGCATCCCGCCGACCAGCCGCTGTACGATGCGGTTCCCGACCAGGCGGCTTGGTTTGGACTTGCGCCGTCCGGAGCCCTCCCGGCACCGGACCACGAGATGGCGCCCGGGACGCAGGTCACGGTTGGCGGCCTACGGTTCGACGTGCGGCACGCCCCCGGTCATTCGCCCGGCAGCGTCTGTCTCGTTGGGCCCGGCATCGTGTTGAGCGGGGACGTCCT
>Ga0070697_100001751_pt1 | contig 16559 bp, 14 predicted proteins | sample KBSK1501metaG_FD_65475 | JGI IMG/M metagenome (GOLD analysis project Ga0070697, IMG submission 65475) | Corn, switchgrass and miscanthus rhizosphere microbial communities from Kellogg Biological Station, Michigan, USA - KBS K1-50-1 metaG | ecosystem: Host-associated > Plants > Roots >...
TGCATCGCTCGCCAGGTATCAACAGACCAAGAAATATTCGCGGCTATTAGGCTGCGGGGCGACGCCGATTCTTGGGTTGCGAGTATGTACCCTCTGGGTCTTGGGGTTGCCCGGGGTCTTTGGGCTGTCTAGGGAACCAGATTCGTTGAGCGCGGTGACCGCCTGAAGAGTGCCCGGTGGGTCGGATACCCGTTGAAGTGACTCGGCCACAAGCATTGCCCGCGCCGCATGGAATTGAAAAAAGCCCTCGGGAAGAAAGATTTCATCTGAGAGTTGAGAGGGGACGGACCATGGTCAAGTTCTGACGCGCTCAAGTTACGACTGCACAGCACGGGATGTGTCCTATCTCTCCTCCAGCGCCTTCATGACGCCGAGAAGACCGGTCCAGCACGATCAAGGACACGTAGCGCTTCCTCAATTTGGGCATCATCGGTGGCCTTGGAGTCGAAGGTGTCGATCAGCTCTAGCACAATAAACTTGGCAAGAGTATCACCGTCTCCAGACTTCCGTTTACCGGTATTGGGGTCGTAGTATTCCGCAAGATATCCATCCGGATAGCCTTCGTTAGCGGCGTTCAGCAGCTCTAGTAGCTTCATAAAACGGAGACGCACCATCCTCGCCATTTCCGTCCCACACCAATCAAGACGATGATTCCACTGCGTTTCCGACGGGACAAACAGAAAACAAAAAACCCTTCGCAGAAGGGGACCTGCGAAGAGGTTTAAGAGGTTCGAACCGATGCACGTGGAACGGCAAGTTCCGAGTGGGGCAGGTTCCCGCCAGCTGGCCAATCGATATCTGTACTCGCAATCTTCCATTCACTATCCCTCAAGCTTCCATTCATAAACCGCATTGCCGCGGTTGACCCGCTGATCTTCCGACAATGCAGCAATAACATGAGGAGGAAGCTCGACGTATGGTTGAAGTAGTCTCGAAAGTTCCGCAACCGTGCCCACGCCGCCTTCGGGAAGAGAAAGGGTTGCAAACACGATCCATATCTCGTCGTCATTATCCAGTTGTGCTTTATCCCAGACAGTTCCGAAGAAATACTGCAGGGGGCTATCCCAGCCAATAAGAATCTCGTACTGCTTGGATAAGATATGGTGTTGGCTCATACGTTAGAAAGCCGACCTGTCCCCGCCCACTCGTACTTTATAGACGTCGCGGTCCCTCGCGAACAGACAGCTTTTCTCACAAATCTGCGTCACTCTTCAAATGCTACTGAATTGCTGAAAATAGACAAGGGAGGATACCAATGAAGATGTTTGTAATGGCGCCTCCATAGACTTCATTTTGTGTGGCCTGTCGGTCGGCGGTTAGTCGGAACGTCTCAGTTATCACAGAGAATGAGTCCGGCAAGAGGGTAGCCGCCTTGCGTATGGCAGAAGAACCCGAGAAGATCATCTTCGAGTATACCGACTGGCAAGCGATCGAGGATGGTGTGCTGGTCGAGGTCAGCTGCGGAGCGGTCAAACGAGTTGCCTCTGCGGTCTTTTATCACTTTGCGCGTCCCATGGAAAAATCGCCCGATGAGCTGGAGGCGTTCGATATCACTCCGGTTGCGGCAGCGATCCGGGCCGTGCTTGGGGTTACGGCCGACAAGGACGGTTGGCGACAATGCACGCACGAAGGCAAGGAACTATGGCTAGTCCCAAATGAAGTACATGGGCTTACGCTTATGTTTCCCGACGACTACTGATTGTGGGTAGTTTTGCGGTTCCCTGAACTGACCGGTTTCATTCTCTTCAGATTCCGTCCATCCGACCATCAGGCACAGATCGCATCGAGGAATCTCACACCCCGCCTGATTCTTTTTTGTAATTCGGTTCGCATAAGCAGGTTTCGGGCTAACGCTTTCGTGATTCGAGCGAAGATGCGTTTACTCGCTTCATCGTGGCTGGCTTTAAAGTTGGCATTATTTTTGCCTTTTGAACACCAAACTCCAAGCAGAGCCACGGTTAGATCAACCGTAGCTCTGCGGGCCCGAGATGACCTAGTACCGGCTCAATGCCGATGCGTAAGAGCATCCGTCAGTTTTTCAGAATCACTTCTTGCCAGCTTTCAGCTTCGCCCACCTTGCCCGCTGAGCAGCTGCGATTTTTCTGCGGGCTGCGGCCGACATTGTGCGAATAGCTCTTGCGGTACCTTTTTGAGTCTTCGAAGCCCACTTTGCCCAGCGCGCTTTCTGCGCGAGGCTGATCTTCCTGCGAGCAGAAGCCGATAGGGTGCGCTGCGTCCGGGCGAGCCTCCTACCCGTCAGACTTCCAAGAGCGGCCAATGCCGCGCCCAAACGATCTGCTTCACCTTGTGCTTTAGCCTGCGCCTTCTTCAACTGCTGGACTACTCCAGACAGATTTGCCATGAAGTTCCCCCTCGGTAGGGGATTGTATCAGGACAACACGGAGGCCCCACCTTACTGGACCTCGTAGACTCCAAGAACAATGTAGACAAGATTCGAAGCGTGCGGGTGGGCTGTCCGCAATAGATATCACTCAAGAAGAGGCGAAGAGCAACACCGTGGCTTTCGAGAAATGTAGGAGAGGGACACAAAGGTGTGTCCTGAGAACGGGCCCGCTGGCGCCGAACTTTGTTAGCAGACTATCAGCGACTATTTGCGCAGCAGGCGGCGCGCTCTATACCACGCTAGCCCGTGATCAATATGTGCGAGTTGTCTATAAGGGCTATCTCCTTCCCTTTGGCCATCGCGCTTCCCTGGTGAAAGTAACCGAGCGCCATTTTCTTTCCCATCCGAAGACTAATGTGGTGTACGCCGTGTTGCAGCAGCACTCCCGCCCTCTGCTAATTTTCAGAGGGCGTCTCGGCATGATCGATGGCCAGAATCTCCACAGCTGACCATATCGCCGCCAGATTTGTTTGGTCTGATCGAAGTGACCTCGTACACAGGCACGCTGGCGGTCGTGTTTCCGGCCTGCGATTGAGCCCGGGTTGGGGTTGCGTTTATCAGGCCAAACGCGATCGGCAAGGCAATGGCCACGAATCCGGCGGCGCTCAACAACAGCTTTCTGGTGAAATCGAGTTTGCGTGCAACACGTTCGCTCATGATAAGTACGATCCTTTTCTTGAGATCGGCGCCGGTCACTCCCGACACACACGCCAGCGGCGATCCCACACAAAATTCGCACACTTTCAGAATGCTCTTGGCGTAGACCTGCCGTTCGCTGCCCAATTCTAGGACTTCTTCGTCGCAGGCGCGCTCGCGCTCTTCAATCAGCCGAGCTCCCAACCACCAAACCAAAGGGTGGAACCAGAAGATGGCTTCAACCATCATGTGTATCGCGGCGGCCAGATTGTCGCGACGGCGTACGTGCCACAGTTCGTGCGCGAGAATGGCTTCCAGGTGAACATCTTCAAGGCGCTCGGAAATTCCTTCCGGCCATACCAAAACGGGTCGGGCTATGCCGAAAACCCCTGGTTCCAGAGAAGCCCGCGAAATTAACATCTCGATCCCCATCCCCATTCGTCCGATACCCTCGAGTCGGCGCAGCGCTTCCACTTCGCGTCCTTCGTGCAATGGCACGGCTTCTCGCATGGCTGCGGAAGTCCGCCACCAGCGTGCATACCATACGAAAAGTACCACTACGAATCCGCACAGCCATACTGCAAGAAGGGCTGGAAGGAGATCGATCAGACTCGTGGAAACTGCCGAGGGAGCGGCCTGAGAAATTGTAGACATCGTTGGCTGCGTAAATGGCTGGCTAACCTCCTCCATCGCAAAGTACAGTCCGCTTGCTGAACTGCGCGACCATGCCAGATGGCTCCCGATGCCGACCAGCAACGAAAAGGGAATCAGGAATTTCACCGATGCCGCCAGCCAAAGCCAATAGCGAGCCCGGGCGTGGTTCTTTCGCAAAAGCAATGTCAACAAGCCGGCCACGATGGCGAATACCGTCGACTGCCACAAGTGATTGCCCAGGGCTGGCGCGATGGCCGTCCACATCAAAGACAAATATCTCGGGATCATTGTGATTTGTCCTTCCTCTCAAGCTTTCGCAGAGTTCTCTCGGCGTCCTTTACATCCTCCAGCGTGAGTTTGCCGGATTCAATCAGGTGTGCCATCACGGGCTGGGTGCGCCCTCCGAACAGCGTCAGCAAGTCGTCGATCAATCTCCGCTGCGCGGCATCGCGGGAAACCGCAGCCTCGAAAATGTGGAAGTTACCGACCTTCTTGACGCGGCGCACGGCCTTCTTGACTTCCAGGCGATAAACGGTTGTCTGGATAGTGGTGTAGGCTGGTCTGCCTTTTTCTGGAAACGCTTCTTGAATCTCGCGGATAGAGGCCTTGCCGCGAATCCACAGTGCCTCCATGATCTGGAGTTCGAGCTTGCTTAATTTGGGTTCAGTCATAGGTGATCTACTACGGTAGTGTGTAATATTACTATTGTGGTAGTTAATACGCAAATCCTTTTTTGTGGACACTTCGCCCTGATCTGGCGCTTGCCGACGATTGCGAGCGGATCACAGCCACACGGAAGGGACACGTTGGGGGAAAAAAAAGGGCCTACCGTAGAGTAGGAAATTGGTACCTGTCGTAAACAGGAAGATTGGTCTCTGCTTCAGTCTGCAAAGAGGCGTTGAACTGCGCCAGGTTAGCAGTCAGATGCCCAGATTGGGTTTTAAGATACCCAATGTACGAGATTGGCTCGGCGATGAGCTTCTTCCAGGTGAAGAACTACGCCGATGAGTTCGCCGCGGCGCTGGAAGGCAAAGCGGTCGCCGCGCCCACCGTCGAAGAGGAAGACGAGACGATCCGCGTTGTCGCTCTATGACATAGAGCAGCAGTCGCGCGACTTCGTTCTGAAGCAGATCCACCAGAAACTCAAGGGCTACGGCCTCGCTGAGTTCGTCGGCCACCTCCTCAATCTCATGGGCTACAAGACTAAGGTGAGTCCGCCCGGTCCCGACCGCGGAATCGACATCTGGGCAAGCGGAATCTCAAGCTCATCGACGGTGACGAACTCCTTGATCTGGCCTACAAGTACTACCCCCAACTTGAAGCAAAATACAAAGGGCTGATCCCGCTGCGCCAGGTCTACATCCCCGAAACCCTCACGGAGTGAGTCTTGTGGGCTCCGAAATGCCAATCCTATGCTGTCTCAATATGGCGCAATTACATGATGATGTTTTCAAAACGTCGAACATAAAACAGTTCCTCGCGGGCTGTTTGTGTTTGTATACCCCTTCTGTCCATGGATCATGGTGCTTCCTACCACTGATCCATCTTGGGAGTAGAATCTCTGCGGCTGGTGCCTTCGAAGACCATGCCTGTCTTGACGCTGCAGAGTGACAAGCTTGATTGTTCCAACGCGTTCAAAGGCAGGGTCAAGTCGTTTATCAAAGGACCCAGAACTGTCTTCGCTCCTGAATGCCCGGCTCTTTCCGGGCCAGCTGTTTTGAGCAAGTTACCTAGCTTTCCTTCTTCTTTTGCTACGTCAGATCTCCGACATTTCTGGCGCGAGGTCGGTCGGACTTCCGACGAAGATTAACGCGATCTTGTTCTGAACTCGAAACAACGATCAACTTCAGTGCCGTCAAGTTTACTGTTTTAAATCTGGTGCAATATGAGATTGTGCATCCAACTAAGACCTTGCTAGTCAAAGGCAATCGCAGGCCCTAGCAATTTCAGCTTACCTTCCTATCGTTCCGTCGTTTGAAACTGCAACAGCGCAAAAAGAGTTTGAGCTTGACACGATACGAACGATCACGTAAGGTCTCGCACCTACTTGGCGGCGGAAACAGTCCTATTTTGAGACTGCTCCACCGGTAACTACCTTTCAGATATGTAGCTGGAGGTCTAAGTCATGGATCGGCGAGTAGAGACGGCCATCAGAATCATGCAGCACGACAGGTGCCGCAAACTGGCAATCTGCGAACTGGCAAAGCGAGTTAATCTTTCTGTGTGGCACTTCACACGGTTATTCAAAGCCGAAACATCGGTCTCACCGACCCGCTATATGCGCTGCATCAAAGTCAAGGAGGCGCAAGGCCTGCTGTGCGAAACATTTTTGAGTGTGAAGGAAATCGCAGCCCGTGTTGGGTTTGGCGACCGCAGCCATTTCAGTCGAGACTTCAAGAGAGTCTGCGGTCAAAGCCCGTCTAGCTTCCGCGGCGGCAATTGAATGAACGCTGCATCCTAAGAAAGCAAGTTCCGCCACTCAATAGCAAGAGCTGTCACGTTTCATTTGCTGATACTCCCAGTTTTCAGTGTAGGTTTGCGGCCCATCGTGATTTGGGCAGCAGTTGCAAGACTCGATTTCACATTTGTCGAACCTTCAACCGCCGAACGGACTCTCGACAGTCAAACTTGAAGACCGGGCCTGTCATTAGGAGAGCAGTCTATGCCGCGACAACGTTTAATGGGTGCATTAATTCTCATCCTAGCTGTTCTGACGCGTGCCGGTCTTGCACAAACCCCTGTCACTTACATTTACGATCAGGCGGGAAGGCTGGTCGGAGTAGTAGATCCAACAGGTGCGGCTGCGGCTTACAAGTATGATGCTACAGGAAATATCCTGTCGATAACACGCTATACGTCAACCCAAGTTGCGATTATCACTTTCACGCCAAGCGGTGGAGCAGCAGGTTCCACCGTAACTATCCGCGGGACAGGTTACAGCTCGATCGCCAGTCAGAATACAGTCAAATTCAACGGAACGACTGCGTCAGTGATCTCATCTACACCTACTCAAATTGTGACTACCGTGCCGCCTGGAGCGACGAGCGGGACAATAAACGTTACGAGTCCTCTAGGCTCTGCGACCAGTGTTAGTCCATTCACAGTCGGAAGCGCTGCATCCGCGCCATTCATTTCCAGCTTTACACCCAATGTGGATGCCTGGGGCGGAGGGACTCTCACGATCAATGGGGGTAATTTCTCAACTGTTGCTTCAAACAACAGGGTCAAAATCAACGTTGGCTTCGCTCCGGTGACATCGGCGACAGCTGGGAGTCTTACGGTCAGTGTTCCGGCGGGCGCGACTTCCGGGAAGATCACGGCATCGACATCTGCTGGAACAGGTGTAAGCAGTGATGACTTGTTTGTTGCACCTCCCGGACAGGGTTTATCCGGAGGGAGCGGCGATACCCGAGTGTCCACGGACGGTACACCGGGCACCATCAACGTTGCTGGTGGGGGCTGGGCCGGGCTAGCTATTTTCGATGCAAACGCAGGTCAAAAATTCAGTGTGGAGATCACTACCACTGGCGACTGTAGTTTTTTTTCCACGGCGGGTGCGCGCGTCTCCCTTATTGACCCACATGGAATCTACCTAACCGGCGCTGGTTGCTACGGGGGCGGATATATCGACGCAACGACCGCGGTCGAAGGTGGCACCTACAGCCTTCTGATGTATACGCAAAGCGGTAACGTCACGGGGACCTTCAAAGTGTACAACGTTGTCGATATGTTTGGGTCTCTCGTGATCAATGGTACTTCAATTCCGTTGAATTTCACAACGCCGGGCCAAACAGGGAGACTCACGATAAACGGCAGTCAGAATCAGCAGATTTCAATCGTCTCTTCCAATAATTCGCGGTGTGAAAATTGGGAACTCGACAATCCTAACGGATCGTATCTTGCCGGCTGGTCCGCGTGTGACCCAACTGACACTTTCGTACAGGTTCTCCCTACAACTGGGGTATACACCCTGAAAGTGCATATAGGTGATGGCACAGGTACCGTCAGCGCAAGCCTCACTAGTCCGTAGTGCCAAAAGCGATACCTTAGTCTGACCAACAGTGCAGCCATAGACCGGAAGGAGCTGTTGCATATGAAAAACCGGGTTGTAACCATCGAACTAATAATTCTGGTACTCGGAATTTCTGCGCTGGGAATTGCCCATATTGCCGCAGCGGTGGGCGGCACAAGTTCGGCGTCGCGTCTGCGCGGGGAAACCACTACTTTGCTTCCAGACGGGCGCTGGCTGCAATTAGGTGGCGATAGCGGCGCAGGGGCAACTGGAGCGGCTGCAGTTGCCAGCTGCGCGAGTTGCGTGCCCTCCACATTGTCCGGTCGACTTCGCCTCGCTCGCGCATGGCACACCGCGACAGTGCTTCCCAATGGCTTCGTTCTGGTGTTTGGCGGCATCGGGCCAGGACGGCAGCTCGCACAGTCGGCTGAGCTTTTTGATGCTGCAACTGGGAACTTTATGCTGTTGCCCAGTATCAGGTTGACTCCGCGTGCTCACCATTCGGCAACGCTCCTAACTGATGGTGAGCTGCTCTTGGTCGGTGGGGTCGACGCCGACGGGGGCACCCTTTCTTCAGCGGAGCTTTGGGACTTTCGTACGGGTACTTCAACACTCTTGACGAACGGTCTCGTAGTTGCCCGTTCTGACCACATGGCGAGGCTCTTGCCCGATGGTCGAGTCCTCTTTTGGGGCGGCACCGACGCGGTAGGGGACAAGCTAAGTTACGGAGAACTCTTCGATCCCTCTACAAAGAGCTTCAGTTTGGTGACGGACACCGAATCATTGGCTAATGGCATCACGACCCCAACCCAACTTGCTTTCTCTTCTCCGGAAGATGGGGCTGTCGATGTATCAGTTGATACGTTAATCAGCCTGCGATTCTCCAACCCCATCAATCCTCGGACAGTGACCAATCGAACCATCACCCTCAGCGCAGCAAACGGCAAGATTGCCGCCAATGTGGTTGCTGCAGAGGGAGGTATGCTGGTTTTCATCACGCCGAAACAGCTTCTGGATCCGGGTTCCAGTTTTCTGGTGTCAATATCAGGAGTAGCCGACCAAGCCGGGGTCATGGCATCCGATGCGCAGATCCAGTTCACTAGCCGGTCGACACAGCAGGCATCAACAGACCGGGTCGATGTAGCCTCCCCAGAAGGTTCGACATCCGATGCGAGTGCGCTGCTGCCTCCGTTACACGCACCAGTCGGGGTGACTGCTCTGTCAGGACAGATCTTGACCTTAAGTAAGCAGCCAGTCGCCGGGGTTAAAGTGGAACTGGATGGCGTGAGGACGACGACTGATGGAACGGGCAGATTCTTGCTCTCAAATGTGCTGCCCGGCCCGCGGATGATCGTGGTCGATGCGAGACCGGCCAGTCGGACGGGCGTCACTTATGGGACCTTTATGTTCCAGGTGATTGTCGGAAATGTGGGCGGAACAACTGTTCTCCCGTTTACGATCTGGATGCCGGCTTTGGACACGGAGCACGCAATCGAAATTTCAGTGCCTACGACAAGGGAGATTGTGGCAACAACGCCGCGCATACCCGGACTAGAGGTCCACATCCCGGCAGGAATTCGAATTCGCGATATGGACGGGAATTTGGTTCACACAATCACCATAACCCCGATCTCGACCGAACGCCCGCCCTTTCCCCTGCCTCCAGGAGTAAAGTTTCCTGTTTACTTCAGTTTGCAGCCTGATGGAGCGATGATCGAAGGGACCGGTCAACAGGTGCTTCCAGGGATTCGAGAAGTAATTCCTAACTCAGCAAGGTGGGCTCCTGGAACCAGGTCTGATTTTTGGACTATGGATCCAACCACCGGAGCGTGGATTGTGTATGGAAAAGGAACGGTAACTCCCGACGGACGACAGGTTGTGCCCGACCCTGGAATCGGAATTCACATGCTCACGTGTGGTTCGACAGGAAACCCGCCGGGAAATCCGCCGCCGACCTATCCCATTCCTGGCCCTTCTGATGGCGAACCGGTCAACCTGAGCAGTGGGCTATTCGTTCATAGCAGGACTGATTTCTATCTTCCGGACACCATTCCAATTGTCTTTACGCGGGTTTACCGACCAGGGGATACTGCAACACCGTCGCGCTCTTTTGGCCTGAGCACGACTCATTCCTATAACATCTTTCTCTACGGAAGTCCCGATGGCAGCGGCACCTATCTCATTTTGCCCGACGGCGGTCGCGTATTCTACCCGGCTAACCCCAACAGTAACACGCTTGTGAGCACATCGACGCCGACCATTTTTTATGGGTCGGTATTGACTCAAGGAAATGAGCTAAACGAATTGGGCCCTGGCGGCACCACGATAACGCTAAAGAATGGGACAGTCCTTTTCTTCGAATATACCAACCCCGATGCAATTGGATTCTTTTTTCATCTGTTTCTCAGCGCAATAAAGGATCGGTATGGCAACGTACTGCACATCGACAGGAACACCAGCAACGATCAAGATATTACCCGGATTACGTCGCCAAATGGCCGATACCTAACATTCTTATACGACCAAAGCCATCGAATCACTCAGATCAGCGACAGCTTGGGTAGGACAGCGTCATACACCTACGACTCAAATAACCGATTGGCGACAGTCAACGACGTAAATGGTGGAGTAACGACTTACGGTTATAGCAGGAGCGCCTTGGATGAGATGCTCACGATTACCGATCCACGAGGAAATGTCTTCGTTACAAATCAATACGATTCCAACGAGCGCGTAACGAAGCAGACGCTTGCCAATGGCGGCACGTATCAATTTGCTTACACATTGAATGCAAATGGCCAAGTGATCCAGACAAACGTGACCAATCCTCTGGGAGTCGTTCGAAAGGTTACATTCGATAGTGCTGGGTATGCAGTGACCGATACGGCAGCACTCGGCATGCCGGAGCAACAGACATTGACCTACGCGCGCCTACAACCAGGCGAGTTAATATTTAGCATAACTGATACGCTGGGACGACAGACAACATTGTCGTACGATGCTATGGCGAATATTACTGGCATTACAAGGCTTGCAAACACCGCCAACGCAGTTACTGCAACAATAACGTACGATCCAGTCTTTAACCAACCAACGAGTATCACAGATCCCATCAATCATATCGCATCGTTCAGCTACGACACAGCCGGTAGTCTCGTTGACTTAGGGGATCCTCTGGGACACCACACCACATTAACCTACAACGCCGATGGTCGAGTCGCAACGATAACTGACGCTGAGCAGAATACTTCGCATTTTGCATACACTGGGCCGGACCTGACAGCGATTACCGATCCACTGGGAAACACAACGACTCGGTTCTTCGATGGGGCTGGCCGCCTACTGTCTGTCGCCGACCCGCTGGGAAATACAACGCAATATTTGTGGAATCCGCTCGATCAGCCGACGAGCCTTACCGATGCTCTCGGAAATGTGATATCACTCACTTACGATGCCAATGGTAATATGCTCACACTAAAGGATCCCCGCAACAACGTAACGACATACACGTATGACAACGTGGATAGGGTGACCTCCCGCAAAGATGCGCTTCTGCACCTGGACAGTTACACATATGACGCTGCGGGCAACCTCACGAAGGTTACTGACAGGAAGTCACAGGTAACGACTCTAAAGTATGACGGACTGAACCGCGTTACATTTGCCGGTTTTGGTACTGTATCGCAAGGCAAAACAACTACCTACCAAAGCACGATTACCGCGACCTTCGATGGAGGAAACCGAGTGACGCAACTCACTGATTCTCTCGCCGGTAGTATCTCGCGGGTTTACGATGGGCTTGATCGTCTGATATCCGAAACTACTCCGCAAGGATCGGTGTCACGCGTTTACGATGCAGCCGGTCGGCGTAGTAGCATGACAGTGTCAGGGCAGGCCGCGGTGGCATATACCTATGATGCCAATGACAGGTTGACGCAGATGACCCAGGGTACAGCCGCCGTCACCTTTGGATACGACAAAGCGGATCGAAGGACCTCGCTTATCCTGCCCAACAGTGTAACTGCTTCATATACGTATGATCCGACCTCTAGGCTGACGGGAATAGCGTACGCAAATGCAGGAGGCCAACTCGGGGTGATAAGCTATACTTATGATGTAGCGGGGCGTCGTGTCAGTATGGGCGGCGGCCTCGCGGGGATAACCCTACCTGCCGCAGTGACATCTGCCACATATAACGCAAATAACCAGCAAACAAACTGGAACGGGATCGGTGAAACATATGATCTCAACGGGAGCCTCATAAACGATGGGACCCGCGTGTATACATGGGATGCTCGCAACCATCTTTCAGCAATTGGTGCGCTGACGTTCCAATATGATGGAATTGGCCGTCGGACCAAGAATGCCGCCACAAATAGCATTTTGTATGACGGCCCCAACGCGGTCGAAGAACTCTCTGGGTCCACTCTGGTGGCGCAGATGCTTAAGGGCGACACAGACGAGACATTTACTCGAAGCGACTCTGGCGGCACTTGGAGTTTCCTCCCCGATGCTCTTGGAAGTACAGTGGCATTGTCAAACTCAATGGGAGCGATAGCGACACAATACACATACGATCCTTTCGGCAACACCGCGATTGCTGGTGCCGCGAATGGAAACTCATACGAGTTTACTGGCCGCGAAAATGATTCGAATGGCATGTATTACTATCGCGCTAGATACTACAGCTCGACATTGGGGCGTTTTATTAGCGAAGATCCTATCCATTTTGCAAGCGGCACCGTTAATTTGTATGCTTATGCCGACGATAACCCAGTCAACGAGACTGACCCGTCCGGGCTTCGAACTCAAGCTTGCTGTAGGCAATTACGGCGTCTCGTTGGTCAGATAACAGGCTACAACCACTGCTATGTCCTGATTACCTCTGAAGATGACCAGTTGCAGTGGCATACATACGGATTGCACCGCGAAGATGCCAATGATGTCAAATACCCTGGTGGACCTAAGCCCATAATGGATGATCCGACCGATGTTGGCGGATCGTGTTCAGATGTCAAAGGTGCCACACCTTGCAAAGAGCGCGAGTTTGTTAAGAAAGCAATGTCGAACACCAGCTGCCCTTCTTGCGGACGCAATTACTGGTTTCTTAGTACAAATAGCAATTACTGGGTGTGGAATTCTCTCGAGGATGCCGGCATGACACCGCCCGTTTTTCCAGGTGGGAACGCCGCACCTGGCTACGGTCCGCTGCCGTCGCCACCGCCACCCGCTATCAAGTAAGTCGCACCTTGCTGAGAGCAGGAGACACAGTGCAAATTACGGCCTGGGGGAAGTTGATCTCGGTTTTGGTCATAGTCGCGGTCCTTGTATTCACGGTCTGGCTCTTTGGCTATCACTCATTTGAGTTCAGCGGCGGTCAGGAAATCCGCGATGCCGGCTTTTTTTCTTATCCGCGCTACCATGCTGAATTAGGTGATCTGCCAATGTGGAAAAGCGGGGAATATCTGTTTACTGTTCACGGCCTACCACCTGGCCCTCTTGATCTCGTCTTGCAAGTTGTGGATGCTGGCAATGCTGACAGGGAGGAGCTAACGTCCTTATCTACGGTGCTAAACGTCTCAATAGCCGACGCTTCTGGGAAGGAAATCTGCGTCTCAAGCGGCAGTTTAGCCGATGCGAAAGGTCGAGGTCGTTACGGGTGGGTTCTGGCCTCTAGTGTGTCAAGTGCTTCGTTCTGGCAGGCGCAGTGTCAACAGTTACCCATCAGCCGATTCAAGACTTACAAAATCAGAGTGGCAATTTCGGGGGTCGATGAACGCTCGCCGCAAAAGATGCTTAGGCCGGTTCTTCAGGGAGGAGGGCACGAGTTGCCTTGATGGAGTGAGGTCAGAGGTAGGCGTTGCAACACTTGGGCTGTAACTCAGCACTTACCAGGGTTGCGAACGGAACCGGAGCTCATCAAACATGGGAGCAGCCCGGAGAATAAGTGTGAAACTCCAGCACATATCTTCGGTGACAACGCTACACTGCAGCTCAAGAGGGAGAAATACCCGTGCTTGTGTCCAAGTCCGTCTAGACCTCAGAATCTGAGCATCACCAGAAACTTCTGGTAAGACGACCTTTCAATACATCGCAGGTCTCAGGTGAATCTGATGGCGTCTTTGATGATCGTTCCTATAGGCTTGGTGATCGCTGCCAGCTGGACTGTTCCGGCCGCAGCGCAACCGTCAAATGTGGTCATTCAGTGGAACAATGCCGCTTTGCAGGGTGTGCGTGACTCAAAACTTGGTCCACCGATGGTCGCCCGCGCCCTGTTTATTGTCCACAACTGCATTTACGATGCCTGGGCAGCTTACGACAGCACCGCCGTCGGTACAGTTTATGGTGATTCTCTCCGTCGACCGGCATCCGATCAGACGTTAGCAAATAAGAATGAAGCTATGAGCTTTGCTGCGTACCGCGCAGTCGTTGACCTTTTTCCCGGTGACAAGACATCAGTCTTTGATCCGTTGATGGCTACGCTCGGCTATGACATCAACGACAATTCGACCGAGACCACCATGCCGGATGGGATCGGGAACGTGGCTTGCCGCGCCATTCTGAGCACCAGAGACACTGATGGCTCGAATCAGCTTGGAAACATGACTGCAAGCGGGGTCCCATACGCCGACTACACGGGTTTCGTGCCTGTCAATCCAGCGACCACGGTCCCGCTCGGCCCTGGGTATGACTACTCCAGTTTGCAACCAAACTCTTGGGAGCCACTTGTGTACTTCAGTGGCGGGACGACGGTGACGCAGTCGTTCGTGGGCGCCCAGTGGGGGAATGTGATCGCCTTCGCGCTGACATCGGGCAGTGAGTATCGTTCTTATATCGCTCGGTTTGGACCAGCACCATATGGATCCAAAGCGTATCAGCAGCAAGCACGAGAATTGATTAGTATTAGCGTCCGTTTGAATGATACTGAAAAGATGATTGCTGAGTATTGGGCGAATGGCCCACATACGGAACTGCCGCCGGGGCATTGGGACCTTTTCGCCCAGTATGTTTCGGCGCGTGACAGTCACACTGTGGATGATGATGCGAAGATGTTTTTTGCCTTGACTGCCGCGATCCATGATGCAGCTATTGCCTGCTGGGACGCGAAACGTCACTGGGCATCTGTTCGAGCTGTAACTGCAATCCCTTATCTGTTCCACGGCGAGACGATACAATCCTGGGGTGGCCCGTACACGGGAACTGTTTCAATGGACGGCGGGAATTGGACTCCGTATCAACCTAGCACATTCCCTACACCGCCATTTCCATCCTACATTTCAGGTCACAGCACTTTCAGCGCTGCAGGAGCTACCATCCTGAGCAATTGGACAGGCAGCGATACGTTTGGTGACTCTGTAACTTTCGCGCCTGGCAGTTCTGCCATTGAGCCAGGCTTGACGCCCGCAACCAGCATCACACTGGTTTGGGACACTTTCACGGACGCCTCGAACCAAGCCGGAATATCCCGCCGATATGGCGGAATTCATTTCAAGGCGGATGATCTTGTCGGCAGGGCAGTGGGTAGGAAGGTTGGCAACCAAGCTTGGCTGAAGGCATTGACGTACTTTAATGGGACGGCACGATGAGCATAGGCAACGTTTTTCGCTGGATTGGTTTTTGAGCGAACTGCTACCAGAGTGTGGCTGTAATTGTGACCTCCGTGCGCCCAGTACCCCCTAAGACTATATGATTAAAAGAATTTGCTTGAGTCCATCGAGCCAGTCGAAGGCGAAAGCCTACTGATGGCCCGATCAGTCGCCCAGTGTCCGAGATAGCTCAAAGCCAGAGACCTAACTTGAAAACGATGCGAATGCTGTTCCCCGATGTCGGAGGATCACAGGATCATGGTGTTTGGCGGATACAAATCACTGGCTCTTCGGTAAATCGTCGATTAAACGCATCAATAAACTTGCAAACGCTAGGTACTCGAGCACCCTCACTGGATCGTCGTGTCCGATGGATCTATGGCTGAGCGGATTCTTGAGTGCGCCGATGGCTCATCGAAAGAGAGCATGATACCCTTCTTGCTCCGCTGGGATAGCGCTAAAGCACAAGCGTGGATTCTTTGGATTCATGGCGTATGACACGAGCGCTACTCCGAATTCTGTTGCGGGGGCCCCGGCCTGTTCACGGACTGCTTCCTCTACGGCTTTAAACGCCTCTAACACTAACGGCGATTGGCAGCGGTCTGCAATCTTCGGATGAAGCCCCGCGATTGAAACGGCAACCTGGGTGGGTTGTTGTTGGTTTAGTTGGAGAATGCGGATTTGAGCGAGCAGACCGAGGGACTCGACGAGGTTGTGAATGGGCCAATGGCCGCCCTACGGATGAACACGGCCGACTCCTTCCCATGATTCTTTGCGTATCCGCTCCAGAGCTTCCCGCCATAAGCGAGCTTCGGCGGATTCGATGCTGAACTCGCTTTCGAGTGCATGACCGACGCCTTTGTACCAGGCCTCAAGTTCAGCTACGGAGATGCGTTCTTCAGGCGGTAGCGCATCCGGACGCGGCCTCCACTCTGACCAAAAATTTCCCCCAGTCATTCGAGGCGACTCGCGACGCTCGTGCCGCAGCCCGTCACAATCAGGTTGCCGTTGGTGTTGAAGATTTCAAGGGCAATTGTATCGGTGAACTCGTTCGCGTCGTTACCGATCTCGATGGTCCGCGTGAGCCTGTGTGTCTGCGTCCAGGCGCCGGCGGAGCTAAAAACGAAGGACTCGGACACTGCGCTGTAAGTGTGGCCGTCCGTGTGCCGCCAGACACCCAAGCCGGTCGTGCTTAGCGCGGGGAGCTGGCCTGCGGTCACCACGGTTAGCGTACCCCCTTTGGCGAAGGTAAACAGGGCTGGGAAGG
>Ga0070697_100001752_pt1 | contig 16548 bp, 17 predicted proteins | sample KBSK1501metaG_FD_65475 | JGI IMG/M metagenome (GOLD analysis project Ga0070697, IMG submission 65475) | Corn, switchgrass and miscanthus rhizosphere microbial communities from Kellogg Biological Station, Michigan, USA - KBS K1-50-1 metaG | ecosystem: Host-associated > Plants > Roots >...
TGAGAAAAGAGATTTTCAGTTCTTCGCCTTGCAGCCGGCTGCGCAAGGCTTCCAGCGCCTTCCGCGCCTCCAGATATGCGGCGTGAGCCGCTATGCGGTCGTTGCCTGCCTTTGCGATCTGTCCTTCGAGCAAGTGAGCTTGATAGGCGAGGACCGGAGACTGCACGGCCTTCAGTCGGGAGAGGGATTCGTTGGTTTGCTTTTGTGCTTCTGTCGGATCTTCCACTTGCAAAGCGATCCGCGCGAGCAACAGGTGCGCCAGCACCGCCTTCCCCGCGAGCGCCGACTGATCGAAAAAAGCCGCGGCTGCCGCGCCGAGCCGACGAGCCTCAAAGTGGCGTCCTTCATGGAAGAGCAATAAGCTCTGGTACAAGTCGATGAGCCAGGGCCAAACAAGATTTTTTTCCCGCGCAAACATTTCCCGCGCTCTCGTGAAACGCTCCAACGCCTGGACGGTCTTGCCCTGCTGACCATATGCCGTTGCTTCGTTCGCGAGTGTTTTCGCGGCCTCGTATCCCATCCCCAGCTTCTCGAATCGCAGATATCCTTCATGCGCTATCTCTCTTGCTTCCTCGCTAAGGTTCAGTTCCAGGTAGATATCGGAGAGGTCCAAATGGCAGAGCGCGAAGTGGTAAGCGTCGCCAGTGGCCTCACACGCGCGCCGGGTCGCGTAGAGCGCCTCGATCGCGCGGCTGTATTCCCCGCGCAAGTAGTAGAGGTACGCGATGTTGTAATCCGCCTGCGCCACGAGCAGCGGCATGTTGTTTTCCTGGCAGAAGGAGCGCGCCCTTTGGTACGTGGCCAGAGCCCGTGGGAAATCGTTCAGGCTAATCAGGCAAACGGCCATGTTGCTGAGGACAACGGCGATCCCCTCCGTGTCTTTGTAGGGCATCAGGCCGGTGTAGGCGCGCTCGTACTGCGCGATGGATTCCTCGAACCGGTCCTGGCGGTGGTAGATGTTGCCGATATTGATTTCCAGCCGCGCCAGGCGCCAGTGATCGTTGAGGCTCGCAAAGATCTCCCGGGCGCGTTCCGCAGCGTGAAACGCCTGGTCGTATTCGCCGAGCAGGATCATCGGCTGGATCGAACTGCTCAAAGTCCGCGCGGCCTCATTCCAGTTGCCCAGCTTCTCGTAAAGCTGGAAAGCCTGTTGATGGTGCTCGATCGCAGTACGATTGTCGCCGGAGGAATAAAGCGCATTTGCTTTTGCGCGCAGACTGAGCGCCACGGCCTCTTTGCGGCGCAGCCGTTTCGCGATAAGCACGGCGGCCTCAGCCAGGTGGAGTGCTTCTTGCGTGCTTACCCGCACCTTTTGGACGACGAGCTTTGCAAGTTGTTCGACGATTTCCTGGCGGATCAACTTTTTGTGTTTGGCAAGAAATTTGCGGCGGGCAGCTTCGGTGGATAATTGCCCCATCTCAGCAATCAGCGTGTCGACTGAATTTGTCGTAAGGGTTGCGGGCATCAGCTAAAACCCAACTCCTCAAGTTGGCGCCGCAGCCGCTCGATGCATTTCTGGCGCGTGAATCCGATGGAGCCGACAGCGAGGCCCAGTTCCGCGGCAACTTCTGTATAAGGCCGCGAAGGGGTTTCAAAAAACAGCAGTTCGACCAGTCGGCGGCATTGCGGTGTCAGCAGCGCCATCGCCTCTCGCAGCATCTGCTCTTCCTGGGTCTGCTGGACCAGGCTCTCCGCGATTGAGGGCGTCTCCGGCTCGGGCAAATCCGGCTCCGCATCCCGGCTCACTACCCGCTGATTCAGCCGTTTCATGCGGTAGCATTCGTGATGAGCAACCTGCATCAGCCACTTGGGTAGCGCGCGAGGTTCTCGCAACTCCGGCAAGCGCACGAGAAGCTCTACACACGTGGCCTGAAAAACGTCCGCGGCCTCTTGTTGAGACAAACTGTACTTCACGGGGATCGAATAGATGAGCGATTTGTATTTATCAATCAGCTTGGCCCAAGCCGCTTCATTGCCGGAGAGGCATTCCTTGACAAGTCGCGTATCATTCCACACCTCCCCCGGCTTCTTCGCGGCCGTGGTCGTAACTGGGCTCATCGAGTGCCGTTCTCCGTCGCACTCTTCCGATAAAGCTGCTCGACGTTCCAGAGCACGTAAGGCTCAAGAACAGCCGGGTGAAAATTGCCGACCGAATTCTTCGCGCCCGCCAGGATGTCCGGGCTCGCCAAAAAAATCATCGGCTGCTTCTCGGAAAGAATCTCCTGCGCGCGGTCATAGAGCTTTTTCCGCTGCTCGAACGTGCGCGCGGACATCTGCTCCTCGATGAGGCGGTCGATCTCCGCTTCCCACGGAGTAGCGGGATATGCTTGCGAGGGGTTCCAGAGGTGCGTCCCGCCGCTTGAGAGCCAGACGTTGATGTCGGAATTTGGATCGGCATCAAAGCTAGCAATCCCCATCACGCACGCATCGTATTCCTTGCTCTGTGTGACCCGGTCGAGCAGCGAGCGAAATTCAAGCGGCACGACTTGCACGCGCATGCCAAGCTGCTTCAAATCGTCCTGAATGAGCGCTGCCATCTTGGCGCGATCCGCATTGGAGGAGCTCGTAAGGATCGAGAATTCCACGGGCTTTCCCTGTGCATCCTGCAGCGTGGATTCTCCATCCGGTCCGTTGCTCCAGGAAAAGCCTGCTTCTCTTAACAACGCGCGCGCCCGGTCCAGCGACCGCGCGGGATGAGCAAGTTTCTCATTCCCCCATCTGCGGTTTCCCGGTGCCACCAATCCCCAGATTGCAGTGCCGCGGCCTTGATACGCCAGCCGTACTATTGCTTCTCGGTCCACAGCATTCGAAACCGCTTGCCGGAACTTCACTTCGCGGAACCATTCTTGTTTTCGGCGCATCTCGGATGAAGCCTTTTCCCCAGGAGCGTTCAAATTGAAAAAAAGAAAGTTATACTCGAGTCCCGGCCCCGCGTCCGTCATCACGTAGCCCTTTTGCTGGCGCGATAACACCGAGAAATTCTCCGCGCCCAGCTGGCTGATCACATCGGACTCACCCGATTCAAACTTCAAGACCTGTGCGTCCGCGTTTGGCACAAAAAGAAATACCAGTTCATCCAGATACGGCAGTCGATTCCCTTGCGTATCTGCTTTCCAATAATAGGGATTGCGCTCCAGGATCAGCCGCTGGCCCGCCACGTACTCCTTCATTCGAAACGGTCCGAGTCCTGCCCACTGCTTCGCTGCTGTCTCCAGAGTTCCAATCTGCGCAAGCTTGCCTTCCTGATAGGGTTTCTCCAGCAAATGCTTTGGCAAAATTGCCAAGCCGTCGAAGAGTCTTTCCCCCACTCCGTAAGTCTTGGCCAGTTGAAAAACGACGGTTTGCCCGTCAACTTTCCGGACAGTGATCGGCTTTCCTCCGACAATCAGCAAATCGCGCTGTGGGGCGTGCACATTCTCGTCCAGGTACACTTGAAAGGTGAAAATCACATCATCAGCACCTAGCGGCTGACCATCAGAAAACTTGATTCCCTGCCTGAGAACGAGTGTGTATTGAAGCCCGTCCGGAGAAATCTTCCAGGACTTGGCTAACGCCGGTTCCGTTAGTTGTGTCGCCCGGTTGATGTGCACGAGATCTGCTTGCATAACGGCGATCACCTCGCGCGACCTCGAATCAGCCGCAATCAGCGGATTCAGTGTCTTTGGTTCGCCGCGGAGCGCCACCACCAGCCGCCCACCGGACCGGCCCAGTTCTCCAGGCAGTGCCAGCAATTCTTCCTTCGTGTCGCGCTGTTGGGATGATGCGATGGCAGGGTGGCCCAGGAATACGACAAAAAGCAGGAGCAAACTCAGGAGCATCCAGAATGATTGAAACTTTGCTCTGCTGATTCTCATGTTAGTCTGCCAAGACCCCTCCTTTCTATCTTGTACGCCTCGCCTCGCTCCTGCAATGAACTAGCTAACCCCAGGTATCCTAGGAAGAACGGCACTATCGCCAGGGCTGGCAGGTACATCCACCAATAGGAGACCAGAACGCTGTATTGCTGGAGATTGGAGAGCAGATTCCCCCAGCTCGGCACTGGTTCCGGAACACCCAGACCGAGAAATGAAAGCGTCATCTCTGCCATCACGTACTGCGGGATGAGAATTGCAGCCTGCGTCAGCAGCACGCTCGATGTCTCTGGCAGAACGTGCCGCCGGAGCAAGTAGATATCCGTCGCTCCGAAGCCTCGTGCGGCGCGCACAAAGTCGCGTTCCTTAGCGCTGAGCACCACCGCGCGGACCAGTCGCGCCGGACGCGCCCAACCCACCGCTCCGATAACGGCGATTATCAGGAAGAAAGCCTGGAGCGGGCCGACCGCGAGCGGCAGGAAAGCACGAAGCGCAAAGAGAAGATACAACCACGGTAATGCAAGAAATAGTTCGGCAACGCGCATGAGTACATCATCTCTCCAGCCCCCGTAGTAGCCGGCCACCGCACCGATGCTAAGCCCAGCGACCAATGCAAACCCCGTGCCCAAAAAGCCCGCGAGCAACGATACCTGGCCCCCAAACAGCAGTCTCGAAAATTGGTCGCGTCCATAGCCATCGCTGCCAAGAAGATAAACCCGTGTGGTCTCCGCGCCAAAGAGATGTAAACCACTTGGCAGCAATCCGAACAACCGGTAGCGCCACCCGCTCACAAAAAATCTCAGCGGGTCCGGTTTTGCCGCGTCCTCTTCATATTGATCGAAACTTCCATCGCGCAAGCGGAATGAATATACAAAAGGTCGCAGATGAAAATGTCCCTGCCCATCCACGAAATGAACCCGCATCGGCGGCAGATAAGGACTCTTGCGGTCCTGTTCGCTTGGACCATAGGGTGCGAAAAACCCCGCGCACAGCACGATCCCGTGCAATACGCCAAGGGCAATGAGCCATCTTGTGAAGGCGTGCCAGTTCTTCATCGCAAGCTACTCTCCCTGCGGATTCGGGGATCGGCCCAGTACAGCAGCATGTCGGCCAGAAAATTTCCTCCGGCCAAGAAGAGCGTCGAGAACAACACTCCGCCAACCACAACATATAAATCACGGGACAGAATCGCCTCCAGCAGCAATGGCCCCAGCCCTGGCCAGCTCATTACCACTTCAATGAGAAGCGATCCGCTCAGCAATCCTCCGATACTGAATCCAAAAAGGGAGATCAGCGGATTCGCCGCCGCCGGTAGCGCGTAGCGATACAACAGAGTGCGCTTCGGGACCCCGTGCCCTTGCGCAGCTAATAGAAACGGAGCGTCGAGCACGTCCGCTACCGCTGCTCGCACATGGCGAATGAGCAATGGCAAGGCCGAAAGCACCAGCGCCACGACGGGCAAAGTCATGTGCAGCGCAAGATCCCGAACTTTGTGGATGAAAGTCAGACTTTCAAACTCGACCGAGGCCATTCCACCAGCGGGAAACCATCCGCTCCTTACCGCAAACATCAGCAGACCCAGCACCAGCCCCAGTTCCGGTATGACCAGGAGCGCCGCCGTTCCCAAAGAAAGCACTCGGTCCGGCAATCGGCCGCGCCGCTCCGCGCTCCACACCCCCAACGGGAGCGCTATTCCCCACGCAAGCAGTGTCGCTACAATGGTCAGCAGTAGCGTGTTCCGCGCTCGCGCTAGGAGAATTGGCGCTACAGCACTGTTGTAGGCAAACGAAAATCCCATCTCCCCATGAACGACGGAATTTAGCCAGTACAGATAACGCACGGGCAGCGGCCGGTCGAGTTGGTACTGGGCTCGCAGCGCCGCAACCGTCTCCGGCGCTATTTGCGGATTCAGACGCATTTCGTCGAAATAATTTCCCGGCGCCAGCGTCGTAAATAGGAAAGTGAGCATGGACACGCCTGCTATGAGAAGGAAGGCGTGCGCTGATCGGCGGAGGAAATAACGCATCATCGCTCAATCGTGGGCATTGGCCCGCGTGAGTCGAGGCACCGCGGCGAGGAGTTGTCGCGTGGATTCGTGCTTGGGCTCTCGCAGGACTTCCTCCGCCGGGCCTCCCTCTACGATCCGCCCGCGATCGATCACAGTGATTTCGTCGGCCATTTGTGCGGCCATCGCGAGGTCGTGCGTGATAAAAAGGTAAGTCATTCCCAGTGAACCTTGCAGGTCCATCAAGAGATTGGCGATCTGTGCCTGCACGGAGCAGTCGAGAGCCGAAAGCGCCTCATCGAGTATGAGTATCTTCGGCTCCAGAGCTAGTGCACGGGCGATCGCCAGCCTCTGGCGCTGGCCGCCGCTCAACTCCGAAGGAAGTCTTTCCGAGATCCGCGAAGAAAGACCAACCCGTTCTAGCAGCGAAAAAGCGCGCTGTCTCATCTCTTCCTTTGCGATTTTTCCCTGCAAAACAAACGGTTCGATGAGTATCCTGAGCACGTTCCATCTCGGATTCAGGGAATTTGCAGGATCCTGAAAAACCAGCTGTATTTGTGGACGTATCTCACGCCGCTCGTTTTCCGGGAGCTTCATGACGTCTCTCCCGTCAAACCAGATACTCCCGGATGTCGGCTGCTCGAGACATGCCACACAGAGTGCCAGCGTGCTTTTTCCCGACCCGGATGGCCCAACAACCGCCATCGTGGTCCCGGGAAGTATTAAGAAGGCCACGCCGTTCAGCGCCAACAGCTCTTCGCCCCTGCCGCCGAGCCTGCGCTTTGTGTAGCGTTTCGTCAGGCTCTCGAGCTTCAAAATTGGTGGCGCGTCTCGGCCCGAGATGGATACATCACTCTTCATATTTGAAACAAGAAACCGTATGAGTCTCACTCAAGCTCACAAGCTCGGGCTCGCGCGCAGTGCAGACATCCATTCTTTCCGAACATCTTGGCGCGAAGGAACACTCCTCCCGTCTTGACGACTCTGGCGCCCAATCGCCTTCAATCGTCGGCAGTCTAGTCTTGCGGCTATTTTCTCGCTCCTCAAGACTCGCGGGGATGCACTTAAAGAGTGCCTTTGTGTAGGGGTGCCGCGGCGACGCCAGTACCGTTGCTGCTGAGCCCAATTCGATGACCCGGCCGCCGTAAAGGACCATCACACGATCCGCGAAGCCCGCGAGCAATGCTGGATTATGTGTGATAAAGATCGTTGCAAGCCCCAGCTTATCTCTGAGCGTTCGAAACACGCCAAGGATTTCCATTTGAGTCTTGGGGTCGAGCGATGCCGTCGGCTCGTCCGCGATAATCACGCGTGGCCCGCAAGCGATGGCTTGCGCGATCAGCACGCGCTGCCGCTGTCCTCCGCTGAGCTGGTGTGGATATGACCGTGAAATGCGATCCGCCTCTTCGGGGAACACTGTTGTGAGGACTAGCAGCGTTTTTTCGCCCAGGGCACTTTTGCCTGCCGCGGTATGCGCCCGCAACACATGGCGAACCTGTTCGCCAACTCGCAGCGTGGGGTGGAGAGCAAGAGAAGGCTCTTGAAAAATCAACGAAATGCGCCCTCCGCGGATTTGCTGCAATTCTTCCAACTCGGCCTGCAGAAGATCTTTCTCTTCAAAATAGACTGCTCCCTTAGTGATGTGGCCAGTCGCCGGAAGAAGCCGCACAAGCGCTGCCGCAAGCGTACTTTTCCCCGATCCGGACTCGCCGAGTATTCCCAGAGTTTCGCCCGGCATCAGTCCAAAGCTGACGTCATCTAACGCCGGACGCAGGTTCCCCTCGCGTGAGCGATACGAAACGTGAAGATCTCGGATTTCAAGCACGAAGGCCATAGAGCGGCCAACATCGGCCCACCTCGATTCATGTTGGGGCAGGACTGTGAAGTGGACAAGAGAAACGTCATGCTTGGCGCACCCAAAGGTAATTGTCCTGGTGACTGGTGACTCATGACGGGTGGAAGAGATAGAGCGGACACTATGGAGGGATTACCTTTGGTGGGATGGGATTGGCGAGGGAGCGGAGAGAGTGAATGAGAAAAAGCAGATCCCTCGCTACGATCGGGAAGACACTCGCCAGGAATACCCACCCCCCGGTGTTTTTTGCAAGAGTGGCAGGCAAAGGGGTTATAGGTGACAGGGCTCGTAAGAGTGACAAATGCGAGACTTAAAGTTGTTTTGTTTTCATTGAGTTCCGGATGGCCCGTAAGAGCGGCAGGGAAAAGGATTACGAACAGGATCGTTTGCAGGTTGCAAGGTTCGAAGGTTGAAATGTCGAAGGGCAAGAGGGCACAGGAATTAAACGGGGAGGCACTGAGTTCACAGGAGGAAGAACCGCGCGAAGAGGAGTGTGATTGGCTGGATTGCGACGAGAACATGGGACAGGGTAGCATCTCGTTGGCGGACAGGTAAAGTGTTTTACATGGAATGGCAGAAATTCGGGGTTGAACGGCGTTTTTTGAGGGGTGAATGGTTGAGCGATCGGCAGCGATAGATGTGCGGGTGATTAACCCGTTGAAGTGAGGGAGCCACCAGCCGCAAAGTCAAAACCCGCACCCTTGAAAACCACAAGGGTGCGGCACCCCCAAGTCAAAACTGCTAAGGCTTCGCGACCTGCTTGCCACCCGCCGAGGCTTTGAGGCAGTCTGCCTGTCAGATGACTTAAAGTGGAGGAAGGCCCAGGGATCGTAGGCGACGATCCAACAATCGCTGATCGATATAAACGTTGTGGACCAACAGTTGCCGAAAGGCGCTCCGAAGATCGGTCAAATACCGACGCAGGTAAAAGGTTTCAAGTAGGCCGACGCTTCCAAGAATTTCAAGGCGCTCTGCCTTCGCCAGTTTGCGCGCCTTGTAATCATCGAGCAGCACAGGACTCGCGCCTAGCTCTTTCGCTAGGAAGATCGCGCTCATTTCACCCGGACCTAAGCCATATTTTCGCTGGGCCGAAACCAGACCGGCTGGATTCTGAATCGACTTGACCTCGATCCATTCTGCTTTCGACACCTCCGACGCTCCGGGCAGGCCGGCACCAGCGACGACAACTTCGTAGTGAACTTCATTGGAGATATAAACACGTGGGAAAACTCGGTTGAGAAAGTCGAGGCAGCCAAGCTTGGTCAGAATAACAAGCGGTGATGAGTCTGCTACAGCGGTCACGCTTTGAGACGGTCAGCAGTCTGGCGTTCCTCTTCCAGGTCCTCAAAGCTGTACCGTAGTGGGGGAACACCGTGTTTCGCAGCGAAATCCATGAAAGCCGCCACGGGCGTCTGACATAGCTCCGCAGCGCGTCCCAGCGAGACCTTATCCTCACGATAAAGTTCGAGGGCCAGCAGTCGAGCGGCTTCCTGGGAGAGGCTGCTCCCCTCCAAATTCGCGACCCTCAGAAGTTCCGACGGCAACTTTACGTCCACGGTTTCCATAGCTCCAAGTTACCGCACGCGAGGCAGTTTGTCATGCGCTATCGTTTACCCTTCGCTCTCGCCGCCGTCAAGGGGCAGGCACGCCTTGCCCACCCCCAGTTTTAGTTGCCGCCGAGTGGATGTAGGCTGCCGCTTTGTGTAGGGACTAAACGACACCGTTCTTGGAGAAAATGCTTGCAATGTACGTGTGTTATATGGCACACATACGACATGAGAGCTAAAGCCCATGGAGTGAACGACGTGGAGCGCTGGTTTCGTGAGCAGCTCGCCCCCTTGTGGCCGGTGGCTCTGGGTTCTCTCAGCCTGCGGCGGAGCCCCTGCATCCGACCTCACTGCCACACTTGCGAGACCGGAGAACAACATGTCAGCTATGTCCTCTATGGTCGCCACCAGGGCCGACGCTTTGCCCGCTACGTGCCCGATCGCTTGGCGCCGGAGGTTCGCAAGGCCTTAGAGAACGGCCGCCGACTCCAAGAATTGCTTTATGAGGCTGGGCATCGCTACCTCCTTGCTCTCAAGCAGTCGAAAACCAGTAAACGTTGAGGCCGAAGGTCCTCTACTGACGCTGCTGGATGCGGCGGTAGGCAAGGCTTTCTCTGCTCTCTGCCGTCCCGTGCAAAAGAACTTGGCAGTTTTGACGGCGGCCTTTCTGCGGGTGCTCGGGCTGGTCAATGTACTCACCGCTCAAGAAGCCGACCGGTGAGTACATGGATAAACAAATCTCCGCCGCGATTGCACCGTCGCGCTGCTGGAAGGAATGCAACGAAGCGGGAATCGCATCGGAGCGTTAAGGGGCATCCACCTGCCTGGCTAGCGCAGAATTTCGATGCGGGTGACGGGATGCACCTCGTTCCAGCCATTGTCGCGGTCGGTGACGTAGGAGCCGGTGACGCGGATACGATCGCCAATATTCGGAATGGTGAGCTGCTGCACGAATCCCGTACATGCGGCTCGATCGGCCTCGCGTGCGGGTTCATGATTGCAGACGGCTTCCACGATGAGGTGGCCCCGAGCGTGGATTTTGTTGACGAGATTCAAGACTGATTTTTGATCGGGATCGAGCGCGATATGGACGTCGCCGTCTGACTGCAGATGGACCGAGACAACGCGGCCCTCGACGGCCGTGCACGGTTCGATGACGCGGAGCCGATCAGGGCTGTAGACATGTTTCCAGAGTCCGGCGTCGCAGGACTCAACCGGCAATTTCAGAGGCGGCTTACCCGGGTAGCGTAGCCATGCCGTCAGCAGCACCGCGATGAGCGACGCCCCCACGACGAGCAAGAGAGCCTGCATCAATCTTTTCAGAGCGAATCTCCGTAACCAGCTGTGTTCTGGTTATCGCACTTTTGCCCGCAGGAGGGAAGCGCGCTGTTAAAGCAAATTTTGAGAGCCAAGGAAAAACGGACAGGGTATTTGTACTTCGAGACAGACAAGCAAGAAAAAGTGAAAGGATGGAAGCAGGACAATATTTCCCGACTTCTCCGAGGCTGACATTGGAAGAGCGAAGGGGTGGCTAAGTACCCCATCCTTAGACTGCGTCGAACGGTGGGGCGCCAAGCAATTACAACGACTTCAGGTATTCGACCAGGTCGTAAGCCTGGGAATCACTGAGTCCGAGAGCAAAGAAGCTGTTGTAATGCTGCACGACAGCGTCCAGGGTCGCGAAACGCCCATCGTGGAAGAAGCCACCTTTGGTGTGCGTCCACAGACCTTTCAGCGGAGCGGTGCGGTAACGATGGTCCGGGGCGCGATTTGCCTGGAAATCGTCGACGCCGATCTCTTCGGGAGTATGCAGATTCCAGCCAGGCTCGGTGAATAGCGGGGAGACGTGGCAGGCGGCACACTTGGCTTGCCCCTCGAAAAGCGCTTTGCCACGAGCAGCAGCGTCCGCATCGAAACTGTCTTTCGGCGGGTTCGGAGCCGGTATTGCGAGTTGATAGAATTGCAGAGCGCCGAGCTTCGAAGTAATCAAGTCGGGAGTATTGCGGACGTTGCCAAAGCCCGCAGCGGCGGCCACGGGGAATTGAGTGGCATCGTTCAGGCGCGGATCGAAGAATGTGCCCTTACCGTGCATTTCCAGATTTCCCACGAAGGCATTCCAATAAGTGACAGATCCCCATCCGGTCCAGGTGTGGAGATTGACGCCAACCAGATCGAAGGCCGGCGGAATGAGAACGGCAGCAGTTTTTCCATCCGGCCGAAAACCTTTTCCGTCGAGAAACAGTTCGGCATCGAATTTGCCGGGGCCCCACGCGCCGAGCACCGATTTCACATCCGCAACGCTAACGCCTAAGAGGCTGGCAAGAGGTTGGAGATTGGGAGCGAGCGAAGTGATGGCGCCTACGTTCAAGTCGCGATTTGCCCAGCCATCGAGGCGATGGCCGATGCCGGGAGCGAGTGAATTGTCGACCGTGGAATGGCAGAAGGCGCACTGGATTCCGATCGAGCGGAGAGAGCCTTGCGAATTGAAAAAACCGGTCAGACCAACAACCGAGTTCAACTTGAGCAAGGTGAGAGTCGTGGCGGGGTCCTGGAGATTGACTCTCCCAAGTTTCAATGCCGCGATCAGGTCGGGCGGAAGCGCCTCTACGTCCACTTTGAGGCCGACGGCCAGCGCGGTGGCCGGACTTACTCCCGGCCCTACGCCGCCAAGCTTTGCGCCTTCGATGGCCTGGTGGAGGTGAAGAGTGTCGCCCCAAAAGGCTTCATCGCCGAATGTGTCGAAACGAAAAGTTTGCTTGCCCTCATCGGCCAATTGCTCGGCGTTTTCACGAATAACCGCGTCAAACCCTGAATGGTTGGGTTTTTCAGGTTGAGCTACGTTTTTCTGCTGGGCTAATAGAGTAAGACAAACGAAAAGACAGCCGAGGAATGAGAGCATAACAGCAAACTTTTTCATGGCAGATTTCTCCTGGATCCATGGTCAAACGCGGAACGCGCATTCAGAATGAAAAGCGCAACGGTTGTTGATATCACTTCGCGCGGGGGCGAGTCTGTTCCATTTGTAACAGCTGTGGTGAAGTGTTACGTCGGTAACACTCAGGCGGGCTACATCAATTGAGGCAATTCGCCGCGCTCGGCTATTAAGCGGAAAAGCTTTCCAGGGCCTTCAAATTCAGCAGCAAATGACCATGATTGGTGTACTGGATCATCTTCCTGCGACGAAGGAAATTCAACGCGGTTGAAATTCTTTCCCGGCGCGCGACAACCATCTGGGCAATTTCTTCTTGCGTGAGATACGTGGGAATCTCGACTTCGGATCCTGAATTCCGGCCAATCTTTGCGGCCAATTTCAGCAGCACTTTGCAAAGGCGATGAGCGGTGTCATCGACCGCGAGTGTATTCACCTGGGCATAAGCTTCATTGAGGGCGCGGCAGAAAACATCGACGAGTCGCGCCAGCAGGTCTGGCTGCTTGCGCACGACTTCCATCACATCATCGAATGGCACGGGGATGGCGTCCGTTTGCTCGAGGGCAACAGCCCGGTCCGGGCGGCTTGTCTCTGACGCGCAAAGCTCGCCGACGACGTCGCCACCTTTTCTGACGTCATAAATCAGTTCGTGGCCATCGGAAGTGATGGTTCCCACCTTTACAAAGCCTTCCTGGAGAAAAAAGAGGGTTCGCTCGTTGTCTCCCACGTCGTAGATGACCTGTTCCTTTTTGAATGAGATTGTTTTTCGATTTGGCAGAATGGCATCGCAAAATTTTCCGCGAAAGACTGAGACCAGGGCAGTGGAAACGGCTGCCTGAGTAAGGGAATCATTGAGTTCGAGGGACAGCTCAGATTCAGTCTTGACGGCAGATGGAACGAAAGGTTGATTCGGCGACACCATGGCGGACCCCGTAACTTACTTACTCTCATCCCGTGATTAGCAGGATGGTACGTCGCGCGGTTCTCCGCGTCAACCCTGTGCATCGAGGCGGGGTTTAGGGGAGAAAAATGATCAGGGTATAAATTCCGAGAGTAGTGCCGAGGGGTGGGTCGGAGAGCGAAAGGAAGGCGGCGACGAGGGAGAGCCCGCGGGCGGAAGACTTGCCGGCGAGGAGAGCCAAGCCCGCAAATAGTCCGAAAAGGCCGGAGAGGGCGGTGATGATGATGGCGGCGATGTACAGGATGTGGAAGAAGGTCATTAGGGTGTACGGATCGGGGACGCGGGTTAGGAGCGCGCCAAACATTACCGTGGCTGTGCCGCTGTAAAGGACGAGCAGGATTACTGCAACCAGACGGAGGATGGCATAGACGATCCAGAGTGAGCCGAGGGTGCTGGAGTTTGCGCGCGGATTTCGTGCAGCTACGGCGTTCGTTGACATGCGAGTCTCCCAATCTTTGACTTGTGTCGAGCGGCCTGCCTTGGGCCGGATTTGGGGCTGACTGGCCGAAGTGTAACACTCTAGAAGGAAAATTTACCGTGGTCAGATGCGAGGCTGGGCAACGCAACTAGAAAAGCGGGTCAGGTTGCAGGCTGCTAGTGGAGGGGAGGAGAGAAGTCGGTGAGGGAGAGGAAAGTGGAGTCGACTTTTTCGACTAATTTGCCGTTGGCCTCGGATTTGTCCCTAACGCTGATCCAATCGGGGTCGTCGCGGAAGGATTTCCAGTTGGCGGTGGCGGCTTCACGGCTTGGATGCGCAAGGATATAGAAGAGAGTTTTGCCTTTTAGGGGATCGTCGGTGGGAGTCCAGTAGGCGACGTTCTTGATGCCATGCTTTTCGAAGAGCTGCATGGTGTGCTCGCGGAAACGGCGGAGGAGGTCGTCGAGCTTGCCTTCGTAAGTGTGGTAGACGCGGAGTTCGTAGACGGCGGTGGAGGATTGAGGCGGAGCGGGATTTTCTTCCGGCCCGGAGTTGTGGGCGGCAGAGGCGGCCCAGGCTGCGGTTGGAAATAGAGCTGCTGCGGGAAGCGATTGGAGCAAAGTGCGTCGTTTCATGGAGGGAATTGTAGCAGAGGATTGGAATCAAGAGGAAGCCTGCAGCGAGAGTAGCTCGGGCGGGATTCAGTTGGTGGAACGTTTTTCTGCGCGGGCGATGGCTTCTTCGACTACTTTGTCGACACGGCGAGCGCGAGCGTCTGGCGAGCGATAGTAGAAGATGGCGATGAGGTTCCCGCGGCGATGGGACGGCGACATGAGGTTCCATCCTTCGAGAGTGCGAGGATCGCGCGTGAAAGCCAGTTTCAGTGCGGGCGGGAGTTCGCGCTCGGCTTCCATGGTGGAAAGGAGCTGCTCGGCGACTTGCTCCGAGCGGCGGCGGCGGGCGGCGGCGCTCTTGGGCTGGGTGATCCAGTCGGCGAGCCACTTGCGGATGGAATAGTTGAGCGCGTCAAACCAGCGGCGGAAGGAGCGGTCTTCGGCGAGGATGCGTTTGAGTTCGGCGGGGACGGCGACGGTGCGTTCTTCGGTGTCGGGCTCGAGCAGAAATTCCGCGTTGGAGCCTTCCTTGGCGCCGGCGCCCTGCTGCATTTTTTTGTTTACGAGCAGGAAGTGGTCGCCTTTGCGGGTGGGGAAGAGCGAGGTACGGAAGGCGAAGCGGTTGATTTCGCCTCGGACCTTGAGGCGGCCGCGGCTGCCCCAGACTTTATGGACATCGAACGGAATCCATACAATGATCCAGCCGAGATTGGAGCGGAGGCGCACGAGCGTGGCTTTGAATGATTTTTTGACGAGTTTTGTGACTGGCTTGGGTTTTGGTTTGGCTTTCGTTTTCATTGTGCGCCGCGAGGAACTGCGGGATTTTAGTATGAGAGGCGAAAAGGAGCGAGTTACTTTTGCGGCGCAGGTTTGGCGGAGATGCCGGAGCCTTCCTTGAACGTATGGATTTTGTCGACGGTGAGGTTGTCGAATTTTTCGAGGAGGCCGCTGGGCCAGCGGATTTGCACGGAATCGAGCTTGGCGGCGGAGCCGAGGCCGAAGTGGACGCGGATGTCGTTGTTCGAATCGTAGCTGGAACCGCTGCGAACTTCGTCGATGAAGAGGCGGGTGCCGGCTTTCATGGTGATGCGAGCGCCGATGGCGTCTCGAGAGGAGGCAAAGGAGGTAGAGGAGGTAGAGGAAGTAAAGGATGAAGAACCACGCAGCGTCGTTGGAGTGGCTGGATGAGGTGGCACCGGCGAATTGGGGCTTTTTGAGGCAGCAGGATACGCGCCGATGAGATGGAAGGCGATCCAATGATTGGGGGTACGCACGTCGTTGACGAGAAGGCTGGGCGAGGCGTTCATGTTGCTGATTACGGCGGAGAGGCGGCCGTCGTTCCAGAGATCGCCGATCGCCAAGCCGCGCGAAGAATTGGGCGTGGTGATGCCGGGGCCAGCGTCAGCGGAAATGTCGGCGAAGGTGCCGTTGCCGTTGTTGTGATAGAGGATGCGCGGTTCCTGGAAGGAACTGCCGAGATGCTGGCTGTCGACTTCGGGATAGACGTGGCCGTTGACGAGGAGGAGATCGGGCCACCCGTCGTTATCGAAATCGAAGAACATGGCGCCCCAACCGAGGTATTTGGTATTGAGGCCGAGACCGGCTGGATAGGTGACGTCGTCGAAAGTGCCGTTACCGTTGTTGCGGTAGAGAGTAGAGGTGTCGTCGGAGAAATTGGTTTTGAAGATGTCGAGGTGGCCGTCGCCGTTGTAGTCGGCGACGGTTGAGCCCATGCCGGCTTGCGCGCGGCCGTCCTCGTTGAAAGCGGCGCCTGCGGTGATGGCGACATCGGTGAAAGTGCCATTGCGATTGTTGTGATAAAGAATGCTCGCGGTGCTGTCACAGGCAACGAAAATGTCGGGCCAGCCATCGTCATCATAATCGAGGGTGGAGACGCTCAGGGAATAATGGCCGTCGGCCTTGTCGATGCGGGATTTTGCTGAGACGTCTTCAAAAGTGCCGTCGCCGCGATTGTGGTAAAGAATATTTTTTGCGGGTGTAAGGCCGCGCGGGCCGCACATCACGGGAACGCCTTTCCAGACACAGGAGGCGCGCTCTCCGGGAGCGGGAGCGGTGGAGAGATCGAAGTCGACGTAGTTGGCGACCATAAGATCGAGATGGCCGTCGCGGTCGTAGTCGACGAAGGCGCAGCCATTGCCCCAGGATTTGCCGGAGCCGGCGACGCCTGCTTTTTCGCTGACGTCGGAGAAAGTTCCGTCGCCATTGTTGCGATAGAGGACGTTTTTTCTGTAGTAAGTGACGTAGAGATCTTCCCAGCCGTCATTGTCATAATCGCCGACGCAGACTCCCTGGCCCCAACCGGTGTGGGTCAAGCCGGCTTTGCGCGTGACATCGGTGAAAGTGCCGT
>Ga0070697_100001753_pt1 | contig 16544 bp, 16 predicted proteins | sample KBSK1501metaG_FD_65475 | JGI IMG/M metagenome (GOLD analysis project Ga0070697, IMG submission 65475) | Corn, switchgrass and miscanthus rhizosphere microbial communities from Kellogg Biological Station, Michigan, USA - KBS K1-50-1 metaG | ecosystem: Host-associated > Plants > Roots >...
GAGGAAGGCGTCACCGACGCCAAGGGCGAATTCGTGTACTCGTATCGGACGCAGCCGGCGAAGGGAGCCGAGATCGGCGTCGCCAAGACCGGTTTCAGCGCCTACCGCGCGACACGTCAGTTCGAGCCGGGCCAGGTAGTCGAAGTCGCGCTCAACCGCCAGACCGTGGTGGCGATCAAGGCGCTGACCGACGAGTACGGCCGGGCAAGCGGGATGCCGGGGCTCAGCGTGAGCATAGACGGCAATACCGTCGGCAAAACCGACGCGCAAGGCAGCTATACGTATACCTACCGCGGCGCGCCGGGCAAGAAGGCCGTGATCGCGATCGCGGCGCCCGGCTATATCCCCGCGGCGTGGAAGACCACGGTCAAGCTCGAGGGTCAAGTCAACCTGCAGCACTACTTCTACCCGACCACGCCCAAGCCGATCCGTATCGGCATCTACCGCGTCGTCGGCAACACCCCGGGGGTGGACCTGAAGGACATCGCGGCCCAGACCGAGCTGGCGCTGGCGACGCAGTTGTTCAAGTTCCCGGGGTTCCGCGAAGTGCCGGCCGACAAGCTGCAGGCCGAGGTCAAGCAGCGCAAGCTCAGCATCGAACGCATCGTCGCCAAGGGCTGGCAGGACACGCCGCTGCGCGCGAGCGTGGACATGATCGTGATGGGCAGCGTCGCCAAGGACGACGACGGCTACCTGGCCGAGGCAAAATTCCACACCGCGGGCGGCAAGGTCATTTTCTCGGAGATCGCGCGCGCCCGCAGCGCCCGCGGCATCGACGGCGCGGTGCGCGAGATCGTGAACAACGTCATCGAGCGCTTCCCGTTCGAGGGCACGGTGATCGGCGCGGAGGAGGACCGCTATCGCATCAACCTCGGCAGGAACTGGCGCATCGGCCGCGGCACCGAGTTCGCGCTGACCACGCCGAAGTTCGGCGAGGGCGGCAAGGTGTCGGGTTACCGCGAGACCGGCTGGATCGAGGTCAAGCGCGGCGACGACAACAGCTCGCTGGCGGAGGTCGTCACGCTCAAGCAAGGCGAGAAGGTCCAGATCGGCGATCGCGTGGTGCGGCGGACCGGGCGCGAAGGCGAGGAGGGCGATCGGCGCACCTACTTCCTGCTCACCGCGAAGGGCGGCGTCGGCACCGACGTCAATCCGCTTGCAGGCGCCAATGTCTACCTGAACGGCGAGTGGAAAGGCGCGACCGGGGCCAACGGCCAGGCGGAGATCCCCCTGCGGCTCGGCCGCAGCTATGCGCTCCTGCTGTACCGCCACGGCTACCAGCAGGTCACCGGCAAGATCAGCGTCGACAAGAGCGGCGAGGCGCGCGAGTTCGTGCTCGCGGCCAACAACGCGCTGTTCAGGGTCGACTCCGAGCCGTCCGCGGCGAGCGTCTACATCGACGACGAGGCGGTCGGCAAGACGCCGCTCGCCGGCGGCAAGCCGGTGACGCTCGGCTTTCACAGCGTGCGCCTGACCTACGGCGAGGACTACCGCGACTTCTTCGAGGTCATGGAGTTCACCAAGAAGGAGGAAGACCGCACCGGCGAGCGCCGCATCGTGCTGCAGAAGGATTTCCTCAAGATCGGCGAGCGCGCGCGCCAGAAGGGCGACATCGACAGCGCCATCAAGGCCTATGCCGCCACCGGCCGCGACCACCCGGATTACGCCGAGGCGCACCGGCGCCTGGGCGAGATCTACCTCGACGACAAGGAGGACTACGACGCCGCGATCGCCGAGTTCGAGGCCGTGCTGGCGCTGCCGGAGAACCAGCAGCTCATCTACAAGCAGTTCGCGTCCACCTTCACCAACCTCGGCCATGCATATTGCGAGAAAGGCAACCGCCTGGTGACGAGCGATCGCGACGCCGCATCCAGCCAGTTCGCCAAGGCGATCAAGGCGCTGCAGACCGCCAGGCAGAACACGCGCTTCTTCCCGAGCGCGGAGTACGACGAAGCGGTGCACGACACCTACTACTACACGGCGCTGTCATACCACAAGCTGTACCTGATCACGAAGCAACCCGCGGTGATGAACAGCGCGAGCCTGGCGTGGCGCGAGTACTTCGACTTCTTCCCGAAAAAGCTCGAGGGTATTCCCACTTTCGTGCAGGCCCGCGAGGCGGCGCGCCGCTACCGCGACCAGATCCAGGAACAGTGAACTCGTGCGCTGTCTGCTGGTCTTGTTCGCCGCGGCTGCGCTGCCGGCGTTCGCCGAAGAGCAGGCCGAGCCGGCCGGGGTCGAGCCGCAGTTCGTGCGGCCGCTGGTTCCCATCGCCGCCGGACGCAACGACTCGAACCCCGTTTGGTCGCCCGTCGGCGACCTGCTCGCGTTCGAGCGCTCGCGCGGCGACGACAAGGAGATCGTGATCGTGCGCCTCAACGGCGACATCGTGCAGACCATTCACCAGCAGTCTGCGGCCGCGCCGGGACAGAGCCAGTTCTTTTTCCCGGGGGTCGTGGAGCCGACGAGCTACAACTCCGGCATCAGCTGGTCGCCGGACGGCAAGCGGTTCGTGTTCATGAGCAACGGCGGCGAGGGCAACTACGATTTATACCTGCGCGAGGCCGACGGCCGCATCACCCGCATCACGAGCGACAAGGAGAAGGACGGGCACGGGCACTGGTCGCCGGCGCATGACCGCATCGCGTTCATCTCCGGCCGCAGCGGCAAGGGCGACGTGTATTCGGTCGACCTCGCCGCGAAGACCACGACCCGGCTGACGCTCGGCGAGCAACCCTATCTCTATCCGCAGTGGTCGCCGGACGGCAAGCGCCTCGCGGTCATCCGCGGCAGCAACGAGAACCACGACATTTACGTGCTCGAGCCGGGACGCAGCCCGCCGGTGCCGCCCAAGCCGTTCAGCACCTGGCGCTACGATGATCTGCGTCCGGTGTGGTCGCCGGACGGCAAGCGCCTCGCGTTCTACACGAATTACAACCCGGCCGGCGATCCCAAGGTCTGGGCCATCGTGGTGGTTGCCGCGGACGGGTCCGATCCGACCGAGGGCGAGGCTCTGGCGGCGCGGGTGGTGGCGACCGACGTGGTCCCGGACGTCGAGCGCGGGCCGGCGTGGCTGCCGGACAGCCGCCGCATCGCGTACGTGCGCGACGAAAGACAGGCGTACAACCCGATCTACATCGCCGACGTCGACAGCCGCGCCAGCACGCTCGTGCGCACCGGGACCAAGATGAACCACGACGTCACCTGCTCGCCCGGCGGCCTGCTCGCGTTCCGCGCCCAGGTCGACCAGTGGGACCAGGTGTATGTCGCGAAGCTCAGGGACTGACGCCATGTTGTTCATGGGATGGCTCGCCGTGGCGCTCGCCGTGAGCTTGCCGGCCTACAGCGCCGACGATCCGGTGGCTGCGGCGCTGAAGCTCTACGAGAAGCGCCGCTACGAGCAGGCGGCGCGCCTGCTGGAGGGAGTCAAAGATATAGCCCCCCAGGGGCAGCTCGTGCTCGGCATGATTTACCTGCGCAACGCCGATCTGCACGAAGTACTAGCGCGCACCGCCGCTGCTGCCGAGCTGGACTATCTCGACAAGCTGCTCAACAACAGCAGCGAAGGCCGCAGCCGGTACGCGCGCCTGTACCTCGCCGAGGCGCTGCTCGCGCGCGGAAACGCCCGTGAGGCGGCGCGGCACTTCGAGCAGGTCCGCGCCGACCCGGCGATCGAGAGTCGCTATCAGGCGATCGCGAGTGTCGGCCTCGGCAGCGTCTTGTGGGCACAGCGCGACCCCCAACGGGCACGCAGCCTGTGGGCCCGTGCGGGCGGAGTGGACGAAATCACGCTCGCGCGCGCCGCGGCCCAAGGCCGCGCCCAGGCCGTGGACGTGAAATCGTTGCGGCGCGTGGCGGACGATGCGGGTAATGCGCGCGAGTTGTCGCCGCGTGCGCGGCGCTATCTCATCGAGATCTATCTCGCGGCCGGCGCCCCCGACAAGGCGCTCGCCGTGGCGCAGGCCGCCGACCTGGGAACGGCTTCCTACGTCGAGAGCTTCAAAGCCGCCAAGGGGACGGCCAAGAGCATCTCCTTCTACGATCTCGCGCTGCTGACGGACCTGGCGCAGCTTTATCGCGAGCTCGCGCGGCGCCAGCTCGAGCAGGCCGCCGCCGACGCGCGCATGAAACCGAGCGCGGAATACTATCTTGCCGAGGCATTGAACGCTCTGGGCAGCAACGATGAGGCGCTCGCGTTCGTGCAAGCCTTCCTCGCCCGGCCGCAGGCGCCGGCGCAGTACCGCGAGCGCGCGCGGGCACGCCAGGCGCTGATCGCCCACCGCCAGGGCCGGGGCGCCGAGGCGGAGAGCGCCTGGACCGCGATGGCGGAGGGCAGCAGCGACCCGGAGGTGCTGGCCGACATCGTGCTCGGCTGCGCCGACGCCCAGGCCCAGTGCGCCAAGGTGCTGGCGCGCGCCGGCCAGGTGATCGAAGCGGGTGATGCACGGCGCTACCGGCGGCTCAACTTCGCGCTCGGCAGCTACTATCTGCGGAAGAAGGACTACGCGCGCGCCATCGCCTACATGGAGGCCGGGCGCGACAAGAGCAACAAGAACAAGATCGAGGCCAACGACCCGGAAATGCTCGCCGGTCTGGCCGAGGCCTACTATCGGATCAAGAAGTTCTCCGAGGGTCTCGAGATCTTTTTCGAGATGAGCCACGAGTTTCCCGTGGTGCGCCAGATCCAGGAGGCCGTGCAGGGCGTCTACTCCATGGAGCAGCGCAGCGCCGGCGACGTGAGAATCCTTTGAAGGAGGCAGCCATGAAGTGGATCGCGACTGTTGCGGTACTGAGTTTATGCATCCCGGCGCACGCCGCGCCGAAAGGCGACGGCCGCCCGGACGGCGGCGTCCTCAACTACAGCGAGTACGGCCGCACGGCGACGCTGGACCCGATCACCAGCAATGAAACGATCTCCCTGCGCATCACGGAGCTCGTGTTCAACGGCCTGGTCGGGATCGACGAGAAGCAGGAAATCGTGCCCGAGCTGGCCGAGCGCTGGGAGGCGTCGAAAGATGGCCGCGTCTACACGTTCTTTCTGCGCAAGGACGTGAAATGGCACCCGCGCGAAGGCGAGGAGGCGCGGCCGTTCACCGCCGACGACGTGGTGTTCACCTACAACATCATGATGCACCCGAAGACCATCACGCCGCTCAAGGTGCGCTACGAGTTCATCGACAAGATCGAGAAGACCGGCGACTACACGGTGGTGTGCACGCTCAAGCGGCCGATCCTGAACGCGCTGGCGAAATTCAGCTTCAAGATCATCCCCAGGCACGGGCCGACGAACTCGCAGTTCCTGACGCGCGAGGACCCGTTCGTGCGCAACCCGATCGGCACCGGCCCGTACATGCTCAAGACCGTGACCGGCGACGGCGAGGTGGTGCTGCTCGCGAACCCGGACTACTTCAAGGGCCGCGCGCACATCGACAAGTTTATCGCCAAGCCGTTCGCCGACCAGAACATCATGGCCCAGGCGCTGATGTTCAACGCCGTCGACATGATCGTGCTGGTCAACCCGCGCAACCTGCCGGAGGTGCAGGGCGACAAGCGCTTCGTGCTGCAGCCCTACAACGCGCTGTCGTACTCGTTCTTCGGCTACAACGTGCGCAACCCGCTGCTCGCGGACCGGCGCGTGCGCGAGGCGATCACGCTCGCGGTCAACCGCCAGGAGATGCTCGACTCGTTCTTCAACGGCCAGGGCACGGTCATCTCCGGCCCGTTCGCCCCCGGCAGCTGGGCGTACAACCTCGACGTCAAGCCGCTCGCGTTCAGCCCCGAGCGCTCGCGCGCCCTGCTCGCGGAGGCCGGCTTCAAGCCGGGCGCCGACGGCATCATGGAGAAGGGCGGCCAGAAACTCGCCTTGTCGCTCAAGGTCCCGATCGAGAAGGAGAGCGAAGCGGTGAAGCGCGTCGTGCTCGCGTTCCAGAACTACCTCAAGAGCGTCGGCGTCGCGATCAAGGTCGAGTTCAAGGAGTGGCAGGCCTGGAAGGAGGACGTGTTCCTCGAGCACAACTTCGACATCATGTTCGCGTCGTGGGTGTTCGACGACTCGGCCGACATCTCGTCGCTGTTCCACTCGGCCGAGATCGGCTCCTGGAAGAACAACTTCGGCGGCTACTCCAACCCGGAAGTGGACGGGCTGATCGTCGAAGCCAAGCTCACGCTCGACCACGAGAAGCGCCGCACGATCAACCGCAAGCTGCACGCGATCCTGGCCGAGGAGCAGCCGTACGCCTTTCTCTGGACGCTCACCAACTACAGCGCGTACCACAGGAAGCTGCGGCGCGTGCAGATCCACCCGTACAAGTTCTTCTCGTTCGCCGACGAATGGTTCATTCCGGCCAGCGAGCAGAAGTGATGTGAAGTTCGCCGCAGTCGGGCCGGTCAGCCGCGTCCTCGCGCGCGAGCTGGCCGTGACCGCGCTTCTGCTGCTCGGGGTGAGCGCGGTGGTGTTCGCCATCCTCTACCTCGCGCCCGGCGACCCGCTCAACGTCCTGCTCGAGGGCCAGTCGCCGCGCTCCGAGCTCGCCCTCGGCCTGCGCGAGGCGCTCGGCGTGCCGCGCACCTGGTACGGCCAGTACGCGGCGTGGTTCGGCAAGATGCTGCAAGGCAATTTCGGCAACTCGATCCGCACCGGCCTGCCGGTGCTTCCGGAGCTGGCGCGCGTCGGCGTCAACACGCTGTACCTCACGCTCGGCTCGCTCGTGCTCACGCTCCTGATCGCGGTGCCGATCGCGGTCCACACGGCCGCGCACGGCGACACCGCCGGCAACACCGCGGCGACCATCGGCGCGTACATCCTGTCGGCGGTGCCGGTGTTCTGGTTCGGCTACATCGTGGTCTACGTCTTCATCCATCAATTCGGCATGTTCCCGCTGATCTCGGGAACCGCGACGAAGCAGGCGCACGCGTGGCTGTATTTCCTCGTGCCGATCTTCGTGCTCGGGACGGCGAGCGGAACGCTCTCCGAGGTGATCCGCCACCTGCGCGAGGAGCTGTCGCGCGTGCTGGCCGAGGACTACATCCGCACCGCGCGCGCCAAGGGCGCGCCGGTGTGGCGCCACGCGTTCAAGGAGGGCTTCCTCATTCCGGTCACCGAGATCGTGAGCGCCAAGATCCCGTTCCTGCTCGGCGGCGCGGTGATCGTCGAGCAGGTGTTCAACTGGCCCGGCATGGGGCGCATGGCCTGGCAGGCGGCGCAGGACCGCGACTTCCCCGTCATCATGGGCATCGCGCTGGTCGCCGCGGCGTTCGTGCGCTTCGGCAGCCTGTTGCAGCGCGTCGTCTTCACCGCCGTCAACCCGCGCGCGTCGAAAGAATAGGTCGACATGCGCCGCTACCTCCAGATGCCCGGCGCCGTCGGCGAGTTTTCGCAGCTGCCGCTGTGGCGGCGCGCGGAGACGATGGACCTGGTCTATGTCGGCTACGGTCTGCTGGTCGTGGCGCTGGTGCTGGCTTCGTACCTGCTCGGGGCGTTCGGCTGGCTGCCGCACGATCCGCAAGCGATGAACGTCGCGCTGATCAACGCGGCGCCGTTCACGCCCGGGCACCTGCTCGGCACCGACTTCCTCGGGCGCGACCTGCAGGCGCGGCTGATCCTCGGCATCCAGGCCTACTTCCTCCCCGGGCTGCTCGCTATCACGATTTCCGTCGTCGCCGGGAGCGTTCTGGGCATCCTGGCGGGCTACCGCGGCGGCTGGTTCGACACGCTCATCACCTACTTCAACAACCTGCTCGACTCGTTCCCGCGGCTGGTGCTGATCCTGCTCGTGATCGCCAGCTTCAAACCCGACATCTACTATGTCATGGTGGTGGTGGGCATCACCGGCATGCCGGTGATCGCCAACCTGATCGCGGGCAAGATCGCCTTTCTCCGCCAGACGAACTTCATCGAGGCCGCGCACGCGCTCGGGTTGCCGGCGCACACGGTCATTCTCAAGCACATCCTGTGGCTCAATTGCCGCGCGGCTCTCGTGATTCAGGCCACCCTCGGCATGGCCGAGGCGATCCTGGTCGAGACCAGCCTGAGCTACCTCGGCTTCGGCGTGCAGGAGCCCACGCCTTCGTGGGGCAACATGGTCCAGGCCGGCGCGAACTATTTCCTGCAGGGCAACTTCTGGACCTCGACCGCGCCGGCGCTCGCGATCCTAGCCACCATCCTCGGGTTCCAGCTGCTCGGCGACGGGCTCAACAACCTCCTCGAAGGCAAGCGGGGCAGGTGATGGACGCGCCGCTGCTCGCCGTCGAGGACCTGCGGACCTACTTTTACTCGCGCGCCAAGCGCGCCTTCATCCGCTCGGTGGACGGCGTGAGCCTCCACGTCGCGCCCGGCGAGACGCTCGGCATGGTGGGCGAAAGCGGCAGCGGCAAGAGCGTGACCGCGCTCTCGGCCGCAGGCCTGGTCAGCGCCGCGCCGGGCGTGATCGGCGGCCGCATCGACCTGCGCTCGAACGGCACGCGGCGCAACCTGCTCGACGGCCTGGAGCGCTACGTGCGCGTCCAGGTGCAGGACGGGCGCATCATGGCGGTGGAGAAGGACAACCGCGGCTGGCGCAGGCGCGCCGAGGCGTTGATGCAAGGCGTGCGCGGCAAGGAGATCGCCATGATCTTCCAGAACCCGCGCTCGGCGCTGAACCCTTACTCCACGATCGGCACGCAGCTCGTGGAGACCATCCGCCTGCACACCAGCGCCAAGGGCGAGGGCGAGGCAAGGGAGCGCGCGCTCCACTGGCTCGAGCGCGTGCGCATCGACTCGCCGCGGCTGCGCTTCGACAACTTCCCGTTCGGCATGTCCGGCGGCATGTGCCAGCGCGCCATGATCGCGATGGCGCTCTCCGCCGAGCCGTCGCTGCTGATCGCAGACGAGCCGACCACCGGTCTGGACGCCACCATCCAGTCGCGCATCGTGGAATTGCTGGCCGAGCTCAAGGCCGAGACCGGCACCGCGACGCTCCTCATCAGCCACGACATCAGCGTGATCCAGCGCCTGTCGGATCGCATAGCGGTGATGTACGGCGGCACGGTGGTCGAGACCGGTCGCGCCGCGAAAGTGCTCGCGCCGCAGGCCGAGGCGCGCCACCCGTACACTGCGGCGCTGCTGGGCTCGGTCCCGAGCGCGGACACGATACGCCGGAAAAGCTATCTGCAGGCGATCGAAGGCGAGGTGCTCGATACCATCGAGGTGCCGCGCGGCTGCCGCTTCTACGGCCGCTGCAACCGCGTCACCGAGGCGATCCGCGAAAACTGCGCCGGTCTCGAGCCGCCGCTCGGCGAGGTCGCGCCCGGCCACAAGGTGCGCTGCTGGCTGTACCCGGCGGCGCGCAACGCATGAGCCGCACCATTCTCGACGTCACCGATCTGCGCAAGGACTACAGCCAGCGCCGCGGCCTGATCTCGATGCTGACCGGCCAGGAGCGCGTGATCCCGGCGGTGGATGGCGTGAGCTTCTATCTCAGGGAGAACGAGACCGTGGGCCTGGTCGGGGAATCCGGTTGCGGCAAGACCACCATCGGGCGCACGGTTCTGCGCCTGACCGACCCGAGCGGCGGGCGCATCGTATTCGACGGGCACGACATCACTCGCCTGAGCCGGGCCGAGCTGCGCCCGCTGCGGCGCGAGATGCAGATGATCTTCCAGGACCTCGACGCCGGCCTGAACCCGAAAATGCGGGTGCACGCCATCCTGCGCGAGGCGCTCACCGTTTACGAGCGCCCGAGCGACGCCGAGATCGCGAGGCGCATCCGCGAGCTGCTCGAGCAGGTGAATCTCAAGGACAGCAAGCTGGCGAACTTTCCCGCCGAGCTCTCCGGAGGCGAAAAGCGCCGCGTCGGCATCGCGCGCGTGCTCGCGGTGCGCCCGCGCCTGATCGTCGCCGACGAGCCCACGAGCGCGCTCGACGTCTCCATCCAGGCGCAGGTGGTCAACCTGCTGCGCGACCTGCAGAAGCACCTGGGGCTTACCTACCTGTTCATCTCGCACGACCTGCCGGTCGTCGAGCTGGTCAGTGAGAAAGTGGCGGTGATGTATCTCGGACGCATCGTCGAGATGGGTCTGGCCGAGAGCATCGCGCATCAACCGCGCCACCCCTACACGCGCATCCTGTGGTCATCGCTGGCGGACAAACGCAGCACCGAGGTGCGCGCACCGCGCACCTGGGGCGTGTTCGACTTCGAGCAGCCGGTCAGCGGCTGCCGTTTCGCCCCGCGCTGCCCGCTCTACCAGGACAAGGGCCGCCCCGCCGTCTGCACCGACCCGGCGTCCGAGCCCCCGTTGCGGGACCTCGGGAAAGGGCATGTAGTAGCCTGCCATTTCGCCTAGGCGCTCACTTGCAGGGGAACGTGTCCTGCAATCCCCTTAGCAAGGCAAGCGACAGTACGTCCAGCGGGTACTCGGTTCGCTGCGCGTACTCGCGCTTGGCTTTCCTGTACTCGGCGACCGCGATCTGCGCGTAGTCGCGCGACGTAAGCGATTTTCCCGGGGGCGGGCAGAACAGCCGCTGGTCGGCATCCTTGATCTCCAGCTCGGCGTTGACCCAGCTATACGCGCTGCCCGCGGCATTGATGAAGGCGATGAATTCGCCTCTGCCGGTCTGCGATTGCTGCTGGAGCAAATCGACTGCCTTGTCCAACCGCGCTGGTTCCGACCGGGCCGCCGGGGCGCACGGCAGAAGCACGAGCACCAGAACCGCTGTGGCGACGATGCGCACAGACGCCTCCTTCAGACCACCCCTGAATACTCCCGGCAAGGACTGCGGAACTGCTGTTTTTTATAGCTCTGATGCTACAGCAACTCTCAGCGCAGCGCTTCGAGCAGCTGGGGAAAGACCTTCGGCGTCGCTGCGCTCATGTCGCCGGATTGCAGGTAACGCGCCTCGCCGCTGAAATCGCCCACCAGGCCGCCCGCTTCCTGGATCAGGAGCGCTCCGGCCGCCATGTCCCACGGCAAGAGCCCCATCTCCCAGAACGCGTCCAGTCGCCCGCAGGCGACATAGGCCAGGTCGAGCGCCGCCGCGCCGGCACGCCGTACGCCGGCGCTGCCCTGGATGAGGCTTCTGAGCTGCCCGGTGTACAGATCGAGGCGCGACAGCTCCTTGAACGGAAATCCGGTGCCGACGAGCGATTCCTTCAGGCGCGTGCATTTCGAGACGCGGATGCGGCGGTCGTTGAGGAAAGCGCCACGGCCCCTGGAGGCGGTGAACAGCTCGTTCTTCACCGGGTCATAGACCACGCCGTGCGCGAGCGCTCCGCGATGCTCCACCGCGATCGACACGCAGTACTGCGGAAAGCCGTGGATGAAATTGGTGGTGCCGTCCAGCGGGTCGATGATCCAGACGTACTCGGCCGCGCCGGCGGTCCTGCCCGATTCCTCGGCGAGAAAGCCGTGGTCGGGGTGCGCCTTGCGCACGATCTCGATGATCGCCTCTTCCGCCGCCTGGTCCACCTGCGTCACGAAATCGTTCACGCGCTTCGAGCGGACGTTCAGCGCGCCGCCGCTGAGCGAGGCGCGGTTGATGATCGAGCCGGCGCGGCGCGCGGCACGGACCGCAATGGTGAGCAGCGGATGCATGGGCCGCGTATTCTAGACTGTCGCCATGGAGCGAATTCGCATCGTGCTGTGCAGGCCGAGCCACCCGGGCAACATCGGCGCGGCGGCGCGCGCGATGAAGGCGATGGGCTTGTCCGACCTGCGTCTGGTCGCGCCCGAGCGCTACCCGGCGCCGGAAGCCGAATGGATGGCGACCCATGCCGGAGACGTTCTGCGACAAGCCAGGGTTCATTCCAGCCTGCACGACGCGATCAAGGACTGCGTTGCGGCTTTCGCGCTTTCGGCGCGGCCGCGCGAATGGTCGCCGCAGGTGCTCGATGTCAGGCAGGCCGCGGCGCGGGCGGTCGAGCTGAAGGATCGGATCGCGTTCGTGTTCGGAAACGAAATGGCCGGCCTGACCAACGAGGAGATGTTTGCGTGCCAGTTCCTCGTCCACATCCCGACCAGCAGCGAATTCAGCTCGCTGAACCTTGCCCAGGCCGTTCAGGTGGTCGCCTATGAGATCTTTGTTGCAGGCGGCGCGGGGGTAGCGCCGGGGAGAACCGAAAAGCTGGCCACGGTGGAAGACATCGAAGGCCTCTACGCGCATCTCGAGGAAGCCGCGCTCGACAGCGAATTTCTCGTGCCGGGCTCCGGATCGCGCCTGCGCGAGCGCTGGCGGCGGCTCTTCTCGCGCGTGCCTGCGCTCGAGCGCGAGGAGGTCAACATCCTGCGCGGGCTGCTGCGGGCGCTCCTCGCGAAACGTTCAGCCAAATAGTTGATCAAATCAGTCGGGCACCCTTAGAATCCTTTCATGTTCAAACAGCTGCGCGACGATATCGCATGCATCCTGGAGCGCGACCCGGCGGCGCGTACGCGCTGGGAGGTGCTCACCTGCTATCCCGGGCTGCACGCGCTCTACATCCACAAGCTCGCGCGCTGGTTCTGGATTCACGGCCTGCGCTGGCTCGGCCGCTTCACTTCCCAGCTGGGACGCTGGCTGACCGGCATCGAGATTCATCCGGGTGCGCAGATCGGCCGCTGCGTGTTCATTGACCACGGCATGGGGGTCGTGATCGGCGAGACCGCCGAGGTCGGCAACGGCTGCACGATCTACCAGGGCGTGACCCTTGGCGGCACCTCGCTCTACCGCGGCGCCAAGCGGCATCCGACCCTGGGAGAAGGCGTCGTCGTCGGCGCCGGTGCCAAGGTGCTCGGCGGTTTCAAGGTCGGCGACGGCGCTCGAATCGGATCCAACGCGGTCGTGGTGAAGGAAGTGCCGGCGGGCGCGACGGTGGTCGGGATCCCCGGCAGGATGGTTGAAGACGGAGCCGAAAAGGCAGCGCGTTTTGCCGCTTACGCGGTAGTGCAGGAACAGGACGATCCCTACGCAAAGGCCATCCAGACCCTGGTCGAGCATTCGCAGGAGCTGGAGCGCGCTCTGGCCGAAGTGAGCGAGAAGCTGGCCCAGTTGGAGCGCGATGCCGAAGCTGCCGCCCGGGACCCTCTCCGGGCAGTCAAGTAGCTGTTTCAAAAACGGAACTTAAGTTGAGTGATTTGGTCGGAATAGGGTATACTTGACTATCCTAATCGGGTATTAGAAAGCTCATCATGAGACTCACGACAAAAGGCAGGTTCGCGGTGACCGCCATGGTCGATCTGGCGCTGCGCCAGAATCGCGGCCCGGTCACGCTGGCGGCGATCAGCGAGCGCCAGCACATTTCGCTTTCCTATCTGGAGCAGCTGTTCGGCAAGCTGCGCCGCGCGACGCTGGTCTCCAGCGTGCGCGGTCCGGGCGGCGGCTATAACCTCGCGCGCGGCCCGCAGGAGATCTCGGTGGCGGACATCGTCACCGCGGTCGACGAGCCGCTCGACGCGACCCAGTGCGGCGGCAAGGAAAACTGCCACGACGACAAGCGCTGCATGACGCACGACCTGTGGGCGACGCTGAACGAGAAGATGCACGACTACCTCTCTTCGGTGACGCTTGCCGATCTGGTGGCGCACCAGAGCGGCAAGCCGGTAGCGGTCATCAAGGACTTCAGGGCTTCCGAGAAGGTCGCGGCATGAACCTGCCGATCTACCTTGACTATTCGGCGACGACTCCGGTCGATCGCCGCGTCGCCGAGAAGATGATTCCGTACCTTACGGAGAATTTCGGCAATCCGGCGAGCCGCTCGCACGCTTTCGGCTGGAAGGCCGAGGCGGCGGTCGAGGAGGCGCGCGGCCATGTCGCCGCGCTGCTCAACGCCGACCCGAAGGAGATCGTGTGGACGTCGGGCGCGACCGAGGGCAACAACCTCGCCATCAAGGGCGCGGCCCACTTCTACAAGACCAAGGGCAAGCACATCGTCACGCAGAAGACCGAGCACAAGGCGGTGCTGGACACGATCCGCGAGCTCGAGCGCCAGGGGTTCGAGGCCACCTACCTCGACGTCGAGGAAAACGGCATCGTCAGCCTGGAGAAATTCAAGGCGGCGATCCGTCCGGACACCATCCTGGCTTCGATCATGATGGTGAACAACGAGATCGGCGTCATCCACCCGGTGTGGGAGATCGCCGAGATCTGCCGCGGCAAAGGCATCATCTTCCATTGCGACGCGGTGCAGGGCGCGGGCCGGGTCGACATCGACCTGCAGAAATTCAAGGCCGACCTGCTTACGATCACCGCGCACAAGATCTACGGCCCGAAAGGCATCGGCGCGCTCTACGTGCGCCGCAAGCCGCGCGTGCGCATCGAGCCGCAGATCCACGGCGGCGGCCACGAGCGCGGCTTTCGCTCCGGCACGCTGCCGACGCACCAGATCGTCGGCTTCGGCGAGGCGGCGCGCCTCGCGAAGCTCGAGATGGCGGCCGACAACCAGCACGTGCGCGCGCTGCGCGACCGGCTGCTGAGCCGGATCAAGGATATCGAGGAGGTGTACGTCAACGGCGACCTCGAGCGGCGCATTGCGCACAACCTCAACGTCAGCTTCAACTTCGTCGAGGGCGAATCGCTGATCATGGCGGTGAAGGACATCGCGGTGTCCTCGGGCTCGGCGTGCACGTCGGCTTCGCTCGAGCCGTCGTACGTGCTGCGGGCGCTCGGGCGCTCCGACGAGCTCGCGCACAGCTCGATCCGGCTCACCCTCGGCCGCTTCACGACCCAGGAAGAGATCGATTACGCCGCGGACCTGATCAGGCGCAAGGTGGCGAAGCTGAGGGAGCTGTCGCCGCTCTGGGAGATGTATAAGGAAGGGGTTGATTTAAACTCTGTCCAATGGGCAGCGCATTAGGAGTCTGAAAAATGGCATACAGCGACAAGGTCATCGATCATTATGAAAACCCGCGCAACGTCGGCTCGTTCGACAAGTCGGACGAATCCGTCGGCACCGGCATGGTCGGCGCGCCGGCCTGCGGCGACGTGATGAAGCTGCAGATCCGGGTCGGCAAAGACGGCCGCATCGAGGACGCGCGCTTCAAGACCTACGGCTGCGGCTCGGCGATCGCGTCGAGCTCGCTGGTCACGGAGTGGGTCAAGGGCAAGACGCTCGACCAGGCGGTGACGATCAAGAACACGCAGATCGCCGAGGAGCTGTCGCTCCCGCCGGTGAAGATCCACTGCTCGATCCTGGCCGAGGACGCGATCAAGGCGGCGGTGGAGGATTACCGCAAGAAGCACGGCCTCGAGGCAGGACAGGAGAAGAAAGTCGCTTGATTACACTCACCGAAAAGGCGGCCGAGCATGTGCGCTCGTTTCTCGCCAGGCGCGGCAAAGGCGTGGGACTGCGCGTCGGCGTGCGCACTTCGGGCTGCTCGGGGCTCGCGTACAAGCTCGAGTTCGCCGACGCGGTGAACCCCGGGGACCAGCAGTTCGAGAGCCACGGCGTGAAGCTGTTCGTCGACCCGAAGAGCCTGCAGTACATCGACGGCACCGAGCTCGACTACACGCGCGAAGGCCTCAACGAGGGCTTCAAGTTCCGCAACCCCAAGGTGAAGGATGAATGCGGTTGCGGGGAAAGCTTTAACGTCTAATCATTTCGAGTTGTTCGGGCTCGAGCCGGTCTTTGCGCTGAACGCCGCTTCGCTCGACGCCGCGTACCGCGATATCCAGGCGAAGGTCCACCCCGACCGCTTCGCGCATGCCGGCGACGCCGAGCGGCGCGCCTCTGTTCAGTGGACCACGCGCGTGAACGAGGCTTACCGGACACTCAAGGATCCCCTGCAGCGCGCCAGGCACCTGCTCGAGCTGCGCGGCGTCGACGTCGCCTTCGAGAGCAACACCGCCATGCCCGCCGATTTCCTGGTGCAGCAGATGGCGCTGCGCGAATCGCTCGAGGAGGCGGTGGAAGCAAAGGATGCCGCTTCGCTCGACTCGCTGCGAAAGGACCTGGCCGGGGAAAAGCGCAGGCTTGAAACGCAAATCGGTGAAAGCATCGACGCAAGAAAAGACTATCGCGGCGCGGCTGAGCTCGTGCGCAAGCTGATGTTCCTCGACAAGCTCGACACGGAAATCGATCTCGCCTACGAGGCGCTGGAATAGTGGCTCTACTGCAGATCTCCGAGCCGGGAACGTCGCCGGCGCCCCACGCACACCGGCTGGCGGTCGGCATTGACCTGGGCACGACCAACTCGCTGGTAGCGACCGTGCGCAGCGGCGTCGCGACCGTGCTCCCCGACGCGCACGGGCGACCGCTGCTGCCTTCGATCGTGCGCTACCTGCCGGACGGTCGCGTCGAGGTCGGCTACGCGGCGCAGGCCCGGCAGGCCGACGATCCGAAAAACAGCATCGTGTCGGTGAAGCGCTACATGGGCCGCGGGGTCAAGGACGTGACGCACATCGAGAACGCGCCCTACGACTTCGTCGACGCCCCCGGCATGCTGCAGATTCGCACCGCGGCGGGCGTCAAGAGCCCGGTCGAAGTCTCTGCTGAAATCCTGAAAGTGCTGCGCGAGCGCGCGGAGCTGTCCCTGCAAGGCAGCTTGAGTGGCGCCGTCGTAACGGTTCCCGCCTATTTCGACGATGCCCAGCGCCAGGC
>Ga0070697_100001754_pt1 | contig 16544 bp, 18 predicted proteins | sample KBSK1501metaG_FD_65475 | JGI IMG/M metagenome (GOLD analysis project Ga0070697, IMG submission 65475) | Corn, switchgrass and miscanthus rhizosphere microbial communities from Kellogg Biological Station, Michigan, USA - KBS K1-50-1 metaG | ecosystem: Host-associated > Plants > Roots >...
TCGATTAAGAGCAGTTTTTCTCTTTACTACACCCGCCTGCTTTCACCCGTTTCCACGTTGCACAAGGCTCAGGCTCGACACTAGTGCGTTGTTCTGATTTGTCCGCGCGAAAATCGAGAACGATTTCGGTACAGGTTTGTGCCCCTGTAGTCTTGACGCGATACTCCACACGTTGGGTGGTGACATCATAAGTCTCTGCGATGTCCGCCACCGGCGTTACCGAATCGAGCATGGGGGAGAAAGTGCTTCACGGTAAGAGCGCAGCAGCGCCAACTCCGAGGCTTTGGGAGCCGATCGCTATAGCTCTTCGCCGCCTCGTCGGAGTTCTAGACGATCTCCTTGTGCGCGGTGATAAAGCCCTTCAGCCGTCATCAGAGCAGGCATCGGACCTGAGTCCGCAGGCAGGGCCGTAGTTTTTGTCGCAGACTTCTCATCCCGGGGATCTTCCAATGGAGAGTCACCATAACGGAACTCGGACTCCAGGGAATACGCTGAACAACTCATGAACAGGGATGCCGAGTTGAGTAGAGAATACCTCCAGGTTTTCAAACGAAGGAGCATTGATTCCGCGTTCGATCAGACTAAGAAAGTCCACGGAGATTCCGAGGAGTTCGGCGAATTCTTCTTGGCTCATCTTTCTCGTCGAACGGATCGTTCTGAGACGATTACCGAATTTTTCGCGGAGACCCGACAAATAAAATTCCACCTGTCGGCTGACTCTCGCCTACACCTCTTTCACTTACCACCGAATAAGATTACGGGTGCCTTCAAAGATCGAATTGGTGAATGGGTGAAGGATATCGGGGGATAAATGCTGCGTAATGAAATACGAATGAGAGCTCGTGGTTAAACTGAGTCCCCCGAGGGGAACCGTCTGTAAGTGGTTGAGAGTAGCTCATATCTGCGTGTCGCCGTGTGGCGAGTTCCTGCCGGGACCGTCGTGGGTTCCGGCCGAGCGCAGAGCAGGATCCGAGATTGCGGTGCCCGCGGGCGTGGATGCAACCTGAGGGGGTGGCGTGAGTTCGTCAGTTACTAGGAACCTTCCCGGGATTTTAGGAAGGGCAGTGCCGATCGCCGACCCTCACCAGGACAAAAAGGACAGGGAAGAGCCATACGCTGAAGTGACCAAGGAAGTATGTTCAGTTGCACGAACGTCAAGCGCGCCGACCGAATCAGACGAACTCCTACTGGCACAAGTGTGTGACGGGGACACGGAAGCCTTGGCCAGCCTCTTTCGCCGATACGCTAGCGTAGTACGCGCTGTCTCCTATCGTGTACTGCGAGATACCTCAGAAGCAGACGATCTGGTACAGGACCTCTTTCTGCTGGTTCACCGTGACTGCAAAAACTTCGACAAACGCAAGGGGCCGGCGAGGTTCTGGATTCTCCAAATGGCCTACCGGCGCGCCATCTCCCGGCGCCGCCATTTGACTTCTCGCCACTTCTACACACGGCTCGACCTCGACGACGCTGCGAGCGACCTCGCCGATACACAGTCGGAGGCTGGGCGGTTTGAGGACTCAATTGACGGAAGGCTCGGAAACGGAAGCCTGCAGAAGGTGTTTGAAGCACTCTCTGAGAACCAGCGCCAAACCCTGCACCTACATTTTTTGGAAGGCTATACGCTTGATGAAATTGCGGCGAAGCTGGGCCAATCTCGAGGGAATGTCAAACATTACTACTTTCGCGGACTGGAACGGTTGCGAAAAGAGCTTTTTGGTAGCAAATTGCCTGGTGAGCGAGCGGTATGACAAAAGGTCTTCTCCAACCTCAGGAGCGGGGACGTTGTCGCTAACCGAACCCCATAACGAGTTCCTGGAGCTGTGCGCCGTTTCAACCTCAGGCCAATTGACTGAGGACGAACAGAAGAGGCTAGAGGAGCATCTTGTTGTTTGCCAATCCTGCCGGAAAACCATTCAGCAATACGAAACGGTTGCTAGCCGAGCGATTCCCGTCATAGCAGCCATCGAAGCGTCTGAAGATCTAGAACCAGGACCCGATTGGTCAGAAGAACAGGCAGAAAAAGCTCTCTTCAGACGCCTAGCGCAAGATGAAAAGCGCAACTCGGACCAGTTCGAGAACACGAACGGCGCTTTCATCGCACCCCATCGCCCTGGCCCATTTTCCAGCGAGCCAACCTGGCGTCACGTGTGGATGTTATATACCCCCGGAATTCTGCTTTTTGTCTCTTTCAGCTTCTACGCCTACTGGGCCGGCGTACAGCGCGGCGCCGATATCACAAAGCTCGCCCCACCCCGGCCCAGCACCCAAGACAAACTTTCTCTGGAAGCCCAGCTGAGCGATACCGGGTACGAACGCCAAATCGCCCGTGCGCACATCGAACAGCGCGACAAAACGATCGTCCGCCTCCGGCAACAATTGGCCGAACAGTCGGACGAAGTCAACCGGATGAAAGCGGCGCAGGACCGCCTAAAGACCGATCTCGGTTCGCGCGAGGCAAGCAGACAAGACCTGGTCCAGCAGCGTACTGAACTGGAGCAGAAGCTCGACGCCGCCCAGTCGAGCTCGCTGGAGCTGCTGCAGAAGTTAGAGCCCCTGGTGCAGCAGTCCGCCCGGGACGCCGCTCGTGCCAAGACATTGGACGCAAAAGTCAACGATCTGAATCGTCTCCTTTACGACCGCGACGCGGCACTCGACCAGAAGGGCGAGCTTCTCGCGCACGACCGCGACATCCGGGACCTGATGGGCGCGCGGAACCTTTATATTGCGGAAGTGTACGACGTCGCCCGCACCGGCGAGACTCAGAAACCGTACGGCCGCGTATTCTACACACGAGGAAAATCGTTGATCTTATACGCCTACGACCTCGATCGGCAGACCGCCGTAAAGAACGCAAGCACGTTTCAGGCCTGGGGTCGGTGGGGAGCGAATCAGCAACAGGCGCTCAACCTCGGCGTTTTCTACGAGGATAATGCCGCCAAGAAGCGTTGGATCTTTAAGTGCGACGACCCCAAGACATTGGATCAAATCGACGCCGTCTTTGTAACGGTGGAACCAAATGGAGGCAGCCACAGGCCTAGCGGTGAGTCTCTCCTGTTTGCTTACCTTAGCGTTGATCCGAATCATCCCTAGCTTGGCTAGGTCTTCAGTTTCGCCGCTTTCCAGTTGTTAGGAGAGCCGCCAAAATACAACATGAACTCACGGTTCCCATCCTCCGCCCAAACTCTTGTAGAGCTGTACCAGGGCCAATCGTTCGTTGAGTTGAGCCTGTACCAGGCTGAGTTGGGCAGAGAAATAGTTGGTGTCGTTGGTGAGGACTTCGAGATAACTGGCAACACCGCCGCTGTACCGCATCTGCGAGAGGCGAGTCGCGTCCTGTGCCGAAGCAACCAGGAGTTCCTGTTGCTGACGAAACTCCTGGGTTCTGCGGTATGCGACCAGAGAATCAGAAACCTCCTGGAACGCTCCCTGGATCGACTGTTCATAGCGGAGCAGGAACTCTTGCTGCCGGGCTTCTGTCAGGCGGACGTTCGATCGCAACTTCCCTGCGGTGAAGATCGGTTGGGTGAGCGCTCCGCCAAAGTTCCACAATCCCGCGGGTCCACTGAATAAACCGGTCAACGCGGAACTTTGATATCCGGCGGTCGCGGTGAGTGAGATCTGGGGGAAGTACGCCGCTCGCGCGACTCCGATTCGAGCGTTGGCGGAGATCAACTGTTCTTCGACCTGGCGGATGTCAGGCCGCCGCTCCAGCAAAGAAGAGGGGAGCCCCGCGGGCACTGTGGGGGGATGTTCCTGCTCCGTCAGTTTTCGTCCTCGTGGAACCGGCGCGGGATTGTTCCCGAGAAGAATGCTGATCAAATTCTCTTCCTGCTCAATCTGTTGTTCCAGGCTGGGGACTTCAGAAGCTGCGGTAAAAACGAGCTGTTCCGCTTGCCGAACATCGAGCATGGAGGTTGAGCCGCCGTCGGCCAGCAGACGGGTCAGTCGCAGGGAATCCTGGCGGGATGCCAGTGTCCGCTGGGAGATCTCGAGCTGCAAGTCAAGCGCGCGAAGCTGGAAGTAAGCACCGGTGAGGTTCGCAATCAAGGCGGTGATGACCTCCCGCCGAGCCCACTCGCTGGCCACCAGGTCGGCCCGGGCCGCTTCAGTTGCGCGGCGGTACCGGCCCCAGAAATCCAAATCCCAGGCGAGATTCCCGCTTACCTGGTTCGCGCTGGTTTCGAACGCCGGTAAGAACTTTGATTGCGGGCTGCGCTGATTCGCGGCTGCCACACCGCCTGCGATGGTGGGAAACTGATCGGCCCGCGTGATGCCCAACTGGGCCTGGGCTTGCAGCATCCGTGCGGCCGCGATACGCACGTCATAATTCTGTTGCAGCGCAGTCTTGACCAGCTCCCTTAGTTGTTCATCCTGAAAAACCTCCCACCACTTCTCGTCGGCCAACGATCGGGCTTCGCCCTTGGCTACTTCCTCCGGCGTGAGACCGCGATAGACAGGAGGAACGTTGACCGTCGGCCTCTTGTAGTTCGGCCCCACGGCGCAACCGCAGGCGAATCCCAGAATTAGACCCAGAATTACTAACCCCAGGATGCGAAGGGCAGTCAGCGTCCTCACCTTAGTCGTCTCCTGCTCCCGGATTTTGCGCGGGAAGAGGTATTGCGCTCGCAGGAGATGGCTTCTTGCGCTCAGCACCGGAGAATTTCTCCACTACGCAAAACACGGCCGGGACAAAGAAAATACCGAGGGCACTCGCCGCCAACATGCCGCCGATGACCGTCGTGCCCATGATCTGGCGGGCCACCGCCCCGGCTCCCGATGCCGTCCACAGCGGGATACATCCGAAAATGAAGGCCAGGGAGGTCATCAAGATGGGCCGGAGGCGAAGCCTGGCTCCCGTGAGGGCTGCTTCCACAAGAGGCGTACCTTTTTCGTATTCGTCCTTTGCGAATTCCACAATCAGGATGGCATTTTTCGCAGCCAGGCCGATCAGCATGACCAGCCCGATCTGCGAGTACACATCGGTCTCAATCTGGACCATGTAGGGGGGATAGAAAGCGCCCAGCAAGACGCGGCGCAGCCACAGAATTGCGAAAGCGCCAAACACCGCAACCGGCGTGCTCAGCAGGACGCTGAATGGCAAGGTCCAACTCTCATACAAAGCTGAGAGGATGAGAAAAACAAACAGCAACGATAACCCGAAGATCGCGGCCGGAGGTACACCTTGCTGGGCCTTTTTTTCCTGAAATGACATGCCTATATAGTCGTAGCCCATCTCGGGTGGCATGGTTTGCGCAAAGACTTCTTCCAGAGCAGCCGTCGCTTGATCTGAGCTGTAGCCCGGAGCGGCGCTGCCGTTGATCTGCGCCGAGCGATAGAGGTTGTAACGCATGGTGAATTCGGGACCGGAACGCGGTTCAAATCTGGTTAGTGCGGAAAGCGGGACCATCCGGCCATTTTGATTCCTGACATAAAATTGCCCCACGTTCTCTGCTTGCGTTCGGTAGTCGCCCTCCGCCTCAATGTAAACTTGCCACTGCCGGCCGAAGCGGTTGAAGTAGTTGATGAACAATCCGCCCATAAACGCCTGAATCGTCCGGTAGACATCGCTGATGGACACTCCCTGCCTGATTACCTTGTCGCGGTCCACGTCGATGAACTGCTGGGGCACGCTGCCGAGAAACGTGGTAGTCACGCCCGCAATCTCCGGGCGCTTGCGGGCAGCCGTCAGGAATGCATTCAAATTGCTGGAGAGGAATTGCACATCCTTGCCGGCGCGATCTTCAAGGACGAACGTGAATCCGCCGGAGGTGCCCACACCGGGAATGGCGGGAGGCGAAAAATCAAAAGCAATCCCCTCCGGCAACTGGCTGAGGGCTCGATTCAATCGCGCCTTTATCACTTGAAACTGGGTTTCCCGGTCGGCTCGTTCGTCCCACGGTTTCAAGGTGACCCAAATGAACGCGTTGTATGTGGATCGGGTGTAGCTGAGCAGGCTGAAGCCGATGACACTCGTGGTGGTTGCCACTCCCGGAGTGTGGGCCAGAAGGTCCTCAATCTTTCTTGTCACAAGGTCGGTGCGCTCGGTGGAAGCCGCGCTCGGCAACTGCAAGTTGATGTACAGGTATCCCTGATCCTCGTCAGGAAGAAAGCTCGATGGAACTTTGCTGCCGAAGAACCAGGCGGCGGCGCCGAACCCCACGAGCATGATCAAGGCCACGGCGCTTTTGCGAATCAGGGCCGCACAAACCCGAACGTAGCCGTTGGTAGCGCGTTCGAACAGCCGATTGAATTGGTCGAAGAACCTTCTCAGAAGTCCTCTGCTGACTTTTTTGGGCCGCAGCAGCAGTGCAGCCAGCGCCGGGCTGAGGGTCAATGCGTTGAACGCCGAGAGCAGCACGGAGATCGCAATAGTAACTGCGAATTGCTGGTAGAGTCTTCCGGTAATGCCCGGGATGAAAGCGGTGGGTATAAATACGGCCGACAGCACCAGGGCGATTCCGACGACCGGGCCTGAGATTTCTTCCATGGCTTTCAAGGCCGCATCTTTCGGAGCCATCCCCTCTTCGATGTGACGCTCTACTGCTTCCACCACCACAATGGCGTCGTCCACCACCAGGCCAATCGCCAGCACCAAACCAAATAGAGAGAGTGTGTTCACCGAGAAGCCGAACAAAGGAAAGAACACGAACGTGCCGACCAAAGAGACAGGCACAGCCAGCAGGGGAATCAAAGTCGCGCGCCATCCTTGAAGAAACAGATACACGACCAGGATCACCAGGCCAATCGCGATCAGCAACGTTATGACGATTTCCTTCATTCCCTGGACGACGGATCGAGTCGAATCCAGCGACAAGGTGTAATCCATGTCCGACGGGAAGCGGCTTTTCACCTCCGCCATCAGTTTCTTAACGCCGGCTGCTGCGTCAACTGCGTTTGATCCAGGCAATTGGTAGACGGCAACAATGGCGCTGGGTTTACCGTTCAAGCGTCCGGCCACGGAGTAGTCCTGGGCCCCGAGCTCGACGCGGGCCACATCTTTGACGCGCACCACACCGCCCTGCGACTCGCGGATCACGATCTCTCCGAATTCTTCCGGTGACACTAGCCGGCCTTGCGCCCGAACCGCATAGGCGAACTGCTGGCCCGGAGGAATAGGCTCGCCCCCAACTCTTCCAGCAGGATTGACCGTGTTTTGCGACTGGACCGCGCTGACGATCTCGGTGACGGTGATGCCCAGCTTAGCCAACTGATCGGGCTTGACCCACAACCGCATGGCGTACTGGCCTGCTCCAAATACCTGAACCTGGCCTATCCCCGGCGAGCGAGTGATGGGATCAAGGAGGTTGATAAACGCATAATTCGCGAGGAACCTCGCGTCATAGGTACCATGCGGGGAATACACCGCGACCAGCATCAGCGGGGCGGTCACTGATTTTCTGACGGTGATTCCATAGTTGGTAACGTCGATGGGAAGCTGAGATGCTGCCTGGGTCTCCCTTGACTGGGCGAGGATCAGATCGGTGTTGGGGTCCGTTTTCACATCGAAATTTATGATCAGAGTGGTTTGCGAGTTTCCCGTCGCATTCAACGAGTACATGTAATTCATGTTGTCCACTCCGCTCATTTGCTGCTCGATGGGAGTGGCAACCGACTGTTCGAGTGTCTGCGCGTCCGCGCCAACATAGGTGGCGAGTACCTGAATTTCCGGGGGCGCGATGTTGGGAAACTGAGCGACGGGAAGGCCGGTGATGGTTACGGCACCGACAATGACTGTGACGATCGCAATCACCATGGCGACGATTGGACGATTGATGAAAAACTTGGACATGGCTCAGTTGCCTTCTCCTTGGGCGGCCACCAGAGTGGGTTTGACCAGCATGCTGTCCCTGACCTTTTGCACACCCTCAACCACCACCCGCTCCCCTGGTTTGATACCTTCGTCAACAATCCACATTCCGCCGGTTCGTTCTCCGACCTTCACCGTCCTCAGAGTGACTTTGTCATCGTGGCCGACCACCGCCACCTGGTAACTTCCCTGAAGCTCGGTGATCGCCTTCTGTGGCACCAGCAGCGCCCCTATCCGCGTATAGCTTATGAAACGGACGCGGCCAAACTGGCCAGGACGAAGAACATTGCCTGGATTAGGAAACAGACCAGCCAGCCGAATCGCTCCCGTCTGGATATCCACGTGACGATCGGCGGCGAAGAATCTTCCTTTTCGGGGATAGATAGATCCATCGGAAAGGATCAGCTCCAACTCAAACTGTCTCTCACGCGCCTCTCGAGATGCTTCCGTCGGGTTACGCTTGACGAAAGCGAGGTATTGCTGTTCGCTCACCGTAAAGTAAGCCTTAATCGGTTCCAGCTGAGAAACTGTGGTGAGGATGATTTGCGGGCCCACGAGATTTCCCACTTGGCCGCTGGCGATTCCGGCCACACCGTCGACGAGCGAACGAACATTGGTGAACTCCAAATTCAGTTCCGCCTGTTCAACCGCAGCTTTATCGGCTTGAACGGTCGCTTTGGCAGCTAAATTGGCTTGAATATCGTTGTCGAGTTGGCTCTGCGCAATTGCTTTTTCTTTTGCCAGCGGAGTGTCGCGTTGCACGTCCAACTGCGTCTTCCCAAGCTGCGCCTCGGCTTGGGCGACCTGCGCCTTGGCTTGATCCACGATTGCTTGAAACGGGCGGGGATCGATCTTGAAAAGTACCTGGTTCTTGCCAACCACGGCGCCTTCCAAATAATTCTGTTTGATAAGGTAGCCTGAAACCTGCGGCTGGATTTGCGCGTTCACATAGCCATCCAGAGTCGCGAGATATTCGTGATAAACGGGGACATCTCGTTGCATCACCTCGACAATCTGGACGATTGGCGGGGGAGCGGCTGCTGCCGACACGTTCTTGTTTCCACATCCGCCTGACGATAGAAGGGTGAAAACAACCAAACCAAGACCCCACAGCGTGGGGAAGAAATTCCGGCAGTCGTCGGAACCGTTGCTGTTGTTGGCGCGGCTGACGTTTGTGGAGGATCTGACTTCCGACGTTGAGGTGTGCCATTGGCTCCGCATGGCCTCTCCTTCCCACTTGTGGATCTTGTGCTCTAAGCAAACTCAAGCAGAGAGAGAAGCACCGGACCGCCCCCCACCAGCGTTCAACGAGTGCTTGCTGTGAGTTCCTGAGTGGCTCGCGGCTCATTCTACCCCAAAAGAACTGAGCTGCCTCCCTAAGGGCTTGGAATGTTGGCATCCCTGACGGGACAACTCTAAACCGTTGGAGGGAGATGAGGAACCGCGTCTATCGCGTTCTCAAAGGCAGCTCCCTAACCTTCGGTAGCCTCGCCGCAGATAAGGTACAGTCTTTACATGGCAAAGCGCGTACCTGCCCGACGACGTCCTGGCAAAGCCAAGCCCGGCACCCGGGGTCTCACCCCGGCAGAATGCCGATTAGAACAATCAGAAGGATCTGCCGCAGAAGCCGCGGAAGCTGTCGGGAAGGCCGGGGGCTGCGTGGTGGGCCTCTATAAGGAACCTCTTGGCGGTCATCAAACTCTGCTCTCGATTCTCCCCCTCGACAAGATCGAGCCAACGCCGTTTCAACGCGATCTCTCCGACGCTCACCACAAACGGCTCGCCGACGTTATTAGTAAGACCGGGCGTTTTCTCGACCCCGTCATCACGGTTGTGGCGCCAGGCGGTGGTTTCTGGACTCCCAACGGCCGCCATCGCCTCGAGGCAATGCGCCGCCTTGGGGCTAAGTCCATCACCGCTCTGGTGGTCGCGGAACGCGAAGTTGCGTGGCAGATCCTGGCTCTGAACACGGAGAAGGCGCATAACCTCAAGGAACGTTCACTGGAAGTCATACGGATCTACCGTGGCCTGGTCGACGAAGATGACTCGCGACCCGAATCCGGGTTTGCCTTTTATCTCGATCAGGCCGCACTTGTCACTCTGGGGGTGTGCTACGAACGAGTCGCGCGCTTCGGTGGCGGTGCTTACCATCCGATCCTGCGACGCCTTGAGGACTTCAGTGATGACCCATTGCGCTCCGCCCTTAAGCATCATGAGAAGCGGGCCTCTATGGTGCTGGACCTCGAGGAAAAGGTCGCCGCCGTGGTCAAAAAGCTAAAGGAACGCGGACTGGCGAGTCCGTACCTGCGTTCGTTTGTCGTGGCGCGCATCAACCCGTTGCGATGGATCAAGGGCGACGTCCCGCCTCTCGAAGATGTTCTGAAGACGATGCGCGAGCGTGTAGCGAAGTTCAACATCGAGAAGATCAAGCCTCAGGATCTTGCCGGCGCCGCGGGTCCGCCCGACGAAGAACCATAGGAGAGAAGACCGCGATGACCACCTCATCCCGAAGAAAACATGCGGGGCCCGGGGCAGTGACTGACCAGCCTCCGGTCCCCGAGCCCGCGTTCGCCGAGCGTGCGCGCACCTTGGTGTATTTGGGCCGCACAGGTAGCCTCTCGACCCTGTCGCGAAAACAGCCGGGGTTCCCGTTCGGGTCCGTGATGCCCTACGGGTTGGACGATCACGGGCGTCCCATCTTCCTTATCAGCACAATGGCCATGCACACGCAGAATTTGCAGGCCGACCCTCGCGCCAGCTTGCTTGTTACCCAGGAGGACGCCGGTGATCCGCTCGGAGCATCGAGGGTCACGCTAGTAGGAAATGTTCTGCCTCTACCGGACGCAGAGGTGGCCGAGGCTCGCAAGCTCTACTTAGCGCGTTATGCTAACAGCAAGTATTGGGTAGATTTTGAAGATTTTTCCTTTTACCTCATGAACGTGATGGATGTTTATTACGTGGGCGGCTTCGGAGTGATGGGCTGGGTATGGGCCTCCGACTATGAGCGCAGCCAACCCGACCCTCTTGCCGACTCAATGGCCGAGATCATTCAGCACATGAACACCGACCACAAGGATGCGCTCATCCTGCTGGCCCAGAAGTTTGCTCGCATTGAGTCACAGGAAGCAACCATGACAGCGGTCGATCGCCTCGGCTTTCAGGTGCGCATGAAGACCGGGGATGGCATCCGCGGCGCCCGCATCGCATTCGTGCGCGAGGTGAACAATCCAGCAGAGACTCGGGGAGTCTTAGTCGAAATGGTGCAACAGGCGCGCTCGCGGACCGAGTGAATCCCTACATCTGGCACACCGGGTTGCCCAGAAACCCGGCAAAGCCGCGGTTTTCGACTGAGTCATCGTCACTTGATGGTCCGCCGACCTCAGGATAATGATGCTCGGCCATAGCAGACGTTTTCGAACTTTCGCCCCTACTGACTTCTTGTCGGGTAAGGCAATGGCGCGGACCGGGCTTCGAATGATGCCGACGAGAACGGATCCTGCTTGCTCAGAGCGCAAGCAGCGGTGGCTTCGAATCCACGAAGTGACCCGATCCGCAGTTCGACCTGGTCCTCCGCCCACGCACTCATCCTCTCGACCATTCCGTCTGGCAATGAAGTCGGTCCTCCACTGGTCCATCGGCGTTGTAAAGCGGTGCGAGATAGATCCCATGCCGTGCAGCAATTGTCTCAATCTCCTCGACCCGCTCCTGAGTGATGGACCCTCTTCCCTGAGAGAAGGGTTCGAAGCGGCCCTCCAGAGCCAGAGCCATGCCTTCGAGTAGACATCCGTGGACCACATCGGGGAACGGATGCCGATTCAGAATTCCGTGAAAATCCGGCGCGAACTTCAATCCGCCAGTGATCTGTCCCAGACCTCCGAAGAAGACTTTGGCGCCAAGCATCTCCGCCCGTGGAGACAGGTTCTTCGGGTAGCCAGCATCGCAAACGAGGGCGTGGGGCGTAATCCGGCCCAACAGAAGCGAAGGGGACGCCAAACTGGCCGCGCAGATTACGACGTCAGCCTCTGCGGAGAAGCGCTCGAGATCCGCCGAGATCTCCACCTGAGCTCCATCAGCTTGCAACTCCGCCGCGAGGCTGCGTAGTCGCTCCATGTTGCGTGCGCTAAGCAGCACGCGCCTTACGATAGGCGCCAAACAACGGGCGCAGCCGGAGCCCACATCTCCTGTTGCTCCAACGATGAGCAGGGTTGATCGGTGGATGTCCCGCCCCTCCAGCGCGCACATCTTCTTGATGCCCTGAACGATGAAACCAACTGTCAACGTATTGCCGGTGGTGAAGACCGTATCGTGTCTTTCCGGAAGCTGATCGAAGTTGCCCTCGATCAGAATGGAGCTGAATCCGCCGAGACTGACGATCTTCGCTCCTGCCTTGATCGCGCAGGCCGCCGCCCCTCGAACCCGGGCGATGTTCTCGTGCACGTAGGCGGCTTCCAGACGGTCGGGAGGAATGAAGGAGTCGATGTAGAGGCCGCGCGCCTTCGCGCCGCCGATCTTCGTACTGACGATCGATCCGACGTCGACATGGCAGACTGCTCTGGGTGGAATCCATGGAAGGATGTCCTTGATCTCATCGTCCGGCAGAGGCGTACGCTCCGGTCCGCGCAGGACAGCGAGTACGTCCGCGGCCGCTCTCCAACTCTCCTGATGCCCGACCAGAGCGAAATCGACCTCGAGAGTCGGCTCTCGCCCAGCTACACTGGCAACTGAGCCACCCATGCAAGTGTTATCTCCCCGGGTATCCCCAGCAGGTCTAGCGTCTTCAAATACTGTTGCAGCGACGCTCCGCGAAGCTCGGCTGCACTCAAGCTGACCTCGGACAGTGATGGCTTCACACAGCTGCTGTGGCACACTTCGCAGTGTCCATCCTTGCATTCCTTCGCCAGCATCTGCGCCAGAGTGGTCATCACATCAAGATGCAGCCGGTACACCTTATCGTCGAAGCGTTGCGCGTCCAGGGCTCGCTCCGTTCTGAGTATCGACATCGCGTGATCGACGTGCTCTTCTTCCTCGGCTGCGATGGAGGCAAAGGTCTTGCCAAGACTCCCTGGCGCGACCTTCGCGACGCGTGCATAGCTTGCGACGGCGAATGATTCCAGCATGATCTCCTGGACGATCAGGCAGCCAATAAAGTCACGCTCTGTGATGCAGCGCATGAATGCGTCGCGGAGCCGCTTCCAATGCTTGGCGTCGACGTTATTGGGGACGTCCACTCCAATCTTGCGCCCCTCGGCAGCGAACGCAGCAGCATGCCCCCGTTCGCCCTCCGCATGCTCTAATGCATCGGCTATTTCTTCGGGATCGTCACACATCTCCGACAAGGAGGTGTAGTTCATCGCGGCGACTAGTTCGCCGGTCATCGCCTGTGCCAGGACGTCCTGCCAAATCAGAGCACTGGGTGAGAGAGAAGTACATTCAATCGTTGAGCAGTTAAGACCAATAAGGGGTTGCATGCGTCCTCCTGAACATCGAATTAAACCCTTGCTGCTTAGAGGTTGGCGTCAGCATGATGAGCAAATACAAAACACCGGCAATCCTGGCCTTGAACTGCGGCGACGCTTCTGCAATCCGTTTCATCATGACGGCGGTGCTCATAATCGCTTCTCCTTATGCGGGGAATTGCAATCTAAGGGTGATGCGACTCAGATCGGTCCTTGATAGCGGCGCAGCCGGACCGCTGCGGCGAGGAATGCCGCGGCGACTCCCAGCCCGATCCAGAGACCAGGGCTGATTAGGAATTGACCCGGAGTGAGTTGTGTCATCGGAGGCATCAGGACGCTCCCAGACGCTGTGGACGCGCCTGCCGCGCCGCCACTCAAGCGGGACTCCAGCATGGCCGCGAAATGGGAAGTGTTGAAGGCAATCTTCTCGACCACGCCGATCGCGAGCAGCGGTAAGCCGGCCCATAGAAATGCCGCGCGCCGCGCCCAGCCTGAGACCAGCAGCAGCCAGCCGTAGATGGGCGCGTACCAGAGCGCATGCACGGCCAGCAGGTGGTAGAGCAGCATCAGCGACATCTGGAACAACGGCAACTGTGTCCAGAGCTTCGCGACACTCAGACCGCTCCCCAGCAGTACTGCGGTGCTAAGTAGCAGCATGATTAACTGCGTGGCAACGATGATCGCGAAGGAGAGCAGCGGGAGAACCACGAGCGGGATGCTCGCCTTCGAGAGCACGGTCGTGAGATCGGAAACCGGCAGCGACTTCCAGAACAGAATGCTGCGATCGCGACGTTCGGCGTGCAGCGCGTCGAGACTGTAGAACACCCCGACGATAAAAGCCGTCCCCATGATCAGAAGCGCAGCGAAGCTGTAGGGCTGCTCGATGACCTCGTGCTGCTGCACCGGGTCGAGTGCCAACGCGGCACGCATCTTGTCCGGCAGATGAATCGTGCTGATCAAGAAGCCGAACAGAGTTAGGGCGGCGACGGCCAACGGCGCGATATAGATCGAACGGCTCTCCCACAATTCGCGTTGCACCGACCAGTACATGCGCCGAGTCGCCGAGATGGCCGCGGGCGCGATTACCTGCGAGTCGAGGGGAGACTCGGGCACGGCGTTCGATTGAGTATTCATATAGCCGCTCCTTGTGTTGCGCCGGCTTGATTGCCCAGCACGGCAACGAACAAGTCGGCGATGCTGGGTGTGCGCACGTCGCCCAACGCGGCGAGTTGCTGACGATCGACATGATCGAACAGCAGGAGGCTGCGACCGAGCACCTGGCGCTCGTGAATCGGCTTGAGCGCCCGTGCTGCGGCGACGTGCTCGGGATTCACCATCACTTCCAGGTAACGCGACTCGAATTCTTCCATGCTGCAATTGAGTACGATTCGACCGCGGTTGATGAACATGACATCGGTGAGGACGTTCTGGATCTCTTCAACCTGATGTGTGGTCACGACGATGGTGCGGCTGCGATCGTAGTAGTCGTTCAGCAGCGAATCGTAGAACTGCTTGCGATACAGGATGTCGAGACCAAGCGTCGGCTCGTCGAGCACAAGCAATTTCGCGTCGATGGCCATGACCAGCGCGAGATGCAGCTGGACCACCATGCCCTTCGACAGTTCCCTGACCCTGCTGGCGTGCCGGATGGTGGTCTTGGCGAGAAAACCTTCCGCCTTCGCACGATCGAATCGCGGATGCACCCCGGCAACGTAGTCGAGCGCCTGCGAAACCCGTAGCCAGCGCGGCAACACGGCGACATCGGCAATGAAGCAGACATCGCGCATGAGCTGATCGCGCTCGGTCCAGGGGTCGCGGCCGAGAACCTTCAGTTCCCCCCGATAAGGGGTGAGGCCGAGAATCGCGTTGAGCGCGGTGGTCTTGCCTGCGCCGTTAGGACCGATGAGTCCGAGGATGCGGCCCTCTTCGACCCGCAGATCGATGCCGTCGAGCGCGACGGTTGTGCCGAAGGCCTTGCGGAGACCGCGTGCTTCTATGCATGCCATGGCTTCAGCGCTCCTCCTCTTCGGTTTTCGACAGTGCGGCATCCGGCGACGACCGGCGGTTTGCGGCCGCATCGAGCAGTTCTTCCGCCTTCAGTCCGAGCCGCCGAATGGTTGCGTAGACCCTGGGCCATTCTTCCGCAAGAAACTTCTGGCGTTCGCCTCGCAGCAGCAGATTGCGCGCGCCCGCGTTGATGAACATGCCGCGACCTCGCTTACTTTCGACCAGTTGCTCGTCCACCAGTTGTTGATAGCCCTTCAGTACCGTGAGGTGATTGACTCGATATTCGGCCGCGACATTGCGCACGGACGGCAGCGGATCGCCTTCTTTGAGCACGCCGTCGAGTATCATGGCGACCACGCGGTCGCGAAGCTGGCGGTAAATCGGCTGATTGTCGTTCCACTCACGATCCATTATGGGTTCCAGACAGCCCTCCCGAGAGAGGTTGCGAGTGATCGTTGCGATCGACCGCTGCACCTCCTCGGATTCCTCACGATACATGGCCGCAGAAGCGGCATCACTCGGTGCGCTTCAGGTCCAACAATCCACCCATCTGTTTGCCCTCCGCCATCGCGAACTCCGAGATTTCGGTGTGATGATCGGAGTCGGTGAGGTTGAAGAACAACGTGCTGCAGGTGTCCCACCTGCGAACTCAGAAGGTTGGTGGCGTCGAGAAAATCAAAAGTGATGGTCTTGCCGTCGGGCGAAATCGTTCCGACCATGCCAGGCTGATTTCCTGCGTCACAATAATGGGTCATGAGCAAGCGACCGCCGTCGAGATGAAACATAGTTATCTGATCGTCGGGCCTTCCACCCCCGTCATCTCATCCATGAGCGCGGAACCCATGGAAGTCACGCCAAGCGAGACTTGCGGAGGCTTGCCTTCCATGGTGCCTTCCCGGGAACCGGTCAGAGTTTTCAGTTTGTCGAAGGACTTTTGCGCGTCGGACTGGGCGAAAGCCACGGTAGAGCGACATCAGAGCACAAGACGAAGAGATTTCATGTTCATTCTCCTTAAGCTTCTTTACTTTCGGGTCAGGGTTTTCGCTCGCTCACCTTTGATCAACCCATGGTGATATAGTTAACTATAACAGCATCTCACATGCAAGCCTTTTTTCGATTTTTCTTGCTCGGCCCTTTCCCTTGCCGTCATCCGCATGGGACAACCGGGTCTCCGTGGCCCGTTGGCGCAATCACGTAAGTAATTTAATTTAGTGCAGATTTCGGGTGTACCGGCCGGCGAACGGCCAAATCCTGATTAGTCGGAAAACCGC
>Ga0070697_100001755_pt1 | contig 16543 bp, 17 predicted proteins | sample KBSK1501metaG_FD_65475 | JGI IMG/M metagenome (GOLD analysis project Ga0070697, IMG submission 65475) | Corn, switchgrass and miscanthus rhizosphere microbial communities from Kellogg Biological Station, Michigan, USA - KBS K1-50-1 metaG | ecosystem: Host-associated > Plants > Roots >...
GCGAGTCCAAGATGCTTCGAATACCATTCGCGCATCTGATCACGATTAGCGGATTTGAAGAAGACACCGCCGATTCCAAGGATGCGCCCGCGCTGCTCCACTTTGACAGGCGGCTTCGACTTTTCAGGTTGCGGAGATTGCACTTCCTGTCCTCCTTTTGAGCAAACCGAGATGAGCAACAGCGAACCGAGCGCAATTGTGCTCCACGGTGTTCCTTGCATCGGCGGATTATACATAAGTTTCGATTCGAATCGAGAAATCGGTTCGCTCAAGGTTCGCCGCAATTCACCCTTTCTCGAACTGGCTTGGCATCGCCCGTAGAGAACCAGGGCGTTACGAGAGGCCTTTTGCCTGCGCGCACAGCAATGGCGCATAATCCCCCAACAAAGTTAGGGGATTATGCAATGCCGAGACTTTATAATGTCACCGATCATCTGAAAACGTAGTTTTCTGAACTCCTGCCAGATTGAAGCGTAGAAGTAATTATTATCATCGGCGCCGCCAGGCGCACATCTCGCGATCAATCATCCCCTAAAGTTGCACTGTGATGTAAGTTGGCGTGAGAGGTTGTTTTTCGGCAGCGAATATGCCGTGGATGCAGCGCGGTTTTCTTCATCTGTCGCTCCTGTGATCGCGGTCAGCGTTATTGCAGTCCCGGATGTCGCGTCCCAGCCCTTGGCGAACAACGGCGCCGCGCCAACCGTCGCCATCAACACAGCCCCCAGGGCCGGCTCGATCATCGCGACCGTCAGCGAGAGTACAGGAAGCGCTGCACGCAGAGGTGCGTGACGGGATACATCTTCCGTTGCGCTCACCTCGCCGGGCAATATCGCCGTGTGGCATCCCGAATCCAAAAAGACTGTTATCCGGGTTGGCTTCACCGCCTCCTCACTCTGCTGTCGTGCACTCGCGACCCGGCGAAGGCACACCGGAGAGCCTCCGTGTTGTCCACCTCCTTTGCTTCGCTGTGTTGTTTGTGGTCGCTCTGGTCGTTTCCTCGATCCATTCCAACATTCCCGCGCCGCTTACAGGAGCTGAACTTTGATGATTAGCGCAGAAACTCGCGCCCAAATCCGGCACTGGTTCTTTGCCGAGCATTGGAAAATCGGCACCATCGCCCAAGAACTCAGCCTTCACCCCGATACCGTTCGTCTTGCCATCGAATCGGATCGCTTCCACCGTGCCCAAACTCTGCGTGCTTGTCTCACCGATCCTTACTTGCCCTTTATCCGACAAACCTTAGATCAGCATCCCCGGCTGCGAGCCACTCGCATTTACCAGATGATTCGCGAGCGTGGATATCAAGGCAGTGTCATGCAGTTGCGCCGTGCGGTAGCCACGCTGCGCCCCGGTCGCCCAGAACCCTTTTTGCGCCTGCATACCTTCCCTGCAGAACAAGCCCAGGTGGATTGGGCTCACTTCGGCGAAGTTCAAGTAGGCCGCGCCCGCCGACATCTCTCCTGTTTCCTCATCACTTTGTCCTATTCCCGGGCCCTATACCTGGAATTTTTCTTCGATCAAACTCTAGAAAACTTCTTGCGCGGCCATGTCCACGCCTTTGCAGCCTGGTCCGGCCAACCGCGCGTGATTCTGCATGACAACCTACGCACTGCCGTGCTGGAGCGCCGTGGAGACCAAGTCCACTTTCATCCTCGACTGCTGGAGTTGTGCGCTCACTATCACTGCCTCCCACGACCTTGCCAAGTACGCGCTGGCAATCAGAAGGGTCGCGTGGAACGCGCTATTCGCTATGTGCGCGAATCGTTCTGGGCGGGCCGTGCTTTCACCACCTTGCCAGAGTGCAATCCTCAGGCTCTCCTCTGGCGAGATGAAGGGGCACATCAGCGGCCCTGGCCCGGGGATGACACGCGCACGGTCGCGGAGGCCTTCGCGGAAGAGCAACCACGCCTATTACCCTTACCGCTACACCCCTTCAACACCGATCTGATTCTTCCCATTCGTTCGCAGAAAACCACCTACATCCGCTTTGATCTCAACGATTACTCCATCCCGCCCGAGGCGCTCGGCCGCTCCCTCACTCTGGTTGCCTCTGATTCCGTGGTCCGCATCCTGCATGGAACTCAGGAAATTGCGCGCCACGCCCGCAGCTACGACCGGCATCAGCAGGTGCTCCATCCACCCCATCAAGACGCGCTACTCCAACTCAAGCGCAAGGCGTTCCACTCCACCCCCAGCGGGCGGCTGGCCCAAGCGGCACCGGAAAGCGAAACCTTGTTGGACCTGGCCTTCGCCCGAGGAGAATCCGCCGGCCCGCAGACCGCTCAACTGCTCAAACTGCTGGATCTCTACGGCGTAGCTGCCCTGCGAAGCGCCATCCGTGAGGCACTCGAACGCGACACCCCGCGCGCTTCTTCGCTTGCCTTTCTGCTTCGTCAACGACATCAGCAAGCATCCTCCTCCACCCCTTTGGTGGTCGACCTCAGGCAGGTCTGGTACGACGGATATCGATCCGGAAGTTCAACCCAGGGAGCACCCGTGCGTAAAACCCATAAGATACCGTTCAGAACTGCCCGCCGCTCCTTCCAGGGCCGACTCCGGCCGTCACGTCGCCTGGCGGGCTCTGGGACTAGGGGGTCGAGGATCTTCCACTGTTGGTCTGTCAGGTCACGTTTATGGCACATTCCTGTGTTGATGCCGTGAAGCAGTCCGCGCAGCGCCCGGTCGGCCGACGATTAGTAGAACTACTTCCGGATGGCCGACAATTCGCTGGGCAGACCACTCGGGTTGCCATGCCGGAGCTCAGTGGGATGTCTCGATTGCGTAGTGGTCAATCTACTCTTGACTCTGCCCCGCCTATTTTCTAGCAAACAACAGCTCGCGGCACCCTTGCGGAAATCATTGTTACCGGATATATTACAGGATATAAAGGAGGCGGGATGTGACCAATACAGCCCAAAAGCGTGCGATTAAGAACTACCGAAGCCGGCTTCGGAAACGGGGCATTGCACGATTTGAGGTTCTCGGTCTCGACTCGGATCGCCATCTAATTCGTTCCCTGGCAAAGCGGCTCGCGCAGAATGACCCGGATGCAAATCGAATTCGGACGGAGGTAATGCGAACAGTCTCCCATACACCCAAGGAAGAAAAAGGTGGCATTTTGGCAGCTCTTCGTCGTTCACCACTGGTTGGCGCCGAGCTGACGATCGAGCGTCCGTTTGATGGGGGCAGAAAAATCAATCTATGACGCGGTATCTCCTCGACACCAACATTATCAGCAACGCCACAAAGCCTCTCCCGTCCCAGCCGCTCACTGAATGGATGGCCAAACAAGTGGACGACGATTTGTTCATTTGTTCCTTGAGCCTTGCCGAAATATATCGTGGCATTTTGGAGAAGCCGTCAGGGAAAAAACGCAGGGAACTTGAAGAATGGTTCAAAGGTCCCGAGGGTCCCCAAGCGCTCTTCCGCGGACGCGTATTGGCTTTCGACGAGGAGGCGGCACTCATCTGGGCACGTCTCATGTCCCAGGGCACGCAGGCAGGGCGACCGAGGAGTGCTCTCGACATGGTCGTTGCGGCGATCGGGGAGGCGAACGACTGCGTTGTCGTTACGGACAACGAAAAGCACTTTCCCGGCGTGAACCTCCTCAATCCGCTCCGCTCGGCGTGATCTCAGGCCTAACGTTGGGACCGAATGGGATGAAAACGGCGCAACGGGCAACGCTAAGTTAAGTTACGAGAAAACATGGTGGCCAGGGACGGAGTTGAACCGCCGACGCCAGCCTTTTCAGGTCTACGTTATGCTGAATTTTTAAACAACTTAAGTGACTTCAGGTGGCCGCCTAAGCACTTGAGAAGTCGAGAGAGACATGAGAATCGTGGGTTGAAATCGTGGGTTCAACAGCAACAGAAGCGCCCACCACCGACCCTGAAGGGAAGCAGTAACTTCGCTGGATTTTATGAGGTCCGCCGAGGTTACTGCCGCCGCGAGCAATCCACTTGTGTATCGCTCTCGATCGAGCGAAATGGCAGGGACAACGGGTTGCCCTGACCGCAGCAAAGGGTGTTCGAACCCGCGCTCCTGCGGTTGACAGCTTTTCATCTCGGCTCGCGAGCCAGAGGAGGTTGCGTGCTTTCCTGATCGCTGATCTCCATCCTGTACTTGTCTGAGGCCAGGCAGACGGCGACGAGACCGATGAGAGCGATGCCGGCCAGATACGTGGCGACAGGCCATGAGGCGCCGCCTGCCCATTGCGTGAGTGCGGTGGCGATGATCGGCGCGAGCCCGCCGCCGAGCACCCCGGCGCCCTGGTAGCCGAAGGAAATCCCTGAATACCGCAGCTGCACCGGGAACAGCTCCGCAATTAAGACTCCTGTAATTCCGTAGAGTGCCCCCTCGGCGAAAATCCATCCACTCATTGCGAGCCAGATCAGAGCTGGCTGCCGAGTGTCCACGAGCCAGAAAAAAGGGTAGGACAGGAGGAAGATGCAGGTGGCACTCCAAATCGCCACAGGCCGCTTGCCCACACGGTCAGCGACCCACGCGAACAACAGGATTCCGGCCGTCTGGGCTAAGCCAGCCAGCAAGAGCCCGATGAGAGCCACACTTCGAGGTACACCGAGCTGACGGATGATGTATGACGGAGTAAACGTTACAACGATGTAGTATCCATAAAGGCCGAGGACGACGCCGAAGGCTAGGATGGCGGCAACTCTGTACTCTCGCATGAGATCGAGCAAAGGTATTTTGGACTGGATTCCAAGCTCTTTAATCCGTGAGAAGGCCGGCGACTCCAGAATGCGCAGGCGGATAAAGAGACCCACGGCTATCAGGACAATGCTCAGGAGGAACGGGACCCTCCAGCCCCAGGAAAAGAATTGTTCGTCTGGAAGCGAGGAGAACACGCTGAACACCGCGGTCGAAAGTATCAGTCCAGCTGGCGAGCCCGTCTGTGGCCAGCTGGCGTAGAAATTGCGGCCCTCCTCAGGAGCGTGTTCGACGGTCATCAACGTCGCGCCACCCCACTCCCCACCCACGGCCAAGCCTTGCAGGAACCGGAGCACAGCGAGGAGGATCGGAGCGACCACGCCTACTTGCTCGAAACTCGGTAGGATGCCGACCAGGAAAGTTGACGCACCCATGAGAAGCAGAGTGATCACCAGCATTGCCTTGCGCCCGATCTTATCGCCGAAGTGCCCGAACACAATGCCGCCGACAGGGCGGGCGAAGAAGGCGACGCCGAACGTGGCAAAAGATGCCAGCGTTCCAGCCACTGGGTTGAACCGAGGAAAGAAGAGCTTGGGAAAGACCAGCGCGGCAGCCGTTCCGTACAAGTAGAAGTCGTACCACTCTATGGCGGTCCCGATAAAACTTGCTAAAGCTACCCGCCGGATTGACGTGCGCTGATCCGCAGTGTGGTCGCGGCCGAGCCCCTTCATACCTACTCCCGATCATCGACCCGAACGCCTTTCGTAAGCAAGCTTACTCTCTTGGCCTGTGAGCCCAGGCCCCGACGAGAGCAATATAAGTAACTACGCTCTTCGATGCCACCTCAGTTTGAATTCTCGCGGGAAGAAGTGATTCGCATTCCTTTCTTGCTTCGCCCGTTCAGTCGACTACAATCGAGACCCACGGCAGCGGAGGCAGCGAGACTGCTAACGGTAATAACGCTGTTGCAGAGGAGCACTGTGCACCCGCGTCCACATTCGCGACGCGAATTCTTGGGTTGCTCTGTAGAGGCTCTCTTGGGAATCGGGGTTTGGCAGGTTGCAGACCACCCTTTGGGCTCGGCCCAGGCAGTGTCTTTAGCAGCGACAACAGCCCTATTTGAGATTCAGAAGGTCGCTGCCGACGTCTATTTTGCACTGGCCCGCCCTTGGGCACTACCGAACTCCAACGCCGCCATTTTTGTGACCTCGTCTGATGTTCTCGTGGTAGATGCTCACTCGCATCCGGCGGCAGCTGCGGCTCTGATCGCACAAATCAAGAACGAGATCACCTCCAAGCCCGTGCGGAGGTTGGTGAATACCCACTTTCATTGGGATCACACGCAGGGCAATCACGCTTATCGAACAACAGGCAGTGAGGTGGATATCATCGCGAGCAACACGACCAAGCAACTCATGTCACAACTTTTGGTGCCACGCTTGAGAGCTGCGCTAGACCCAGCGAGCCCGGGACCTCGCGGATCGCAGCAGGTCGCACGGCAACTCAAAGACCTGCGCGAAATCGTGAGGCGGACAAATTCGGAGACTGAAAAGGCTTCACTACAGGAGCGTATTGCACAGCTGGAGTCCTTTGCGGCGGAGATGAAGGATTTTCTGCCCACACTGCCTACCGTCACTTTTGATAACTCCTATGTGATCCGAGAGAAAAGTTATGACCTGCACCTCGAGTTTCACGGCTTCGGTCATACGGCTGGTGACATCGTAGTATTCTGCCCTCAGAGGCGCGTCATCGTGACTGGCGACGCCTATCACCCTGGTTTTCCGGGATTCACCGACTCGTACCCACAGCGATGGCCCAAGTGTCTCGACTCCATCGCAAATCTCCAGTTCGACCACATCTTGCCTGGGCACGGCATGGTGCAACACAGCAAGCAGGACATGAACGGTCATCGTAACTACATCGAAGAACTGACCGAACGCGTGATTGTCGGGAAGAGGGCGGGTCAATCGATTGCCGATTTACAGCGAAACATCACGGTCACGTCTTTGAAGTCACTTCATGCGCGCGGTCTCACGCTCGCGGAGACATCGGATTCGCTCGAGAGCGACATCAAGAACAATATTGACGGGATGTACGATCGAGTCGAAAAGACTTCGTTCACAGGAACCGAGCCGGTGCGATTACGAGAGTAAAGACCCGGACAGGCAGGGCCGAGAGCTCGCCGCCCTCCGAGTTGGCTGTGGGAAGCGTAGGATGTCGGCCACCCTTAGGTAATTCGCGCAATAATCGAACCGTTCGTGGCAAGCGAACTGTCCAATCGTTTATCTCTGTCCCCACATGCCTCATCGTGGAGCCGACACATCGAGCGCCGGAGTCCCGGAGTGTCCACGGGTGCGGCGTAGTCCGAGTATCAGCACGGCTACGCTCGCATCGAATGTCGCGAGCAGAACGAAGGCAGCGTGGTATCCGCCCGTCGCTTTGAACAGGAGTCCTAGAAGGGTGGGTCCAACAAAGCCACCGAATGTAGCCATGGAATTGATGAGTGCGAACCCTCCGGCCGCTGCTGCGCCCGTCAGGAACGATCTCGAAAGTGCCCAGAACGGCGGATCCATACTTTTCCGGCACGCCAGCACCCCGAGAACCAGCGTGCCGAAAATCAATCCTTGGACTCGACCGAGCATCAGCCACCCAACACAGGTCAGGAGTACAGGGATCGCGGCATGCACGTAACGCTCGCCCCGCCGGTCCGAGTGTGCGCCGTTGGCGTATAGAACAACGGTGCTCAGAATGCCCATTCCAGAAACCACAAGGCCCACGCGCATGTCGCTTATACGAAATCCTTTGAGGATTTGGGGCAGCCAGAGTATCTGTGCGTATGACACAGTCGTCGCTAGGAAGAGTGTCGCACCGAGCAGCCACACGACAGGGTTTCCGAGAGCGGCACTAAAGCTCGTGCTATTGTTCATCTCATGCGCTCGGTCGCTGGCAAGTCGAGCGGTTAGCCATTCGCGCTCCACCGGTTTTAGCCAGTGAGCCTCCGCGGGATGCTCGGGCAGCAGACGGAGCACGAGGATCCCGAGAGCGCAAGCAGGAAGTCCCTCTACAAGGAACAGCCATGGCCATCCGGCGAGCCCGAGCCGACCGTTGAATCCGAGCAGCGCACCCGCCAGCACGCCGCCCAATGCCTGGGCGACCGATGCACCGGTACTGAAAAGCGCGATGGCCCGCGCACGATGCGAGACCGGGAACCAGTTCCCGAGGTACCAGAGCACGCCGGGGAAGAATCCGCCTTCCGCCGCGCCCAGCAGGAATCGGAGCAAGTAGAAGGTATGGGATGTGCGCACGAACAGCATGCTGGCCGCCAGGACTCCCCAACTGAGCAAGATTCGCGCGAACCAGCGGCGTGCACCGACGCGCACCAGAATGAAATTGCTCGGCACCTCACAGAGCGAGTAGCCGACGAAAAAGATTCCAGCACCGAAGCCATACACCGCCGGGCCGAAGCCCAGGTCGTGGTTCATTTGCAGAGCGGCAAAACTCACGTTGGCCCGATCGATGCAGGCGGTCAGGTAAGCAAGAAAAAGCAGGGGAAGGAGTCGCCGGTTCAGAGCGCGCACTGTACACTGCTCGGTGATGGCCAAGGGGTTGCGCCTTCGATCGCCCTTCATGAGTGCGTGATCGGAACTGCGAATGTCCACGGACACCTTTAGCGCGAAATCTTATCATCATGCACTCAAGATCAGATCTGAACAGTCGCTCTGTCGATGGCTACCCAGCAGCTTTCACACTACGCCGACCTTGGCTGGCCGCAATCCCGGAGACTGCCGCTCTCCCCGCGCGCTGAGCGAAATGTCGGCTACACGGAAGTAATCGAAACGAGACCCGGATTAGTTAAGGGAAGTCGGCATAGCGCCATAATTTCAGGATCAGATGGATGCCGGAAAAATGCACGCCCTGGGCGTTTGTCGATACTAATCCGACGGATGAACCGGTCATGGCAGTCACCGTGCCGCAATCCGCGCGGATAGGCCAAACTCGATCGACCACGAGCGCTCGTTCCGAATTGTCTCGCCCTTGACGTTTCTCTGCCCGGCCTCACTGGTCTCGAACTACAGAAGCGCGTCGCCGTTGAACGGACGGACATGCCTATCATCTTCATTACTGGCTATGGCGATGTACCGAAAACCGTCCAGGCCATGAAGGCGGGCGCTGTCGAATTCCTAACGAAACCGTTCAATGACGAGGTGTTGTTGAGCACCGTCCGGCAAGCCCTTGAACGAAGCCGTCGCGCTATTGCTCACGACACGGAGATGCAGAAACTCCGGGACCGTCACGCCTCTCTTACTCCACGCGAACGGCAAGTCATGGATTTGGTTGTCTCTGGCCTGTTGAATAAACAAATCGCCGGCGAACTCGGCATCAGCGAGATCACAGTAAAAGCGCACCGAGGGCAGGTCATGCAGAAGATGAATGCCGATTCTCTCGCCGCACTGGTAAGAATGGCAGCAAAGCTACGCCCTTAACGTTCGCCGAATGCCAGATCATCAAGCTAAAAAGCGCTATTCTGGTCCCTGGGAGGACCAGGTGACTGAGCAAGGTCACGACGAACGCGCAAATCTGACGACGCCCATCTCGCCACCAAAGGAGCAAGCAACTGCCGGCGATTCTCTTCCTCCCAGATGCGCGGTCATTGAGGTGCACGTAGGGGAACTGAGGCAGTTGTTCAACGCCATTGATCCCTCGCCGTTTCAGGACAAGGATCTGGACCCGAAGGCCGAGGAGTTCATCGTGGGTTGGGCCAAGGACCTGCCACGAGATGCGGTGCTTGCGCTTGTGGTTGATCTCGATCGGCAAGCAGGTCTGCCGGACGAAGCGGCACTCTTACGCGACGCGATTCATCAGTTCTTCACGCAACGAAAGCAGATCTACCGACAGCGTCTGCGGGAATTGTTTCGTGTTGGCCGGACGAGTCTTGTCATCGGTCTGTTTGCTTTAGCAGCGGCCATTGCCCTCGGCGATTTTCTCGGCAATTTGATGAAGGGAAGCCGTATAGGCGAGATCTTGCGCGAAAGTCTCACGATCGGCGGCTGGGTTTCCATGTGGCGTCCGCTAGAGGTGTTCTTATACGACTGGTGGCCTATTCGCAATGAAGCGAGGCTCTCCGACCGGCTTGCCGCTATGCCCGTACGCATCAGGTACATGAGCGAAACAGCTCCCGACGCCTGGAGGGTAGACTGGCCCGCAGTTTCCCCAAGAGGTGAGCGAGTGACCAAAGAGGGCCAACGTAAAGACGTACATGAGTGAAGGCTTTGGAGCGTTGTAATCTTTCGCTTCCGCAGACAGAATGGGACTGATTCCATTGGTATCCCCAGCGGGATTTGAACCCTTATTCTTCAATGCCTGAGCTTTGGGAAAATCATTCGGACTTTGTCTCGCATTAACTTTTTCTCACAACTCAATAGATATAGGCCGCTTAAAGGGCTAGAGCGCAAAATCGATGGAAGGCTGCGCTCTGCGACGATTCGCTCGCGGCAAGTCGATGCCAATGAAAATGGAGGCTTTGCAGTCGACGGTAAATACCGTAAACGATATTCGACGGCAGAGCTTGTAAGGCGCGAGTTCTTGATTGTTCAAGTCTGCTGCCGCCGATGCCGAGACGTTCTATTGAAACGGTTCACCAAAATGAAACGCAAGCACGCTCCCGCGTTAGCAATCGGCATAGGCGCAGCAGCGGGTTTGCGCCCTATGACGGTACTCGTAGTGATCGCCTGGGGCTTAAGGCGTGGATGGATCCGGCCAGGTCGTTCACCATTTGCCGGGATAGTTTCGGCTAGCGCCTCAAAGAGACTGGCTGAGTTGGCGATAAGCGAACTGATTGCGGACAAGTTGCCCTTTACGCAGAGCCGGTTGAATCCTGCACCGCTCGCGTCACGTGTGGTGTCAGGCGCAATCTGTGGCGCGGCGATACACGGCACATTGAAGCAACCGGTTTCCGAGGGAGCCGTTCTTGGCGGACTAGGAGCACTTGCGGCGGCTATAACTGCGTACTATGTTCGGCAGAGACTCAATCGCGAGATGTCTGACTTTGCAGTTGCGCTATTGGAGGATGCATTGGCGGTAGGTGGGGGTGCTGTCACAATCGCCGTGATGACTGCCGCTGCAGAGTAGTTCGGCGACCTCGAATATATTCCAGGCCCCTCAACTTTTCGGTGGCGGGCAAGAATGGTGCTCTGGTGGATGGCGAGCCGATGGTCCACGTTCTGCGCTGCAAAGAGTGACGGAGCCCCGGCATTTGTTAAATCCAAAACGACCAGAGACTAACGGATGCGTCGAGCCGTTGCTGGGGATTATCACGCAGAAATCTGGGTTGGGGCCTTCCTCGGTTTCTCTTATGGATTCCGCCCTGGGCGCAGCCAGCATGGCGCGCTGGATGCACTGTGTCGGGATCAGGCGGAAGAAAGTGAACTTGATTCTCGATGCCGACGTTCGTGGTTTTTTCGATACCTTATCGCACGAATGGATGGTCAAGGTCATCGAGCATCGCATCGCCGAAGGATACTGCGCTTGATCCGGAAATGGCCGAGGGGGAGTCTCCGAGGAAGGTAAGTGCTCGAAAACAGAAGTTGGAACGCCGCAAGTAACACTAAGTGTTTCGGCGGCACTGCGAAGGCGAGCGAGGAATGCAGTGAGGGTTTCGGCCAGGTGCAGGAATGCAGCCCGGTCGTTGGTCTGATCGGCGAATCGCCGGAGGTCCTACTCCGGGGATCTGCAGCAATCGCCGACAAGCTGGGTCTTGGCTGGCGATCGCATCGATCTCTTCGCTGACGCGTTCGATTTGGGAGCAGCGCAAGATGCTTTGAACATGGCCGCAGAGGCGCTCAACGAAAACGGAGTGTCAAACCTGGCGTTCTAGTCATCAAACCTGTGCCTAAGGAACCTATCCGAAAAATGACAGGCCCGGTCAGGCGATAGCTATCTGCTCTCAAGCCCGACGCTGACGGGTGGCTTCCCATAACACCAAATTAAATTAAATTAGTCCGTTTTTCCGTATCGGGTCGCCAAAATCTTACTCTGCCTACCGGATATCGCCTTCCTCATACGTTCGCTCAGCTATCTCAGCGGATGAAGGCGTTCTCCATCTCCAGCTCGGGCAAAATACGGAACCCGCACCTATCCGTATATCGGCACCCGTAAACGTTGCGGCCTGCGAGACAATGCGCTAGGTTTTCCGACCCAACCCTACCGCTTCCCAAGGCACCCAATTGTGCAGGGGTCGCCCCTCGCGCGAGGTGTGCTTATGAGAAGAACTCTCTATCACGTCATATTCGCCTTACTGCTCTCCCCTCTGGCTTTGGCGCTGGACAACTCAGCAGCCCCGATTTATCCGGACACTGCTCATCCCCAACAGCAACCCCTATCGGATCAGGACTCTGCCCCGCGGCAGATGAATCAACACACGGAAGTTCAAAGCCAGGACATCCCCGTCTTTCGCGTGAGCGTGTTCGCCCGTACCACCAAGGCGGTGAACTATCGTCATCGCGGCGGTTCCACGATCGTCGATTTTCGCGGCACTGACCTTATGCCAGCAGTCGGGGGTCATGCCAAAGTCGACGGGAAAGCCGGGCGTCTTGCAATCAGCGCGGAACTCACTCACCTGCAGCCTGCCAGCGGCTTTGGAGGCCAGTACCTCACGTATGTACTGTGGGCGATTACGCCTGAAGGCCGCCCGGTCAATCTCGGGGAAATCCTTCCGAGCGAGGGCGGCAAAAGCAAGGTCGATGTCACCACCGATCTGCAGGCTTTCGGATTGATCGTCACCGCGGAGCCTTACTATGCCGTCGTTCGCCCCAGCAATAAGGTCGTTGCGGAGAACATTCTTCGGCAGGAAACCAAAGGATTCGAAGAGCCGATTGACGCCAAGTTTGACGTGCTTGAGGGCAGCCAGTACACGATCGACGTCCCTGCCGAGCAGCTTCCGGCCTCTCATGCCGGTCCCAATGCTCCTCTTGATTTACTCGAAGCGCGAAACGCTGTTGCTATTGCGAAAGCCGCTGGAGCCCAGCAGTATGCTCCTGACAGCCTGGCCAAAGCCGAAGACATGCTGCAGCGCTCCGAAGACTACTTGCAGCGCAAGCAAGGCAGGACTCCCATCGGCACTGCGGCTCGCGGTGCATCCCAAATGGCGGAAGACGCTCGCGTTCTGACACTACGCCGCAAAGAACAGGAACGCCTTGATGCGGAACGTCGGGCCCACGAGGAGGCGCAAGCAAAAGCCGAAGCTGATGCAGAGGCTTCGCGCCGAAACGCAGAACAGGCCCAGGCGCAGTCCGACGAAGATGCGCGGCGTCGTGCGCAAGCTGAGGCGGCAAATGCAGAAGCGCAGCAGCGCCAAGCCGCCGCTCTAGCCGCTCAACAGCAAGCGCAAGCCGAGGCTGACGCCGCTCGCCAAGCTGCTCAGGATGCCCAACGGCAGACAGCCGCTGCCGAACAAGCCCGACAACAAGCCGAGCAGCAAAAAGAGGACATGCGAGCTCGCTTGCTCGCCCAACTCAATCAGGTACTTCAGACTAGAGACACCGCCCGCGGCTTGATTGTCAGCATGCCCGACGTGCTGTTCGACTTCAACAAATACACGTTGAAGCCGGAAGCCCGCGAACGTCTGGCACGGATCTCCGGAATCGTGCTCGCTTATCCGGACCTTCACTTGAACATCGAGGGCTACACCGATAGCATCGGCAGTGATGAATACAATCAGATTCTTTCGGAGAAACGTGCCGCCACAGTTCGAGATTATCTGATCAGTTCAGGAGTCTCGATCAATAACGTGGTCGCTCAAGGTTTCGGAAAAACGAATCCGGTTGCCGACAACAGCACTCCAGCCGGGCGCAAGCTCAATCGCCGTGTGGACATGGTCGTCTCGGGAGATGTGATTGGGAAACAGAACTTGGAATCTCCGTCGGTTCCCTCGACGCCCCCGCAGTGAGAACGCCGCTGGAGCTGAATGTGGGCGGAACAGTCAAGGGCATGATTGAGAGTTGATTTGGCGCTTGAGGTTTCGCCGGTGAAGCAATGCAACGACGCGACCGGGAAGCCGCTGGCAAAGAATTATCTTGAAACACGCTATGGGGATGCCTCAAGGCCGGTGCGACTTCGTCAGCGCCAATGCCACTGCTCTGGCATTCGCTGTGCACACGATAGTTGGAAGGCCCGAGTCGATTTATTCTGTTTTAGAGTAAGGTATCATCGAGTCGCGCAGAGATACAGCAGTTGCTGTAGCGCAGATTTTCTCGGTCGCCTCCCGAAAGTTCCGCTCGCTCGTCGCCTCGCCCCTTTACCCAGCACAAAACAGGCTGCAATCTGATGGCACGACTCGTGCTCTCGGGGGAGTGAGCAAGGCTGGGAGGAAACCACGCTGGCTCTTCGCATTGAGAAAATAGGCTGGCGGTGGGTGAATGCGAAGGCAGAGTCGTGCGGAGCGAAGCCGCCGTCACATTACTTGAAGCAGTGACGTCGCTATGAAACGCGCGAATTGTTGTCCTTGATTTTTCGGAAGTACGCGCGATAGAAGGCATATGAAACGGAATTCCCTCTGGTTCGCGGGACACTTTGTTTGTCCAAGCGTAATGCTCTTAGCTTTTGCAAGCCTCCCGTGGGGAGCTGAAAGCGAACGGCGGGAAATCGGGAAACGCCTAGATGCTGCAGCTACCGTTTTGGGTGAAATTATGACAACCCCTGATAAAGCCATTCCGGGCCCAGTTCTAGAGGAAGCAAAATGCATCGTAGTCGTACCGGGTATCGTTAAAGTGGCGCTCGGAATTGGTGCTCGGCGGGGGAAAGGCGTGGCGACTTGTCGTACGGCGAGCGACTGGAGCGCTCCGGCACCGGTAGGCTTTCGCGAGGGCAGCGTGGGTTTTCAGGTCGGTGGTAAGAGTGTCGACCTGATCATGTTGGTGATGAATCGGGAGGCCGCCAATCGCCTACTCTCGAGTACATTGAAAATTGGCGGAGATGTTTCAGGTACTGCGGGCCCGGTGGGGCCGAATGTTTCCAACAATCCTGAATGGAGAGATTCGGAAATCCTCAGCTATTCGAAGTCTCGCGGAGCCTTTGCCGGTATCGATCTCAAGGGTGCGGCTCTTAAACAAGACAAAAGTGCGACCATTGGTCTTTACGGCAGGTACATACCTTTCGGGAGCATTTTGTCCGGTAAGGTTCGGCCTCCGGCAGATAGTGCCACTTTCCTGACAGCGATTCGCAAGTACACGCGAAAAGCGTTATGAAGTTAGCCACCGTGGAACTGGCTGTGGGCTCGTGGGGAGTGCTAGGTCGCGAGGCGAATTACTTTTGCTTTTGCTCTTTTTCTTTGCCCACCGCTCTCGCTTGCCGAATCGCCATCAGTCGCAATGCGGTTGCCGCTGCCGTGTACTTCACCTCTCCTTCCTGATCGGATAAGTACAATTCCACCGTAGTGAGAACCGATGGGTCAGCTCTTTTGGCAAGGGCCTCCAACGCTGCCGCTCGAATAATCCAATTCTTGTCTCCAGTTGCATTGGCGAGGGCTTCCGTTGTTCTGGGGTCAGGATCATCAGAGAGGATCGTTGCTGCCGCCGCACGAGCAGGCGAAGAGTCTCCTTTCCTTATGGTCTTGAACGCCTTCCAGCCGAGTCCTGCAAATGGAATAAAACCGATGCCTTCTTGAAAGCCAATCTCGGCCAGTTTCTTAGGATCACGAAGACCGGCTGCCTGGGCGAGCAGTCCCTTTCCGGTTTTTCGTTCTCCTGCGAGGATTTCGTAGTATACGTCGTAACCGGAATCATCTTTGAGCAAGATGAGAGCGTGCGCCGAGGCCAACGCCACAGATGGATCTTTGTCGTCAGTTGCCGCTTTTAGTTTGGGGATGCTGACACGCGAACGCATCTCTCCAAGCGCTGCCGCCGCCGCCGAGCGCACCTCCGGAGCATGGTCAGCTAGCGCCGTCTCCGCTATCTTCCGGGCATGTCTATCGTTCCGCAGCAGCCCCAAAATGTTAATGGCAGCTGCCCGGTCTGGGGTTTTGTCAGCTTTGGCCCCCGTTTCCAGGATCTGCCAGGCTTGTTCTTTTGCGGTGTGGAGTGCTTCGGGTGCTTCTTTCGGAACGCTTGTTTGCGGATTTGCGATTTGCTGTCTATCAGTACTTTCCTGAAAGGTGAGTTCCCGCCAGCCGGGAATCGGTGGCGGGAACTCCGCCGCAGCGAACAGCAAACCGAATGCAATCAGCATTAGTAAAGGTCTGCATAGAATGACCATGACGCCCCCATGCCACTCAACTCGGTTCGGCCACAACCGAATTGTTTCTTCCTCTTCGAAAAGCACGGCCGATGGGATGCACCGGCGGCGGGAAGATTACGTCAAACCCATGAATGCAACATAAGGAAGCCACGCCTCGCAATCCCGGAGTGTCCTGAGAAGTCCAGCCTCCGGGGAGCTTGATCGAGGAAAAACCTCATACCATCTCTCTGTCCCACAACAACGACCAGAGGTTTCTGGTACCGGGCAGCAAACTGTCGTTGGGGATAGCGTTGGATCACTCGAGCAATTCTGGTTCGAGCGCGAGGGCGGTTGCAGACTTGCATATCCTTCTTCGCGTATCCTTCGCGCCTCCTGTCGCAGCAGGCCGGCCTCGTCCCCTTTGGCGTGCCCCGCGGCATCTTCAATCAACTCGGCTCCAACGAGAAAATTGACATGGACATCCTTGTCCGGCGGCGATTCGTTTGCCAATACCGTCGCGCCAAGTTGGGAAGCCATGAATCCATCCTTCAATTGTGCATCGGTGCCGCCTCGCTTTCGGGACCGAAAACGCACCTCGCCAGCGATTGTTACCCGGCGATGTCATAGGTCACGATTGCCACTCTTTGTCGCCCTCGCGTGAATAAAG
>Ga0070697_100001756_pt1 | contig 16543 bp, 6 predicted proteins | sample KBSK1501metaG_FD_65475 | JGI IMG/M metagenome (GOLD analysis project Ga0070697, IMG submission 65475) | Corn, switchgrass and miscanthus rhizosphere microbial communities from Kellogg Biological Station, Michigan, USA - KBS K1-50-1 metaG | ecosystem: Host-associated > Plants > Roots >...
GTGAACGGCAGAGGCACCGAGATCCTGGCGCCCGCCCAGGTCAGCAGGGCGAACCCCAGCACGCCCAGCGTCCGCCCGAAAACGCGCGGTAGCGCCGGCGCAAGACAGTCGAGCGCCGGAGGATCATTTGCAGACCGGATTCCGCGGGAATTATCGAGCACGGCCGCATCTTAATGCGTCGGCCATATCCCTGTCAACGCACGGCATACACACCCGGCCGCGCCGGATCGATGCCCCCCAACTTTTCCTTGACAGCCTGAAGGCTTGACAGTATATGGGCAGCGCATTACAAAGTTCGCCGTCAATTGTTAAAGGCCGACTGCCTAGTCTGACAAAAGGATAGCGAGGTTGTCGTGGGGGGGTTCCCCATCGCCCACCGCGCTTCCGGTCGAACTACTGGCCGGACGACGCCATCTACCCCTGCGGCTTCCGGGTCGTACCCGGGGGTCCCGATGCCTTCATTTTCCGCCCAAGAAGCGGTAGCAGCCCACCAAGGAGGAGAAGAATGAACGCACTTTCGAGGACAAAGTGCATCCGTTTGATGGTCGCTTTCGGCCTGTGCCTGATGCTGGCCGGACCGCTGATGCTTCTCTGGGCGTCGCGACCGACGATCGCCCCGAAAGGCGACAACGACGCGCTCGACCAGGCGCTCGATGAGAACGACGCGAGGCTGGCGGGCCGCCTGCGGGCCAAGCTCCCGCCGGTCACGTTGCGACCGGTCGATTACGCGGTCTTCGGGGATGCCTACAAGGTGGCACGCCGCGACGAGACCGGCAAGAAGGGCTTGCTGCGCACGACCTTCGCCGACATCGATCCGGCGAACGTCGACGCGGCCCTGCGCGACCTCCCCGGCAATCTCAAGTTCAGCGAGGCCGAGATCACCCGGATGGGCCCGAAGGGCCAGATTGCAGCCGGCGTGAACTACATCATGCTCCGGCCGGAAGCGATCGCCTCCAAGGGGTTGGACGCCGTCCTGGCCCGGCTGCGCGAGCAGGTCAAGACGATCATCTCCTACGAGGCCAACTCGACGATTCTGGCGTACGTCGAGCCGCGTCATTTCGGCGCGCTCCGCCAGAACGAGGACATCCGGTTCATCTTCGCGATGCATCCGGCCGACAAGATCGATCTTCAGACCGGCAGGCGGCCCTTGATCGAGCGTGCCAGGGCGTTGGACCCGAACTTCCTCCTCGAGGTCGCCCTGGTTCCGGGCAGCAGCGCTTCCGCGGTCAGGGCCAAGATGGAGAAGATCCCCGGCGTCGTGGACGTCGCGAACTACGGGGCCGACGGCTCGGGGCTCCTGGTCCGGGTCGACCACAAGTCCCTGGACAAGCTGGCGCGCATCCCCGAGGTCCTGCAGATGCAGGAGTACCTCGAGTTCATGACCAACAACGCCAAGAACGGACCGACCATGCAGGTCGGGTCGGCGACGGAAGGTCTGGACATCCGTCCGTTCGACGATCTGGGCGTCGATGGTGGCGGTATCGACAGCAACGGCGACGGCCAGCGCAACAACGCCATCAACAACCCGGACCCGGTGCCGCCGCAGATCGTCGGTGTCCTGGACAACGGTATCAGCGCCGACACGCCGAGCTGGTCGCAGACGGCCACCCAGGTTTCCGACGGTCTCGCCCATATTTTCCCCAGCCCCAATCACAGAAAGATCCACTCGATCATCGCGACCCGCGACAACGGCAACGATTGCGACGCGACGCTCGACGGCGGTGGCAGCCACGGCAATACGGTGGCCAGCGTCATCGCGGCCTACCCGTCGCAGCTGGGGGTGTACGCGAACGACGCGAACAAGATCAGCGTCGCGTCTCAGATCCACAACGCCAACCTGGACGGAGTGGCGCGTGGTGCCCGCATCATCGTGACCGACCTCGCCGACCGTACCCGCTGCGCGGCCGCGTTCAACGCGCTGGTCGAGAAGGGCGGCAACGTCGATCCGGGCCGCCTGCGTGACCGGCTCAACGAACTGATCTGCCCCAAGAGCGGCGGCACGGGCGCCTGCAGCGGCATCGTCGGCGGCGCGGACGAGGTGCACCTGGCGATCACGCCGTTCGGCGCGCCCGACAACTTCCAGACCTCCCAGTTCCTGCCGTCGAACGGCACCTACCCGCAACAGGCACGGGACATCGACGTCTTCCTGTACAACAACCGGGACTTCATGGTGGTGGCGCCGGTCGGCAACAACGGGGCGAACATCGGCAACAACCGCCCCGAGCTGTGGCTGCGCATCATCCCCGACCTGTTCAACGGCACGGCCTCGGACGACTGCCCGGTGCCGTGCCTCAACCCGAACCCGCACCCGATCCAGGTCGCGCCGCCGTCGACCGCGAAGAACCTGATCTCGGTCGGGACCAGCCGCTCGGACTGCATGACGGTGTTCGGCAACAACGACTGCCAGGCCAACCACGCCACCTTCTCTTCGCGCGGCCCGGCGAGCCCGGAATCTCTGCGCATGGCGCCGATCCTGTTCGCCCCCGGCAGCGACCTGATCGGGAACAACTTCGAGACCGCGTCGATCGCCGTGTTCCGCAGCCGTGACGACGACAACCTGGCCCCGATCGACGCCCAGATCGACGAGGGCAATTTCGGGACCTCCTACTCGGCGGCGAACGTCATGGGTGAGGCCGCCATCATCCGGGACTACTTCGCCCAGGGCCTGTACCCGACCGGGGACCGGGTCGCCGGCAACCGCGTGCCGAACGTCTCGGGCGCCCTGGTGAAGGCCGCCCTGATCGCCTCGGCCAAGTTCGGAACCAACGTCCGGAACCAGGGGCAGGATGCCGGCGAGGCGGCAATACGCAGGACGCGGGCCACGGATCTTGGCCAGGTCGTTGGCGTCAATGTCGGCGTCATGGGGAACAGCGAGCAGGGTTACGGCCTGCCGATCCTGTCGCACGTCCTGGCGATTCCGAACTGGTCGAAGAGCTTCGTCCTCGGTATCCCGAACGGGACTCGAACCCCAGCCGGGACAGGTCTCGAGACCCTCGAGTACCCGGCGCGCGCCGTCCTGGTGTGGGACGACATCGCCACGGGTGAGCCGGCGATCGACAACACCCATACGAGCCAGACGCATACCTTCACGGTGTCCAGCCCGCAGATACTCTTCAGCGCTTGCGTCGGCGGCCCGACCCCCGCAGCGCCCTGCACGAAAACCGCGGAGTGCGGCGTGGGGGGAACGTGCACGGGCGGCCTTGCCGCAACCCACGCCCAGCTGCGAGTCGGTCTCGCCTGGACCGATCCGCCGTCGGCCCAGGACCTCGGCGGTCCGCTGGTCAACGACCTCGACCTCGTGGTCGAGAGCCCCGGACCGGACAACTGCCTGAGCGCGGCCGACACCAAGCCGAACGGCTCCGCCTGTCCCGCCAACGCTGCCGACGACAACCAGTTCTTCGACGGCAACGTCTACCCCGGCACGAAGAACCAGTTCAGCGACCAGTGGTCGAAGTTCCGCAGCGTGGGGCAGCCCGAGACGCACGACTGCCGCAACCCGCAGGAGGCGGTCCATCTCACCTGGGACTTCGCCAATAACGGCGAGGCCTCGGCCGACTCGCAGATCTACGTCGGTAAGTGGCGCGTCACGGTGAAGCGCAGCACGACGTCGTCACAGTGCCCCCCCAATACGGGCGGTTCGACGCCGGGCTTTATCACGGTCACCGGTCCGAACGAGGATACCGGGAACACGCTGTGCACCGGCGCCGGGAACCCCTTCGCCTGCTGCACGGGCGCGGGCGCCGGCTCCTGCACGGGCAACCGACGGCTGGACAACCAGAACCTGCTGTGCACGGCCGGTCCGAATTCTCAGCCTCCGGCAACTCCTGCGCCGTTCTCCTGCTGCCTCGATCTGTACTCCGGCACCTGCCCGAACGAGGACACGAACGCCAACGGGCTGCTCGACCTCGGCGGCCAGACGTACGCCCTGGTCGTCTCCGGTCCGGTGTACCATGACCCGGCGGAGGCGCCCCCGGCGAAGGGACCGACCGGGTTCCCGTCCAGCAGCATCTCGGTCAACAAGATCCGGTACACCTGCTCGGACAACCTGCTCGCCGAGATCTTCGACGGCACGGCCGGCTCGGGCGTGAGCCGCTCGACCGCCTCGACCACCTTCACGGTCAAGAGGCCGGACGGCACGATCCTCGACACGGAGAACGGCATCGGGTTCACCGCGGGGTCCGCGCCCGGCGTGACGGAATCGTCCGGCGTTCCGATCCGCCTGTCCAACGGACCCGCCGTCCCGAACAACGGCATCCTCGAGGCTGACAACGGCACCCTGGTGTTCGCCACCTACGCCCCGGCCGGTCAGGCCGCCGTGGCGGGCTCGGCCCGGGTCGACTGCACTCCGAGCTTCCTCCCGAACCAGTTCGGTATCATCGACAACAACGCCGTCGGTCCGACCCTGCAGGTCGCCGGGGGCTGCGACAACGACGAGAACCTCGACGCGGGCGAGACCGTGACGTACGGCATCGCGCTCTTGAACCGCGGCCGGGGACTCAACAACACCGGCGACGACTACGGTGACGTGACCGGCACCCTGACGCCTTCGGGCCCCGGGGCCGGCGCCATCCGCGTCCTCGACTCGCCCAAGAACCTCGGCCGGCTGCCCGCCAGCGCGGTCAACGGGATTTTCTTCCACGTCTTCGTCGATCCGACATTGGCGAACGCCCTGCCTGCCGCGAGCCGCAAGGTGACGATGACCCTGACCCTCGACTCGCTGAACAGGGGTCAGCGCATGGAGCGGTTGAGTTTCGCGTTCACGAACGCCATCAACGCCGACCGTCAGACGCTGCACTACTCGACCGACTTCCCCACCGGCGGTCGCGAGATCCGCGATCTGAACCGGAACCTGGTCATCGACAAGCCGGACCAGCTGGACCCGTTCCTCAGGTACATTGTGCCCGACGAGGACGTGACCTTCTCGAGCCTGTTCGTCAACGGGACGACGATCAACGGGACGCCGACCATCACCAACCTGCTCGGCGAGGATCTCAACAACAACGGCAGCCTCGACGCCAACGAGCTGGACATCATCCCGAACGGCCAACTGGACCGCGGCATCCTGTTCTCCGCCGGGGGACCGAGCAGCGGGGACAAGATCCCGTGGCACTTCGACACCGGTGACGGCGGCTGGAAGCCCATACGACACCCCGCCAGCACGCCCGGCAATCTCAAGACGGGGAATCCGATCTGGGAGTACGAGACCAACGGTCGGTGCGGTTACCAGTCGAGCGGCACCGGCACGGGCCATTACGGGATCTGGCACACAGGCGATGGCGACCCGACGACACCGGGACCGTTGTCGACGACCTGTGAGAACCACGCCGTCCCACAGGACGCCGCCACGGAGAACAACGTCGAGGTCATCCTCGACATCCTGCATTCGCCGATCATCGCCAAGGTGCATCAGGAGCCCGACTCTCTGAACTTCAACTACGGCGTCGAGTTCCAGCGGATCGCCTTCAACCTGATGGACCAGGAGCAGGACGCCTCGTACAACGGCGTCGGACTCAACATCGACAACAACCTGGACGAGGACGGCACGAACTGTTTCTTCTGCCAGGAGATGGACGCCTACTACACCCGCCGGTTCGGTGGCTGGCCGAGGACGGTTCTCGACCTGGCGGGGTACGGCAAACAGTACTTTGGCTACAGCTACGGGATCGATCCCGCGGTTCCGCCTGGCTACGTTGACCAGAGGACGTTCGGGCCGTTCAACGATCCGAACGGGGGAACGCCAGTCGACGGCGGCGGGGAGACCGGTTTCAGCGCCTTCACGCAGAACAGCAACCTGGATTCGAAGTCGCCGATCCCGACGGCGGGTAAGTTCCAATTGAAGTTCCCGCAGGTGGGTGACGCCGTTCCTGGTGTCTGCACCGGCGGTCCGACCCCCGGCGGCCCCTGCCAGGCGAGCAGCGACTGCGGCACCGGCGGCACCTGCACGCTGGAAACCATCAGCCTGACTCCCTACGGGCCGGTGCGCAACATGGACTTCTCGCTGGTCGGATACGAGGGCTCGCTGGTCACGGACAACCGCACCGGTCTGTCCGCTCCGGAGAGATCCTTGTTCTTCACACCCGGCGACGCCGGCAACCGCTGGGCGATCGGCTTCGGCTTCTACGGCATCGAATCCACCGCGCATCTGACCGACTACGGCTGGGGTCTGGATGACATCGTGTTCGAGTGGGACGAGTTCCACCCGGCCCCCGAGACCACCCCGGCTTGCAGCAAATTCAACACACCGGGCAACCCGGCGGGCGGCCAGTGCGCGACCCTCACCGCGGATCGCACCAACCTGTACGAGTGCGAGGAGGCGATGGAGATCACGGTGATGGATTCGAAGCTTCCGGCCAACACGCCCAGCGTGACGGTCAAGGTCGTCACCGACAGCGATTCGAATCCGTTCTCGATTCCCGGCCGGTTCTCGGTCCTCCGACCGAACGCCAAGAGCTACACGCTCAACGCCGCCCCGCTGGGCTCGGGCTTCTTCAAGGGCACCGTGGCCTTCTCGGGCAGCGCCAACACGCCCAGCAACGTGTTCACCAATCCATCGACGGACAGCACCTTCATCGTCTACTACGTCGATGCGGGCTGCGACGGTGACGGCGACGGCCAGCTGGGTGAGACCGCGTTCGACAATCTCGACGGCGACGGTGTCCTGTCGCCCGTGGACGGCGGCACCGACAACTGTCCGTTGATCTACAACCCGAACCAGCTGGATACCGACGGTGATGGCGTCGGGGACCTGTGCGACAACTGCGTCAACGTCGCCAACCCGACGCAGGCGGACAACAACAACGACGGTGTCGGCGACGTGTGCGACTACGACGATGTCGACGGTGACGGCAAGAACAACACGATTGACAACTGTCCCGACGTCTACAATCCGGGCCAGGAGCTGGGTTCCGCTCCGCCTAAAGGGGCGGCCTGCTCCAGCACCACCCAGGACCTGGACGGCGACGGCAAGTTCGATGTCAACGACAACTGCGTCCTGACCGCGAACGCGAACCAGAAGAACTCGGACGGCGACGGTCTCGGCGACGCGTGCGACGGCGACTGCGCGGGCAACACGGTCATCCACATCTGCGCCAACGCGCCGGGGACCGCCTGCACCACCGACTCTCAGTGTCCCGCGCTGCCCGCCGTTCCGGGACCCCACTGCCAGACGATGCTGAGCCACGCCCAGGCGGCCATCTGCTCTCTCGTGGACGATGACGCCGATCTGGACGGTGTCCGCGACGATCTCGATGATTGCGCCGACATCCCCAACCCGACGATCATCCCCGGCTCGGTGCCGCCGCGGCAGCTCGACTCGGATCGCGACGGTCTGGGCGACGCGTGCGACCCCTCCGGTTCAGAGGACGACGATTTCAACGGCATCCCCGACGACATCGTCTCGTTCACCGGTGTGGTCTCCTGCCGCGTCTTCCCCCTGGCACATCTGGTTGTTACAGACGCCGATTATGTCGACCTCGACGGCGACCATGACCCGTTCCCGGACACCGGCGAGACCGGGCTCGTCCAGGTTAGTGTCAAGAACACCGGGTTCAGCCTCACCGACGCGGCCTTCACGCTGACGTCCCCCGACCCGAACGTCGGCTGCATCATCTCGCCGACCGTCTCGGCGGCCAGCCTGCCGGCCGGCGCCGAAATCGTTCTCGGCAGCCTGAATCCGGCGGCCCCGCAGCTGTTCAAGTTCAGGGCCAGCGATACGCTCACCACGACCAACCCGGCCGCCCCGACCAGGATCACCCTCTGTCTGGGCGTGACGGCGAACGAGTCACTCGGCACGGCGTCTCCGGCCTGCTTCCAGCTGCTGGCCGACATCAGCGCGCCGGGTGGAGCGCAGCCGTACGTGTTCGGCCCGGACGGGATCAACGGAACCTCGGACGATGGCCGGATCTTCGAGTCGTTCGACAACGACCGGGATGGCGACGGGAAGTTCACCGTGAACGACACGTTCCGAGCGGTCGACGGCGGGACGGGCGTGGTCCACGGCTTCTACGCGCACGGCGCCACCAGCAACGACACTCACCTGGCCGACCTCATGGTCGGAATTCCGTGCGGCGGGTTCTTCACCACGGACCAGAACAATCCGGGCTGCATCCTCGATGATGACTTCCCGATGGACTGGCACCTCCACTGTCCGCATGCCAATCCGGCGTTGTGCCCCAACAATGAGAGCGGGACCTTCACGGGTGGTGTCAAGGGCACCTGTAAAGGTTGCTCCTACAACACACCGGCCGACGCCGGCGGCGATAAAGCGTTCACGCCCCCGAACTCGCTGCACATGGGGGCGCACTTTGATCTCAGCAACGCGGCGCTCGGAGACACCACGCACTTCCGGAGCCTGCAGGCTTTCGTGTCGGCGCCGATCAACCTGGGGCTCGGCCGTCGCGTCGACCATCCCGAGGACCTGACGATGTCGTTCTACCACATCGCCGATCTGATGGATAACGAGGGCTTCGGCCCGGGCAACGCCAACCAGTGCGCCGATTGCGCGGACGTGCAGGTGCAGGTCGATCGTGACCAGAACGCCGCCAGTGACGACTGGGGACCCTGGGACAAGCTGGTGCCATCCGCCAACGCTTACGACCACAAGGTGGAGGCCTGGAGCACGGTCGGCAGGTCGGATTGCATCCAGACACCGAACGACGCCGGCACGCAGAATCCGGCGCCGCGCGGCTTCCACGAAACGATCTGCTATCCGCAGGGCGCCTGGTCCCACTGCGGGAGCCCCACCTCCGTAGACCCGGTCGGTGGGGTCGTTGACTGCGTCGGTGCCGTCGGCGTCCCGGGTGGCGCCGGACTAGGCGTCTGGGTGCAGACCGCCTTCAACCTGAAGCCGTACCAGGGGGCGCGCATACGGATCCGCTGGGTCGGCGAGACCTGGGATTTCCTCGGAGACGGCACGGCGTCGTCGTACTTCGAGACCGGACCCGGCTGGTCGAACTCGGCGAACGACGACGGATGGTGGCTGGACAACATCCTCATCGGAGGCGCCCTGACGGTGCAGACCCTGCCGGTGGTCGACTCGCGGCCGATTCCAGCCGGGTCGTCCTGCCCGACCAACCCGGCCACGTTCTGCGACGAAACGACCGCAGCGAGCGACAAGGGGACGGTGCCGGCAATCAAGGCGACGGACCTGAACGGCGTCGTCTTCGACGGGGTCAATTACGTGCCCAGGGCGGGTCATTCGATCCGCATCTCGGCCGCGGCCTCGACGTTACCGGGCGGCTGCACCAACGGCGTGCCGCAGTTCCAGTTCACCAAGAACGGCGTCGTGGTCCAGGACTGGAGCAGCAAGCCGTTCTTCCAGGACAGCCCGGATCTGGTCGCCACCTACTCCGTGCTGGTCCGCTGCAGCTCGGACACGAGCTGCACCAGCGTCAATGGTGCGACCGTCACTGTCCCGGTCTATTCCGGCACCGACGGCGTGGTCTTCGGCTCGGTCCACAGCGCCTTCGACCCGTCGACCGGCGTGCAGTACACCCCGCCGGGCGGAGCCGGAACGACGACGCTGAATCTGTACACTCCGACCGGATTCCAGGTCGACGTGTACCGAGGGACCATCACCTCGCTCGGCAGCGCGAGCGGCGGGAGCATCGACAGCGTGCCGCCGAACTGGGACTACACGGCGGGAACGGGGTGCTTCAAGAAGAACCAGAACGTGGTCGCCGGGAACGTCACCGTCGCGCTCGCCCAGGTGGACGATGCGAACCCGACGCTCGGCACGGCCACGTACTATCTCGCGAATTCGGCGCCGAACGCCCAGATCAACACCAACCTCGGCTGCGTCACCCCGGGTCGGTGCCGGCTGGCTCCGAACGCCTCCTGCTCCGACAATACCCAGTGCGCGGGCGCGGGGAACGCCTGCCTGAGCCTCCTCCAGCCGGGTCGGTGCAGTCTGACCCCGACCATCCTCTGCTCGAGCACTAGCCAGTGTCCGAGCGCGGCGAACGGCGTGCCCCTGGTGGGGAACGTCTGTAATAACATCGTTCAGGAACCGCTTCAGAACAACCAGCTGCAAGTGGACTATGGTTGCCCGACGCCCAACAACTCGCCCAACAGGCTTCCGAGCGTCGCGGTGGCCGCGCAAGCCAACGTCTGCATGCCGTAGCGGATCCGGAAGTCACGGCAGGGGCCCCCTCACGGGGGCCCCTTTTTTTTGGAAAATGGCCGACAAGCGTGCGGGTGGATGTTGACCTGCGGACCCTAATCCCAGAGCCGCCCCTGCCCCGACCTGCGAGCCGCCTTGAGGTGTTCGAGCGCGCGCGAAGTGATACGGCGACCCCGTGAGGTGCGGTCGAGGAAGCCGATCTGCATCAGATACGGCTCATACAGCTCCTCGATGGTGTCGCGCTCTTCGCCGAGCGCGGCGGCGATCGTATTGACACCGACCGGGCCGCCGTCGAACTTCTCGTGGATGGTCAGGAGGATCTTGCGGTCGAGCAGGTCCAGGCCGAACCGATCGACCTCCAGGCGCTCGAGGTGACGCTCGGCCACCGCCCCGGTGACACGGCCGTCGTCCTCGACCTGGGCGAAATCGCGCACCCGCTTCAGCAGGCGGTTGGCGATCCGGGGCGTGCCGCGCGAGCGGCGCGCGATCTCGTCGGCTCCCTCGGGCGCGATGTCGATCCCCAGGATCGAGGCCGACCGCCGCACGATGCGGACGAGATCCTCCACCGGGTAGAAGTCGAGATGGTGCACGATTCCGAACCGGTCGCGCAGCGGGCCGGTGAGGAGCCCGACCCGCGTCGTGGCGCCCACCAGGGTGAAGGGGGGCAAATCGATCTTCACGGTGCGCGCCATCGGTCCCTGGCCGATGACGATGTCGATCCGGAAATCCTCCATCGCCTGGTACAGGATCTCCTCCAGCGCCGGGGCCAGCCGGTGAATCTCGTCGATGAACAGGATGCCGGCGCCCTCCAGGTTGGTGAGGATCGCCGCCAGGTCACCGGCCCGCTCGATGGCCGGACCCGAGGTGCTCTTCAGGACCGCCCCCATCTCGTGGGACAGGATGTGCGCGATCGTGGTCTTGCCGAGACCGGGAGGACCGTACAGAAGCACGTGATCGAGCGGCTCGCCCCGCCCCCGGGCCGCACGGATGAAGACTGTCAGGTTGGCCTTGACCTTCTCCTGCCCGACGTATTCATCGAGGGTGCGCGGGCGGAGGGTCCGCTCGGCCCCGCGGTCCTCCACCTGAACGGCGGGGTCGAGGAGCGCGCCGGCGTCCGGGGTGCCGGACAGAGGCGGTCGGGTCGTCTTGCGCGGGGGCCGGCGCCCGGGTCGAGGCGACGCACCTTCCTGGTCGTTCTTCACCCGCGACACTCCCGGAGGGCCGCGACCCACGAGCCGCGACGCGTCTCGGCCGCGGCATGCGATCAGCGGGACAGGATCTTGAGCGTCTCGCGAAGCAGGATCTGGAAGCGCGGCGCGGGAGCGGCCGAGCCTTGCAGCACCCGGCCGGCCGCGTCGGCCGCCACGCGCGCATTGTAGCCGAGGTTGACGAGGGCGGAGACGAGATCCTGACGCATATCGGAGCGGCCTCCACCCGCGGCGGTCCCGGGCGTGGACCGATCGTCCGCCGAGGCCGCCAGGGACTCCAGGCGATCGGCGAGGTCGACGACGATCCGCTCGGCGGTCTTGCGTCCGATTCCCGGGACGGAGGAGAGGCGGGTCACGTCGCGGTCACGCACCGATTCGATGAGAACCGCGCTTCCGAGACCGGAGAGAACGGCCAGGGCCGTACGCGGTCCGACGCCGTTGACGGCAATGAGGCGCGTGAAGATCTCCTTGTCCCGCGGTGTGTGGAACCCGAACAGGGCGAGCGTGTCCTCCCGGACGTGCGTGTGGACGTGCAGCTCCACGCGGGACCCGATCTCCCCCAGCTCGTCATAGGTCGAGAGCGGGATCGACACCTGATAGCCGACCCCTCCCACGTCCACGACCGCCGAGCCGGGCCGCTTCTCCACCAGGGTGCCTCTGAGTCTCGCGATCATCGACACATCCCGATCACCTGTACGGCAGGGACTCGACAGGATGACCCTGCTCGATCTCCGCCTGCAGCCTCCGGGCCTCACGCTGGCGCGGGTCGATCTTGAGGGACTGCCTGATCGCCTCCAGCGCCTCGTCGTTCCGGCCGTTCATGTAGAGCGCGTAAGCGATGCCGTTGTAGAACAACGGAACGCGCAGGCCCAGACCCTCCGCCTCCTTCACCAGCCCTCGGGCGCCCTCCACGTCGTGCTGCAGGCCGAGCGCCACGATCAGGTTGGTGCGCGATTCCACGTTGCGCGGATCCCTCTCCAGGGCGCGCCTGAGGATCGTGACCGCGTCGTCGCGCCTGCCCTCCTGAAGATACAGCGATCCCAGGTTCGCCATCGCGCCGGCCATCTCGGGTGCGATCTCCAGGGTCTTCTCGAGCTCGCTCTCGGCGCCGCGCAGGTCGCCCTGGCGCCGCAGGACGAGACCGAGCCAGTTGTGGTGCATGGCCGAGCGGGGGTTCTTCGCCAGCGCAGCGTGCAGCCGGGGCCGCAGTTCGGCGCTTCGTCCCTGGCCGTCGTACAGGGGGAACAGCTCCTGCATGGCCGCCAGCGAGGCCGGGTCGATCGTCAGGGCGCGCAGGAGGGCCACCTCGGCCTCCGGGGTTCGACCGGACGCGATGTTCAGCATTCCGAGCGCGACACGCAGACCCAGCTCCCTCTGGTCTCCTCCGCGGTGGCGCGGCTCCAGTGCGCTCGCATAGGCCAGGCCATCGGCGGGACGGCCGAGCCGGATGAACAGCTCGGCAATTTTCATGACGGCGACGTGATCGTCCCCGCTCTCCAGTTTCACCACGGTCTGGAGGTACTCCAGCGCCCTGTCCAGGTTTCCCCGCGCCTCCTCCAGGAAGGCCATCCCGGACCACGCCTGTGTCGATTTCGGCTCGATACGGAGCGCCGTCTGGAACTCCTGCTCCGCCTGATCGAACTGCCTCTTGGCGACGTAGACCGAGCCGAGGTTCACGTGAAACAGGATGGTGGGCATCCCCCCCACCCCGGGAGAGCCCGGTGTCGGGCGGGTGGTCCGGGGGGCGGCGGACGCACCATCTCCCATCGGCACGCCGGCAGCGGCAGCGGGGCCCGTGGCGGCACCAGGGTGGCCGCGTTCCCCAGGCGGCGCCGGTGCCTTCCCGTCGTGCAGATCGACGTAACCGAGACCCTTCAACTGGGTGATGATCGCGCGCTCCGTGGCTTCATCCCCGGTCACGGGGCTGCCCCCCTCGGGGAGCCCCGTACGGGCGCGTTCGAGCCCCTCATAGGACGGGACATGGATGATCGGGTGCGCCGTCAGGAAATCGGCCGCCAGCGCCGGCTCGATGAGCTTTCCGGGCATATCCTGCGGCAAAGGCAGGCCGAGGAGGTACAGGATCGTCGGAGTGACGTCATAAAGCGATATCGGGGGGATTTCCCCGCGTCGTGCCAGCGGTCCCTGCATCAGGAAGATGCCGAACAGGTTGTGCCAGAGCCCCGGCCGCCCCTCGATGAACGGTTTGATGTCCCGTGGACGATCGGCTCCCGAGGCGAAGCCGTGATCGGACATCACGATGACCGTCGCCCCCGGGGCGTGTCCCAGGAGCTCTCCCAGTATGGCGTCTTGGAATTCGTAGAACGAGGCGACGGCGTCCTTGAAGCTCCGGTAATCCGAGTCCGAGCAGAGGGGGGCACGCGGCGGGGAGCAGTGCGCGAAGCGGTGGTTCACCTCGTCCACCCCCTCGAAATAGACGGCGAACAGGCGGGCGGGAGCACCCTCCTTCGCGTCGCGGTCCAGAAGGTCGAGCGCGATCCGACGATAGGTCTCGGTCGCCGCGAGCACGCGCGTCATGACGATGATCGATTCTTCCCTCTCGGTCGGCTCGCCCGTCCGCTTGGCGGCCGCGCGCGCGCGCCTGAACTCCTCCGGGGTGATATGCAGGAAGCGCGCGAGGCGGTCGAAGGTCACGTCCTCCTCGGAAAGACGCAGCGTGTCGGTGACGGACGCGTAGTCGGGAGGAAAGACCGCCCCCTGCTTCTGTCTCTGCGTCTTGAGGTCGAACGTGGAGTAGGCCACCCAGTCCGAGACCAGGTGGCCCTGGACGGTCTCCGCCGGCCAGGTGGCCCACCACGCGATGGTGTCCGAGGACAGACCCGCCTCCGTCAGGATGTTCCAAATCGCCTTGGTCCTGCGGAACGTCGAGTTGATCGGCGACGTGCGGCCCGTGCGCGGATCGGTGACCAGGAAATCGTTGATGCCGTGCCGGTCCGGCGTCTTGCCGGTCGCGACCGAGGTCCACAGGAGCGGCGAAAGCATCGGCGTGGTGGAGCGCAGGCGCGCCCAGGCCCCTTCCCTCTTCAGCCGCTTCAGGTTCGGCAGCCGGCCGGTCGCGATGAGCGGGTCGATGACGCTCCAGTCCGCGGCGTCGATTCCCACCAGGAGAACCCTCGCGCCGGTCTCGACCCTCCGGCCGTAGATTCCCTGCAGCTCGAAGGACGCCCGCACTTCGGGGGATGCCACGGGCGTTTGCAGGACGAGCTCGAGACGCGGTCCAAGGCGGTCCTCGAGCGCGTGACGCACCGACCCGGCGATCGCGTCCGAGGCGCTGCCGGACGCCAGATCGTACGTCCCCGCGGAGGCGGCGGCTCTCTTCATCTGCGTCTCGACCAGGGAACGGAGGGCGGCGGCCGCACCCTCGGCCCCTCCGTCGCGATGCAGCGCCAGGAGGGTCTGCGGATCGGTGTGAGCGCGCACGGTGTAGGGCAATTCAATCAAGCTGCCTTCACGCGAGGCCGCCTGCAGGGTCGAGTGCGTGTCGATGGCACCCGACGGGTAGACGGTCACTCTCTGGAGGATCGGCAGGCGGAACGACACGCCGGGCTGACGCAGGTCCGGGGTGCCGCCGCCGCGCCAGGAGACGACGGCGAGGTCGCCCGGGTGGACGCGCAGCACGAAGGCGAGCGAGACGGCCGCGACCGTCGCCGCAACGAGGGCCGCGAGGAGGAAGCGTCTCACGCGCGGGTCTCCGCGGCGAGCCTCCGGGAGGTCAGGCGCTCACAGCCGCGCCGCGGTCTCCCGCATCCTGTGATACGGAATCGAATGAGCATGGCAGATCGCCACCGCCAGCGCGTCGGAAGTGTCCAGGTCGAGCGGTGTCTCCCCCAGACCGAGAAGCAGGCGGACCATCCTGCGCACCTGCTCCTTCTCGGCGGCCCCGCTGCCCGTCACGGCCTTCTTCACGAGACGTGGAGCATATTCGAAGACCGGCACCCGCGCCCGCAGGAGCGGGAGGAGGGCGGCCCCCCTGACATGGCCGAGCTGCAGAGCCACCCGGCTGTTGCGAGCGTGGAACAGGTCCTCGATTGCGGCGCCCTCCGGGGACACCTTGCGGACCAGCGCTTCGATCCCGGCGGCGATGTGCGGCAGGCGGTCGAGGAACGGCAGATGGGCGGGCGGGGTGATCGCGCCCTTGGACAGGAGGCGGAGGCGGCCGGAGCGCGATTCGATGACCCCGTAACCGGTCGACCCCGAGCCGGGATCAATCCCGAGGATCAACACGGCTACGACGCGGCTCGCTGCTCGGTGATCTCCGCCTCGTCGATGTCGAAGTTCGCCCAGACGTTCTGGACGTCCTCGTGCTCTTCCAGCGCTTCCATCATCGACAACAGCTGCTGGGCCTTTTTCCCTTCGACCTTGACGCTGTCCTTGGGGACCATCGAGATCTCGGCCGAGGTCGCCTGCACTCCGCGCGCGCCGAGCACCTCGTTCACCGCGTGCAGCCGCTCGGGTGGCGTCAGAATCTCCCAGTTCCCGCCGTCGTCACGAACGTCGTCGCCGCCGCTCTCCAGAACCACCTCGAGGAGGGTTTCCTCCGAGGCTTTCTCCTTCGGCACCACGATGTACCCCTTTTTCTCGAACTTCCAGGAGACGCAGTTGCTCTCGCCGAGGTTTCCGCCGTATTTGGTGAACAGATGGCGGATCTCCGGGAGGGTCCGGTTCCGGTTGTCGGTCAGCGCCTGGACATACATCGCGACGCCGCCCGGGCCGTATCCCTCGTAGGCCACCTCCTCGTAGGAAACGCCCGGCAGCTCTCCGGTGCCCTTCTTGATGGCCTTCTCGATGTTGTCCTTCGGCATGTTGGCCGACTTGGCCGCGAGCAGCACCGTGCGCAGGCGCGGATTACCCTCCGCGTCGCCGCCTCCGAGGCGCGCGGCAACGGTGATCTCCTTGATCAGCTTGGTGAAGACGCGCCCCCGCTTGGCATCGGCGGCCGCCTTCTTGTGCTTGATGGTGTGCCACTTGGAATGGCCGGACATGAAACCCCTCTAACGGAACAACCACCTTCGCCTATTCTAGCGCGGGTCCAGCCTGAAAGTGAAGAAGCCCGCGGGGAATCCCACGGGCTTCTCAGTTGATCCCGGCGATGTCCTACTCTTCCACGCCGTTGCCAGCGCAGTACCATCGGCGCTGGAGGGCTTAACTTCCGTGTTCGGAATGGGAACGGGTGTGACCCCTCCGCTATGGTCGCCGG
>Ga0070697_100001758_pt1 | contig 16535 bp, 12 predicted proteins | sample KBSK1501metaG_FD_65475 | JGI IMG/M metagenome (GOLD analysis project Ga0070697, IMG submission 65475) | Corn, switchgrass and miscanthus rhizosphere microbial communities from Kellogg Biological Station, Michigan, USA - KBS K1-50-1 metaG | ecosystem: Host-associated > Plants > Roots >...
AATATTTGACGAGCCAGAATTGGCCACGTATCCGCGTTTCCCATCCGCAGAAACATCGATAAAGTAAGGACGCGCATGCACCCCGATGGTAGCCACCACGGCATTGCGTTCGGCATCGATGACGCTGACATTGCTCGACCCTGTGTTGACTACATAGATTTCGTTCTTCTTGGTGTTGGCTGCGACTCCAGTGGGTTCGATGCCGACTTTTATAGTTTTCGCCGGCTCAAATGTACGCAGGTTAATGACGGTGACTGTGTTGCTCTTGCCGTTAGTGATGTAAGCGTATTCGCGATAGGCAGGGCCGTAATTGGGCAGCGTTTGCTGACGGAAGTACCACCATCCCAGGGCGGCGGCCAGTGGAACCAGCACCACGAAGAGGAGGAGTTTTCGCAAATCAGTTTTCGCAAAATTAGTGAGCAGCCGGCGATGCAACGTGTGTGACCGACCCCTTGGCTGCTGGAACGTGAGATCCAATTGCGGGTACAGTTCTTCCCACCACAGAGGCGATCTGCCGGACCTGTGTCATCAATTCATCGAACTGCTCCGGATAGAGCGACTGCATACCGTCGGACAGCGCCCGGTCAGGCTGGTGATGAACTTCAACCATCAGTCCATCCGCCCCGACCGCGATGGCCGCGCGGGATAACGGAGTAACTTTGTTCCGTTTACCGGTACCGTGGCTCGGGTCGACCACGATGGGGAGATGGCTCAACCGCTGCACCGCCGGCACCACGCTTAGATCGAGGGTGTTACGGGTATGGTCCGCAAAGGTTCGCACGCCGCGCTCGCACAAGATCACGTTGTAGTTGCCTTCGCTCATCACATACTCGGCTGCCATCAGGAATTCTTCCAGCGTCGCCGACATGCCTCGCTTGAGCAGTACTGGTTTCTTGGAGCGTCCCGCACGCTTCAGCAGCGAGAAGTTCTGCATGTTGCGGGCGCCAATCTGGATAACGTCGGCGTACTGCTCGACTAATGCGAGAGATTCGTTATCAATGGCCTCAGTGACGATTTTCATTCCGAATGTTTCGCGGATCTCAGCCATGATCTGCAAACCTTCTTCACCCAAACCCTGAAAAGAGTAAGGGGAAGTTCGAGGCTTGTAGGCGCCGCCGCGGAAAAACTGCGCGCCGGCCCGATAGACTTGCTCCGCCACAATCGAAGCTTGCTCGCGGTCCTCGATGGCGCACGGACCGGCAACCACCGCTAGTCCCTGTCCGCCAAAAGTGGCGCTCGTGCCGGGAAATCGGATGACGGTATTTTCCTGTTTAACGTCGCGGCTGACCAACTTATAGGGCTTGCTGACCCGGATCAGTTCCTGGACTCCCGGCATTTCCTCGAGCGTCCCCGCTTCAACTTCGCCTCGATTTCCGGTAATGCCAATCGCGGTGCGCTCGGACCCCGGCATAGCATGGGCGCGATATCCCAGGTCTTCGATCTTCTTACAAACGGCGCGCACCTGTTCCTCCGTGGCTTGCGCCCGCATGACAACTAGCATGAATGCACCTCGAACTCTCAAGTCTATCGTTATCCGCGTTAGCACCGCAAATGAAGCAGATTGGTCTGGTTATACTGCTGGCATGCCCCGCTCTATGGCCCAGGAACAGGACATCCTTAAGCATCCGCCCCCGAAACGCGCGCCCCGCCTCACTTCGCGCCGGATCGGCATTCATACATCAAGTGCCGGTGGCGTGCAGAATGCTGCGGAGCGGGCTTATCGGCTGGGCTGTAACACGTTTCAAGTATTCTCCTCTAGTCCTCGGCAGTGGGCGCCCTATGAACTCAGCCGTCCGCAATGCGCTGAGGTGAGCAGGCTGCGGGAGAAGTACGACCTCAAACCGCTGGTGATTCATACCAACTATCTCGTCAATCTTGCCAGTACGACTCCACTGTTCCTGAAGAAATCCATCGAAGCATTTCGCGGAGAGATTGAGCGTGCTCTGAACCTGTGTGCTGAATATCTTGTGCTTCATCCCGGTTCGTTTCGTGGTGCGGACCGCGAAGAGGGACTTATGCGGACCGCAGCCGCGATCGCGGCGTCGACTAAAGGTCTCGACTTAGCCAAAGGGAATCTCACGATTCTGATTGAGAACACTGCCGGGGCGGAATATTCCCTTGGGGCCAGCTTCGAACAGGTAGCCGAGGTTCTCGAACGCCTGCGAGGAGTGATTCCGGTGGCCGCTTGCATCGATACCTGTCATACCCATGTCGCCGGCTATGACATAGTGAGTGAATCTGGCATGCGATCGACGCTGGCTCAGCTAGAAGAAACCATTGGTTTGAAAAATATTCCCGTGTGGCATTGCAACGACGCCAAAGCGGCGCGTGGGTCGAAACTGGATCGGCACCAACACATCGGGAAGGGAAGCATTGGATTGGAGGCGTTTCGCCGGCTGTTGAACGATCCCCGATTGGCGCACGCGGCATTTATTGCGGAGACACCGATTGATGAGCCGGGGGACGACAAGAGAAACGTTGCGACATTGAAGGCTCTGGTTAGAAAGTAAAGCGACACCACCGGCCCAGAGTTGAGATCGGCCCTGCGACTATATCCATTCCGCGATCTTCGCGGTCGGGGGCGCCCGCGCCACACGTGGTCTGCGTTCTTCGTTGTAAAATCTAAGGTTTATGCATAGTCCAGCCATTCCATCTATGCCGCAAGAACAAAACGTTGTGCCTGCTCGCGACGAACGCTACGACCCGCAGCGCATCGAGACCAAGTGGTTTGAGCGCTGGCAGCAGGATGATTCGCTCTACGCCGCCGAGCCGGACTCGACTAAACCGAAGTATTACGTTCTTGAAATGTTGCCGTATCCTTCGGGCGCGCTCCATATGGGCCATGTGCGGAATTATGCGATCGGCGACGCGTTGGCACGTTACATGTGGATGAACGGTTACAACGTGCTTCATCCCATGGGTTGGGATTCATTCGGGTTGCCCGCGGAGAACGCCGCCATCTCGAACCAGACTCCGCCACGCGAGTGGACGTTTCGCAACATTGCCAACATGAAGGCGCAGATGAAGCGTCTGGGCTTTGCTTACGATTGGGCGCGTGAAGTCACAACTTGCCTGCCGGAATATTACAAGTGGAATCAGTGGTTCTTTTTGAAGTTTTACGAGCGCGGACTTGCCTACCGTAAGAAGAGCAAAGTGAACTGGTGTCCGAAGTGCGCGACCGTGCTGGCAAATGAGCAGGTAATTGCGGGCCGTTGCTGGCGCCACGAAGATACCGTCGTCGAGCAGCGCGAACTCGAGCAATGGTTTTTGCGAATCACACAGTATGCAGAGGAGTTGCTGCGTGATCTGGACAAACTGCAGGGCTGGCCGGAAAAAGTTCGCACCATGCAGCGCAACTGGATCGGCCGCAGCGAAGGCACGCTGGTTGATTTCAAACTTGATGGACCTGCGGGGCCAGGCGGATCGACGATTTCGGTTTTCACCACGCGCGTGGACACTATTTACGGGACGACGTCGGTGCAGCTCGCTCCGGAACATCCATTGGTCGCCGACCTCGCCGCCAACGATCCCGCCTTGAAAGGCAAAGTGGATCAGTTGATTGCCGAGCAACGCAAAGCCAAAGAAACGGGTGATATCGGTGAAATCGAAAAACACGGAGTGAACACAGGTCGCTATGCGATCAATCCATATAACCGCGAAAAAGTTCCAATCTGGGTGGCCAACTACATTGTGATGGATTACGGTACGGGCGCCATCATGAGTGTTCCGGCACATGATGAGCGCGACTATGAGTTCGCTAAAAAATACGGACTTGAGATCCGACTGGTGATCGTCCCTCGAGCTGCCGATCCAGAAGAAACCGTCGCGGAACCAGCGCTCCCGTTTACCACATTGAATGGGACCTTGGTGAACTCCGGCCCATTCAGCGGTCTGGACTGCGAAGAAGCGATCAAGAAGATGTCGGAACACGCGGAGAAAAACGGTTTCGGTAAAGCGACGGTTACCTATCGCATAAAAGATTGGGGCATCTCTCGCCAGCGTTATTGGGGCACACCAATTCCGATGCTTTATTGCGACAAGGATGGGATTGTCCCGGTGCCCGAGAGAGACTTGCCCGTGCTCCTGCCGGAGAACGTGGACATCACTTTGACCGGAGGTTCACCACTTGGTCGCGTGCCGGAGTTCGTGAATGCTGTTTGTCCCAAGTGTGGCGGCGCGGCGCGGCGTGAGACCGACACCATGGACACTTTTGTCGACTCATCGTGGTACTTCTACCGCTACACCGATGCGCACAACGACAAAGCGCCGTTTGCCAGCAAGACCGCCGCCTATTGGTTCCCCATCGACCAGTACATTGGCGGTGTGGAGCACGCCATTCTCCACCTCATCTATTCGCGCTTCTGGACCAAGTGCATGCGCGATCTTGGACTGGTACAGAACGATGAACCAGTCGAACGTTTGTTCACCCAGGGAATGGTCATCAAAGATGGCGCCAAGATGTCAAAGAGTCTTGGGAACGTGGTTACGCCCGACGAGATGGTGGCCCGCTACGGAGCCGACGCCGCGCGTCTCTATAGTTTGTTTGCCGCGCCTCCGGACCGCGATCTGGACTGGCAGGATAAAGGGATTGAAGGGATACAGCGATTCTTGGGACGGGTATATCGGTTTATCCCGCGGCACGCGCAGCCCGAACATCCGGAGTGGCGTAAACGAATTCCGGGTAATTTGTCGACCGAAGCTCGCGCTATTCAACGCAAGCTGCACCAAACCATCAAGCGTGTGAGCGACGACTTTCAGGGACGCTGGCACTTCAACACATGCATCGCGGCCATCATGGAATTGGTGAACGAGCTTTACGGCGTCGACGATCGCATGCCAGGGACGGCCGCGTCCGCGTCAGTTGTTCCGGTCTCACTGCTGGCGGAAGTCCAGCGCGATCTGGCGCTCATGCTGGCACCTTTTGCGCCTTACCTTGCCCACGAATTGTGGGAAATGTTAGGTGAGAAGACCAGCCTGCTCCGAGCGCCTTGGCCGAAATACGATCCGGCGCTGGCGAAGGAAGAAGAAATTGAAATTCCAGTGCAGATCAATGGCAAGCTGCGGAGCCGCATTGTGGTGCCGCCGGATGCCGGGGAAGATGTCTTGCGTGAGCGGGCTTTGGCCGACGACAAAATTCGCGCTGCCATCGCGGGCAGGCTGGTGGTGAAGGTCATCGTCGTGTCCAGCAAATTGGTAAACATCGTAATCCGCTAACTTTTGATCGCGATGGATTTTCATTTACAAACCAGATATCTCCGGATAAATTGCGCGGACAACGATCTGGGAGGCGAGTCATGCTGTTGTCGGCAGCCCAAAAGTCTAGCTTTGTCGTCCTGATTTCTTTTCTGCTGATTGTACCTGTCCCACTCACGGCGAGTGACCTGACACCTGACGATGTGGTTGCGAAGCATCTTCAATCGCTGGGTTCGGCACAAGCCCGAGCCAGTATTAAGTCCCGTGTTGTGGAGGGAACGGCAACATACAAAGTGCTGGCGGGTGGCGCGGGCCAACTGCCAGGCAAGGCTGTGTTCGCTTCGGAGGGGAGAAAATCTCACCTGCTGCTGAAAGTTACCGCTCCGCAGTACAATGGCGAGCAACTTATCTGTGATGGCGAAAGAACGAATGTAGCTGCTACCGGTTCTAACAAGACTTACTCTGACTTCGGCGATTTCATCAAAGGCCAGGACGCCCCTCTGCGCGAAGGGTTATTAGGCGGTGTGCTTACCACTGCCTGGCCGCTGCTGGAGTTGGAGAACCGAAAAGCTAAGCTCAGCGATGAGGGACTCAAGAACGTTGACGGCCACCAGTTGAAGGTGGTTCGCTATCGGCCAAAAAAGAGCACCGATCTGAAAATTCTTCTTTACTTTGACCCTGAAACGTTTCGGCACGTCCTGACTACATATCAAGTGTCTATCCAGTCTGGAATTGGAGCCACCGAAGTTGATAGTGCGCGACAGCAGGAGACACGATATCGGATTGAAGAGCGGTTTAGCGATTTTCAGAATTTGGACGGCTTGACGTTGCCGTTCCATTACGAACTCAGGTTTACCAATGAACTTCAAAACGGATTCACAAAGTTGTTGGAGTGGGATGCAACTGTCACACGAGTGTTGAATAATGTTTCCCTCGATCCGCGAAACTTCCAGATCAAGTAGTCTTTGAGCGCGTGGCCGCGCGACGACCTGCCCCAGCTTACGCTATCCTAGTCAAGATGAGTTCTCGTTCCCCAACCCTGGAAGGTTTTCGCGTGATGTTCCGGCGGCCGTCGTTAGGCTTGGCGGAAATTTCCTGGCGATGGAGCCTGGGCTTCGCTGCCGCGTTACTGTTGTTTTTCTCGTTTGTGGAGTACCTGGATACTTTGCCGGTCTCAAACGCCGACTTGCTGCTTTTGCGGAGCCACCAGCCTTTTCTGATTTCTCATGCCATCGTTCATATTTTCAGCGGCAGCGGGCCGCGCCTGGTGGCAGCCGGTCTCGTCCTGATATTCGCCATGACGCTGGCATGGATAGGAACTGCATCATTTGGACGAGGAGCCACCCTTAGGGGACTGGTCGACTATTTCGGACACGACAAAATTCAATCCGCTCGGCCGAATTCCTCGGCTTGGGAAGGAAGGCGGCAGTTCCGCTCGCTTGCGGGTCTGAACTTTTTTCGCGCCGGAGTCACACTCGCTGCCATTGTGAGTTGTGTGGGAGGGTTGCTGTTCGCGGGCTTTGCATCGTCTAAGGCTGATCCCTCACCGGGTAGCGCCACACTGATTTTTCTGAGCATGATAATGCTGGTCGGGCTTGCCTGGACAATCTTGAACTGGTTTCTATCGTTGGCAGCAATCTTTGTAGTTGCCGAGGGGCGCGACACATTAGGTGCTGTCGCGTGTGCAGTGGATTTTTGCCGGTCGCGCACTGGGTCTGTACTGGCGGCGGGAACGTGGTTCGAGATTGCGCACGTTGTCGTCTTTGTGGTGGCGAGTTCGGTCGTAGCGATTCCTTTAGCTTTTTCCGGAGTGCTGCCTGCGGGAGTAATACTGGGCGGCGTGCTGCTGGTAGCGCTGCTGTATTTCGCGATCGTGGATTTTCTATATGTAGGAAGGCTGGCTGCTTATGTCGCCGTCCTTAGCTTTCCAGAGCAAAGTTTGGTGTCCCAGATAGTGCAAGGCCCTTTGCCCGACAGCGGTTCGCAATCTTCGGCCCCTCCTCAATCGCGCAGTGGTATTGATCCGAACGAACTCATCCTCAGCGATGTTTAGTAATCCGACGACGGCCATTCGCCAATTGCCCGTTTTCCCCTTTACACTTTGTTTCCGATTTGAGACATTTATCCGTGGAAACCCAATCCATCGTCGTCCTCGACTTTGGCGCGCAGTATTCCCAACTCATCGCGCGCCGCATCCGCGAACAAAATGTCTTTTCAGTGGTATTGCCATGCACCGCCAGCCTTGAGGAAATCCGCAGCTACTCGCCGGTTGGCATCATTCTCTCTGGCGGTCCGTGCTCGGTGTACGACGCCGATGCTCCGCCGGCTGATCCACGGGTGCTCCAGCTTGGATTGCCGGTGCTGGGCATCTGTTATGGGCTGCAGTTCATGGTGCATTCGCTGGGCGGCAAGGTGCGCGCTGCCGAAAAGCGTGAGTACGGCCACGCCAGTGTGGAACTCCGAGATCATTCCCGTCTCTTTGATGGAATACCGAAGAAACTTTCCGTCTGGATGTCTCACGGCGACGAAGCAGTAGAACTACCTACCGGTTTTCGCTTGGTTGCGAGTTCACCAAATGCCGTGGCTGCCATCGAAGCTCCCGAGAGGAAGATGTGGGCAGTGCAATTCCATCCTGAAGTGCACCATACCGAATCCGGCACCGACATCCTACGCAACTTTGCCCTCGTCATTTGCGGCGCTAAGCCAACGTGGACTCCACAACACTTCATCGATGCCACCATCGCCACTGTGCGTCAGGTCGTGGGAGCCGGACGCGCTATCTGCGCCCTTTCCGGCGGTGTGGACTCAGCTGTTGCCGCGACCCTGGTGGACCGTGCTCTGCACGACGGCAAAAATCCTTCACGGCTGACTTCCGTATTCGTCAATAACGGCGTCCTCCGCAAGAACGAGTTCGAAAAAGTGCAGCAGAGCCTGCGGGAAAAGCTGGGCTTGCACGTCATTGCTGTCGACGCGACGGAACGTTTTCTGAATAAGCTGGCAGGAGTGACCGATCCAGAGAAAAAACGCAAAATCATCGGCAACGAATTCATCGCGGTATTTGACGAGCAAGCTCATGACATCGAAGAAAAAGAGGGAGAGGTCGAATGGCTGGTGCAGGGAACTCTTTATCCAGACGTGATTGAATCGCGTTCGGTGCGCGGCCCATCGCAGACCATTAAGACCCACCACAACGTCGGCGGACTGCCGGACAAGATGAAGCTAAAGTTGATCGAACCGCTCAAAGATCTGTTCAAAGATGAAGTACGCAAAATTGGCCGGGACCTCGGCATGCCCGAAGAAATCCTTCAACGCCAACCCTTCCCCGGCCCCGGGTTAGCGGTGCGAATTCTGGGCGAAGTTTCACCGGAGCGGCTGGCCATCTTGCGTGAGTGTGACGACATTGTGGTGAACGAAATCAAGCAAGCTGGCCTGTACACCAAAATATGGCAGTCGTTCGCGGTGCTGTTACCCGTGATGTCAGTGGGGGTGATGGGCGACCAGCGTACGTACGCCTACACTTGCGCAATTCGTGCTGTGCATTCCGAAGATGGAATGACGGCAGACTGGGTGCCGCTACCGCACGAGGTACTGAAAGCGATTTCCAGCCGGATCGTGAATGAGGTGAAGGGAGTGAATCGCGTAGTGTACGACGTGACCTCAAAGCCGCCAGGAACCATTGAGTGGGAATAGGCTTGTGAAAATTGCCAATCCTCTCAACTCCGCGCTCGGAGTTTCACATTTCCCGCGAAGCGGCAAATTGAGTTTCGTTCGCCGGCGCAGGCTCTGGTCCGCTTGTCCGACTTTCGCGTTGCAGTGCGGCGATCAGTGCATCGAGGATAGTTTTCAAATATTGCGGGCTCTCACTGAGCACCCGTTTTACACTGTCACGATGTATGGCGAGTTCGCCGATCTGGCGGGCGACACGGGTATCAACATCGACCCTTACCGGCCATGCCCCACCGAATTCCGTTGTAGGTTTGTCGTCTGAGGAGACTCGGGCAAAAGGATAGCTGAGACTTCCCGTGGTCATCCAATGTACAACAAGTTCCTGAACATGGGCCGCGCTACACGCACGGCGGATTCCGTCCTGTCGGGCCAATTGCGGGTCCCACTGCAGGATTTTTAGTTTATCTTCCCAGCGATTCTCCGCCAGCAGGAACCACGGTCCGCCAGCCGATTTTTCGTCACCGCAAATGGCGCAAAGATGCTTTCTCATCTGCTGCATGTGTCCGACCTTTCCTCGTTGGCCGCAGTTGGGCAACCGGTCATGTTTATGCGGTTGCTGCTTGTAGTTCTGTCAGACAAGAACCTGCAACCTCTTTTCTGATAGCTACTGGAAGCGGGACCGTGATCATCCCGTTTCCCTTCTCGAACGTCAGGGTGAGTAACAGGGAACACGGATCGCAAAGCCAATAGTGCTCGGTCCGCCGTGGAGGTCTTGTTCTCCGTTTTGTTGTCAGGAATCGTGGCACCGAAACCGGTAAAAACGGTTTCTCAACCTGGAAGAGTTTTCCCAACTTCAGGCGACGAAACCGATTCGAGCAGGCCGGGTTCGCACATTTATGGAGCACTAGTACTCCTGGATAAATTTTCTGGCCGGGTGGCGTAGAAAGACCTCAATCATGCACGCTAGGGGCCGAAGGCAAGAGTTGAGAACATCGATGAACTCACGGAAAAGTGCCGAAATTCCACTCCGAGTATTTGTACGCCGACAAAAATGTGCCGAACTTTTGACACCGCTGCCGATAGCTCGTCACAGAACCGCGCTCATCGCCGCTTTAGAGCAGGAAGATGCCGCGTAGCCGCTGCAATTGCTCACCCATCAGTGCAGGAGTAAGATTCGGCACAGCAAGCGGCTACGACCCGCTAAATGACCTGTTGGCCGTTGCTCCCCGGCTTCCCTATGCCAGAGTTTCAGCCAGCGCCCACCACCTCGACCCAGACCTCAGAGGGCCTCTCAGGCGCCCTGGTAGGACGTTTTCGCGTTGGCGAGCGCTTGGGAAAAGGGGGTATGGGCGAGGTTTACCTTGCTCAGGATACGAAGCTCAAGCGACAGGTCGCGCTGAAGCGACTCGCGCCCCAATTGCGGGCTGATTCAGGTTATCGTCGCCGTTTTTTGGAAGAAGCGGAACGTGCTTCCCGGTTCACCGATGCTCATGTGGCCGCGCTTTATGACGTCGTTGAAGAACGGGACGAAATCTTCCTGATCATGGAGTACGTGGAGGGAGAGAACCTCAGACAGCGCCTCCGGAGGCCTCTCTCATTGCAAGAGTTCTTCGACATCGCTACGCAATGCGTCGAAGGACTGGCAGCGGCGCACGAACGCGGAATCGTCCACTGTGACATCAAGCCGGAAAATATCATGCTCACCGCCGCTGGTCAGGTGAAAATCCTGGACTTTGGCGTCGCCAAATACCTGCCGCGCTCCGACCAGAGTTCCACAGTGGATCGCTCAGGAACAATGGCTGGTACCCCCGCCTATATGTCGCCTGAAGTCCTTCTGGAAAAAGCGCCCGATGGGCGAGCGGACGTGTTCTCACTGGGCGTAGTTTTCTATGAAGCGCTGACCGGACAGCATCCCTTCCTGGCCAGCAGTTTCGTGGCTACCAGCGATCGAATTCGCACAGAAACGCCCGCTGCCATAGGTATCTTCAATCGCAAGGTTCCCCAGGGTCTTGAAGCTTTGGTTTTCAAGGCCATGGCAAAAGATCCACGGCAACGCTATGCCAGTGCGCGCGAGTTGCAGGAAGACTTGCTGTTGGTAAAAGCGGGAAAAGCCATCCCGCGCGCTCAAGCGTTCTGGTGGACAAGGAAATTTCTCGACATCAAGCATGGGTCGATCATTACGTTGTTTATAGCGACATTGCTCATAGTCGGAGGACTCTTCCGCACGCAGATTGGACGCTGGCTGAATGGGCAACAATCTGCCGCACCTATTCATTTGGCAGTTTTGCCTTTCACCGCCACCGGTAATCAGACAGGCACCAAGGCTTTCTCAGACGGGCTCACGGAGATCTTATCCGCCAAGCTCACCCAGCTTAGTGGCCGGTATCCTCTCGAAATTGTGCCTGCTAGTGAAGTTCGGGCAGAAAGCATTACCACGGTGGAACAGGCGCGCAAAGGTTTTGGGGTAAGTCTGGTTTTGGAGGGTTCGCTGCAAGAATCTGGTGGGCGTGTGCGTGTAACCTACGGCCTGGTAGATGCGAAAACCATGCGCCAGTTACACGCGGATGCCATCACCGCCGAAAGTGACGACGTGTTTGCGGTGCAGGACAAGGTGGTAGAAAACGTGGTCACCATGCTGGGTTTACAGTTAGGAGGAAATGAGCACGCGGCATTAGTTTCACACGGAACTCAGCAGCCGGCCGCTTACGACTTCTACTTACGGGGTCGCGGATATCTGCAAGATTTCCATAAGCCAGAAAATGTCAGCAATGCCATCGCGCTCTTCACTCGTGCCTTGCAGCAAGATCCAAAGTACGCGCTGGCCTACGCGGGCCTGGGAGAAGCCTATTGGGCCAAGTACGACGCCACCTACGAGCCCGAATGGCTGAGCAAGTCCACGACGGCCTGCGAACGTAGCGTTGCCTTGGATGCCAATCTTGCCAGTGGATACACCTGTTTGGGGACGGTTTACACCAGCAGGGGCAGGTACGAAGAAGCGGTGCAGCAATTCCAACGTGCGGCGCAACTGGACTCGACCAGCGAAGATGCTTATCGCGGGCTAGCCTCCGCTTACGAAAAATTGGGTAAGCTCGCGGACGCGGAAAACACTTACCAGCTCGCAATTCAGATGCGCCCGCAATATTGGGCAGGATATGAATGGTTGGGTAGCTTCTATGCCCATCACGCCAGATACGCCGACGCCGCCCGCCAGTTCAATCAGGCTATCGCGCTTGCCCCAGACGATCCTCACGGATATCGCAATCTCGGCGGAGTCTACATTCTGATGGGAGATTACAAGAAAGCCATCGAATCTTTGCGAAGAGCAGTCGAGCTTTCTCCCGCTTCGGAGGCTTATTCAAATCTCGGAATCGCCTTCTTCGATCTTCATCGTTTTGAGGAAGCCGTTGTTGCCTTTGAACACGCCTGCACCTCTGACAGCCGTGACTATATTGCCTGCGGCAACCTGGCAAGGGCTTACTACTGGGCTCCGGGAAGACGCGATCAGTCGCGATCTGTGTATGAACGAGCCATTCGGATGGCTGAAGAGGCTGTGAATATAAATCCCAGAGATGGCGATCCACATATCTTGATGGCGAGTTATTACGCAATGCTGAACGATCGCGTTCAGGCCTTGAAGCAGTTACAGCAAGCGCTCGACCTCGGTCCTGACAATCCGGAGTATCTCTTCACGGGAGCCATTGTTCACAATCAACTTGGAGATACGGATATCGCCTTAGCCTGGCTTGAAAAAGCGGCCGCGCAGGGCTATTCGCTGGCTGAAATCCGCGCCGCTCCGGAGTTGGACAATCTTCGTGATCGGCCTGGATTTCAGCAACTACTTCGTTCCAGATGACGTATGATGTCGGCGATTGCTGGCAAGGGGGATTTATGGCGGAAGCTGCGAAGCTGTATGAGATGCCTGGAGAGATCGGAGATCGAAAGGTCTACGTGGTCAGAGAGGGACAAGAGCCTCACGACCATCCTGGAATCGATATTTCAATTTCAAAACAGGATTCAGTGCATTGGGTTTCTTATGGCAAGAAATTCAGAGTCACGAAACTCGTGCCCATCGACGAGAAAAAGGATTCCGCGCCGGAGCATCCGTTCTATCGCGAATTTCCAGACGAGAACCTGGAGCATACATACCAGATTAATTCTGGACCGGCACGCCCCGAGGCGCTGGACCACACTTACGAGGCACATTTCCATTTTGAAGATGGCAGCGAAGCCGATCCTCACATCCGGGTGGGGCCTTAAATCTCGCCATTGAGCACCGAAAGCAACAACGAGCTTCAGAGACTCCAGCTGCTCGTGCGCGAACTGACCACTCGTGTATACCGCCTCGAGCGTGCCGCAGGTATCGAATCGGCTTCAGTCGCGGCGGAGCCGGCGCGTCCGCCGTCGTCTCCGCCCGCGCCCATTCCCGTGTCGCCTTCGCGTGTAAGCGACAGCGTAGTTCAGCACACCCCATCGGGGCGTGAATCGCCGTTTGCCCCAACGCAGGATACAAATCTCGAATCTCGCATTGGTTCGCATTGGCTAAATCGCATTGGCATTGCGGCGGTACTGATTGGGGTTTCCTATTTCCTGAAATTCGCGTTTGATAACAACTGGATTGGTCCCGCCGGCCGCGTCACCATAGGACTACTAGCGGGCATCGCGGTCGTACTGTGGAGCGAACGCTTCCGTTCCCGTGGTTACACCATATTTTCTTACTCATTGAAGGCGGTGGGCATCGGTGTTCTTTACTTGTCCCTCTGGGCGGCATTCCACGTCTACAGTTTGATTCCCAGTGGAGTGGCCTTCCTCGCCATGTTGATCGTGACTGCCGCAACCGCCACTCTGGCCATTACTCAGGATGCGGAAATCCTGGCTCTCTTCGCGCTGACCGGTGGCTTTGCCACTCCCGCGCTGCTTTCTACTGGCCAGAACAAAGAGCTGCAGCTTTTTTCTTATGTTGTGCTGCTCGACCAGGCTACTTTGGCGTTGCTGGCAATCAAGCCCTGGCGGCGGCTCTTATGGTTGAGTTACCTGGGCACACTGCTGCTTTACGTCGGCTGGTATTCGACATTTTACGATCGCACTCAGCTTCGCCTTACTTTAGGATTTGCCACGCTTTTCTTCGCGATTTTCGCCATCGCCCCGCTTGTGGCTCGTCAACCGGAAAACGCTACCACGATTGCCGGCGGGACGCCGGCGCTACGAGAAAACTCCTTCGCTGACAAGTTGACGTTCCTGCTCGTGTTCATCAATGCGGGCGTGTACTTTCTCCAACTGTATGCCATGTGCGAAGCCGTCAATCGGAACGCAGTGGCCTGGTTTGCACTGGCGCTGGCCGCCGTTTACATTTTCCTCGGCCGCCAGATGCGACTCCGGTATCCGGATCCGGCCGCAGCAAAAACTCTGCAACTATTGCATCTGGCACTGGCCATCGGCTTCATCACCGTCGCAATTCCCATCCGCTTGGACGCCCACTGGATCACAATTGGCTGGCTCGTGGAAGCTGTCGTCTTGTTTTGGGTGGGGGATCGGATTCACTCCGATTTTCTCAGCGCCTTTGCCATTGGAGCAGTAGTCCTGGGAGTCGCAAGGCTGCTCTTTTTCGACAATTTTCATTCCACCACGCTCATTTTCAATGCGCGGATGGCGACTCACGGAGTTGCCATCGCCGCATTGGCCGTCATGGCTTGGCAGGGTTTCAAACGTCATGACGAGACAGGAGAGAAGGCTGCCGCTATTGCTGTCGTCGCCCTGAATCTGCTGGCATTAATTGCACTCAGCCGCGAGGTGGCCGATTACTATGCCAGACAAATGGCTGATGTGCGGCCGTTGTTTGGCCAATGGAATCCATCCCAGTGGTCGAAATTTCACCGGGTTGAGATCGTCCGCGATTTCACCTACTCTGCCGTGTGGATGGCTTACGGCGCGATGTTAATGGTGGTGGGTTTCTGGCGCCGCTCCGCCTTCGTGCGCTGGTTAGCTTTATTTCTGATTGCCGTCACAACGGTCAAGGTATTCATTTACGATACTTCGCAGCTTGATCGTCAATATCGCATCCTGAGTTTCATCGTGCTTGGTATTCTGCTCTTGGCAATTTCCTTCGTATACCAACGGGATTGGCTGAAGCTGAGTGGCAGCAAGACCAGAGGAGAATCGGCCGCCGTATGAAGGCTCTCCCTGCAGTTCTCTTGGTAGGTTTCGTGCTAGCCGGGCCGCAGGAATCACAACCTTCGCCTTCTTATTTCACTAACCGGCGCACGGTCACGCCCGGCGCTGCCGGACGGCAGAACTACATCGTGATCGATGAAGACATTTGGAATCACACTCGCAAGGATCTGGGTGATATCCGTCTTTATGATCCACGGGGAACGCAAGTCCCATATTCCTCGATCGAGCAGCGTGGAGGAATCTTCAGCGAAGAGCAGCCCGCAAAGATCCTTAATCTGGGTGTGATCAAAGGCCACACAGAATTCGATGTGGCTGCCGGGGAAATTGCCGAGTACGATCGGATCCGGCTCCAACTGAATGCCAAGGATTTTGTAATCACAGCTTCGGTTGAAGGCACAAACGCGGCGGGCCAATCCCGGGGAACCAAATTGGGTTCATTTACTTTGTACGATTTCTCGCGCGAAAATCTCGGTTCTAACTCTGTGCTGAAACTTCCGCCCTCAAGTTTCCCGTATTTGCACGTGCGGCTCGCCGGCATTCTTCCCGCACAAGTGAAAGGCGCAACCATCTTCAACGTGCAGGAAAAGCAATCAGCCTGGACAGACGTTGGCGTCTGCCACCCCGGTGAGCAGAAAGAGCACAGCACAATTCTTGTTTGTGAGGTCCCACCCCGAGTACCGCTGGAGCGAATACTGTTCCGCGTAGCTCCGCGCCGGATTAATTTTCGACGCAACGTAAGTGTTACCGACGAGCATGGCGGGCAGGTGGCCAGCGGTGGCATCACCCGCATACGGATGAGCCGCGGCGGAACGATGGTAACCTCAGAGGAGCTGGCGTTGAAGGTAATCCCCGGGCAGGATTCAAATCGCCTCACCGTGACCACCGTGACCATCGATAACGGCGACGACCCGGCGTTGACGTTTGATTCGGTGCAGCCGCAATCGATCGAACGCCGCCTTTACTTTGAGTCTCAGAGCGAAACTATCCTCAACCTCTACTATGGAGACCCCAAATTAGCCGCTCCCGTCTATGACTACGCCAAGTTCTTCAAGGCCGATCCCGCCGCCGTCAAGGCCAGACTGGGACCTGGTACACATAACGCGGCCTACCAGGGGCGGCCCGATGACCGCCCCTGGTCGGAGCGCCACCGCCGTCTTTTGTGGACAGCCATGCTACTGGCGGTGGCAGTGCTGGCCGGACTCGCAATCCGCGGCCTGAAAACCGCGTCTCCCTGAGCCCAAGGCCAGCCGGTTGATAAGTCCCGCGGTTCCAACATGGGATTACCTGGTTACTAAAGGACGTAACTGTCTTCGGCTTCAGTTACTTGTCCGATTTTCCCAGTTTGGGTTGAATAGCACTCGAGCACCTTCAGACTCCAGCTCTTCTGGCTACGGTCGAGCGATCGTCCGGTAGCGGAGCCTGGGCACGACACGCCGGTTTGGGGGGAAAAGGTGCAATTTCAAATCAAAGGAGTCACATGATGCGAAAGTTCATCGGCGTTGCCTTGT
>Ga0070697_100001759_pt1 | contig 16529 bp, 18 predicted proteins | sample KBSK1501metaG_FD_65475 | JGI IMG/M metagenome (GOLD analysis project Ga0070697, IMG submission 65475) | Corn, switchgrass and miscanthus rhizosphere microbial communities from Kellogg Biological Station, Michigan, USA - KBS K1-50-1 metaG | ecosystem: Host-associated > Plants > Roots >...
ACGGGCGCCGACGTGATGAAGCGCATCGCGGCACCCATGGTCGGCGGCGTGGTCACATCCGCCTTGCTGGAGCTCCTCGTCTACCCCGCGCTCTATCTCGTTTGGAAGGGCCGGGGCCTTCCGCAGCTCGCACGAGGAGCGACGTGACCCCGCCGGGTTGTGGACAACCGGACACACGCCCGGTCTTTTTGAGCGGGGCGGGCCTCGTACCACCACCCGCTGTCCCGGCAGGTTGGCGAGCCCTCGGAGGGTGATTAACGTCGCTGAGCAGAAGGCCCGGCTCCTGGTGGGCGGGTGGATTGCGCCGAGGTCCCGCATTCGCGCGCGGCGCAAGGGAAGGGGACGGGAGTGTCGTACTTGCAGAGTTACGACGGAAAGAAAGTCCTGGTCACGGGAGGCGGAGGGTCCATCGGAACCAACCTCGTGCGCGCGCTCGTCAAGGCGGGCGCCCGGCTGGTGATCATCCTCGACGACTTCTCCGCGGCCTACGAGTGGAACATCCCCTCGCTACCGGGCGTGATGGTGGTCCGAGGCAGCGTCGACGACGACGTCTCGCTCAAACGCGTCTTCAACGAGAGAGTCGATCTCGTCTACCACCTGGCCGCCTTCTTCGCGAACCAGAACTCGGTCGATTACCCCGAGCGCGACCTGATGGTGAACGGGATGGGCACGCTGAAGTTGCTGGAGTACGCGCGCCTCTGCGGCGTGCCCAGGTTCGTCTATGCCTCGTCCGGGTGCTCGATCTACGGCAGCGAGGCTCCGCTGCCGCTGCGCGAAGATTTCATGTCGATGGACCTCACCACGCCGTACCAGATCACCAAGATGCTCGGCGAGCTGTACGCGAATTTCTTCTCCCATCATTACGACATGAAGATCGTCAAGACCCGCTTCTTCAACTCCTACGGGCCGGGCGAGGTCCCGGGGCAGTACCGCAACGTGATCCCCAACTTCATCTACTGGGCGATGATGGGGCGGCCACTGCAGATCACCGGCAACCCCGACGCTACGCGCGACTTCTGCTACGTCGGGGACCTCGTCGACGGCCTTTTGCGCGCCGGGTACCACGACGCCGCCGTCGGTCAATCGATGAATCTCGCGTCGGAACGCGAGATCCGCATCGGGACCCTGGCGGAGATGATCAACGACGCGGTGGGAAACAAGGCGGGCGTCGAGCTCGTCGCGAAGCGGAAGTGGGACACGAAGAACCGCCTGCTGGCCTCGGTCGATCGCGCGCGCAAGCTGATCGGCTACGAGCCTTCCACCCGATTCGAAGACGGCCTCGCGCACACGATCCGCTGGTTTCGCGAGCACTGGGACCGCATCCGGCAGCACGCGAGCTTCGGACCGGGAATCTCCTCCGCCGTCCGTTCCGTCGTCCAGAAGTAGGTGAAGGAGATGTCGCCACGGGCGCCGAAGAAGATCCTGGTGGTGTTCGGAACGCGCCCCGAAGCGATCAAGGTGGCCCCGGTCATCAAGGCGCTGGAGAACGAGCCGGAGCGGTTCACTGTCCTCACCTGCGTCACCGGACAGCATCGCGAGATGCTCGACGAGATGCTCCGCATCTTCGAGCTGCGGCCCGACATCGATCTGCGCCTCATGCGGCACCAGCAGACCCTGCCTGACCTGACGGCGCGAGCGATGGTCCAGCTCTCGGACGTTCTCGCAAGCACGACGCCAGATTTCACCCTGGTCCAAGGCGACACCACGACGGCAATGACGGCGGCGATGGCCAGCTTCTACGCGCGCATCCCCGTCGGCCATGTCGAGGCAGGGCTGCGGACCTTCGACCGGTTCAACCCCTTCCCCGAGGAGATCAACCGCCGGATCATCGGCACCCTCGCCGACCTCCATTTCGCTCCTACGCGTTCCGCCGCCCAGGCGCTGCTGGCCGAGGGAGCCTCTCCGGGCGACGTTCTCGTCACCGGGAATACGGTCATCGACGCACTCCACATGACGATCGCGCGAGCGCCTCTCGGGAGCGGCCGTCATTTCGGCGGCCGTGAGAGGTACATCCTGGTGACGGCGCACCGCCGTGAGAGCTTCGGCGAACCGATCCGCCGCATCTGCGAGGCCTTGCGTCGGATTGTGGCGCGACATCCAGATGTCGGGATCGTCTATCCCGTGCACCCGAACCCGCAGATTCACACGCCGGTCCGGGAGCTGCTGGGGCACGTCGACGGCATCGAGCTCCTCGAGCCGCTCGGCTATGTCGATTTCGTCGACTGCCTGCGGGGCGCGTACCTGGTGGTGACGGACTCCGGCGGAGTGCAGGAAGAGGCGCCGGCGCTGGGGAAGCCGGTCCTGGTGGTGCGCGAGACCACCGAGCGGCCGGAGGCCGTCGAGGCTGGCGTCGCCAGGCTGGTCGGGACCCAGGTCGGCCCGATCGTCGAGGCGGTCGACGAGCTTCTCAACGTGCCCGAGATCCATGCGCGGATGGCGCGGTCCGCGAATCCCTTCGGGGACGGCCGGGCTGCCGCGCGGATCGCGAAAGCTTTGTGGGCACGGCTGTCCCATGGTCGGTCCGACCACCAGGAGGCGGAGATCAGCGCATGAACATCCTGATGCTCACCACCGTCTTTCCCCCGGAGGTCCGCTCCGCCGCGCTGCTCATGGGGGAGCTCGCGGAGTCGCTGGTTCACCGGGGACATCGGGTCACCGTGATCACCTCGGCGGCGGAGGGCGAGGGCCGCCCTCGAAAGCGATCCCGTCTCGGCATCCGCGTGGAAGATCTCTGCGGCGTCCGCGTGATCCGGATCCCGAATTTCGCCATCCACCGGACGCGCGCTCCCGCGCTCTTGCGAGGGCTGGGCCAGATCCTCAACGCGTTTGCATTCCTGCTCGCCGCGTTGTTCGTGAAGGACGTGCGGTTGACCCTGGCGTACTCTCCGCCGCTGGCGCTCGGGATCGTCGGAGCCATGCTCCATCGCCTCAGGCGCATTCCCCACGTGCTGAACGTCCAGGACCTGGTGCCGCAGTACGCGATCGATCTCGGCATCCTCAAGAACCGCTGCCTCATCCGCTTGCTGAAGGAAGTCGAGCGGACGGTCTATCGGAACGTGCAGCTGATCACCGTGCACTCCAGCGGGAATGCCGAGTACATGGCCCGTGAGGGCGTAGCGCCCCAGAAGGTGGCTGTCGTCCCGAACTGGGTCGATACCCGCCTCATCCGGCCGGCGTCCCGCGAGACCGCCTACCGGCAGAAGGCAGGGCTCGAAGGGAAGTTCGTCGTCCTGTTCGCGGGAATGCTCGGTTTCGCGCAAGACGTCGACACCATCGTGGAGGCCGGGGCGTTCCTGCGCGGCCACAAGGACATCCTGCTGTTGATCGTCGGTGACGGCGTGGAGAAGGAACGCTTGAAAGAAAAAGCCCGGTGCCTCGGGCTGGAGAACGTCCGATTCATGCCTGTGGTGAGCAACCAGGAATATCCGGAGGTGGTTGCGTCCGCGGATCTCTGTCTGGCCACTCTGCAGAAGTCGCTGCTCTGCCCCGTGGTACCCTCGAAGCTGCTGGGATACATGGCGGCTGGCAGACCGATCGTGGCCAGCTTTCCCGAGGGCGGCGACGCTCCACGCGTCATCCGCGAAGCCGGCTGCGGGATTTGCGTTCCACCCGGCGACCCCGCGCGACTCGCGCAAGCGATCGTCGAGGCGGTAGCGAATCCAGCCGAGTGCCGGGCCTGGGGAGAGCGGGGGCGGCAGTTCGTCGAGACCCACCACGACCGGAGCGAGGTCGTTGCCCGTTATGAATCGCTCTTCGAGCAGTTCAGCGGCGGTGGCGGTCCTATCGTCGAAACCCGCACGCCGTTCTGGCGTCGAAGGCCGCGGCGAAGCTCTTCCAGCGACGCGGCCCCGCCCGCGCTCACGCTTGGCGGCGGCTGACCCTGGAGAGCCGATTCATGAGACTGTCTCGCGGTAGAGGATCACGTCCACGTCCGAGATGGCGACGAGCCCGCTGCCGACCATCTGGTCGAGGTAGGGCAAGGCTTTTTCGATCTTCTCGGCCGAGTCCACCGCGACGACCGTGACTGGTTCGTCGCCCGACCGGAAAACCGGTTTGCGATGGATGCGGCCGGTTGCGCCGTATCCCTCGATGCCCCGGTACACGGTCGCGCCCGCGAGATCGAGCTGGTGGAAGCGCTTGACGAGCGCGAGGTGCAGCGGCTCGCCCTCCCAGGTATCGTTCGCCCCGGTGTGCACCCGCAGCATCTTGGCTTTGCCGGTCAGTTTCTGGTGCGCCATGTGGCTCGCCTCCGGCCTGGTGCTGCGCGGCCTCGCCTTGATCACCTGCATGTCCTGAACCGCGATGAGACCGTCCTGCACGACGAGGTCGAGGTCCGGCAGCACCCGGTCGATGTTCTCCGCGTCGTCGATGGCCTCGATGGTGACGGGAAGATCCGGAATCACGTCGGGGCTCGAATCCTCGTGAATCCTGCCCGTGCGCCCAAACCCGACGAGCCCCTTGGTTGCAGTCGTCCCCGCGAGCCCATGCTTGTGGCAGAGATCGACGACCTCCCGCCAGAGCGGCTTGTGCTGCCACCGCTGGTTCTCGCTGACGTAGACGACGAGCCGCTTCGCGGGCCCCTTGTCCATCACATCCTCCGCGCGACCCAAGTCCCGAGCCATACCGCCGCGAACCCGAGGACATTGGACGCGATCACGTATGCCACCGTGCCCGGCACCTGCCCGAGCCGCGCGAGCCGGTAGGTCTCGAACTCGTATGTCGAGAAAGTGGTGTACGCCCCGACGAACCCGATGGGAAAGAAGTACCGCCACCCAGGGTGCATGTCCGGATATCGCTCGGATGCGGCCGTGAGGAAGAGCGCGACGAGAAAACAGCCGCTGACGTTGATGAAGAACGTCCCATAGGGCCACGACGTTCCCAGCTTTCGAGTGAAGGCGCTCGCGACGGCGAACCTTGCGACAGCGCCGAAGGCGCCGCCCAGCGCGACCAGGAAGACGTTTGCCATCCGTTCCCGTCAACACTACCGATCGAGCGGAAGGGGCACAACCGTGCACAACTTGGTGGCTCCTGCAGTAACGTTGGCTGGCGATGGCGCTCGACAGGATCGGCATCACCGGGGCGAACGGATTCATCGGGGCGCACCTGCTGCGCTCTGCGGTGGCGAAGGGCTTCCGCCCCGTCGCGTTTCTCCAGCGGAACACCTCGCTCGTGCCGATCGCGGACCTGGAAGGAAAGTACGACCCCGTATTCGGAGACCTGCTGGACCACGAGAGCGTCGATGCATTCGCCGGAAGGTGCGACGCGATCTTCCACCTGGCCGGCCTGAACAGATACTGGGCGGAAGACCGTGCGCTGTTCCACCAGGTGAACGTCCTCGGGGTCCAGAACGTCGCCGAGGCGTGCGGGCGTCGCGGGGTGCGGAAGCTCATACACACGAGCAGCTGCATCACCCTCGGCGCCTCCGACGGGACCTCCCCTCGCAACGAGGATTCGCCGTACAACCTCGAGCGCCTGAACTTCCTCTACGCCGATACGAAGAAGGCCGGCGAGGAGGAGATCAAGCGCCGCGTGCGCGAGAGAGGATTGCCAGCGGTGATCGTGAATCCCACCTCGGCGATCGGGGAGCGCGACTACGCTCCCACGCCGATCGGCAAGCCGATCGCGGACATCGCGCGAGGCATGTGGCCGGTATACGTCGCGGGAGGCGCTTGCTTCATCGACGTGCACGACGTCGTGCGCGGGCTGTGGCTTGCGCTCGAGCGGGGTATCGTGGGGCGTCAGTACCTTCTCGTCGGGGAAAACCTTTCGAACCAGGAGTTCATGACGACGGTTGCCGGGATCGCCGGCGTCGCCCGCCCCCGGTTCAAGGTCCCCAAGGCGCTGCTCGACGTCGCCGGCGCCGTGGCGGAGTGGACGGCGGATCGTTTCACCAGGAAGGCCCCGGCGCTCACCTCGGCCATGAGCGGCCTGATCGGCCGATACCTCTACTTCGACGGCGCCCGCGCGCACGCCGAGCTCGGATTCAAGGCCGGTCCGGTGAGGCCGGCCATCGAGCGATGCGTCCTCTGGTTCCGGGAGGCGCGATGAACCTGGTCACTGGAGCTACCGGGTTCATCGGCCGCCATCTCGCGAGGAGGTTGGTCCGCGAACGGCAGCGGGTTCGCGTCCTCTGCCGGCCGGGAAGCGAGGGGCGGCTCCCCAATGAGATCGCCGCCGCCGCCGAGATCGCGATCGGCGATCTGCGCGACCGGGAGTCCCTGCTGCGGGCGTGCGCAGGTGCCGCGCGCATCTTCCACTGCGCCGGTCACGTTTCCGACTGGGGCCCGGAGGAGACTTTCTTCGCGATGAACGTGCAGGGCACGCGCTGGTTGCTCGAGGCTGCCCGGGCAGCCTCGGTGCAGCGGGTGGTCCATCTCAGCTCCATCGCTGCGTTCGGCACTCCCGCCCCCGAGTACTTCGACGACCATTCTGGATACGGAAAGAGCAAGGATGCGTACTCGCGCACGAAAGCCGAGGGCGAGAAGATCGCCTTCGAGTTCCACGAAGCCGGGCTGCCGGTGACCGTGCTGCGGCCCGCGGTGGTCTACGGCCCCGAAGGCGCATGGCTCGAAGAACCGCTGAGGATGATCGAGAAGGACAGGATGTTCCTTCTCGGCGGCGGCTCCGGGACCTGCCATCCTTGCTACATCGAGAACCTCGTCGACGCGATGCTCCTCGCGGCGGACCATCCGCGCGCGGCCGGCCAGGGCTACATCGTCGGCGACGGCGAATCGATCACCTTCCGGGAGTATTTCGACGCGCTCGCCTCGATCGCGGGGAAGGGTCCCGTCCGCCGATCGGTCCCCCTGCCCGCCGCGCGCGCGATCGCCATCGCCTGCGAGGCGGGCGCCCGGCTGAGAAGCTCGAGCACGCGCCCCTTGCTGACCCACGCGGCCATCGGGATGGTCACCACCCGCAGCCGCATGTCGATCGAGAAGATCCGCGCGGAGCTCGGCTGGACGCCGCGGTACACCTTCGCTTCGGCCATCGACGAGCTGCGGCGCTGGTACTCCGACAAGCGGCGCCTGCTGGCCTGACCCGTGTTCGACCCTATCGCCGCTGGCGCTTGAGGACCCCTGCCTCGTACACGAGCGCTGCACGCCGGACGAGGCCCGCGATGATGTCCGAGTAGAACCCGGACATGGAGCTTCCCCCGGCGGCGCGGGGGAAGGGCGCGTGCGCGTCCCGCCCTGCGAAGCTGCGCAGGAGGCCAGAGTCGATCGCCGTCTTCACCCACGGATAGGTCTCTTCACTGAGCTCGACGACCAGGGCGCCCTTGATCTTGCCGTCGGGGGCCAGGCCTACCGCTACCCGCACCGGGCCGTGGATGGTGTACTGGGTCAGGAAGGCGACGGCTCCCACGTCTTGGAGCTGCTCGTCGCGGCCGATGTAGAACCGGTAGAAGTCCTCCTCCGGCCGCCAGCCGGACTCCAGCTGGATGGTCTCTCGCTCCTCCTCTGTCAGGCGTACCTCGTGGACGAAGTGCCGCCGCGCGCCTGGGAGCAGCGTGGTGATGGCGTCCCGATCGGAAGTGAGAATGATGGGAGGCGTGACGTGCGCCAGCGCGGCCCCCGCGAAGGCGCAGAGCAGCAGGACGAGACGGATGGTCATGCTGCCTCCTTCCGGAACCAGAGATCGCGGATGGACAGCGCCGCGATCAGCACGTAGCCGAGCGCGAACAGTGTCCCGCCGGCGATGACGAGCATGCTGAGCGCCGGCGAGATGAAGCGCGTCGCCCACATGCCGCCGATGTCCAGGAAGGTCCCGAGAAAAGGCAGGGCGACGATCGCGGCCTTGGTCCCTTCGCGCACCGAGGTGAAGAGGAAGATCAAGCCGATCAGGCCGGCGATCAGCGTTTGCCCGAACAAGTGCGTGTGGCTGGTCTGGATGAGCAATGGCGTCCGGATCGTCATCTTCGCCTCGCTCGAGATCTGCCCGAGATCGATCTCCTTCTCGCCGCCCGGCTCGCCGTGTTGCATGCCGGTCATGGGAAGATCGGGCGCGAGGCTCGCCTGGACCGCCGCTGGCGACACCCCGACGGCTGTGGACGCCTGCGCGAATGCGGCGAGCGCACCGCTGCCGATCCCGAGCAGGAGGAGGGTGCAGAAAATCCTTCCGCTCAAGGGCAGCCGCGACAGCTGGATTCCGTTCATGGCGGTGCCTCCTAATAGTTGACGACGAGCTGCGCGGTCACGACGTGGCCGGTTTTGCTCGCCTCGATGATGGGGACCCCCGGCGCTGCGTCGGCGAAGACCGGCCGGTTGGAGTGGCCGAGCCGGTACTCGAGCCGCAGATCGACCCAGTCGAGATGGTGCCGCGTGCGGGCGTAGGTCACGCCGAGCGGACGGAGATCCGGAACCAGCTCTGACAGGTGGAAGATGGACGCGAACGTGAACGACTGCAGCGTCTGGGCTACGCCTGTCCGCGCTCCATCGATGTCCCTGAACAAGCCGTACCGGAGCGAGAACCCGAGCCAGGGAACGACGTCGTAGTGAGCGAGCGCGTAGAGGCCCAGCCAGTGAACGTCCGCGCCGGAAACCTCGTCGGCGGCGAACGGGATTCCCCGGCGGCGGAAGGACACGCCCGACTCGCCTCCATAGACGAATTCAGCTGCGACGAGCAGCGGCGTCGACGCCGACCAGGTCAGGTCGGCATCGACGATCCAGCGCGCATGCGAATTGTCGTCGTCCTGCTCCGGTCCCCAGAAGCCGCCGATGCCCAGGTTCAAGAGCTGGCTGCCCTGCAGAGGCGTCACGCCCAGGCGGCCGCCGACGCTCTTGGCCCGATTGTTGTCTTCCGGAGGATCCTCGGTGGTCTCGTTCTCCCAGCGATTCACGAGCCAGGCCACCGCATCGAGCCAGGGAGCGAATTGGTATGCCGCCTGCAACCCGGTCATGCTCTGCGGCCGTCCAAATCGCTGCAGCTCCGATGTCGTGGCCGTCAGGTTGAGCGCGGCGTCGTGGCGCTCGTAGCCGAAGGGCGTGTCGAACCGGCCGAACGAGAGAGCGAGGCCGTTCCCGAGCGGCGCGACCGCGGTGAGGTTGAAGCGGTGGAGGCTGACTTCGGTGCTGATGCTTTCGGTTCCGAACTGCTCGATGCACAGCCCCGTGCCGGGACACCCCGACGCGGGATCCAAGCCGCTGTGCCGGTGGCCCTGGCGCTCGATCTCGATGCTGGCGCCGGCGAAGAGCCACGGTGCAAAGACCTTGTTCACTCCCAGGGCGAATTGATCGAACCTGTAGTCGATGCGCCGCGGCTCCGAGGAAACCGGAGCGCTGCCGGCGAACTCGGGCACCATCTGGATGTGCGAGTTGTAGTTCGCCGAACCGACGAAGAACCCCGACAGCCTGAGGCCAGCGAGGGCCGAGGGCATCGAGGCCTCCTCGCGGTCGAGGCTGACCTCGCGCTCCTGCGCGGCCACGCCGGACGAGATGAAGCAAATCGAAAGCAACCACGGACATGCGCGGGTGCGCATGGCTCCTCCTGGGCAAGCGGGATCGCGGCGCGTAAACCGACGCCGCGTTCAATCGGCCAACTGGACCGTGCTCAGGAGCGTGCGAGGGGAGGGGGGGTCGGGACTTCGAAAAGCGGATCTGGCGGCGGCGCCGGCAGCTGCAGATCGATGGCCGTGAACGCTGCAACCGCTTGCGGCGAGGGCGCCGCGGGAGGGATGGCGGGTTGGCGGAGAATGGAAACGACCGCCGAGCTGCTGGAGGAAGCTCCGCAGGTCTTCAGCACCGGCTTTCCGGACTCGAGCTCCCTCTGGTGGGTACAGAACCGGCACTGGCATTTCGAGTCCGGGCTGTGGTGGCCGCAGCAGCAGGAGGCAGCTGCAGGCGCCGTCAGCAGCGGCAGCTGCACCGCCTCCATCGCGACGACCCAGACGCCGGCGATCGCCAAGGCCCGGCACCAGGGGGTCGTCAGAGTGCGCTGGAGCCAACCGCGGCTGCGCATCTGGCGGCTGTACTTCGCTTGATCTGCACGGTCAAGGGTCCCGCCGCTCGCGCGATGCGGGATCAGACGCTCGAGCCTATCTTTTGTGGGTGCCTCGGCGCGACCCCTATGAGGTGCTCGGGATTCCGGCAGGCGCGTCCACACCGGAGATCAAAGCAGTCTACCGGCAGCTCGCCCGCACCTTTCATCCCGACGTCAATGCGGACGAAGCAGCGATCGAGCATTTCCGCGAGATCACCGAAGCGTTCCTCCTCCTCTCCGACCCCGCGCGGCGCAAGGCATACGATCGACGGCGCAAGCGCCGGTCACGCCGCGACCTGACCGAGGAGACCGAGACGTATCTCGGCCTGCGCCTCGCCGGGATCGACCTCGGCGGTGTCCTCGGCGTCTCCGTCACCGTGCGCCGCCGCACGCTCTTCCCTGACCCGCCAGAAGAAGATCCTCCGCCGGTGATGGCGCTCCCGCCGGACTCGTTATGATCGTCTCATGGGCATTCTGGTGCGTGCCGTCCCGCTCTGCTTCGTCGGTGGCGTCCTGGGGATCGCCGGCAATGCCTTGTCGCCGCATCCAGCGCGGCTGGGGATCCCCGTCCATGCCGCTGCCGAGTCGGGCGGTGCGGCCTGCCAGGATCCGCGCGCCAGCGTCGCCCGCGTCTCGGTAGAGGAAGCGAAGCCGCTGTGCATCGCTTGCACGGCGGCCTTCGTGGATGCGCGCTCCGCGCAGGAATACGCGGCCGGACATATCACCGGCGCGGTGCACCTCGCTCCGGGCCAGCCCGCCGGACCGCTACTCCCCGCACTGAGCGCCGCGCCGACCGTGATCGTCTACGACCGGGATCGCGACTGCGCCGCGGCGGATCAGGTCGCCGTCCTCCTGAAATCGAATGGAGTGCGCGACGTGCGCGTCCTCACTGGGGCCTGGCCCGAGTGGCTGGCGGGGGGCGGTCCGGGCGAGTCCGGAACATGCTCGCTCTGCGCGGGGGGCGCGCAATGATGGCGCGGGTGCTCGCGGTCTGTCGCGTCGTGCTCGGAGCGCTCTTCATCTGGGCGGCGGTCACCAAGCTGCCCGACATGGCGGCATTCGCCCAGGACGTCGCGAACTATCGGGTGGTTCCGGCGGCGTTGGTGCCGATCGTCGCGGTGGCGGTGGTCGGCATCGAGCTGCTGGCCGGCATCGCGCTCGTCATCGGGGTGATGGACCGGCCGGCGGCCGCCGTGCTCGCCGTGCTCCTCGCCGCGTTCACCGCATTGCTCGCGCAGGCGCTCCTGCGCGGCATCGATCTGCGCTGCGGCTGCTTCGGCGGCGACGAGCGCGCCTCTTGGTGGACGGTGGTTCGCGACCTCCTCATGCTGGCAGCCGCGGTGGCGGTCGCACGGGGACCGTCGCCCGAGCGCACGAACGTCACGGACCCGGCTTGACGTGCTTTCGCACGAACGCGGCGATCCCTCGCAGCGACGCTTCGGACTGATCGCGATGTGGCGAGTGGCCGCAGTTTGGAAGCATCAGCACCTCCACTTCGCGCGCGCCGCGCTCGATGGCTGCCACCTGCGCATGCGTGCCGTACTCGTCCTGCTCGCCCTGCACCACCAGGATCGGTGCGGAAATGCGGGGCAGGAATTCCTCCAGGTTCCACTTGCGGAACTCCGGATCGAGCCAGGGCCGGTTCCAGCCCCAGAACGCCGCGTCGACGTCCTGGTGATGCTTCGCCAGACGCGTGCGCAGGTCGCCGCTCTCGTACGCGTCGCGCGCCTTGGCGATGCTGCGCAGCCCCATCTCCTCCGCGAAGACATGCGGCGCCTCCAGCACCAACGCCCGCGCCTTTCCGCCACTTCCGGCATGGATGATCGCGATCGACGCGCCGTCGCTGTGCCCGACGAGGACCGGGTCGTCGATCTCCGCGGCCGCGAGGACCTCTGGCAGCAGCTGCGCCTCGTCATGCATGTAGCGGACGGGACGGGGCATCGGCGCCGGATCCGATTGGCCGTAGCCCGCGCGGCTGTATACGAATGCCGGTAGCCCGGTAGCCTCGGCGACCCTCTGGGGAAAATCGCGCCACAGGCCCAAGGACCCGAGCCCCTCGTGCAGGAACACAAGTGTCGGGCCGCCGGACCGGCCGATGTGCTCCGCTTCGATCTTCTTGCCCCGCACGCTCAGGATCACGCGGGCAGACCCTATCTCCTCACTTGTCAGCAGGCCAGGCGCGCTCGAGGACCGCGCCTGCATCGATCCCAGCCGGCAGCGCGCCGAAAGCGTACCCGCGATCCACGCCGAGCCGCGCGGCGCAGAACGCGTCGGAAACCGGCGCGGGCGAGCAGCGCGCCAGCAGCGATCCCTGCAGCGCCATCGCCAGCGATTCGACCAGCCTGCGCGCCCCTGCCTCATCCGGCGATGCGAGCCGCACTTCGACATCGTCGATCGCCGCGTCCAGCCGCCGGTCCGCTCCGCGCGCCAGGCGCAGCTCGGTCACGACCGCGTCCCGCGCCTGCGGCTCCTTCTGCAGCGCGCGAAGCACGTCCAGGCAGATCACGTTTCCCGATCCTTCCCAGATCGAGTTCAGCGGCGCTTCCCGGTAGAGGCGTGGAAGGATCGACTCCTCGACGTAGCCGTTCCCGCCGAGACACTCGAGCGCCTCCGCCACCATCGGCGCCGCGCGCTTGCACACCCAGTACTTGGCGATGGCGGTCCCGAGGCGCCGGAATCCCCCCTCCTGCTCCCGCCGGTCGTACGCGCGCGCAAGACGCATCATGAGAATCGTCGCCGCCTCCGATTCGATCGCCAGATCGGCCAGCACCGCGCGCATCAGCGGCTGCTCGATCAAGAGGCGCCCGAACGCGCTGCGATGACGGCAGTGGTGCACCGCCTGGACCAGCGCCTGCCGCATCCCTGCGGCAGCGCCGATCACGCAGTCGAGCCGGGTATGGTTGACCATCTCCACGATCGTGCTCACGCCGCGTCCCTCGTCGCCCACCAGCCGCGCCCAGGCGCGCTCGAGCTCCACTTCGGCGGACGCGTTGCTCCGGTTGCCGAGCTTGTCCTTCAGCCGCTGCAGATGGAAGCGATTGCGTTCCCCTTCCGGCGTCCAACGGGGCAAGAGAAAGCAGGAGAGCCCGCGAGGGGCCTGCGCGAGCACGAGGAACGCGTCGCTGGTCGGCGCCGAGCAGAACCACTTGTGCCCGGTGAGCGCGTACGCTCCCGACCCGAGCGGCTCGGCCCGCGTGGTGTTCGCGCGCACGTCGGAGCCGCCCTGCTTCTCGGTCATTCCCATCCCGATCAGCGCGCCGCTCTTCTCGGCCGCGGGCAGCATGCGGCCATCGTAGGCCAGCGAGACGATGCGGGGGGCCCACTCCTCCAGCAGATCGGGCTGGCGCTGAAGGGCCGGCAGCGCCGAGTACGTCATCGAGATGGGGCAGCCGTGCCCGGCCTCGGTCTGCGAGACGAGCAGCATCTTCGCCGCCCGCGCCACGTGCGCGCCTTCGCGGGGATCGCGCCAGGGTCCGCAGTGGACCGCGTTCGCGACCGAAAAGCGCATCAGCTCGTGCCACGCCGGGTGGAAATCGACCTCGTCGATGCGGTTCCCGAAACGATCGTGAGTGCGCAGCCGCGGCGGGTTCTCGTTCGCCTGGAAACCGAGCGCCAGCATCTCCTTCGCCGCCGTGGCCCGCGCAAAAGCGCCGATCTCCTCAGCCGCCCAGGCAGCGCCCTCGCGCCGTAGCGCTTGTTCGAGCGCCTGGTCGCGCGCCAGCGGATCGTAGTCCCGGAGAGGCGGCGCCTGGTTCAGCACGCGGTGGGTCGACATGGCCCCACTGTACCGCGCAAAACCTTGTGGATTCGCCCCAGCCGGCGGAAGCTTTGCCCCATGAGGCTGTTCGGGAGGAAGAGCGGCCGTCCGGATGTTTCCTGGGGGATGCCCCGGCTTCCGGAAGTGCCGAAACGTGTGCGCATCGTGGCCTGGTGCGCCGCAGCCCTGTTCGCCGCTGCCGCGGCGGGCGTCGGCATCGTCGCGCTCGGCTGCCCTCCGGTGAGCGCGCTGCGCGATTACAAGCCGCCGCAGGCGAGCCTGGTATTCGACCGCGACAACAAGCTGCTCGCGCGGCTCGCGCCCGAAGAGCGCATCGTCGTGGCGCTCTCTTCGGTGTCGCCGAAGCTGGTGGCGGCGTTCCTGGCGGTCGAGGACAACCGTTTCTACGACCACTCCGGAATCGACTGGCGCCGGGTGGCGGGGGCCATCTGGCGCGACGTCCGCACCCTTTCGCTGCGGGAAGGCTCGAGCACCATCACCATGCAATTGGCGCGCAACGTCTTCCCCGACAGCCTCACCCGCGCCCGCACGCTGCGTCGGAAGCTGGCGGAGATGATCGTCGCCCGCCGCATCGAGCGGGAGTTCAACAAGCAGCAGATCCTGGAGATGTACCTGAACCAGATCTACCTGGGGAACGGGTACTACGGTGTGGAGGCGGCCGCGCGAGGTTATTTCGGCGGCACCGCGCTGGACTTGACCCTGTCCCAGGCCGCGCTGCTCGCTGCGCTGCCCAAGGCGCCGTCGAGCTACGACCCCCGCCGGTTCCCGGACCTCGCGCTCAAGCGCCGCAATCTGGTGCTCGCGCAAATGGTCAAGGCCAAGGCAATCACCCCCAAGGAGGAGGCCCTGGCGAAGAGAAGCAAGCCGCGCCTCAGCCCCGAGGAGCAGGAGGGGGGCGCGCCCTGGTTCGTGGCGGCGGTCCGGCAGGAGCTGAACGACCGTTTTGGCCAGGACGCGGAGACCCAGGGCTTGCGCGTGCGGACGACGGTCGATGCCGCCCTGCAGCGTGCCGCCGAGAAGGAATTGATCCGGCAGATCGAGGCTGCCGAGTCCGGCAAGCTCGGGCGCATTGCGGCCGAGAAGTGCAACGGCGATCCGGAGCAGTGTCTCGAAGGGATGTTCGTCGCCCTCGACACGCATACGGGCGACGTCCGCGCGCTGGTGGGCGGGCGCGATTACAAGCTCTCGGAGTTCGATCGGGTGACGCAGGCGCGGCGTCAAGCGGGATCCACCTTCAAGGCGTTCGTCTGGGCGGCGGCGATCCAGAACGGTGTGCCGGTGTCCACGTTGCTCGACCCGGCACAGCTCCCGCCGGACTACGCCCCCGCGGATGGACAGATCGTCGGCGATCGGCCGCTGAACCTGCGCGAGGCGCTGCGAGTCTCCTCGAATCGGGCGGCCGTTGCGCTCGGGCAGCGAGTCGGGATGCCCGCGGTGGTGGAAACCGCGCACGCCTGCGGCATCGCCGACGCTTTGATTCCTCCGTATCCGTCGAGCTTCCTCGGCGCGGCCGACGTGGTTCCCCTGGAGCTGGTGGCGGCGTTCGCGCCGTTCGCAAACGGGGGCGATCGCATCCTGCCGCGCTTCATCGATGAAGTGCGGAGCGCCACCGGTGAAGTCCTGCTCAAGAACAGCGTGGTCACTTCCCCGGCGCTGCAGCCCGGGCCCGCATTCATCATGGCGACGCTGCTCTCGGACGTGGTGGAACACGGAACGGGATCTCCGGCCCGCGCGGGCCTGCCGCCCGACTTGCCGGTGCTGGGGAAGACGGGCACCACCAACGGCGCCCAGGACGTCTGGTTCATCGGCGCGACGCCGGAGTTGGTCTCCGGCGTCTGGATGGGATTCGATCGTCCGCGCCCGCTCGGGCCGGCGGCAACGGGCGGGCGGCTCGCCGCGCCAGTGTGGGCGCGGGTGATGGCGACCTGGCAGAAGGGAAGGCCAGTCCCGCCTTCCTGGCAGCCGCCGGAGGGGCTCGAGGAGCACGATATCGACACGCGCACCGGAGGGCTGGCCATCGTTGGCTGCCCCTCGCAGCAGGTCTCACGGGAATGGTTCGTCCCAGGAACCGTCCCGAACGACTGCCCCGAGCACGCCGGAGGGATCGCCGGCTTCCTCGAGCGGACCTTCGGGAAGTGGTTCCATTGAGGTGGTTCTTCGGGCTCGTCGCGCTCGCGCTCGGGATGGCTTGCGCGCACGTACCACGGGGCGGCGGCGATACCCCCGTCGGCGAAGGCATCGCGTCCTACTACGGGGCCGGATTCCGCGGGAACCGGACGGCCAGCGGCGAGCGCTTCGATCCCGAAGAGCTGACCGCCGCGCATCCGTCGATGGCATTCGGTACCTGTCTGCGCGTGCAGAACCTCGAGAACGGCACCTCGGTCCGCGTGCGCGTGAACGACCGAGGACCCTTCGTGAAGGGCAGGATCGTCGACGTCTCGGAAGCGGCCGCGCGCGCCCTCCGCTTCATCCGGCGCGGCGTCGCCCGCGTGCGCCTGTTCCTCTGCGCCTAGGAGGCTGTCTCAGTAAGGGATCGACAGGCGCCCGGCCGATGTGATCTGTTGAGCCGGTGAACAAGACGTTCCGACCGTGGCCGGTCGAGCAGGTCTGGTTGTTGCCGTAGTCGGTGCTGGAGCTCGTGCCGGAGGACGATCCGGTTCACCTGGTTCGGGACATCGTCGGCGGGGAGCTCGACCTCACTGAGATCCTCGAGGAGTACGACGAGGAGCGCGGATATCCGCCCTTTCATCCAGCGATGATGACCGCGCTCTTGCTG
>Ga0070697_100001761_pt1 | contig 16521 bp, 13 predicted proteins | sample KBSK1501metaG_FD_65475 | JGI IMG/M metagenome (GOLD analysis project Ga0070697, IMG submission 65475) | Corn, switchgrass and miscanthus rhizosphere microbial communities from Kellogg Biological Station, Michigan, USA - KBS K1-50-1 metaG | ecosystem: Host-associated > Plants > Roots >...
CCATATCAGTACCCGGAGCGGCAGCTCATAACCAACCGACGGGTCCGCTTGCATCAATCGTGTGCCAACCCGCGGGTCACCAAAGATCACTAACTCCTCGTCCGCGAGTTCAAGCCCGGCTTTGCGGGCTTCTCCCGCATGGTCGATGCGCGCGAACACTGTGATGCCGCGCTTGCCCAGCGCAGCGATCAAGCGGTCGACCGTTGCCGGCACGCTGTGCGCGCTCTTATGGCTGTTCATGCTTGCGGCCTTCGATGAGGATCGTCGTGACCATCACGACGGCCAGCCACGCAAGTCCTAGCGTATATCCTCCGAGGACATCCGTGAGCCAGTGGACGCCGAGGTAGAGGCGTGATGCGCCGACGACGATGGTGATGAGGGCCGCGCCCATGGCGATCAGTACCCGGTGTCGCGGGGCATACCGGATGATGAGGACGACCGCCAGCATCCCGTAGAAACTGATGGATTGGGTGGCATGTCCTGAAGGAAACGCCCTGCCGACGTCGGGCCCGCCCACCTGCAGCGCGGACGCCGGCCGCGCACGTCCGACGGCCGGCTTCACGATGTCGTAGAGCCCCGCCGCCCCCAGGAACGCCACGGCCAGCATGACGAGTGGACGCCAGGTGCGGCGGCCAAGCCAAAGGTAGCCGCCGACAGCGATGCCGAAAGGAATGATGAAGAAGGACGATCCGAGCCAGGTGACGCGTTGCATCACCGGCGTCAGCCAACCGAGACGGTGGTCGGCGACAAACGTCGCAACCCGGGGATCCGCGAGCGTCGGTCCGCTGTGCGCGAGCACGCTCCAGAGCAAGAGTCCGAAGGCGGCTGCACTTATGAGGGCGACGATCGACCAGGTGGTTATTCGTCTGTCAACCACGGCACGAACATTGTCGACAAACAGCGATCAGGCGGCGCGCTCGAGGTGGACCGCGACGTGGTTCATGCCATCGACGCGCCAACCGGTCGAAGCGACCCGCGGACGGACCATCGTCCAGTCCTCGATCCATTCGAGGATCCGCCGCCCGCGAATCACCTTGCCCGTGCCCGGCGGGCAGGCCATACGCATCCGAACGTTTATCCGGTGGATGCCGGGCTCACTGCGCACGGCGACGATCGTTTCGGCCGTCACCGCCACGGTCTGCGCAAAGGCGCGCCAGCCGTCACCGACCGGCCGAGCCAGTTGAGCCGCCTGGAGATCCCAGCAGGCGTCCGTCATCAGATTTCGGCAATCCGCGAGGTTTCGATTGGCCCAGCCGGCCACAACCAGGCCGCCGATTCGCTCGACTTCGAGGAGGAAGGACGGGATCGAGAACGCCGGGTCGACCGCGCGGATCGTGTCGACGCCCGCATCGACCGGGTAAGCAATGGACGACTCCGCCCTGGGGGCGGATGGACCACCATGGCGGAGTCCGTCGAGGAGCAGCTGGAGGCCCATGCTCAGCACCGATGGGATGTCGCCCATGAAACGCCAGAGAACGAATCCGAGCCCGAGGCAGACCAGGGCAAGGGGAATGATGAGTGGGCGCAGCAGGGCGAAGGTGAGCCCGTTCGGCATATCCGGCAGCAGACCGGTCGAGTCCCCCAGAAACACGTGCATATGACGTGTGCCAACGACCTTTCCAGCAGTCACGGTCACAGGGCGGCGGCGCGCTTGAGCAGCACCTTGCGCTGGCGAGCATTGCGCGTCATCGTTGCCGCGCGCTCGAACTCCGCCCGCGCCTCGCTGAAGCGACCGAGTCTGGCGAGGAGGTCGCCGCGCGCGCTCGGCAGGTACTGATAGTTCGCGAGTGAAGGCTCGGTGAGGAGGGCGTCGACGAGCTCGAGGCCCGCTGAGGGACCGAATGCCATTCCGTGGGCGATGGCGCGGTTGAGTTCCACCACAGGCGATGGTGCGAGCTCGGCCAGCGCGTCGTAGAGCGCCGCGATCCGAGTCCAGTTTGTTTCCGCCGCGGTGCGCGCTCGGGCGTGACAGGCAGCGATGGCGGCTTGAAGCGCGTACGGACCACGCTCTCCGGCGAGCTGGTCGGCATGCTCGAGGGCGGCGAGTCCGCGGCGAATCAGGAGTTGATCCCAGCGCCCGCGGTCCTGTTCGAGCAGCAGAACCGGCTCCCCATGTCGATCGACGCGGGCGCGCGTCCGAGAGGCCTGGATCTCCATCAGCGCGACGAGACCGTAAACCTCCGGCTCTTTGGGGGTGAGCTCGGCGAGGATCCGGCCGAGACGAAGCGCATCCTCGCAGAGCTCAGGTCGCAGCCAGTCGTCGCCGGCCGTCGCCGCGTACCCCTCATTGAAGATGAGGTAAATCACCTCGAGGACCGAAGACAGGCGGGTGGCAAGCTCGGCCCCAACCGGGACCTCGAACGGGACGTGTGCCTCCTGAAGCGCCCGCTTGGCCCGGACGATCCGTTGGGCGATGGCCGGTTCCGAGAGAAGAAACGCTCGCGCGATCTCTTCCGTCGTCAGACCGCCAAGGAGACGGAGTGTAAGAGCGACCCGCGCCTCGGTCGAGAGAATGGGATGGCAGGCGACGAAGATGAGGCGCAGTAGGTCGTCGCCGACGTCATCCTCGATCGCGGCCTCGAACTCCCGCTCGGTTATCTCGTACTGGGCGCCCAGCAGCTCGTGGCCCATTTCCTCGTACTTGAGGTCGAGCCGTTTCCGCCGGCGAAGGAGGTCGATGGCACGATGCTTCGCGGTGCCCATGAGCCAGGCGCCCGGCTTGTCCGGCATGCCCGATTCGGGCCACTGTTCGAGCGCGGCAACCAGCGCGTCCTGGGCGAGCTCCTCCGCGAGGCCGACGTCGCGCACGATGCGCGCCAGGCCGGCGATCAACCGGGCGGACTCGATCCGCCAGACCGCGTCAATCGTTCGGTTGATGTCGGTCGTCGTCGTGACTACTGCCTCGGCGCCACCTGTGCCCGCAGTCGTTCCTCACGCCTCCTGAGCTCCGGGGTGAACTCGTCACCGAAGTCATCGGCCTCGAACACCTGGCGAATCTCGACCTCGCCCTCCGCGCCAGTGGGATTGGGTATGCGCTTCACCCATTCGATCGCCTCGTCCATCGACTTGACCTGCCACAACCAGTAGCCGGCGATCAACTCCTTGGTCTCGGCGAACGGCCCGTCGACGACGGTCCGCTTTGCGCCGGCGAATTTGACCCGCGCCCCTTTGGAACTCGGCTGAAGGCCCTCGCCCGCGAGCATCACGCCTGCTTTGACCAGCTCCTCATTGAACTGGCCCATCTCGGTCAGAAGTTGCTCGCTTGGAAGAACGCCCGCCTCCGAGTCTTTGCTGGCTTTGATCAGGATCATGAATCGCATTTGCTGTCTCCTCCTGGGTGAATTGTCTCTATCTGGACATCGAATGGCGGCGGGCCAAATCGACACAGCTTGTGCCGACGATGCCCATTGATCACCGCCGCGTCGCCTGATAGTCTATGCGGGTTTCCGGCAGCCAGAGATAGGGGACAGGCCGTGATTCCAGGGGGCAGGCGAATTCGTAGCGTGGGCATCGCGCTCGGTCTGGCGCTGGCCATTGTGCCCGCCGGGCTTGCGCCGATCGGTGGATGGGCGTCGAATGCGGCGTCCGACGGGCCAGGAGCTTTGTCGCACTTCGACCTGGCGCGCAAGGACTGCCTCGGCACCGCCCGGAACACCAGCTCGAAGGTCTGGTTCACGGTCGCTAACGGGGTGCTGAGCGACGTCTACTACCCGACCGCCGATAACACGAACGTCGAAACCCTCCAGCTCGTCGTGACCGACGGGCACACCTTTACCGACCTGCAAACGCGTGACATGACCTACACGGTGCAGGCACCGGATCCGCGCGCGCTCGATTGCCGGGTCGTCAGCACGGCCAAGAGCGGACGCTACCGGGTCACGACGGACTACCTTACCGATCCCGGGCGCAACACAGTGCTGATGCGGATCAAGTTCGAGGCGCAGCAAGGCGACGACGGCGACTATCACGTATATCTGCGGTACGACCCGACCATCAACGGCAACGGCGGCGGTGGTTTCGGTAATGGTGGCGGTGACTCGGGCCTGATCGACACCTCGACCGGGCATGCGCTTCCCGTCGCCTTCGATACCAGGACCACGAGCGAAGCGGTCAACCGCACCTATGCGGTCCCGGTTTTCAGCGCCCTCGCCGCCACGCGCCCCTTCAGCCAGGTCAGCAATGGCTTCGTCGGCGCCGCCAGCGACGGGCTCGTTCAACTTGATTCGTCCCATGCTTTGACGACGACCTACGATTCGGCCGGCAACGGCAATCTGGTCCAAACCGCGCAGCTCGACTTCGCGGAGGAGGGCGAGGTCACCGTCGCACTCGGCTTCGGCACGACCCAGGGCGAGGCGGTTGCCGCCGCCGCGGGATCACTCAGGACCGGCTTCGACGTCTTGCGTGAAACCTTCCGAGCCGGATGGCACGCCTATGACGCCTCCCTGATCAAGCCACCAGCCCAGAGCGCCGGCGTAACGAGACGTAAGTGGCGGCAACTCGTGGATGCCTACTACCTGAGCGCCAACGTCGTCAAAGCCAGCGAGGACAAGTCGTTCCCGGGCGCGATCGTGGCCAGCCTCGCGTCCCCCTGGGGCCAGGCGGTCTCGGCAGGCGATCCCAACAACCTTTATTTCGGCTCGTACCGCGAAGTCTTCGCCCGCGATCTTTACGAGGCCTGGACGGCGCTCATGGTCGACGGTGATCTGCAGACCGCGCGTGACGCGGCGAGCTTCCTCCTGGACCGGCAGCAGCTTGCCGATGGGTCGATGCCGCGCAACAGCCTGCTGAATGGCAAGGTGGCGCCCGACTCCTTCAACACCCAGCTCGACGAAGTGGCCTACCCGATCGTGATGGCCTACCAGCTCGGCATGACCGACTCGGCCCTGTACCAAAACCACATCCGAGCCGCGATCGACTTCTTGATCGCGCACGGCCCCTCCTTCGGTCCCGAGCGCTGGGAGGAGCAGGGCGGCTTCTCACCCTCCACGATCGCAGCCGAGGTCGCCGGACTCGTGGCCGGCGCGACGATTGCCGATGGGAATGGCGATATCACGACAGCGAATGTGGCGCGAGCCGTCGCCGATGACTGGCAACGGAGCCTTCCCGGCTGGGCCGTTACGACGAACGGGCCGCTCGCGACCCATCCTTACTACATCCGTCTTTCCAAGACGGGTGATCCCAACGCGGCGATCTCGTACAACGTCGGCAATGGCGGCCCGACGCTGGACCAGCGCTCGGTCATCGATCAGGGGTTCCTTGAGATGGTGCGGCTGGGCTTGACGCCGGCGTTGGATCCGACGATCGCCCAGTCCTTGCCGGTCGTCGACGCCAGCATCAAGTCCGACACGTCGAGCGGCGCGGGTTTCCATCGCTACAACGGTGACGGCTATGGCGATGGCACCGATGGGCATCCATGGGCGCCGTCGGGCAGGGGCACCGGCCATCTGTGGCCCGCGCTCGCCGGCGAGCGGGGCGAGTACGAGCTCGCCACCGGCAATGCCGCCGCTGGCTGGCAGCGGCTGATCGCGATCCTGGGCGGCGCCTCGGGTCCGGGCTTGATCCCGGAGCAGGTGTGGGAGCTACCCGACCTCGCCGCCTCACCGTTCGGGACGGATCCGACGGTCGCCTCGATCGGGTTCCGCAACGGGGGGCCGGCCGGCTCCGCGTCGCCGCTGACATGGTCGGACGCCCAATACATTCGCCTGATGCGGGACTTGAGTGCCGGCAAGGTGCTCGAGCAGCCGGCCGCCGTGGCCAACCGCTATGTCGCGCACCAGCAGAGCCAGACCAGCCTGACCGTCACCCAGCCGGCCGACAACAGCGCGGTGGCCGCCTCACCCGTGACGGTGGCAGGCACGTCCTCGCCGGGAAACACGATCTACGTCGCCGCGACGAACACCGACAACAACAGTCAGACGACGACGGCAACGACCGCCGTCCAGCCAGATGGCAGCTTCAGCCTGAGCGTGCAGGTCAGCGGAGGCACGACCGTCTTGAATCTCGTGGCCGTGAGTCCGTCGGGCGCGACGGCGCACGTGCAGCGCAGCATAGTGTTCGACTTCACCCCCGGAGCGGTGCTTCTCGATGTCACCGACCCGAGCGGTGATGACAACGGTCCGGGGAACTACGCGTATCCCACCGCCGGCGACTTCCACGCCGGCGCGTTCGACATTCAGGAGTTCCGCGTCATCGAAAGTCCGGACGGCGCGACCACGACGTTCAAGCTGAAGGTGCGCGATCTCTCGCCGACGTTCGGCAGCCCGCTCGGCGCGCAGCTGGTCGACGTCTACCTGCACGACCCGGCCGCACCCGCCGCGAACACCTCGACGGCGGCATCGTTCCCGCAACGCAACTATGTGATCGCGCCACCGGCGGCCTGGAGCCGCCTGGTCGAGGTGCAGGGCTTCGGCCAGCGCTACATCGACGCGCACGGCGCTACCGTTGGCACGGTGAACATCAGTGCCAACGCGATCTCACGCTTCATCACCTTCAGCGTGCCGACCGCCAGCCTGGGCGGCGTGCCGGGCACGGGCTGGGGGTTCACCGTCGTTCTCACCGGCCAGGACGGCTTCAGCTCGGACCAGGCGCGCAGCTTCGCACCGACGCCGCAGTCATACCAGTTCGGCGTCTGCGCGACGGCTAGTGGCGACGCGCACTGCACCTTCGATCCGAACCGGGTTCCGAAGGCGATGGACGTCGTGACGCCGGCGGGCGTTGTGCAGTCAGACGAGCTCGACTACACGCTCCACAATCCGGTCACCCTCCAGGACGTGACGATTCCGTAGCTCCCCGCTTCCATAGGCTCGAGGCAATCCAGAGGCACCCCGCCGCGACGAGTACGCCGTGCGCAACGCGGATCCATTGCGTTCCGAAGAACTGCGGAATGTAGAGCGCAAATCCGAGGGCGAATGGCACGCCGCTCCAGCGGGGGAAGGCACGCGACTTCCACAGTGCCCTTGCGACCATGATGGCACTCACCGCGATGAGCAGCAGCCCGATCAGAAACATGATGAGCTGCGTTCCCGTCCGCACGGACTCTGCCAGTTTCATCAGGGTGATGTCGTGCTGCAAGAGCGCCGCCTGGCCGATCTGATGGACACTGAAGGCCTCCACACCGTAGAACGGCAGCGTCATTCCCACTCCAACCAGGCCCACCACGAGCGCCCGGAACGCCAGACGCTCGACGCCGGTGTCCCGCAGCGCGAGCTGCACGCCGAGCAGACCCAGCATCATGAGGATGAAGCTGGCTATCGCCAGCGTGTGCGCGACCACCCACGCCATCGATGCGAAAGCCGCGGCGCCTTGAAAGGATGCCTCATCGGAAAAGGGTCGAATGGCCGGGTAGAGAACGAACAGGATCCCGGCCACCGCCAGCGCGGCGGCCAACAGGCGAGTCCGGGATTGCACCATCTCCACGATCATTCTGCTGGTCCTGGCCATTTTGCCGGGTCTCCGAGCACGGTCTCCGCCGCGACCGATTGGATCATCGCCGCCGCATCAGCCGAAAGGCTGGAGTGATAGCCGAGGCCCTTCGGACTCTCGCGGAAGATCGTGGCGTAGAAGACGCAGGCGGCAAGGTAGGTCCCGGCTTCGGTGGGGTGACTGCCGTCGTCTTGCCATAGTGCCACTCGAGTCGTCCGAGTGACCAGCGTTGCCCAGGCGTCGCCGACCGGTGCAATCGCGGCGCGTTGATCGGCGGCGATCGCCAGGTATCCCTGGTCGATCGACGCCTGCATGCTTGCGTAGTCCGGCATGCCGTTCTCGGGCCAACCATCGCGCCGTCCCCAGGTGAGGTAGAAGAGCGGTTGGGCGCCATGGTTGCGAATGGCGCTGACGAGCTGCCGAGCCGCCGGGTACATCTGGCTCTGGCGGAACTCCTCGACCGACGGTAGCTGGCTTTGTTCCTGCAGGACGACGATGTCCCATTTAGCCGATGCGAGCTTCGCAACCGTCGCGGGCGAGCCGGCATGGTCGGCCAGGGTCCAGCCGTCAACCGCCGCGGTTCCCGTCTCGACGCGATGTCCTCCGGAATGCGCGAGGTTCGCGAAGGCGCTCGGCAGGTTGTTGACCGTCGTATAGCTGTTGCCGATGAAGAGCACGCGCGTGCATGCTGGAGGATGGTCCTGCTCCGGGCACGCGCGGTTCATCTGGAGGAACAGAAGGCCAAGCGTTACGACACCCCCCACGCCGCCCACGATCAGGATCGACCTGGTGCGCAGCAAGGCCACGCGGGCATCATGCTCCGGGCAGAGCCCGAGCCTATAGTCTTTACCGCCTTGTTATGAGCACCGCACAACGATTCGTCGACCGGCTGAACGCTGGCGAGCTCCTGCTCGCGGATGGCGCCACCGGCACGAACTATCAGGAGATGGGGATGGCGATCGGGGTTGCTCCCGAAGAGTGGGTCTTCGACGAACCCGACAAGGTCCTGAGCCTGCACGCCGCCTTCGTCGACGCCGGTGCCGACATCATCCTGACCGATACCTTTGGCGGAACCGCGCTGCGACTCCGCGAATCACGCTATGCGGGCCGCGCAAGCGAGGTGAATCGCCGGGCGGCCGAGCTGGCACGCCAGGCGGCCGAGGCGCGCGACGGCGTGCTGGTGGCCGGCTCGATGGGACCGACCGGCATGCTGATGGAGCCACTCGGTGAGCTGACCGCCGCCGCCGCCGCGGATGCATACCGCGAGCAGGCCGCCGCCCTCAGCGACGGCGGCGTCGACCTGCTCCTCTTGGAAACCTTCTTTGCCCTCGACGAGGCGCTGGCGGCCATTGAAGGCATTCGTCGCGCCAGCGCGTTGCCGCTCGCGGTTTCCTTCAGTTTCGACCAGGGCACCCGCACCATGATGGGTCTGAGCCCGACCCACATGATCGAGGCGATCGCGCCACTGGGCGTAGCTGCCATCGGCGCCAACTGCGGCCGGTCGCTCGCCGACATGGAACGTGTTGTCGCTGAGCTGGCAGCCGCCGACGCGGGCATCCCGCTGTGGATCAAGCCCAATGCGGGCATGCCGCGCATGGTCGGCGATGCGGCGCGCTACGACACGGGGCCGGCCGAGATGGCTGACTACGCGATGCGCTTCGTCGGGGCCGGCGCGCGCATGATCGGCGGCTGCTGCGGCACCTCACCCGAGCATGTTCGGTGTATGGTCGCGGCGGCGTCTGGAGGACGCCTCCGGGTTCGCGGGCAGGACTGAGTCGGTAGGCTCCCGCCTGATGGGGTCACTCGACAGCCTCCATCAACAAGATCACGCTGCGGGCGCCGTCGAGCCCGCCGATGGCGGTGCATTGCACCCGGCACATGAAGTTCTTTCCCCGGCGGTTGGTCGCCTGGACCGTCATTTCCTGGAAGCCGTCGCTGCCATTGAGACATTTCTTGATGGGGTTCGCCAGCTGCGCCAGCGGCAGCCCGATGTCGAGCCCGAGCAACGGTTGGCCGATGGTCTCCTCGGCCTGAACGCCCCACAGGTCGACGGCGCGCCGGTTCCACAGTTGGACCCGCAGGTCTTTATCCAGTACGGCCACGCCCAGCTGAAGGTTGGCCATGATCAGTTCCATGAAGGTGTTCACGCGGTCCAGTTGAACGCTGCGCTCCTGCAACTCGGTGTTGATCGTCTGCAGCTCGGTGTTGGTTGACTCGAGCTCCTCGTTCATCGTCTCGAGCTCCTCGTTGCTCGATTGAAGCTCCTCGTTCGTCGTTTCCAGCTCTTCCACGGTCGACTGCAGTTCCTCGTTGGTGGTCTCGAGCTCCTCGTTCGTCGACTGCAATTCCTCGGATGCGGTCTCTAGGTCATGCTTGGACCGTTCCAGGTCTCGGTAGATGCGGTTGTAGCCGCTGACGTCCGTAAACGAGATGCTGGCCCCCAGCGGGGTCCCCTTATCGGTCAGCGGCACGACCTCCACGTCGAAAAACTGCGCGTTGCCGTCCGGTCCCCGCCGCTCGACGTCGTGGATGCCGACGGGCCGGCGGTTCGCGTACGCCTCGTCGAGCATCGAACGAAGATCCAGCGGACGGTAGGAAATCTCGAGATCCTGGAGCGGCCGGCCGATGTCGGCGGCGGCCAGGCCAAAGGCCGCACGCGCGCGCTCGTTGACCGACGTGACGAAGCCGGCTGTGTCGACCACCATGTGCGCGATCGGAAGCGCGTCGGCGACCAGCTCGCGGACGCGCACCTGGCGTGATGGTTGGCTGGCGGGCTCCACGTTGCCGGCCTGGGCGAGAACCACAAGGCGATCGCGGACCGTATCCTTCAGCACTTTGCTGAAGATGCGATGCTTGAGGTCGACCGGGGTGAAGAGCTCGCTTCGCCGCAGGAGCATCTCGGCCTTGCCCAGGAACAGATACCCCTTCTCCGTCAGCGCGTAATGGAGGCGGGCGAGGATCCTCGCCTGCGCCTCGGCCTCGAAGTACATCAGCGTATTTCGGGAGATCAGCAGATCGATCCGCGAGATCGGCGCATCCTGCAGTAAGTCGTGCCTGCCAAAGATGATCGAACGGCGCAAGTCGCCGCGCACCAGATAGTGGTCCCCTTCGGCCTCGAAGTATTTCTCCCGAAGAGCGACCGGGACTTCTTCCAGGTCCTTCGCCATGGCTCTGCCCTGGCGCGCCCGGGTCAGGGCGTCGTCGTCAACATCGGTGGCATAGACCTTGGTGCGTTGCCGGTACTCCGATGCGCCGAGCGCCTCACAGAGAAGCATGGCGACGCTGTAGGCCTCTTCGCCCGAGGCGACGCCCGCGGACCAGACGCGGATCGGCGCGTAGCGTTCCTTGCTCGCGATGATCCTGGGCAGGATTTCCTGTTGCAGGTATTCCCAGGCTTCGGCATCTCGAAAGTAACTGGTTACGTTGATGAGGATGGTGTTGAAAAGGGCGGCGAATTCGTCAGGGTTCGCTTCCAGGTATTCGAGGTAGGCGGCGTAGTCCTTGACGCCGACCTGCGTCATCCTTCTCGCCACCCGCCGTATGAGCGTCGTCCGCTTGTAGCCGCCGAAGTCGAAGCCACGGGTATCCCGAATATGCTCGAGAAGGCGCGCGAAGTCGGGGCCGGGCGCCTCGTCGCTCACCTGAACACTCCCTCTGACACCAAGGCCGTGAGCGCCGGCGGGATCTCGTCGAGTTGAAGAATGAAATCGGCGTGGCCCGATTTGATCGCGGCGGCCGGCATTCCGAAAAACTCAGCGGACGCCTGGTCCTGGACGATCACCGTGCCACCCATCTTCTTGATCGCCCCGACGCCGAGCGATCCATCGCTTCCGGTTCCGGTGAGGACGACGGCAATCGCGCGCGCCCGGTAGCTGGCCGCCACCGACTCGAAGAGCAGGTCGGCGCTGGGCCGGACGAAATGCACGAGTTCGGAGTGCGAGAGCGACAGGCTTCCGTCCCGATTGGCCAGGAGATGGTTGTCGGGGGGCGCGATGTGGACGGTTCCCGACCGGATCTGGTCACCGTCGGCGGCCTGCACGACCTCGAGTGAGGTCCGGCGCCGAAGAATCTCGGCCATCAGGCTGCGATGGCGCGGATCGAGGTGCTGGACGACGAGGATCGCCGCCGGAAAGCCGGCCGGCAGACTCTCCAGGATATGGCCGATCGCCGCGATGCCACCAGCCGACGAGGCGAGCGCCACCACGTCGAATTTCGCTCCAACGAACGATGGAGGCAGTTGCTGGATCAGTTCCTCCCCCTTTTGCGCATCGTACAGCGTAGTATCGCGGTGATGGCCCGCGTGAGCACGCGCGATCAGCCCATCACCGAGCTCTATCTGATCCAGGGCGAGGTGCCGGACACGAATGACCTCGATGATGCTCGGCAGTGGGTCACGATCTACCGCGAGTTGGTGACCTTCGCCGACCGGACCTTGAAGCGGCTGCGGCGAGACGGTGGCAGCAACGGGGACGCCGACGGATTACGAGCGAGCAACGCGGATGAGCGCGGGATGGAGGGGCACCTGCGGCGCCTGCAGTCTCGGCTCGATTTCTGGGAGCGGCGTCTGTGGGAGCTCGCCGGACTCGATCTCGACGTCCGCCGGCGCGTTCTCACCTATGCCGGTCGGCGGCTGACGCTGACTCGTCGGGAGGCAGAGTTGCTCTCCTTCCTCGCCCGGCGGCCCGGTCAGTTCTTTCCGGCTGCGCAGCTGGTGAGCCTGGCCTGGGCGGCGCCGGAGCTATCCGCCGAACAACTGCGCACTTACGTCGTCCGGCTGCGACGGCACCTGGCGACCACCGCGGTGCCAGCCCGGCTCGTCAGCGAACCGCGCCGCGGCTACGGGCTGGTGTTCACCGCGTGACCGGCCCATGCTGAAGCCCAAGAAGGTGCTCCAGCTTCGATCGCGGCTCGCCGCGGCCGACGAGCCGGCCACCCAGGTCGCCATCACGGTTCGCAGCCACCTGTCGCTCTTGCAGGGATATGCCGACATCATGGTGGGCCTGTCCCCGGAGCTGAAGCGGGAGATCCTCGGCGTGATGGCCGAAAAAACCCGCCAGCTGGGTTCAGCCCTTCAGCCGTTCGTGGACCAAACGCCAACCGAACGTCCGGCGATCGACGACTATCGTCGCGTCCGGGAGCGCACCCGCCAGCTGATGACCGAGTATCGCCACCTGCTGGGTCGGCTTCAGGACCGCGTGTCGGAAGCGCACGATCACGTCAGCGGCGCCGGGGGAACGTTCAGCTAGCTGCAGAAGCCGTGACCGTCGTCGAGTTGCGCGTGCTCGACGGACCCAACCTCTACTTCACACGTCCCGCCATCAAGCTGACACTGGGCGTCGCCCCCTGGCTCGCTCTCCCGGAGGAGCGGGCCCAGCGGCTGACGAGGCGGGTCGGGTTCACGCCGGTCTCCCCGTCGGGCGCGCCGAACAGCGACCAGCGACGGCGTTATGTCGCCCGCTTCGCGGTGCACGTCGCGCGTCTCCTGGCTGATGCCACCGGGACGCGTCTCGCGATTCGTGGCCGGCCCGGTCCCGACGCCGAGCAGATCGTGGTCGCTTTCGTGTGGCGCCGGCAGCGAGCCGCCGAGGCGTTTGCGCGCGCGCTCGCCCCGCTGCTCGAGCTATGCCTCGACGGGCGACGGTCGTTCGATCGCGCGGTCGCCGCCGCGGCGGAGCGCCTCGATCGGACCGAGCCCGGCCCGGCGCCGACGGTGCTGCGCCCGACCATTCCCATCATCTCGGTCACGGGTACCAACGGCAAGACCACCACGGTGCGCTTGATTGCGGGCCTGGCGCGAACGGCCGGGCAGAGCGTCGCATACACGACGACTGACGGGGTCTACCGCGACGAGGTGCTCGTCGAGGCGGGCGACTACTCGGGATTCAGCGGAGCGTCGAAGGCGTTGGCGCAGCCCGGCATCGACCTCGCGGTCCTGGAGACAGCGCGCGGCGGGATCCTGCTCCGGGGAATGGGCACCGACCACAACGACGTGGCGGTGGTGACCAACGTGACCGAGGACCACCTCGACCAGTACGGGATCCGCACGCTCGATCAGCTCGCCGAGGTCAAAGCCACGATCACCCGGATCACGAAGCCCGACGGCTGGGATGTGTTGAACGCCGACGACCCGCGCGTGCTGGCGATGCGACGGCTGGCTGCGGGTCGACCCTGGCTTTTCTCACTCGATGCAGACCACCCGGCGATTCGCACCACCTTGGCCGAGGGTGGGCGCGCGATCTCGGTTCTCGACGGGGCCCTGGTGGTGATGACATCGCGTCGCCACGCGCTCCGCTTGCTGCCGGTCGAGGAGGTGCCGGTCACGCTGGCCGGCATTTCCAGCCATAACGTGCGCAACGCGATGGCCGCGGCGGCCGCCGCGCTCGGGGCCGGGATCCCCGAGGAGGCTGTTGTCGAGGGGCTTCGCACCTTCGTGCTCGATCCACAACGCAACCCCGGCCGCGCCAATCTCTTCGAGGTCGATGGCCGCGTGGTCGTCATCGATTACGCCCACAACGAGGACGGCATGCGTGGCCTGATCGAGATCTGCGAGGGGCTGCGGGCGCCGCGTGGTCGCATCCTCCTGGCGTTTGGCTCGGCCGGCGATCGGACCAACGCCATCCTCCACCGACTCGGCTACACGGCGGCGCGCGGTCCCGACCAGGTCGCGATCGCGCAGCTGCACCGCTACCTGCGCGGCCGCGATCCGCAGGATCTGGTCGAGCGGCTCCAGGCGGGACTTACGGACGGGGGCAAGCCGCAGGCACCCGTGTTTCCGACCGAGCTGGAGGCGCTCGAGTGGATGTTGACGACCTCGGCACCCAACGATGTGATCGCGATCACGGCCCTGGCACAGCGGCAGGAAGTCTTCCAGTACTTGCGCGACCGCGGCGGGGTGGTGGTTTCCCCACCCCGCATCCGGGAATTGGTCCGGCGGAGCCGGGGCTAAGTCCCCGGCGAGACGGGCAGCGCTCGACGCGCCTCGAGATTCCGCCAGGTGTCAGCCGGCTTGTCGACGCAGAGCAAAACAACATCGCCTGGTGTGGCCTGGCCGAGCGCGGCATCGATGGCCGGCCCCTCGTCGATGATGATCTCGGCACTTCGCACGCGGCTTTCGACCGCGGCGTTGATGCCCTCCATCACGTGGCTTGCGATTTCACCACGCTTCCGTCCTCGCGGGTTCGCGTCCTCGCGCACGATCAGGATGTCGAAGACGCGCGCCGCCACCCGCCCGAGCTCGCGCATGTCCTCGTCCCGGCGATCGCCCGGCGTGGCGATCACGGCGATGCGGCGGCCCGGCTGCGGGCCGTTGACGTCCCGCGCCGTGAGCCGCTCCACGAAATCGCCGGCCAGGGCGAGGCCGTGCGGGTTGTGCGCGTAGTCGACGATCACCTTCACGCCGTGGAGCTCGAACATGTTCAGGCGTCCGGGGGCTTCGTGGAACGATGGGTGGAAGCTGCGCAGCCCCTGCCGGATGTCGTGCAGGTGGGCGCCCGCGGCGTGGGCCGCCGCCGCCGCGGCCAGCGCATTCTGCACGTTGGCCCGCGCCCGACCCTCGAAGGTGGCCGGGATCAAATGCACCCAGGCGATCTGTGTGCTCCGGCGGCCCTCGCGAAGCACCATCATCTCGCCGCCGCCCGGCTGCTTCTCGATGACGAACGCCTTGCGGCCGCGGCGCACCCAGCGCCCGACCAGCTCGTTGTCGTCGCGCATCGAGAAGAGGATCACCGACCCGCTGCAATGAGTCCGCATCTCGGCGACCAGCTCGTCATCGGCGTTGAGAACGGCGGTGCCGCTGCGCGGCACGGCCTCGACGATGACCCGCTTGATCGCAGCCAGCTGCCGCAAGGAGTTGACCTCTTTCAGGCCGAGGTGGTCTCCGGTAACGTTCAGCACGACGGCGACGTCGTTCGCGCTGTAGCCAAGCCCCTCGCGCAAGATACCGCCGCGCGCGACCTCGAAGACGGCGAAGTCGACGCGTGGATTCTGGAGCACCATTCGGGCGGACCGCGGGCCGCTGGCGTCGGCCTGCTTAACGAGCCGGCCGTCGATGTAGATGCCGTCCGTCGTCGTCATCCCGACCTTGTGGCCCAGGCCTCTGACGATGTGCGCGATCATCCTGGCCGTCGTTGTTTTACCGTTCGAGCCGGTGACGGCGACGATGGGGATGCGCGCCGGCGTTCCCTGGGGGAAGAGGAGGTCGATGACGGCCTTCGCGACATACTGCGGCTCGCCTTCGGTGGGGTGGGTGTGCATCCGAAAGCCCGGAGCGGCGTTCACCTCGACGATCGCCCCGCCGGTCTCCCGCACCGGCTGGGAGATGTCGGGCGTGAGAAAGTCGATGCCCGCCACGTCGAGGCCGACCACGCGCGCCGCTTCTTCCGCGATCTCGACGTTGTCGTGGTCCGCCTCCATGGTGCGGTCGATGGAGATGCCGCCGGTGGACATGTTGGCGGTGGCCGCCAGCTTGACGACGGCGTCCTTCGGCGGGATCTCGTCGAGGCCGAATCCCTGCCGTTTCACCAGCTCCTCGGCGGCCTCATCGATCTTGATCCGGGTCAGGACCTTCTCGTGGCCGATGCCGCGACGCGGGTCGCGGTTGGTGATCTCGACCAGCTGGCGCACCGTGTGCTCGCCGTCGCCGATGACGTGCGCCGGGACGCGCTCGGCGACCGCGACCATATGACCATCGATGACGAGCACGCGATAGTCGTTGCCCTTGATGAAGCTCTCCACCACGACGACGCCGCTTCGTGTCTGGCGGATGGCCCGCTCGTAGCCGCGCCGCACATCGTCCTCGCTGCGCAGGTCGAGGCTGACGCCGCGCCCGTGGTTGCCGTCGAGTGGCTTGAGCACCACGGGGTAGCCGATGCGGGCGGCAACCGCGACCGCCTCGTCCGGCGAGCGGACGGTCTCGCTTTTCGGCACCGGTAGCCCGGCGGAGGCGAGCAGCGACGTGGTCAGCTTCTTATCTCCCGCGATGTCTACGCCAAGTGCCGAGGTGCGGGAGGTCATGGTAGCTCGGATCCGCTGCTGGTATTTACCCTGCCCCAGCTGGACAAACGACTGCTCGTTCAGCCGGATGTAGGGAATGTCCCGTCG
>Ga0070697_100001762_pt1 | contig 16521 bp, 25 predicted proteins | sample KBSK1501metaG_FD_65475 | JGI IMG/M metagenome (GOLD analysis project Ga0070697, IMG submission 65475) | Corn, switchgrass and miscanthus rhizosphere microbial communities from Kellogg Biological Station, Michigan, USA - KBS K1-50-1 metaG | ecosystem: Host-associated > Plants > Roots >...
CCCGGCGCCCGTGACGCGAGGTGGAACAGGGGGGTCGTAGAAGCGACCCTAACCCGAGGCTTTAATGCTTTCGTCTGCACTTCTCCTCCTCACCCTGGCTGTGCAACAGCCGACTCAGCAGCCAGCGGCTGCACCGGCCAAGCCCCAAGCCAACGCGTCGCAGCAGGCTGACACGTCAAAGGCAAAGCCGAAGCATGCGCGTCGCAAAGCCAAGGCGAAGTCGGCCGCGGCCCCGAAAGACACGACCAAGTCGAAGCCCTAACTAGGACGTGTAGTCGGAGTTGATCCGGACGTAGTCCGGAGAAAGATCGCAGGTCCATACCACCGCCTCCGCTCGACCGAGACCAAGGTCGAGCCGGAGGCGGATGGCTTTCTGCTCGAAAATGGCGCGGGCCTTCGCCGGATCGGCGAGCGCGGTCGCGCCGCCGCTCGCCAGGGTCAGCCAGCCGTTCGACGTGCCCGCCTGCAGGGAAATCCGCTCGGCGACGAGTGAGACGCCGGCCACGCCGGCGGCCGCGAGCACGCGCCCCCAATTGGGGTCGCCACCGTAGATCGCCGTCTTTACCAGCGTGGAGCGCGCGATGGCGCGACCGACTTCACGGGCGTGCGCCTCGGTGTTTGCCCCGACGATCTGGATCTCGAGCCGCTTGGTTGCACCTTCGCCGTCCTCGACGATCGCGAGCGCCAGCGTGCGCGCCACCTCGGTCACCGCTTCCTCGAACAGTCTCCACGTCGCGCCGTCTCGCGACGGATCGATCCCGGCGTTGCCATTCGCGAGAAAGAGCGCGGTGTCGTTGGTGCTCGTGTCGCCATCCACGGAGATTGCGTTGAGCGTGCGGTCGACGACGCGCTTCCAGAACGGGCGCAGCGTGCCGGGCTCCGACACGGCGTCCGTGGTCATCACGGCGAGCAATGTCGCCATGTCGGGATGGATCATGCCGGCGCCCTTGGCCATGCCGCCGATCGTTATGACGCCGCCGGGCGTTTCGAGACGAACCGCACAGTGCTTGGGGCGCGTGTCCGTGGTCATGATGGCACGTGCGGCGTCGGCACCGCCCGTGGGCGACAGCTTTGCGGCCGCCTCGTGCAGGCCGCGTGTCACTTTCTCCACAGGCAGCGGCACTCCGATGACGCCGGTGGAGAGCACCAGCGCGGTATGCGGTGGCAGCCCGGCTGCCTCTTCGGCGGCACGCGCCATGGCGCGTGCCGCCTCGAGCCCAGCGGCACCGGTGCAGGCGTTCGCCACGCGCGCATTCATCGCGACCGCGCGGGTCCGTCCTGGGCGATCCGCCAGCATTTCGGCGTCGTAGATGACGGGCGCGGCGCGCAGCGCGTTCTTGGTGAAAACGCCGGCGGTCGCGCAGCTCGTCGTGCTGACGAGCAACGCGACGTCGAGCGCGCCGTCCGCTTTGAGTCCGGCGTGAGCGGCGGCGGCCGTGAAGCCGCCCGGCGATGTCGCGGAACCTGCTTCTATCGTCGAAATTGCGGAGGACATAGTCGCTTGTGTAACAGTGCTCCGTTTCTTATCATAGCACAACCTTCCCGGGGGGACCCGTTCCGATGTCGGACAAGTTCCTCAGTTCCGACGAGTATGACGAACGTGCACATCAGCTCTACAACGAAGGTCAATACGACGAGGCCATAGATACGCTGCGCGAGGGTCTGGGGCTGTACCCCCACGCCGTCGAGCTGCTTGTCGGTATGGGCTACGCCCGTCTGGCGCGCGAAGAGTACGCGTGGGCGCGGCGCGCGTTCGAAGAGGCGCGCGGTCTCGATCCCGATCACGAGGATACCCTCGCCGGGTTGGGCGAGGTCCTGCTCAAGTTCGGTGAGCGCGGCGCCGCGCTCGCGTGCTTCGAGCACGTGCTCGCGCTCGGCTTCCAGGACGATCACGACCTGATGTTGCAGATCGGGCGCGCGCTGTTCCGCGAAGGGGTGCTCGATCAGGCACGGCGCTTCTTCGAAGGCGCGCTGCGGGCCCATTCCGACTCCGCGGACGCCGCCGCGTGTGTCGGGTATGCGGCGCACCGGCTTGCCGACGAAGGCGGCGCGCTGCATTGGCTGCGCCGCGCGCTCGAGCTCGATCCGAGCCTCGCCGAGGCCCGTATCTATCTCGCGAACCTGCTGTACGACCGTGGGGAGTATGAAGCCGCGCTGTTCCATCTCGAGCGCACCGGTCCCGAAGAGCACTACGACGCGCTGGCGATCTGGCGGCTCGTCGAGCTGAAGAAGACCGTGTATCGCCTCCCGGAAGAAGATCCCGAGCTCGTCCCCTGGAACGAGCGCCTCACCGAGCTTGCGGGCGACGCCGCCCCGGAAGACCTCCTGCTCTCGGAGATCGAAGCGATGACGCCGGACGGCCAGATCCGCGATCCTCGCCAGTTGGAGCTGTTCGGCACGCTGCTCACCGAGCTACAGGGCATGAAGAACAAGGGTTTCGAAGTGCACCGCGTGAGCACGGTGTCGGGAGCGACCTACGTGGGGACGTGGGAAGAGATCGTGCGGCAGATGAAAGACGATGCCGCCGAATGGGTCGCGGGATCGCTGGAAGAGTACATGGAGGCGAGCGCCAAGCGGTGGCGCAAGCAGACGGGCGCGGCGATCCCCGCGACCGACCCGGAGAGTTTTCTCCGGGCCAGCGCGGATGCGGGCGTCTTAAGAATCCTGCATTAAGTCGTCTTTTTGAATCGGATACCGATCGACAGCGGCCCGTCGCCCAGCGCCATGAGTGTCACCGCGCCGGCGAGCAGCAGAGCCTCGAGCTCGATGTTGGCGTGATGCGGGAGTTTGGTCGCGATGATCGTCACCGCCATGTACACGGCCATCGCGGTGGCCCAGAAGCGGGTCCACATGCCGAGCAGGACACACACCGCCCCGACCGTTTCGATCGCGATGACGATCAGGATCAGGAGGGTTGCCATCGAGAAGTAGGGGATACCGCCCTGGACCCGGTCCAGGCCGCGGCTCAGGAACACCCCACCCACTGCCAGCCGCATGAAAAACGCGGCGTACGGCGCCAATGCGTTCACGAGGTCTCCCTAGAACATGGACATCGCGAGGAACGACCGCAGATTGTCGTTCGTCACGCGCAGGCGGGCGGACAGCAGCCGCACGACCGACCACAGGATCTTATAGGCGACGTCGCGGTTGAAATCGAGGAGGAGCTCGAAGTCGGAACGAGAGATCGTAATCAGGGTGCAGGTGGTATTGGCGATCGCGTCGGTCGATCGCTCGGAGCGATCGAAGATCGACATCTCCCCGAAGCACGCCCCCGGCTTCAGCACCGCGAGCGCCTCTTCGCCCGAGCCGGGAATCGTCCGCGAGATCCGGACTTCGCCTTCCGAGATCAGAAAGAGCCGGTTGCCCGGCTCGCCTTCCTTGAAGACGTACTGGCCGACGGTGAACTTCTGTTCGCGGCACACTTCCGTGACCCGGGCCAGCTCGCCCTCGTCGAGATCCTGGAAGATGGCCGCTTGCTTGAGCAGCTTGACGTTCACGGGGGTGAAGCTACGACGCGTGATAATGCCGGGCAAGTGAAACGGTGGGTGACCACCGCGGACGTCGTGACGGCGCTACGATTTCCGCTCGCCCTCCTGTTTCCGCTGGTCCGCTCACCCGCCTGGCAGCTCGCCATCGTGGCCACCGTCGCCGCGAGCGACATGGCGGACGGCTTCCTGGCGCGGCGCGTCGGCGCGTCCCGCGCGGGTGCCATACTCGATCCGGTTGCCGACAAGGTCTTCATGGCAGTCGCGTTCGTGACAATCGCGGGACGCGGGCTGCTCAGCTGGTACGAGCTGCTGGGGGTGTTGTTGCGCGACATCCTGGCGGTGCTGGCGTTCCTGGCCACGTGGGTGTTGCGCAGGCCCGTGGCGCTGCCGGCCCGTGCCGGCGGCAAGGCGGTGACCATAATGCAACTGCTCACCCTGGTGGCGGCGATCGCAGATTGGACCTACACTCGACACCTCGCGTGGGCCACCGCGGCCATTGCAGTGTACGCAATCTGGGACTACGGGCGTACGGCGGCGCGCCGGTCAGCACGGGCGGCCCGCGCCAGTGCGGAACGGACCGAGTGACGGAGACGGAGCCGGAATGCGAATCGTCCTAAAGGTGCTTGTGCTGTTCAGCCTATTCGCCACCGCCGCCGCCGTAGACGCGCGGGCGCAGCAGTTTCAGCCGCCGAAGAACGGCAAGCATGGCGGCACGCGCATCGGACTGTTCGGCTTCGGGGTGCGCGGAGGCGTGGATTTCCGACGCTCCGGCCAGCTCGTCCTGGGCACGACGCTCGATCTCGGCGATCTGTTCTCGAATCGACTGCGGCTCCGCCCGTCCGCCGAGGTCGGTGTGTTCAACGGAGCCAATACCTACGTCGGGAATTTCGAAGTGCTGTGGCGGTTCACCGACGATGAAGAAGTTGCGACACCGTACATCGGAGGGGGCGTCGGCGTGGCGGGCCGGGACGGATGCGGCACCGACCCGCAGTGCCCCGATCTCTGGGTCAATACGGTATTCGGCTTTGAGCTGCACTACCGCTCGACCTTCAACTGGCTCCTCGAGTATCACGGCATGGACCGGATGCGGCGGCACCGCCTGTTCATCGGACTCACGACGCGACGAGGCAACTAGGATGGCGCGGACGGCCGAGGTGACGACGCGCTGGCTCGGCAAGCTGCAGTTCGAGGGAAGCGGCACCGGACGGCCGCCCATTCTCGTGGACGGTGACTCCACCACGGCGACGTCGCCGGTCGAGCTGCTGCTCGTCGCTGCCGCGACGTGCACCGCGTCGGACGTGGTGATCATACTCCAGAAGCAACGCGTCAAGCTCGAGTCGCTCGAGATCACGATGCGCGGCACCCGCCGCGAGACCGAGCCGCGGCGCTACACCGCGATTGCATTTCATTTCGCCGTCCGCGGGGAGGGGGCCGACGACGTGAAGGTGCGGCGCGCCGTCGACTTGTCGCTCGAGAAGTATTGCTCCGTCGTCGCGTCGCTCGCCCCCGACATCGCGATCAGTTACGACGTCGCCATTGCCTAGCCTGGTGTTCCTGGTGTCGGTCCTGGCTTCGCAGTCACAGCAGCTCACCGCGACGGAGCTGAGTCTCGGTCCCGCCGCCGTCATTGCCCACCAAACATTCGCCGGTGCGGAGCTGGGTCTCGCCCGCCGACCCAACGGCGACAGCCGGGTGGCGCTGGCACTCGCCGGCGGAACGCTCGACGGACGGCCGGCCGCGCGAGCGCAGCTGACATTGCAGCTGCTCATGAATTCCGCCGCCCGCAGAGGACCGGGCTTTTACGCCGGGGTGGGGGGTGCGGTCACGGCGCGACGCCACGCCCCATCGCACGGATTCCTTGCCGTTCTCCTCGGATGCGAAGTCGCGCCGGGCCGGCGGCGCGGCGCGTTCGTGGAGGTGGGCTTCGCGGGCGGCGTGCGTGTCGCCGCCGGCTGGCGCTTCCGCTCGTTTCCGCCATGGTGGTCGTAAAAACAAAAGGGCGCCCGATGAACGGGCGCCCTCCTGCCGGAGACGGCTGCCGTCAGACGTTCGCGCCGACGGGAGTGGTCCGGGCTACGACGGGGCGGCAATAGCGCTCGCCCAGCACGCGCAGCTCGTTCAACTCGGTCTCGGTCAGGTCGGTGAAGCGGTCCGCAAGGTACAGCAACGTATCGTCGAACCATTCCTTCTGATGCTCCAGGCTCGCTTCCAGCACTCCGCAGCGGAGGATGTGGGAAAACAACTCATCGCGCGCCTGTTCGAAGCTCGTGGGAATCGAGTACTTCCGTGGCTCACCACGCTTTTTAGCCATGCAGGGGGTTTCCTTTCGGCTGAGGACCTCGTGATTTTCGGCGCCGCAAGATAATTGGTTGTGTGGTATAATGCCACAGCAGGGGCGCGGGTTCCCTGCGTTCCGGGAGGAAGCAATGAGCGAAGAAGTTTACGGACCTGAGCGGGCGCAGCGCCTGGTCGCACTGCTGCGTGCTTTGGCCGAGCGGATACAGGAGCTGGACCGGACGGGCCGGCTACTCGACGCTACACCGGAGCTACAGAAGCTGCTGGGCAATGCGCGCAGCGAGCTGTTTCACTACGAAGTTCGCAGCACCTACGACACGCCGGACGTCGCCGAGAGCCGCCGCATCGTGGAAGAGGCTCTGGGCGGTGGCGACCTGTCGCTCGACGATCCTGATGACGACGAGCCTTGGCGCGGAGATTCGCTGGCATGAATCGATTCTACATGACGGTGGGTGTACTGGCGGTGGTGCTGGGCGTCGGCGTGTTTGCCATGCTCAAGACCGGCGGCGCGAGTGCGCCTGCGGCCGCCGCGGGCGCGCCACCCACGGTCGTCGACGACAGTTTTCGGGGCTACACGCTCGGCCAGGAGAACGCCCCCGTCGAGGTCGTCGAGTACCTGGACTTCGAATGTCCCGTGTGCGCCACGTTCGCCACCATCCAGATGCCCACGATCACGGAACAGCTGATCAACACGGGCAAGGCGCGCTGGCGGTTCCGCGATTATCCGCTGCCGATCCACAAGTATTCCCGCTTCGCCGCGCACGCCGCACAATGTGCCGGCGCACAGGGCCGCTACTTCCAGATGCAGGATCAGTTGTTCAGCCACCACCAGTGGGCGCAAACGGGAAAGGATCCGTCGAGCCTGTTCCGCGACCTGGCGCAGGCCTCGGGGGTCGATCTCAAGGCGTACGACGCCTGCATGGAGTCCGGCCGCTTCGCGGGGCGCATCGAGTACAGCCGGCAAGAGGGCGAGCAACGTCTGGTGGACGGCACGCCGACGTTTTATGCCAACGGGACCAAGCTGTTCAACGGCCTGCGGCGCTTGCCGAATTCCGACGACTTCAAATCCCTCGTCGACAGCATCATCGCGCACTCGCCGCCTAAGCCGGCTGCCCGTCCCGCGCGTCGTTGATGCGTTACCGACAGGCGATCGCGCTCCTCGCGCTCGTCGGCCTGTTCGTCGCGTTCTACCTCTGGCTCCACGCGCTCGGCTTCGGCGGGGCGATCAAGTGCGGCGCGTCGGGCGGATGCGAGACCGTGCAGACCAGCCCGTGGGCGGTGTTTCTCGGATTGCCGGTGGCGTTTTACGGCGTGGTGGGATACCTCGCCGTGCTGATTATTGCGCTCGTGTCGCTGCGACCCGCGGCGCTCGCCCAACCAGGCTGGGACCGGCTGGTGCTCGGGTTGTCATCGCTCGGTGTGGTCTTCACCGCGTACCTGACTTACGTCGAGCTGTTTCTCATTCACGCGATCTGCCGCTGGTGCGTCGGCAGCGCGGTCATCATCACGCTGATCTGGATCGTGTCGCTGTTCTCGCTCAGGTCTCCTGCGACTCGTATTGATCCCGGAGCTTCGCCACCACTGCGGGGTCCGCCAGGGTAGTCGTATCGCCGAGCGCCCGGCCTTCGGCGATGTCCTTGAGCAGCCGGCGCATGATTTTCCCGCTGCGTGTCTTCGGCAGGTCCGCAGAGAAGAGAATGTCGTCGGGTTTGGCGAGTGCGCCGATCTTCTTCGAGACATGATTCTTCAGCTCTTCGCGCAGCGCGTCCGTGCCTTGCCGGCCTTCCTTTAGCGTGACGAACGCCGCGAGCGCCTGGCCCTTCAGGTCGTGCGCGCGCCCCACGACCGCCGCTTCAGCGACGGCCGAGTGGTCCACGAGCGCGCTCTCGACCTCCATCGTACCGATGCGATGGCCCGCGACGTTGAGCACGTCATCCACGCGACCCAGAATCCAGAAATAGCCGTCCGTGTCGCGCTTCGCGCCGTCGCCGGGGAAATAGGTGTTCTTCCACTTGCTCCAGTAGACCGTGCGGTAGCGCTCGTCGTCGCCCCAGATCGTGCGGAGCATGCCGGGCCACGGTTTCGTGATCGCCAGGTAGCCGCCGCCGACCTTCACCTCTTTGCCTTCGCCGTCGAGCAGCGCCGCCTCGATGCCGGGGAAGGGAATCGTCGCGGAACCGGGTTTGGTTGCGGTCACGCCGGGCAACGGCGTGATCATGATGCCGCCGGTCTCGGTCTGCCACCACGTATCGACGATCGGGCAGCGGCCGCCGCCGATGTGCTCCTGATACCACATCCACGCTTCGGGATTGATGGGCTCGCCGACCGAGCCGAGCAGCCGCAGCTTGGACAGGTTGTGACGCGCAGGCAGCTCGGTGCCCCACTTCATGAACGCGCGGATCGCCGTCGGCGCCGTGTAGAAGACAGTCACGCCGTGCTTTTCACAGATCGCCCAGAAGCGATCCTTGCCCGGGTGGTCGGGCGCGCCTTCGTACATCACCTCCGTAACGCCGAGCGCCAGCGGACCGTATACGACGTAGGAATGGCCGGTGACCCAGCCGACATCCGCAGTGCACCAGAACACGTCGGAGTCCTTCAGATCGAACACCCACTTCGTCGTGGCATACACCTGCGTCAGGTACCCGCCGGTCGTGTGGAGAATGCCTTTCGGCTTGCCGGTCGTCCCGGACGTGTAGAGGATGTAGAGCGGATCTTCCGCATCCATCGCTTCGGGAGCGCATTCGCGCGGCGCGCGCGCCATCAGCTCCGACCACCACAGGTCGCGGCCCGTCTTGAATGTCACCGTCTGTCCCGTTCGGCGCAGCACCACGACGTGCTCGATGCTGGGCGTCGCGGACAGGGCGTCATCCGCGTTCTGTTTCAGCGGCACAATCGCGCCACGGCGATAGCCGCCATCGGCAGTGACCAGCACTTTCGCACCCGCGTCGTTGATCCGGTCCCGCAGCGACTCCGCGGAGAACCCGCCGAACACAACGGTGTGGACCGCCCCGATGCGCGCGCACGCCAGCATCGCGACCGCGACTTCGGGAACCATCGGCAAGTAAATCGCGACGCGATCGCCGCGCTTGACGCCCAGGCCCTTCAGTACGTTTGCGAATTTGTTGACGTCGGCGTGCAGCTCTCCGTAGGTGATGCGGCGCACCTGGTCGGCGGGCTCGCCCTCCCAGATCAGTGCCACGCGGCCGCTCTTGCCGGCGCGGATATGGCGATCGAGGCAGTTCACCGAGGCGTTGAGCTTGCCGCCGAGGAACCACTTGGCGTGCGGCGGCTTCCATTCGAGCACGCGATCCCACGGCTTGATCCATTCCAGTTGCTTCGCCCAGTCGGCCCAGTATCCTTCCGGGTCCCGCCGCCCGCGCTCGTAGGCTGTGGTGTCGCGAACATGCGCCTGGGCTTGGAAGGACTCGGGAGACGGGAAGCGCCGTTGCTCGTCGAGCAGCGTTTCGATTCGGTCAGTCGCCATGATTCGGGATATTAAGGAAGAGGGTGACTCTAGCAAGTTGCACCGCGCCGCTCGCTATGCGGCAATTGGCGAATGTGAGCGGCCTCACGCGCTTGTGCCAAACACTTGAGGCGGCGCGTCTTAGAGAGTATGGCATTGGAGTGGCATAGAGAGGCAGCGGAGGAACTATGTCACCAATGCCCGTGGAGCACACACTGATGTCAACGCGCCCGATGGAGAAGACGCTGGCGGCTCCGGAGCGGCTCGATCTCGAGTCCCGCACCGCGTTTCGCCGCGCGGCCGGGGAGGTGCTGGACCTGCTCGTTGAGGGGGCCGGCCGCCTGGTGATCGATCTGTCGGGCACGCGCTCGGTCGATAGCGCCGGTCTCGGCGCCTTGATGCTGATCCAGCGCAAGGCCGCGGAGCGCCGCCAGACCGTGTGCCTGCGGGGCGCCAACGAAGAGCTGCGCTTCCTTCTTGTGCTGACCAAGTTGGACGACCTCTTCGAATTGGAGACTGGCGTTTCGTGAGATAGATTGGCGCGATGGCGCCACGTAAGGTCTTGTTCGTCGAAGACGAAGCCGCGCTACAATACTCCTACAAGCGGTATTTTGAAGGTAGATACACCATGGCCTACGCGCCGAACGGCGCGGAGGCCATGCGTCAGCTCACCAACTTCGATCCGGACGTCCTCGTTCTCGATATGCGGTTGCCCGACACCGACGGGATCGCATTGCTGCAGCGCATCCGCGAGACTCGGCCGGCCCTCCCAGTCGTCGTCACGACGGCGTACGTGAGCATGGAGCCGCTGATGAACGTGCTCGACCTGGGCCACAGCCGCTACCTCGTCAAACCGTATGAATTGAGCGAGCTCGCCGCCGCGATCGATGCTGCTGGCTGAGGGTCTGCGACACCGCTTCGGGGCGATCAGCGCTCTCGACGACGTGTCGTTCACCGTCCAGCCAGGCCAAACGCTCGCCGTGTTCGGGCCGAACGGCGCGGGCAAAACCACTCTCCTGAAAGTTCTCGCCGGTCTGATTCAGCCCCAACGCGGGCGCGCCGCGGTTGACGGCGGACGCCGCGCGATCGGGTGGATCGGGCACCAACCGCAGCTCTACGGCCAGCTGACGGTGCGCGAGAACCTCCGCTTCTGGGCGTCATTGTACGACGTGCCGGTGCCGGGTGATCTCCTGCCCCGCCTCGGGCTCGAAGCACATGTGGACCGCCCCGTGCGCGCATTGTCGCGCGGACTCGTCCAGCGTGTCGCGATTGCCCGTGCCCTGGTGCACGATCCCACGGTGCTCCTGCTCGACGAGCCGTTTACCGGCCTCGATCGCGTCGCCGCCGAAGCCTTGAGCCGTCTGCTCGCCCAGCATGCGGCGGCCGGTCGAGCGAGCGTGCTGGTGACGCACAACGTGGAAGAGGGCACGGGGCTCGCCACGGACATCGCCTTCATGCGCGCCGGGCGATTCGTGCACTTGGCCCCGCGTGCCGGGCGCGCGGCGGATCAGGTGAGCGAGGACTACCGCAATGCGATCGCCTAAGCTCCTGCGCCACGCCTGGGCGGTCGCCTCCAAGGACCTGCTCGTGGAGTTCCGCTCGCGCACGGCGATTCTCTCGGCCGCGGTCTTCGTCGTACTCGTGCTCGTCGTGTTCAACTTTGGCCGCGACCCCACCGCGATTTCCAACGTTGACCTCGCGCCGAGCATCCTATGGGTGACCTTCACCTTTGCGGCGATCCTCGCCTTGAACCGCGCGTTTCAGCTGGAGCTCGAGAACCAGGCGCTGGACGGGCTGCTGCTCGCGCCCATCGAGCGTAGCAGTATTTACGTCGGCAAGCTGATCGCGAACCTCGTCTTCGTGGCCACGATCGAGCTGATCGGTGTGCCGTTGCTCGCGTTGTTCTTCAACGTTCCGGTGCTGTCCTATCTCGTGCCGCTCGGCGCGCTGATCGCGCTCGCGACGATCGGCTTTGTGGCGGTGGGGACGCTCTTCAGCGCGATGACGGTGCGCACGCGCTTCGCGGAGCTGTTGCTGCCGGTGCTGCTGTTGCCGTTCATGATTCCACCGCTCAGCTGGGCGGTGCTCGCGACCGGACGCCTGATGGCGGGCCGTCCCTTGAGCGAGATCGCAGGCTGGCTTAACATGCTGGCGGTCTATGACGTCGTGTTCGTGACGCTTGCGATCCTTCTATTTCCCGCCACGGTGAACGAATGAGAATGGTGCGCGTGGGGCGCTGGATCACCGCCATCGGGCTGGTGTTGCTCGCCGGCGTATACGTGCGCGCGCTCTCGTTTACGCCGGTCGAGCAATCGCAGGGACTGGCCCAGAAGATCTTTTACCTGCACGTCCCGGCGGCAATTTGGGCCGAAGTGGCGATGGTCCTCGTCGGCCTCGCCAGCATCTTCTACCTGTTCACGAAGGATCCGCGACTCGATCGGTTCGCCGCGTCATCGGCAGAGGTCGGCACGGTTTTCTGCGCGATCGTGCTGACGACTGGCCCCATTTGGGGCAAGCCGATCTGGGGCACGTGGTGGACCTGGGACGCCCGACTCACCTTTACCCTGTTTCTCTTCCTTCTGTACGTCGGATACTTGTTGCTCCGCAGTGCCATCCCCGATCCTGCGATGCGTGCGCGCTACTCGGCGGTGCTCGGCATCTGCGGGATGTGCGAAGTGCCGTTCATTCATCTGAGCGTCTACATGTTTCCCACGCTCCACCCCATGCCGATCGTGCTGCAACCGGGCCGGCCCAAGTTGCCGGGCAGCATGCTGAGCACCTGGCTCTTGTCCCTGGGTGTATTCACCCTGTTGTACGTGGGGTTCGTGGTGCAACGCTACGCGGTGAGTTATTTGCGCGAACAGCTGGAAGCAGCGGGAGAGGTCGGGCATGCCTGAAAACGGCAACTACATGATCGCCGCCTACATCCTGGTCGGCGTCATTCTCACCGGCTACGCGCTGTCACTGCACTTGCGCGCGCGCCGCAGCCTTCGCCCGTAGCTCCGCTCGCGCGTCGGGGAGGCGGCTGTGCCCGTCCGGGACCTGCGTCGCCCAGAGATTGAGCGCTTCATCCGCCGCGCCATGATCGCCCGCATCGTAGAGCGCCTGAGCATTATGCCACAGCGCTATGGCCCCGCCGCCCGCGGCGTAGGCGCGCGCAAAGCGGGCCGCCGCTTCGGGAAAACGGGCGGTGCGGTGATACAGCGCGCCGGCGGCCATCGCGGCATCGGCGCGCTCCTCGAGCGCTAGCGCCTGCTCGAAGGCGCCGAGCGCCTCGTCTTGCCGGAAAATCATCTGCAGCGCCTCACCGAGCAGCATCCAGGCATCGGCATGATCGGGAAAGCGGACGGTGGCTTCGCGCGCCGCCTCGACCGCGCCCCAGCGATCGTCGAGCGCACGCGAGAGATGCACGAGCGCGGGATACGTATCACTGAACGTGGGCGCGACCTTGCAGCCGAGCCTGAGCCAGGCGAGCGCGCGGCGCGGAGCGTGGCGCTGGGCGGCGGCGGCGCGCCGCGCGCAGAACCGGCCGAGGGAGGCACGCAATGAGCGAAGCATTGGTTGATAATGGGTTGTGCCATAGTGAGATTGCAACGCCGGAAGGCGCGGAGGGGCGAATTGACAGCTGTCGGATCACTCAAAGGGCGCCGCATCGTGGTCACGCGCGCGCGTGAGCAGGCCGGCGACCTGGTGCGGGCGCTGCAGGAACACGGCGCCGAAGCCGTGATCGCTCCCGTCATTCGCATTCAGCCGCTCGACAACCTCGGCGCGCTGCGCGCAGCGCTCACCGGCCTGTCCGCCTACCGGTGGGTCGTGTTCACCAGTCAAAACGCAGTCCAAATCGTGTTCGATCGCCTGGTCGCGTGGGGACTTACACCCCGCGTTTTTGCACCCACCGCCGTCGCCGCCATCGGCACCGCGACCGCCGACGCGCTCACGCTGCGGGGCGTCGTCCCGGCGCTCGTGCCCGCCGAGTTCGTTGCGGAGGCCTTAGCGGAGGCCCTGATCCGGCGCAGCGGCGGGTCGCTCACGGGTGCTCGCGTGCTCATTCCGAGCGCAGAGGATGCGCGCGAAGCGCTGGCCGCCGGGCTGCGCGAGCATGGCGCGACCGTCGAGAACATCGCCGTGTACCGGACCGTCCCGGTGGACGCCGACCTCAGCGGGTTGGCGAAGGACATCAGCCGGGGCCGCATCGACGCGGTCACGTTCACGTCGTCCTCTACGGTCCGCAGCTTCGTCGACCTGGTCGGCCGGCCTGCCGCCACGTCCGGGCGGTTCGTCACGGCGACCATCGGCCCGATCACCGCGGACACGGCGCGCGAGCTGGGCCTCCGCGAGATCATCGAGGCTGAACCGCACACCGTTCCCGGTCTGGTGGAGTCGCTGGCGAGGCGGTTCGGTTGAAGCTCGGTACACGCGGCAGCCAGCTGGCGCGGTGGCAGGCGGAATGGGTGCGAGATCGTCTCGCCGCCCAGGGAGGTGGCCCGCCCGCCGAAATCGTCGTTATCAAGACGCGCGGCGATGCGGAAGTAGACCGGCCGCTCCACGAGCTCGAAGGAAAGGGGTTTTTCACCAAAGAGATCGAGGACGCGCTGCTCGACGGCCGCATCGATGTCGCCGTGCACTCGCTGAAAGATCTTCCGACCGCGTTGCCTCGGGGACTGGCACTCGGCGCGATCCCGGCGCGCCACGACCCCCGCGAGGCACTCGTCAACGGCAAATCGCTGGCCGAGCTTCCCGCCGGCGCGCGCGTCGGGACGTCCAGCCTCAGGCGCATCGCTCAGGTGCGATTCCTGCGCCCCGATCTCGAGGTTGTCGCGCTGCGCGGCAACGTGCCCACCCGGGTCCGCAAGGTCGAAACTCACGATGGCCTGGACGCGGCGCTGCTCGCGATTGCCGGACTCGAGCGACTGGGGCTGCGCGGCAAAGGCAGGGTCATCGATCCGTTCGACGTGATGCCCGCGCCGGGGCAGGGGGCGCTCGGTATCGAGATCCGCGCGAAGGATGTCGCGACGCGCAAGGCGCTCGCGCCGTTACACGACGCCGCGAGCGCCGATGCGGTGGCCGCCGAGCGCTCGCTCCTCGCCGCGTTAGGCGGTGGTTGTCAGGCGCCGGTGGCGGCGGTGGTGACGGGCGGGCGGTTGTACGGACGGGTCACAGACTGGGACGGCGCGGTGCAGCTCACCGCATCGGCTGACATCGATCGTAAGGTGCCGGAGCGGGCAGGCGAGGCGGTCGCGAGCTTGCTCGAGCGCGAAGGCGCCGCGAGCTTACTCGCCCGATGAGCTCCGCTCAATTCCCGATTCGGCGCATGCGGCGACTACGGCGCACCGCCGCCCTCCGCCGCCTGGTGTCCGAGACGCACATAGTGCCATCGCAACTCATATGGCCACTGTTTGTGGTGCACGGCCAAGGAGTGCGCCGCCCCATCGCCGCCCTGCCTGGTGTGTCACAGGTCTCAGTCGATGAGCTGGTGAAGGATGCCGAGCGCGCCGCATCGCTCGGACTGGGCGGCATCATCCTGTTCGGTATTCCGGCGACGAAAGACGCAACCGGTTCCGAAGCCCATGACGACCAGGGAATCGCGCAGCAGGCGATCCGCGCCGTGAAGCGCGCGGTTCCGGATCTGCTGGTCATCGGGGACGTCTGCCTGTGCGAGTACACGGATCATGGTCACTGCGGTGTGATTCGCGACGGCGACGTGGATAACGATTCATCGGCCTACCTGCTCGGAAAAGTCGCCGTGATGCAGGCGCGCGCCGGTGTGGATCTGGTGGCGCCGAGCGACATGATGGACGGTCGGGTCGCCGCCATTCGCAAAGCGCTCGATGGGGCCGGATTCTCGCATGTGCCGATCATGTCGTACGCCGCGAAGTTTGCGTCGGCGTTCTACGGGCCGTTTCGCGAGGCCGCCGGCTCGACGCCACAGTTCGGCGATCGCCAGTCGTATCAGATGGCGGTTGCGAACGGCGACGAAGCGATGAAAGAGATCCAGCTCGATCTCGACGAAGGGGCGGACATCGTGATGGTGAAGCCGGCGGGGCCGTGTCTGGACCTCATCCGCCGTGCCAAGGACCGCTTTGGCGCGCCGCTCGGCGCGTATCAAGTGAGCGGCGAGTACGCGATGATCAAAGCGGCCGCGGAGCGCGGCATGTTGGACGAGACGCGGGCGATGTGGGAATCAATCACCGGGATTCGAAGGGCCGGCGCGGATATCATCCTGACGTATTTCGCGCCGGATCTTGCTGAACAACTATAGGTAATCGGTCTTCGGTATTCGGTATTCGGTCTCCGCGTTCGTACCGAATACCGAATACCGAATACCGTCTACCGGATATCAGTCGTGCCCGGCGGTAGCAGCAGGTACCGCCACAGTCCCGCAGCCGCCGCGGCGCCAACCAGCGGACCAATCCAGTACACGGCCTGCGCATGCCAGTCCCACGCGACCAGCGCCGGACCAAAGGCACGGGCGGGGTTCATCACGGCGCCGGTGAGTGCACCGCCACCGCCCAACGCGCAGACCAGCACGACCAGACCGACCGCGAATCCCGCGACGCGCTCTTTCTGGGATGAAACGCAGGTGCCATAGACGGCACTGACCAGGAAGAAGGTAAAGAGCGCTTCCAGCGCCGCCGCGCTGAGGAAACTCATAGACCCAGAGACTTGCGGCGTTCCCAGCGACGACATGCGCACGGCCGAGGTGGGAAAGGTCGCCTTGATGAGCAGCGCGGCCACGATCGCGCCGAGCAGCTGCGCGAGGACGTACTTACCGAGCGTCCACCCGTCGATCTGTTTGCCGAGCCACAACGCGAAACTCACCGCCGGATTGATGTGGCCACCGGAGATGGGCAGCATGATCGTGACGACGACGGCGAGTCCCACGCCGTGGGCCAGCGCGATAGCCAGGCCGGCGGCGCCGCCCTGGTTGGCGATGGCACTGCCGGCGCCGACGAGAACGAACAGCGCGGTACCGACGAATTCCGCTGCGGGAGCCCGGAGCATCCGGTAGTTCACGTGTGACCTCGAGTTGAAAGCCCGGCCAATCTACCGACTGCCGCTGTCAGGCCGCAACACCAACGCGGCGTTGATTCCTCCAAAACCGAATGAGTTTGAAACGACGGCCGAAGGAGAGGCGGTCCGCCCTCCAGCCCCGCCCGGCAGGCAATCGAGGTCGCATTGTGGATCGGGGCGTTCGAGGTTGATGGTGGGCGGGAGCCAGCCGCGGGACAACGCGAGCGCACAGATCGCGGCCTCGATGGCGCCGCTCGCGCCGAG
>Ga0070697_100001763_pt1 | contig 16519 bp, 13 predicted proteins | sample KBSK1501metaG_FD_65475 | JGI IMG/M metagenome (GOLD analysis project Ga0070697, IMG submission 65475) | Corn, switchgrass and miscanthus rhizosphere microbial communities from Kellogg Biological Station, Michigan, USA - KBS K1-50-1 metaG | ecosystem: Host-associated > Plants > Roots >...
CGCTAAGCGAGTCGGCAAAACGCAGTCGAACATGTCGATACCGCGGGCGACCATTTCGATGATCTGCGGTGGGGTGCCGAGACCCATCGCGTACCGCGGTTTCTGGGCTGGCAGAAAACGCTCGCTATTCTCGATCGCTCTCATCATCTCCTCTTCCGGTTCTCCGACGCTGACGCCGCCCACGGCATAACCGTCAAAATCAAGATCGACCAAAGAGCAAGCACTTCGTTTTCGGAGATCATGGTAGACGGCGCCTTGGACGATACCAAATGTAAGCGGGCGATGATCGACCGACTGTTTCTCCAGCCAGTATCGGCATCGTTCCGCCCAGCGCAGGGTTCGATCGAGGCTGGCGGAAGCATATTCGTGTTCGCAGGGATACGGCGGGCACTCGTCAAAGACCATCGCGATGTCGGAACCGAGCGTAGTCTGAATTTGCATCGCGATTTCCGGGCTGAGAAAGCAGGGTGAGCCATCGAGATGATTATTGAAGTGGACGCCTTCTTCCGTGATTCGACGGAGCTTGGAGAGCGAGAAAACTTGGAAACCTCCGCTGTCGGTCAGAATTGGAGCATTCCAATTCATGAAGCGATGAAGTCCTCCCATTTCGCGGATGACCTCGAGCCCGGGACGCAGGAAAAGATGGTAAGTGTTTCCGAGTACAATCTGAGCGCCCACTTCACGGAGTTCGGCGGGCGTCGTCGCTTTGACGGTAGCCTGGGTGCCGACCGGCATAAACACCGGCGTTTCGATGACGCCGTGGCGGGTTTGCAGTTGACCTCTTCGGGCTTGGGTCACCAAGTCGGTCGAAAGCAGCTTAAATCCCATTAATCTTCTTTCAGCAGCTCTTGTTTAGCTTTTTCGAGTTCGTCAAGCTGTTCTTTGGTTGGTTTGGGGTATTTGAGGGCCAATGCTTTTAGGGTCGCCACGATAATCTGAGAAACACAAAGACGGGTGAACCATTTGTGATCAGCTGGCACAACAAACCACGGGGCCTGAGGAGTACTAGTGTGAGAAAAAGCCTCTTCGTACGAAATCATGTACTTCTCCCAGAATTGGCGTTCTCGAATATCCGCAGCCGAAAACTTCCAATTCTTTTCCTTCTGCTCGATCCTTTTCAAAAAACGTTTCTTCTGTTCCTTTCGAGAAACATTCAGAAAAAATTTCAGCACGACGGTGCCATTGTGGGTGAGATAACGCTCAAAACTATTGATCTCCTCGAAGCGCCGTTTCCAGAGATGGGGTCCGGCGTCTTTGGGCGCCAAACGTTGGCTCGCTAAAAGTTCCGGATGCACTCTTACCACCAGTACTTCCTCGTAGTAGGAACGATTGAATATGCCGATGCGTCCGTGTTCGGGAAGGGACTTCGCGGCTCGCCAAAGATAATCATGACGAAGCTCTTCGCCTGACGGGGCTTTAAATGAAGAGACTTGGCAACCTTGCGGATTAACCCCGGACATCACGTGTTTGATCGTGCTGTCTTTTCCGGCCGCATCCATCGCTTGAAAGATCAACAGTAGTGATTGGCTGGCATTGGCGTACAGGATGTCTTGTTGTTCCATCAACAATTCGATGTTGCTCCGCACTAATCCTTCCGCTTCCACCTTATCTTTAAAGTCCCCGGTGTAGTCGGGATCGAAGTCTCGGGGTTAATGAAACCGTCTGGCCGGGTTTCACCAGAATTTTTCCGGGATCGAAGCCACACTTTTTTGAAAAGTAAGGTTCAATGTCTAGCATGTCGGTGGGACGTAAATTGGGAAGCGAAAGTCTGCGATCAAAGTGGCTAATCCCTTAACCGGGTCAGATTTTCCAGTGCTTCCCGATATTTGTGGGCCGTCTTTTCTACCACTTCGAGCGGGAGCATCGGTGCCGGATCTCGCTTGTTCCAGTCAATTGATTCCAAATAGTCGCGCACAAATTGCTTATCGTAGCTGGGCGGATTTACCCCCGGCAAGTAACTGGAAGCCGGCCAAAATCGGGACGAGTCAGGGGTCAGGCATTCGTCGATCAGCAGAATCTGCCCATCCCGGATTCCAAACTCAAACTTGGTATCAGCGATGATGATTCCCCGTCTATGGGCATATTGAGTTCCGCGCTGATATAACGCGATGCTTAACTCCTTGAGCCGAACGGCTCGATCCGGTCCGACGGATTGTTCAAACTGTTCCCAAGTAAGGTTCTCGTCGTGCCCGGAGTCCGCTTTCCTTGCGGGAGTAAAAACAGGCTGAGGAAAGGCTGAAGCCAATTCCAAGCCGCTTGGTTGAGAGATTCCGGCCACGGTGCCTTTTTCTTGGTATTCCTTCCATGCCGAACCGGCCAGGTAGCCTCGTACGACACACTCCACCGGCAAAGGTTCCGCTTGTTTCACCAACATTGAGCGGCCAGCGAGTAGCTCGGAGAACTCCTTGAATGGATCCGGAAACTGTTGCGCGTCGACGGAAAGAAAATGGCTTGGTACATCGCTGAAGTAGTGAAACCAGAACGCGGAGAGTTCGGTCAAGACTCGGCCTTTTTCTGGAATCCCTTGTGGGAGGATACAATCGAAAGCCGAAATCCGATCAGTCGCCACAATGAGTACATCATCGCCAGCCGCAAACAGCTCGCGAACCTTTCCGGTTCGGATCTTTTTTGCTCCCGGGATAGAGACATTCAGGACCGCAGTCATTTCGAAAGGCGCTCAAGCAACTCCAAAACTTTCCCTTCGATCGCCGGGAGTGCCACTTCAGGTTGGTTAATTGGTAAATCTGGCACGTCCCAATATTCGACCTGGGCAGTCCAAAGAGGGAAGTGCTCCACCATCATCGCGAAATGCTCGCTGCGATCCATCACAATGCGGAGGTCGGCCGATTTCAAGTCATCCTCGGTCAGTTGCATCCGATCGGGCCCGGTGTGATGGAGCGGAATCCGGCGTACCGCTAGAGCTCCCGCGGTAAACGGGGAGAGTGGACCGGTAGCCCAATGAATGGCTAGCCCGCGTGAAATCGCCTTCCAAGGGAGACCTTCTTTCGACGCATGATAGTTAAAGACAGCTTCCGCAAACCGGCTTCGGTAGAAATTTCCGGTGCAGACGAACAAAACTGTTTTGGCCACCTGCTGGCATACTTTGAAATCGGGTGGAACGCAATCTGGGCTGGCGGACGCGCAGGTAGGGCGGTCTCTCCGAGACCGCCGGATCGCCGGCAAACCATCGCCCGGTTAGCCGCAATACTATTGTCTGCAGCAACGGTTCTCGTGCCTAACAGGGCGCAGCTACATCATCGATCCGGCGGTCTCGGAGAGACGCGCCCTACGTGCGCGTCCGCCAGACCGCTGCCTAATGTTGGCGCCAGTTCTTACATTGGTTGATCCTGGGAGATGGCTCAAACCCGGCGCACGGGGATGCAAAACGAAAGGGCGCAGCTACCAAAGCGCCGAGGCCGCCGTCGCTTCGCTTTGGCGCGCCCGAGTCGTATAATTTATGCAAAGCCATGGAACTGGCCGCGACGTAGGCTTTGCGAAGTCGGGTTTTTGCCCTACCATCGTGGGCCCCGCAACCCGCGACCTGTAACCCGTAACCCGTAACCTGTAACGGAGGATGAGGCGCCGGTATGACCTCGCATTTGCGCTTTCTTGCGAATACCCGTTAATTCCAGGTCAAAATGAGCTTTCAAGAGATGGGATTAATGGATGCGGTAGTGCATGGGGTGCAGTCTTTGGGTTTCGTTGAGCCCACCCCGGTTCAGGAGCGCTGCATTCCATTGATCTTGCAGGGTCGTGACGTTATCGGATCGGCCCAGACCGGGACTGGAAAAACGGCGGCTTTTGCTCTTCCGATCTTGTCCAGGCTCAAGGAGCGCCGAGGTCCGCGCTGTCTTGTTTTGGAGCCGACGCGGGAGCTGGCACTTCAAGTCGAAACCGCTTTTCAGTATTATGCTCGTTTTACCGAAATCGAGATCGGAGTCGTTTACGGCGGAGTTGGTTATGACCGCCAAAAGAAGTTGATCCAGTTCGGAGTCGATGTCGTAGTCGCGACGCCCGGTCGTCTCCTTGATCTGCAACAGCAGGGATTACTTCGTCTCGATCAGATCGAAATCCTTGTTTTGGACGAAGTAGATCGGATGCTCGACATGGGTTTTTTGCCTGATGTCAAAAAAATTGTTCAACTCTGTCCCACCGATCGCCAGACGTTACTTTTTTCTGCGACGATTCCACCCGAAATCGAATCGCTCGCTTCCTGGGTTTTGCGGGAGCCGGAGATTGTCGAGATTGGGGTGCGCCGAGCCGTGGCCGAAACAGTTACCCACGCGTTTTATCCGGTGGCGGCGGCTCAGAAATTCGATTTGCTGGTCGCCCTCCTGGAGCAGACCCATTATGAGAGCGTGATAGTCTTCACTCGAACCAAGCAGGCAGCCGACGAGATTTCCGATCGGCTCAAGGCGCTTCGACACTCGGTTACCGTTCTCCATTCGGACCGAAAGCAAAGTGAACGGACAGCTGCACTCGCTGGGTTTAAGAGCGGCAAATATGAAGTCTTGGTGGCAACCGATATCGCTGCTCGTGGTCTGGATATCGCTGGGGTCACCCATGTCATGAATTATGATATCCCGCTTCATCCGGAAGACTATGTCCATCGTATTGGTCGGACGGGGCGCGCCGAACAGGCCGGAGACGCTTTTACCTTGGTGACCGCCGAAGAGCTGAAGGCGATGACCGACATTGAAAAATTCATCAATCAAAAGGTTCCACGCCTTAGATTGGACGGATTTAATTATGTGTATACGGCTCTTTTCGACGAAGGAAAGAAACCGCTTCGGCCAGTCAAAGGATTTCGAACGAGCCGGGGCTATTCTTTCGGCCGGTATGGACGGTAAGAGCGGAAGGCGATCGTAATCGTCCTTCGTCGGCGCTTTTTCGTCCTCGTGCTCGTCGTCGTCCTCGAGGCTGAACTCCGGCGGTTTCTCCGATCACAAGCGGCGAACCAAATCAATAATCGCTGTATCGAGGTGCCTCTGATCGAGGACGAAAAAGCGCCGCTATCGGCTCAAATCCAAAAGAATCTTCTCAAGGGCTGCATTAATTCGTGAGGTGGCGGTCAAACGATTGCGCCATTCACGCGGAATTGCCTGGATGCCGAGATGAGCGCCCAGCCACGAGCCCAGCATTGCTGCACGACCGGCGTTATCGCCGCCCGCCCGTATCGTAGCAAGGATGCAGGTTTCAAAATCGTCCGCATGTTTCAAAAATGCATGCAAAGCTGATGGGAAACTTTGCTCGAGTGGACAAGCCTGGCCGAAAGTCTGAGTCGCTTCTGTGACATCGTTAAGTGTCTCTTCGAGTGCCCCTTGGCTCTTGTTTCGAAGCTCCGGCCAGAATTCTTGGTCGACGCTCATGAATTCCTTCTGCGCTTGTGCCAGCGCATTGTGAACATCTTCTCCTTGGAACAGCTCCCGCAGGAGGAGTGCGTGAAACTGCATATACGCAATGGTGCGCCCGTTGTTCTGACAAACGCGGGTAGCTGAGCGCACGATGTCCACCAATTCCGAATTTCGCCAATAGCGGACGACCAAGCTGGCGATGCGAGAGGCTGCAGCTAATTGGTCGTCATCCGCTCCTTGCTGGAAGTCGAACTCCCGGTCAGGATTTGCAGCACGAAACGAATGAAAATTCTCGAGTGTTCCTTTCGTTGCCTGGTCTAAATAGCCTGAGTAGGTCTCTGGATTGAACCGGCGCACAAATGCCTCCCCAAACACTCTCGCATCAAATCGACCGCTAGAAGCGATCGACTCCAAAAGGACGAGAGCCCCATCTCCATAATGTGTCTGATCGCCCGACTTCTTGCCGAAATGGTAGTGTCCTTCGATCGGCGTCTCAAATCCGGTGACTCCTCTCGGGAACTTGGACCTGAGCTCGTCGAGGTCATAGATCCAGTGGGTTCCAAGCGCGGCGGCGTCGCCGACGAATTGGCCCAATACCGCGCCCCTCAGCCGGTCATTGACTGTTACGTCCCTGATCGAATCGACCACAATCATACCGTCTCTTTCTATAACGAAGAGAAGGATAAGAAAATCAGGAAAGATGGTGACGCTAGTGGTTCTCTAAGTCACGCTTCAGAGCATCGTCTTCTCTACGAGATGACGCGGTAACCCGGATCGATTGTCCGAAAGAACTTTTTGCTGCTAGTTTTTGTGGGCGTGCTTAGATCTACGATTCTCGGCGACGTGATCGCAAATCATCAATAAGAACGAATGAGATTGCGAAAGTAAACGTCGAACGAGAGTTGTCTTTAGACTCTGAACTGATGCGTTTCACGAAAATTGCGTGTGTGCTTTGGCTAGTTTCAGGATTTGCCCTGCCGCCGGTCATCGCCAATACCACTGCGAATAACAAACTAAGTCCGGCCGAACTTTCTGTTTTTCTTGCCAATAATGCGACTAGCGGAAGTACCAAAAAAGGGAGCAAATCGGTCAAAGGACGATCGAAAACCAAGCATCGAGCGGCTCGAAAAGGCCAAGGCCCGGCGCGGGAAGAGAGCTTTGAAGAAGTCTTTCCGCCGGGTCACAAGTTTACGCCGGACGAGAAGGCGGAGGCGAGCACACTGGGTACCTACTTCGCGAACGCGATGTGGAAGGATGCCTACAAACTTTCGACTAAGTCGGTCAAGCAACACCCCGATCGCTGGTGGCTGCACGCCGCCAGGGCGGCGGCCGCCTCCAATCTGAACCGTCCCAAGGATGTCATTGATGCAGTCGATTCGGCTATTCGAACCAACAACGGAGACGCTAATCGAGGGAATCTCACCGAACTCAAGGTTCTCAAGGCGAACGCACTGAGTCGACTGGGACAAAAAAGCGCGGCAATCAGCACTTTTCTCGAGGCCACCAGTACTTCGCCACGTGATCCGTATAGCCGAGCGGGAGCCGCTTGGATCTATGCCACCGCAACTGATCCTCAGGTTCGGAATGGCGCGACTGCCGTCACTCTAGCTACCGAGGCAGCCAAACTTTCCCATGAAAAGGATGCCACCATCCTCGATGTCCTCGCGGCCGCCTACGCCGAACAAGGCAATTTTGCGCTCGCACAGAAATGGGAGGGAAAGGCGATTCTCTCCGGTGATTCCGACGATATTCCGTACTACCAGCATCGGCTGGGATACTACCAGGCCAATAAGCCGTGGCGGGAGAATTCGAAGTAAGCAGTAAGCAGTAAGCAGTAAGCAGTAAGCAGTAAGCAGTAAGCAGTAAGCAGTGACAGGGGGAGCGGCCAGAACAGGGGCGCTAAAGCCGATGCCGCTGAGACCGACATCCGGTTTGGCCCCCTAAATGGTACGAATCACCGATTACCAATCACTAATCACCGATCACCAATCACCGCTTACTGCTTACTGCTTACTGCTTACTGCTTACTGCTTACTGATCACCGATCACCGCCACTCATGTTTCGGGTACTTTCGCTGCAATTCCTGTTTCAGTTTCGGGTAGGCCTCTCGCCAAAATCCGGAGAGATCCTGAGTGATCTGGACAGGACGATGGTTGGGAGCAAGTACATGGATCGAAAGAGGGATGCGTTGGGCGCAAATCTTGAGGGACCCTTCGACGCCGTACAAATCCTGGATACGTGCGGCTAACACCGGCGGCTGTCGATCCGAGTACACTAATTTGGCCTTTCGGCCGCCCGGCAATTCAAATCGGGCGGGAGCAAAACGATCGATCAATGGAATCTGCGCCGGCGACAACCATGCTTTGACGGTTGACCAAACGGAACGATCCTTAATCTCACGATAGCTAATCGCACCCTGGCAAATCTGTGAGATGATATATTTTCTTCCCTCCTCGTCGAGTTTGGGTAGCCCAAGCTCCGGATACCACTCGGTGAGACAATTGAGTCGCGTGATCCATTGCTCCACTTCGTGATCCCATTGGGTCAAAGGGCAGCGACCGCTGATCACTTCTGCGGCGAGCACCGCCGCGGTCCCGTCACCTGGTTTTGGCTCGGTCTTAGTGCTGTGTAGGATCAGATCGCGAAAGAGCCGGTTCGATTGCGCGACGACGCGGCGAAGGGCAGGATCGTAGAAGAGCGTCTCAGCGATCTGAAAATCTTCTGGAAAAACTTCCTCGAGCCATTCTTCTCGAATCGCCGTGGCAAATGAAAGCAGTACGAGCAAATCTTCATTTCGTCCTTGGATTTCTCGAATCTCCGCAGCGACGAACAAAGGGCTCTTTTGCACGGCACTTTCGCGAGCCAACACGCCATGCCGACGATGAACCAGATCGCAACGCAAAGTGCCGGCGTCGATCCGTCGGCCAAGATGATCGGAGAAACCAACCAGCATACATTTGCCTAAGGCTTCCGCGTTAAAATCATCTGGGCGTCCCGATACATTCAGCTTCTCGCTCTTGGCGAGATCGAGAAACTGACGAAACAAACGGCCGACCTGTTGGGACACGGCATAACGAATGCCCAGACGTCGAGAGCGCTCCGGCCCTTGCTCGTTCGCATAGATCCAGGCGCGAATCAGTACGAAGAAATCCGATTCTGCCTCTTTGCCGAGTAACAGTTCACGATCGTGATCCATCTGGCTGCCATCGCTTCGCCGAAGCAGGTGCCGCTCTTGAGTAAGAGCCGCGATCAGGGCGATTGTAGGCACGCACCCAAGGTCGTCGGCAAGAAGCAGCATTCGCGAGTACCGGGGATGGACGGGAAACGAAAGCATCCGCCGGCCAAGTGCGGTGACGATTTCTGATTTTCGGTCCAACGCGCCAAGGTCAACCAGCAACTCCATCGCCCGGCTGAGCGATTTCGGATCCGGTTTTTCCAGCCAGCCAAACTGCTCGATATCGGTGACTCCCGCCGCTTTGAGATTCAAAATGACTTCCGCCAAATCGAGGCGCTTGACCTCTGGGAGATCCTGGGCACGACGATTGAGATGGTCTCGTTCCGACCACAGACGAATGCACTTGCCTGGCGCCGTCCGCCCCGCCCGTCCCGCTCGTTGATCAGCCGACGCTCGGCTGATTTTTTCGGTGATTAAAGTGTTGATGCCGCGATGCGGATCGTACTTAGCAATCTTGGCCAGGCCACTGTCGATCACCAGGGTTACGCCGTCGATCGTGAGCGATGTTTCGGCGACGTTGGTCGAGACGACTACTTTTCGCTGGTCATAGGTGGCGACCGCGGCATCTTGCGAGGCTGGTGAAAGATCGCCATGCAAGGGAAGGACGATGCCATCGAACCGCGTCCGCTTGATCTCTTCAATCGTGCGGGCAATTTCGTAGGCGCCAGGCATGAAAATGAGTACGTCGCCATCGTCGTTTTCCGCTTGGGTCAAGGCGTCGATGGCCAGTTCCCAGGGCGGTTCATCAACGATTTCGCGCTTCAGATGCTCGATCGAAACCGGAAACGTTCTTCCTCCCGAAGTGAGGGTCCTACAAGGGGCCAGATATTCCTTCAGTAAGCCCGTGTCGAGCGTCGCCGACATCACGACGATCTTGAGATCGGGCCGCGTCTCCGATTGAATGTCCATGGCACGAGCAAGAGCAATATCTCCATAGAGATGCCGTTCATGGAACTCGTCGAAGATCAAAACTGAGATGCCGGGAAGCGTTGGATCGCTCACCATTTGCCGGAGCAATACGCCTTCGGTAACAAACCGAATCCGGGTTTCTCTGGAGCTGACATTGTCGAGGCGGATCTGGTAACCGACCTCGGTTCCCAGCTCAGAATCTCGCTCCCAGGCCACCCGGGCTGCCAACATCCGGGTTGGCAGCCTTCTCGGCTGAAGAATTACGATCTGATCCGAGCCAGCCAATCCGCTGTCTAAAAGGATCTGCGGCACTTGAGTCGATTTGCCGGATCCGGTTGGCGCTTGCAAAATGAGTCTTGGACAATCAACCAGAGCGCTGATGATTTCCCCTTCCAGTTCAAAGATTGGCAGACTGCGTTCCACGGTGCGACACTGATTCTCCATCAACGGCAGAACGCAAAACGAAGAATTTCATGTTGATAGCGTTCAATAAACCTTTTGCGGTTCTTTCCCAGTTCAGTTCGGACCAATCGCCGAATCGGGCTCTTGCCGAGTTCGGGTTTCCGCCAGGCGTATACCCTGTCGGTAGACTTGATGCGGACTCTGAAGGCTTGCTCATCTTAAGCGATCAGCCGGAGTGGAACGCGCGTCTGCTTCGTCCAGGCAAGGGACACGAACGAGAATACTGGGTGCAAGTCGAAGGTGTCGCTACGCCGGAAAAGCTTCAGCGCTTGAGCACTGGAGTAGTCATTCAAGGGCGTGTAGCCCTTCCCTGCGTCGCTCGAGCTCTGGAACACGCGCCTGATTTCCCGCCAAGAAATCCGCCGATTCGATCTCGCAAAACTGTTCCTGATTGTTGGCTCAGTATCATCTTACGAGAGGGACGAAATCGCCAGGTGCGCCGGATGACCGCCGCCGTCGGCTTACCAACCTTGCGGCTAGTCCGAGTACGGATAGGGGAATTGGAGCTGAAGGATCTGGCGCCGGGAGATTGGCGGGAGGTACACGGATCGGACATCGGGTGAGCCGTTCGGAAGGCGACGGTAATCGGTAGGGCCAACGAGGACGGACATTGCCTTTGCTCCACCGATTAGATTAGTGTAAGGAAACCGGTTACATTACTATGTGGCCGATTTTGCGCGTATTTCGCTACACTCGACGTTATCCATGGCTAGCTTCCTGCACGATCGGATTCGCCGTGCTCGCTACGCTGATGGTGATCGTCTTTCCCGGCGTGACTCAGCGCATAATCGATGACGCGATCCGGGGAAATCATCCCGATCTGATCGTGCCGCTAACCACCTGCGCGGTAGTCGCGTTCCTGGTGCAAAACTTGGCCAATGGCCTTCGGATCGTTCTTAATAACACTTTCGAACAGAAGGTAATCTTCGATCTTAGAAGCGATCTTTACGATCATATTCAACGATTGCCTCTCTCCTGGTTTGATGGCCGGGCGACAGGCGATATTATGACCCGGGTCCTCGAGGATGTCACTGCGGTCGAACGTGTACTGATCGACGGAATCGAGCAAGGGAGCGTCGCGATCCTTCAAGTCATCATCGTCAGTGTGCTTTTGTTTCTGAAAGAGCCGGGTCTTGGGCTTTTGACCCTGACACCAGTGCCTTTGCTCGCAGCCGGTGCGCTATGGTACACGCTTACCGCGAAGCCTCGCTATGGCGGGCAGCGAAGAGCCGCTTCGGCGATGAATTCTCTGCTGCATGATAATTTGGCCGGAGTGCGACAAATTAAGGCCTACGCTCGCGAGGAGGCTGAGCATCGCCGCTTCAATCGGGCCAGCGCCCGGTTGAAGGACGCTACGCTGGTCGTGTTGAAGGCGTGGGTTATTTATACCCCATCAATGGAGTTCGTGACCTCATGTGGACTTGCCATCGTTACCGGTTTCGGTGGCATGGCCGTGCTGGAAGGAAAGATGGGTCTTGGTGAATTAGTAGCGAGTTTGATCCTCGTGCGCTTTTTGTATGAACCGATTAGCCGGCTTCACAGCCTCAACCAAATGTTCCAAAGTGGTCGAGCCGCCGGCGAGCGCGTGTTTGAGATTATGGATTCTCCGATAGAAGAGAGTGTCGATGTGCCGCTGGATTCTTTTGATCCCCTCGGCCTCATTGAATATCGGGACGTATCCTTTTCCTACGAATCGGGCCGGCAAGTTTTGCGCGGAATCTCTTTGCTCGCTTCGCCTGGCCAAACGATTGCGTTGGTTGGAGCGACCGGCGCCGGAAAATCGACTCTGGTGGGCCTCCTGCTGCGGCTCTACGACCTTCCGCCAGGCTGCGGCGACATTTTAATCGATCAGCGTTCGATTCGGGATTTGTCTCGGAAAACAGTACGGCAGATCACCGGCTTTGTGTCCCAGGAAAGCTTTCTATTCAACGGCACGGTGCGAGAAAACCTGCTGTTCGGAAAGCCGGACGCACAAGATTCCGAGATTGAAGCTGCGCTGCGGGCCGCCCACGCCTACGAGTTTGTTTCAAAGCTGAGCAAAGGACTTGATTCTTCAGTTGGCGAGAGAGGTGTCCGTTTAAGCGTGGGTGAAAAACAGCGCCTATCGATTGCCAGAGCCCTCCTTAAGGATCCGCCCATCCTGGTTTTGGATGAGGCAACCGCTAGCGTAGACACACAGACAGAACGCGAAATTCAAGCTGCTTTAGACCGTCTACTGCTTGGCCGTACCAGTTTCGTTATTGCTCACCGGCTGTCGACCGTTCGCCATGCCGACCAGATTCTGGTACTTGACCAGGGCGAAATCGTCGAGCGAGGGACTCACGACGAGTTGCTGGCGATCGGCGGTGTCTACTGGCGGCTTTACGAGAATGGATTGTTCGGCGAAAGCTCCGAAGTGCGCCGGAATGGCCCCAAGCAAAGCAGCCGGGAGCTTCCGCTTTCGTTCCCGGATGACCCACAACTTCGGCGGACAGATCAGCCTCAGGAAGTTGATGTGCCGGAAGCCTGAAAAGTGTCGATCGAAGTGGTTGAGGGCCCGATTCGAGCCACCCTCCGGATTACAAGTTCAGCTATCAATTGGAAAGGCCCGCGTTTATCGCTCGGTATGCTAGCTTATCTTGTTATTACATTGGTTCGAGCACGAGGACGATTCGGTGGCTTCCCGATGAAGAGTTCACGTCGTTTCGGGCTTGCGTCGCTCCACGGTAGGCATATTTAGTATCCGTTGCTTTACCGGATCGGTTACCTGACTCGAATCGCGCTCATTCACGTAGGAAGCATCTTCTGGCTGCTGATCAATACGTTAGAGGAAATGGGCGACAACGTTAGACGAGGTCGTCTGCCGTTTCGTGTGTCGGCATTGTTCGCCCAGACGGATCGTACCGGGGTTGGCTCGGTTCCTTTGGTTCTGTTGGTCTCCTTTTTTCTCGGGCTTACCATGGCCTTGCTTACTGGATACCAACTGGCAAAATTTGGGACTGAACGACTGGTACCGACGCTTATCTCGATCGCTTTTACCCGGGAGCTCGGTCCGTTGCTGACGGGCATTGTTTTGGCCGCTCGGATTGGTGCGGCGTTTACGGCAGAGCTTGGTACAATGCAAGTAGCGGAAGAAGTGGAAGCAATCGAAGCAATGGGAATCGGTCCGCTTCGCCTCCTGGTTGCTCCGCGATTAGTGGCCATCACTCTTCTTATGCCCTGCCTTTCGGTTTGTTCGGTTATCGCCGGTCTCCTCGGTTCGGCTCTCATCTCCTGGATTACGCTCAATCTGGTACCTGCCTTCTATTTTGATGCGGTGCTCAGCAGTCTTCTGGTAAAAGATATTGTGATTGGCCTACTCAAAGCCGCATTCTTTGGCCTGGTTATCGGACTGATAGCCTGCTTCAAAGGGTTGACCGTAACGGGTGGGGCTGAAGGTGTCGGAAGAGCAACTACGGATAGCGTGGTCATTGCGATCACCAGCGTCATTGGATTTGACACTATCTTTAATATCGTCGTTACCGAATACACCAAATGAACGAAACTCCGCTCGTTCATCTCGATCGAGTCTTTTTGCGTTTTGGGGACAAACCGGTTCTCGACGGCATCAATCTGAAAATCTTTCCAAAGGACCGACTGGTTGTTTTGGGCCAAAGCGGTGGGGGGAAGAGCACGATGCTTCGCTTGATCCTTGGAATTCTGCGGCCGACGTCAGGCGATGTTCGATATAAGCATTTGCGGATCCATCGCCTCAGCCGCAGCAAGCTCAATCTCCTGCGCTCACGGATCGGCATGGTCTATCAGTATTCCGCTCTAATCAGTTCATTGAATGTTCGGGATAATCTCGCCTTGCCGGTAGAAGAACTGGGACGCAAATCGCCAAAGGAGATCGATCAGCTAGTGGAAGAAAAGCTCGCGATAGTTGGAATGGCCGGGACCGAAGATAAAATGCCGTCCGAACTGAGTGGTGGCATGCGAAAAAGAGTAAGCTTGGCCAGAGCTTTGATGATGGATCCGGAATTGGTCCTGTTCGATGAACCTTCCGCGGGACTCGATCCGGTGATGAGTTCAGTGATCGACGAGCTGATTATATCGCTCACGGAAAAGACCAGCTCCACCTCGGTCATCGTTACTCATGAAATGGATAGCGCCTTTCGGATCGCTACTCGGATGGCCATGCTTTACCAGGGAACAATTATACAGGATGATGCTCCAGAATCATTTCGTAATGCTAAGAACCCGGTGGTTCGACAGTTTGTCACCGGGGAAGTAGTCGGACCGATGACTGAAACGGTAGAGAATGCAGATCCTTCGTAACGAAATCCGCACTGGCATTCTGGTGATCCTTACCATTGGCCTGACCGTCGGCATCGTTCTATATTTGTCTGCGCCGGGTCTCTTTCGGCCGATCGTACACTACCGAGTTTTTTTGGACGACGCGGCGGCGATTAAGCCGGGTGCGAGCGTGCTGCTGGCCGGAAGAAAGATCGGTACGGTCGAAAAAGTTCAGTCGCCTGTACCGATGACTCAGCGACCACCAGGTCGGCCCGAATGGGAGGCGATGATCACCGTTCAGGTTTCAGACGACGCGGAGATTTATAAGGCGAACGACGTTACGATGCGAACCTTCGGACTACTCTCCGAATACGTCATCGATTTTACCAACGGTGATCCCAATTCGGGTAGGGCGGTGACCGGAGATTCGTTCGTTGGCGTTCGCGTTCCCGACCTGGGCGAAATTGGTCCCGTCATTATCAAAAAGCTGGACCCAATATTAAGGGAAGCCACTTCGACCTTATCGGAGTTGCGCCGGACTTCGCAGAATCTTACCGAATTAACCGCCAAAGATTCAAAGCTGATCAACACTCTGGATGGCACCTTGGACAGCTTTCGTTTAGTCGGCGGTAACCTAAAGACATTGACTGACAAAAACGGACCGGTGGATTCCGCATTGAGTGGTGTCCAAACCACTCTCCAGAGTGTCCAATCTACTCTCCAAGGGTTTCAACAGATGACCGCCCAAGTGAACAAGGATAACAACCTGGAGAAAACTCTGGTGAACCTGAACAGTTCCTCTGAACGCCTGAAGGCGCTTTTGGCCCAGCTTCAAGGCTCATGTAATACCGCGTTAGCTAATCTCAACGGAATGTTCTCAAATCTTAACGAGGTATCGGTCAAACTGAGAACTCAGCCCTGGCGGATCATTTGGCCTAACACGATTAAGTATCCGCCAAAGCCCGAACCGAACCCTCCACGTCCGCACAAAACGGCTGCCCAGGATTAATCGCCGGGAACGCCGACATCGCCGGGAACCCTGGGAACGTTCCGCAGGCCTCGCCCTGGGTTTGACGTTGTCGCAGTGGGACGGTCGCTACATGCAACCTATAGGCGTCATTCTAAGCTAAGTTCTCGTTTCTCGTCGTTCCCGAGCGCTGTCGGCGATGCCGGCGCTCCCGGCGCTAAAACAGTTCGCTTTGCCGGCCGACCGGAAGCTTAACGCCCAATTTTCGGTACGCTTTCGGTAAGGCCACTCGGCCTTGGGGAGTACGCTTGAGATAACCTTCCTGAATAAGGTAAGGTTCGTTAACTTCTTCGATCGTTCCGGAATCTTCGCCGACTGCCACGGCCAGAGAGCTGATACCTACCGGCCCTCCCTCAAACCGTGAGATCAATGCCTCTAACAAGCGCTTATCCATTTCGTCCAGCCCGTCATCGTCAATATCCAGCATCTGCAAGGCGCGATCAGCGGTCGCTTGGTCGATAAACCCATCACCTTTCACTTGCGCGTAATCCCGGACCCACCGCAACAGATTGTTTGCTACTCGCGGCGTGCCGCGGGCCCGGTTGGCAATTTCTAACGCACCTTCCGGATTGATTTGGATCCCAATTAAGCCGGCGCTCCGTTCGATGATTTGGCTCAGTTCGGCCGCCGCGTAGTAATCGAGGCGAGAAGTCATTCCGAACCGGGAACGAAGGGGTGAGCTGATCAATCCAGCTCTGGTAGTGGCGCCGACCAGCGTAAATTTTGGTAGATTGAGCCGCACACTTCGGGCGTTCGGACCTTGGTCGATGATGATGTCCAGCCGAAAATCTTCCATCGCGGGATAAAGATACTCCTCGATCGCGGGCTGAAGCCGATGGATCTCGTCGATGAAAAGAATATCGCCCCGTTCCAGAGTTGTGAGCAAGCCGGCGAGGTCGCCGGCCTTTTCGATCATCGGCCCACTGGTACTCTTGATATTAACGCTCATCGCATTGGCCAGGATGAAGGCGAGGGTTGTCTTGCCTAGCCCGGGTGGCCCGCTTAGGAGTACATGTTCCAACACGTCTTCCCGTTGCTTGGCGGCTGTGACCATCAGTTCCAGGCGTTCACGTACACGGGTCTGACCCTGAAACTCGCTGAAAAGCGGTGGGCGTAGGGAGAGATCAAAAGCGCTTTTGGGTGATTGGACAGTTTCCTGGTAAAAATTTTCGGCCACGCGATCAGCTCCGATTTTTGCGAGATTATTCTTTGGTTGGGGCAAAGACAATCAAAGGATTACAAAGCGCAAACGCTGATTGAGGACCCCAAAAAAGCAT